>AGFT01054919.1_pt1 | contig 361872 bp, 556 predicted proteins | sample 305848 | NCBI WGS metagenome assembly AGFT01 (sample SAMN02954282, study PRJNA62043) | ant fungus garden metagenome | biome: terrestrial; feature: Atta colombica fungus garden; material: fungus garden; isolation source: Atta colombica fungus garden bottom | host: Atta colombica | place: Panama...
CGATGTTCATCATATCTTCAGACCAATGATACTCATTTTCACAGATAGTACGACCAACTTCCTCAACGTATTGAGTACTGAAATGATTAGCTAAGTTAATCGTCATGGTACTCTTACCAGTACTCTCAACACCAATAATACAAACCTTCTTAACGAAGTGTTGCTTCGCTGCTGGTGCTAAGTAATCCCAATTTCCATAAACATCTTTGCGTACTTTGGTAGCACTAATGTTTACAGTACTACGATCAGGATCAATTAATACATGTTCAGCTTCGGGCCAGTGAGTACTGAAGTAATCATTGTACTCAGTTTCGGATGAGAACACTTTATGAATATATGTTTCACCGAATGAGTTCCACACCGCATCGCGTACTAGCTGTGTGAACTCCGTAGAACCGTCTGGGTAGCTCCAGATTTGACTCTCGTCCACGAATGATACATGTACGTTCTTCATGTGTTTAAACGTGTCCTTGAGCCATAGAGGCGATTACGGAGGGTTAACCGACCGTACAAGTCATCGCTTAGGTTATTCTGGAACTTCTGATCCCAGCAGAGAATAACGTACAATTTATCAACCAAAGCCGCCGCTTTCGTGATGGCTGAGATATGCCCCGTAGTTAACGGGGCGAACTTACCAAAGAATAAACCGTTGTTCATTTACTTCTCCGCTAGTTTCTGAGCGACATAAGCTAAGATTGCTTTCGCTTCAATCTTTTCTTTGTCAGTACCGTTCAAGATCAACGGACGCATTTCTACTAGTACTTCTTCGAAGTTCAAATGAACACTTAATTCAGATTGAACTACTTCTTTAGGTGTGAAGATTTCAATGAGATTATCAAGTATATCATAATGATTATCACGAGTGCTGTTATTAATAACTTTCAATTTATTGAACAAACGTGCATCACCACTGAACTTGTACTTTTCTTGTAGTACTTTTAATTGTTCTAGTACACCTGCTTCATCATCACGCCAGTGTAAGATTTCACCACCATCAGAATTTTTATCTGCAATAACGAACTTATGTTCCGTGGTTAGTTGAGTAACTAGTTCAGAAAAGATATCAAAGAAATTACCATTCATTAGTACACGCCCGGTAATGTCACGGATTGTTGCTGTGTGCAAATGATAGTTGTGTTTCTTACGTAGAATTGAATACAACTTGTAATACAAGCCTACACGATGACCAGTGAAATGAATGGTCTTTTGTTCTTCATTCTTTTTGTAAACGGTAAACGTATTAGTTTCATGGAACAATGGAATAGGCATATTATACTTTCTCCTGAACGTGATAGATATGAGCACAGTATACCTTATTGATCTCTGGCTCGTCAAACAAATAATCACACTGTGGGTTCTGAGTGCCGATATACTTACCCCACTTTTCCCAACGCCAACCGTCATCTTCGGGTTGACCTTGTTTAAGTACTGGCATTAGTGCAATAACGTACTGCTCATCAGGATTGATGATCGCACCTTTCCAGTACTCAAGGGCTTGCTCTACATTGTCACAAACCATGTAGCAGCCTATAAGGTTTTGGTTAAAGAAGGCTTCACCATCACTGACCGCATCGCCATTACGTGTTACGTTTGGATATGAATCAATCAGTTTCACATTGGAACTACTATCAATAGTTCCGTGAAAATTACCACCCAATGTTAACCATACACCTTTCTGTACTTCTTCAATACAATCAACCGCAAAGGTTCCATCCTCTTCTGCTTCATCAGCAAAAGATTCCCACCATTTATGATTAGTATCTGCGAACGTAGTTACCAGTTGTAATTCAACACCATCCACATCGCGAATTTCCAGTACTTCGGTTGTGCCGTGGAAGTCTTTTTGTTTATTGTGTTCTTCAACATCAATTTTCATTGATACTAACATTATAAACCCCCTTGGACAATCCCCAAGCCAGCACAGATACCAATGAAGTACAGATACGCTTTTTGAAGATCTTCAGTTCTGCATTTACCCTCTAAGTTAGAGGTTCTGATCGTAAATTGCAAGTACTGTGATTCATGACAAAGAAGCTGAATACCTTCATTACGGTACATATCATTGAATGCTTTCAGTACTTGTTGTTCTGCTGCCGCAGAACGTTCTTCATCGAACTTCCCATCAGGGAAACGGTACTTTAAGTAATCAATTGTTTGTACTGTCTTGATCATTAGTTCACTCATTGGATGTTCACCTTATTAGATAACATGTAATCCATCACCATTAGAATCTTTTTGGATTCTTCTGGGTTCGTGTCGATTAGTGCAAGAGCTTTCTTCAACTCAGCAGGAGCATAATACTCCATTGTCCAGTTCATGTCAACTTCTTCTTTCAGTACAGGATTGATCACATAATCCTGTACAATCTTCTGTGCTTCGTCACACGTATTTTTCCAAACAGTGAAGTACGTTTTTAAGTTCTGTGGTAGTACTGGAGATTGAAAAACTTCATAAATTTGTTGACGACGACCAACAATGTTAACTTTAACATCCTTACCGTGATGCAATTTATCAACATTTTCAATAATAATATCATATGGGTATTTCATGAGGCATTGACCATTGAATTCTTCAGTAATCATTATATCAAAACCGGAAATGGCAGTACCAATCTGAATGATAGATACAATATCGGTAGCAAGTATTGCATCTTTGTATGTAAGTACTGGCTCATCGATATTATATTTGCGTTTTGCGGCTTCTTCAATATAAGACAAAAAGATTTCAAACATTTCACGAAAGTCTTGATTGTTTTCACTGGAGAGTTTTTTTCCGTTCATTTTCATTGAAATTCTGAAGTGATTCATTTTTTCATTCCCCTTAGATAAACATTTCTGAACAGCGAGAATTACGGTCATACACTTCCTGATCTGTCTCGTCAAAGAAAACACCAGATAAGCATTCCGAAATAAATTCACGTGCTTCTACTTTAGTCGCGAAGATGCGGTTCAGGTTGTACTTACCGTGTGTAGTATTGATACCACAGTCATGAATACTACAACCACTACGCCATGACTGACCATTCTGACTGATGCGAATCACATCAAAGAACAGTGAATCAGTACGGGAATTTGTTGAATAGTGCCAGTTCTTTGGGAATGAAGTAACGATCATCTTTTGGATATTTGCATCCAGATCAATATTGTCTTTATTACCTTTAGAAACCGATTTAACAATACTTGAACCGTATACGTGATAAACGATTTTACCCGGAGCAATACCTTTGGTAGTGTTGATAGCAGCCATGTTTGATTCCTCTTAATGTGTTAGTGTATGTCGTTTCGATATAGATATAATAACAAAAGGGCTGACTCTCGTCAACCCTTTTTTTAATTTATTACGCTCTTTTGCACATAACAGTTGCAGCCAGTACATCATTCTGTTTAGTCATACTTCCAACATAATCACCACTGTCCAGCTTTGCCAGTTGGTTGATGTGTACACCTACCATTGCACCACCATGATCAACAATTTCATCTAAACGCTTAGATTTGAATACTTCATCATTCTTCAGTACTGTATAGTCATAACTTACGGTCATTACTTGACAGTTGTAGTCCACATCATTGTATTGGTCATATGCGTAATTTACAACTAACAGACCCAAAACTGCCACGAGCAACCAGATTCCGGTACTAAGAGAATAATATTTCATTACTGTTCCTTATAGTTCTTCAAAGAAAGCCCACTCTGAGTTTTCCATACGAATAACACGACCTTTAGCGTTAACCATTATAATGGTTTCTGCACTCCAGTCAAGCCTGAATTTCGTATCAGCGTCTTGCATTTGCTTTCTGACGTACACAGCCTTAAGATCAGCACTGAATAGATTATTCAAGTACTTACGTAGTTTAGTATCACTATAGTACTCAGTACCATCAAACTTGAACTTGTGAACTTGGGTGTAGTCACCCTCAAGTTTGTCTACAAGTTCCTGTATTACTTTTAAGCGTTTCATTCGATCACCTATTCAATAAAGTCAAAGATTTCAACCACAATAAGATTAAACTTATCATAGTATGTGGACTTGTCAATGTAATAGTTCAGTACTTTCTCGTGTGCATCATCTGAATCATCAGCACTGACTACGTGAGAGAAGTTACACTCACAGTTGGTGTAACCAGTTTCAGTGAGAGTTTGAACTTGAACTTTACCTACAGCAGTGAAGTACTTTTTCATTATTCAGCCTCAAATGTTTCTTCAAATGGTTTACTACGCCCTGAAATTTCCATAGGGTCTGGACTATTAGCACGATCAATTACAGCGAGTGCTGCATTCTCAATGTCATTAACATTGAAGTACTCAGTTGCGTACATAGCAAAGGAACCTTCACCTTCGCTTTCGTAGTATGAAACCTCAACCACTGGTTGTTCTTTATAACCAACAAAGTGAGAAGTATCACGTTTGATGACCATACCGAATTCCTCACCTAATGGAACTATTACACGAGCAACAGTGTTGTTAGTGATGAGTTCAATGATTTCATACAGATCAGTTGTTTGTGCGTTCATTTAATTAATCCTCTTTGTTTGCGATGAAGTAATTATAGCAAAAAGGGCTGACCGAAGTCAACCCTTTATTTTAAATCTTCTTACACACCACAGCAGCGGTTTTCACATCATTAACTGGTATTGCGTTTGTTGCATACTCACCATTGAATTCAACGAAATGATACACGCGAATTCCTAAGAAAGTACTGCTAGTTAGTTTCAACTTCTGTAGTTCTGATTCGAACACAACCTTTGAACCAGCAAGAGGCTTGTCATCTTGTGTTGCACCGACCATATAGCAATTGTACTGCTGGTCAACCACTTTGTTAATCACAACATCAATTGCTGGTTTAGCTAAGAATGCCAACCAAAACCCAACCGCTGTTAGTACTAATACTACACAGAAATCTTTGAAGCTCATTGAATACCCCGTTCGTTCATATGTTTACGTATACGTGATACTACATCATTATAGCAACGATGTAAAGAGGTACGTGAATTATATTTACGTCCCTTTGGATCGGTATAAGTAAACCCTTCTGCGGCTAGAGTCCAGAATGACTTCTCATCGTCCTTATTCAAGCCGTGAACCGCTTCTACCAACGCCCGGTCATCAGGGGTTAGGTCATGGAAAATAACCTCTAGTAGCTCGTTCATGGTGCTTTCATCAGTAACTAGACCCGGATCAAGGTGGAAGTCTGAACTCTCACCCTTGATTACGTCTTGGAGCATTACGGAACCATCTTCGTTCACAGGTGTATCAAGACTGATTGCATTGTTTGTATACTTCATAACACGATTCACTGATACAATATCAATACCAGTACCTTCAGCAATTTGATCATTGGTTGGGTTGCGACCATTAGTACTAATGTAACGCTCAATGAAGTTCTGAATCGTTACGTTGTTCACGGATTGGTACTTAGGTAGTGCAACCATACGTGCTTCTTCGTTGCCGTAGTTGTACATGGTCTGACGAATAGCTGTCGTTGCATAAGTACTGAAGGATGCCTTTTGTGTAGTGTCAAAGCGACGGATAGCATGGATCAATCCTTCGAAACCGTATTGTACTTTATCTTGGAATTGAATGTTACACGTGCACTTACGTGCTACTGCGTAAACTAAACCACTGTTACAACGTACAATCAAATCCATGTTCTTAGCTACATCAATACCTGCATTGATGCGGTCAATTAGGATCTCATTGGTCAACCCTTCTGGTAGACGTTCTTTAGTATTGTACGCTTCAGATGTAACAATACTTGCAATCTCTTCTTCAACTTCGTCATCACTGTTATGCAAGATGGCATTAACTGTTTTGTTCTCGTTTTGGAAACACTCGTCTAGTACTTCATCGTGGATTGATTCTAGATTTAGTTTTTTCACGCATACTCCTGAATTGATAAAAAATGCCAGTCTTCGTAACTGGCATCTATAATACATAATATTTTTCTTTATAGCAAATCAAATGTTATAAATTCTAACTTGATTGCTGGTAAAACGATCACTGTAGTGAACCGTCTTAAATGCTGCAATTGCTTCTTCCATCGTGGGTTTGAAGTCATAAACTTCTAACGCTTTTTTCAAAGCGTCTGCACCACTACCAGTACAATACCATGCATCAGATTTAAGGGCAAAGAATTTCTTATGCACCTTACCTTTCAGTATATAGATATGTAATAGCCAGTTTTTGTCCACAAGAAAACAACTACTAGTACGTTTGTATTTTTTGTGCGAAGGAACAATCGGTGTTCCATGTGCTAAGTACTGAAGGATTTTAGTACTCTCACTGCATGAACCACTTTCAACAAAGACACGATCATGTACATGAATAGCTTTAACACCATTGTCATTGTACTCATCGTATGAATTCCACGGCAAACCGAATAGAGTTTCGTTTATTGTGGAAGTAGTGCGGGTGTCGGTAAGAACGACACCCAATTTATGATTGACGTAGATAGTCGTCATATCACTCGTCCGTTTTGACGCCGGGAATTGTAATTTTGTAATCTTCAGGGATTACATTAAATTCAACACCTTCAATCAATTTGAAGTACGAAATGTAATTGTCTTCCATTTGGTGCTGATCACAATAACCGTACTCTTCAATATACTGCCTATACCATTTTTTGGTAATATGATTGTAGAAAGCAACACTAATAACTGGTACACCATCGCGTGAAAAGATAACAATGTTATAAGCACCGCTGCTAGGTGGAATCTGATTACTAAATGGTGAGTACTCTAGAAATTCTGACATTATGCAATCCCCAATTCAGTTAAAATGCGGCGTTTGAGAGATGCAACGTTTTGCTCGTGCTTAGTCTTTCTGTTGAAAGCTGCGTCAATCTCTTTGTACTTGTTATCAATCTCTTTGGTGATTACACCACCACTTGCAGCAAGACCTGCATTGATTTCAGCATACATAGTATTGATATGTCCACGTAAACCATCAACAATACTTTGTTGGTATAGTACTTCCGATGCGGTAATTTCAGCTTGGCTCATTGTTCGGTTGCCTCTAAAAGTTTGTCCAGTGATTCATTGTACTCTGGGTACAAATCCAGTTCATTCAAATCATTACAGAAACGAATATCAGTTGCACAGTTCACGCAGTAGTTCTTGTGCATTACTGAGTTAAAGAATACCACATGCTTATCGCTTTGGCAAGCAGTACGGTTGCAGCGAGTAATACCTTTACCCGGCAGTGCATCATGTGCACCTGTCATGACACATTCAGAAGCCAGTGATGACATGCGACGGAAGTCGTTGTTTGCTTTAGCTTTGGCGTGTTCTTCATTCAGACCAGTACTCATCAGGTGAGCAGTACGATTCTTAACAAATGCATAACGATGACCCATGATGTTCTCCTTTGATTAATGTACAATAATTATAGCAGCCAACGTTTTGTGCGTCAACTGCTTTTTGGTTTAGAATTTGAAGTTTTCTAACATTTCATCCGAAAGACTCAAATCTGGAACGTACTTGAGAATGATTGCTTTTGGTGTTTCAAAAGCAATGTCAGATAAACGTTCAAGCAATTTTTCGTACTGTTCTGGTGTGAAGTTTTTATGCTTCATGTTCCAGATTTTGTTTTGGAAATCTGCACCCGGCATCTTACCTACTTCTTCATAGAAGGCTTTGAGTAGTGCTTCTTGAGTACTGTAATAAGCCCACTGAGGTAGTGGAACCATACCTTGAATTTCACCGGAATCGCACATTACCAGTACTTTAGTAGTGAGATCTGAACCTACTACAACACGACCTTTCATGACTACATTTTGCTCAAGATTAATAAAAGCAAAAATATCCACATTGTTAACGTCTGCACGGTCTACATGAACCCAAGCCATTTCTATATCCTCGTTTGTTTGTATGCCAGTATTATAACAATGACCGCCGAAGCGGTCAAGTGTTTTTTAATCTTTCATTTGTTGGAGTAGATAATGCTTGTACAAACCATTCTGTACTAAAACAATACTCGAACCAGCGATGAATAGGATGAAGGTGATTAGACCTAACCCAATTTCATTGAACTGAATGAATGCTGCACTCATGCCTAACCACAAGTACATTGGGTAGAATGCTAAGTTACGCAAACCAACAAATGTACGTAGATAGAACTGGTAGAATGAACCATCAGGATTCTCGCCCTCTTCAATGTATCCAAGACCATTGAACACAGTAAGGAAGAATGCAAAGAATGCAGATAACTTTAGAACACCACTCGCGATTGTGTGCCAACCGTCTGAGAAGATATCTAGTACTGGCATACCTTCAATGAAGCATACCCCGATCACTACTGTAAAGAAAATGTATAATGCCTTGATCATAATTTAACTTCCTCTGCTTGTTCTTGACGGGCTTTACGTAAAACCTCGTGTTGTCTGTAAGTTTTTACGTGCTTGTTGTGGTTCTTTCTGACTGCACTGATACCCAAGTATAACACAAATGAAACGATAATGACACCAAAATTTTCCCATTTGTATACGCCGTACAAGAACGGGACTAAGTACACGTTATTCCAAATCCACCACAACCGACGATTACCAAAACTTTGAATCGAATCGGTACATTTCCACATATCATCAGCCATGTAAGAAATACATAAACCAGCACTGAATACACAGAATGCAATCATGATTACTCTGGATATGATCTCCAAGTGCCGTGGCATGTCATAGGGAATTACGCCCGGTAGTAGTGTATCCATAAAGTAATACCCGGATACAATTGTAATAAGTAACCAGTACTTCAAATATGTCATCTTTAACATTTTGTACCTCTTAAGAAAGGCCACATAGTGGCCTGATTGTTATTAGGATTTCTTAGATTTGATACCCCACGCTTCAGCAATGCTATCAATCTGTGCTTGCATCTTAACGGGGTCAGCATCTTTTACTTTGTTGTTCTGGATCTTAGCACTGAAATCATGAGAAGATAGTGCATTAGCCGCTGCAACAGTTTGAGACTTCTTAGTTAAGTACTTACCTTGTGTAAGGAATACTTCACAGAAAGCATTCTTACCATCGTAAGCACCTACTGTTTGTACGTCAGTTAAAGTACGATCAATGATGGTAGCTTTAACATATCCAGTACTGAGAAGTGTTGTGATTACAGTGAAGACTACAACGAAATCCGTATCATCCCAATAGAGTACCCATTTAGTAAAGCCCAACGCGTCTTTCTTTAACTTAATACAGTTAGAGAAGGTGTAGCTTTTTAGGTTCTGTTCCATTGCGTCAGAGATCGATAGATAACCTTGACGCTTGCTCATAGCAGTGGATAGTTTGGTTGCAACGATATTCATAATGTCTCCTTCGATTTATAAAAAGATTATACTACTGTTAGTTCAACCTGTCAATGGTAAAGGGCTTTCTTTTGTTTGCTAGATTTTGCATCTTTATTTGCCGTGCGTTTCATAATCTTAGCAGCTTGCATCATCTGGAAAGCCAACCGTGGAGGAACTAACTTATCGTAACCATTGATTTCAACACTATCATCATTTTGGAGTGTAAAGCGAATTGTTTTACGCTTAGGTGGTGAAATCTCAAAGTAATTACCCCGATTTTTATCCCACGCCCACGATAAGTTCTCGTCTTTACTAAAGAACATGCGTAACGCACGTTCCATTGCAGTTAGTAATTCAAAATCCATCTTGGATTTACCACTCTTTAAGAAACAGTTATACATAAAGAATGATTGGAACCAAATTACAGGGAACAAATACCATCCTTCCTGTGCGGAAACATGGAACGCATACCCAACATGTGGCTGTAAATCAGTCCACGAAAGTACTACACAAAATAAGACAATGATGCCTAGAATAGCTAAGATACTCATGATAGCTCCCGAAGGTGAATAATGATTGTGGCTGTGGTTGCAATATCACCGAAGCGATATGCGTGTTCAATTGAATTGACTACGTACTTAGTTGGTGTACCAGTCATACTGCTTATACTAACTCCGTGACCAATAATAGGTAGTACTTCTACATCGATCTCTTTCTGACAATACCCATCAAAATGAAGTTCTACTTTCATAGTGCTAGTTCCTGTAGTGGTTTAATAATATTAAGTACTGGATAGTTCTCAATCTGAGGACGACCAACAGCACCAGTAATTACGGTTTCAAGTGCACGGATATCTTTAACGAAATTGTAACCTTCGAAAGAGATTTCCTGACGGCGTTCATTGTACAACGCCCACAGTACAATGTCAGCTTTTTTCTCAATCTTTTTCAATTGACGAGTACTGACACAGGGGCCGAAGGTTAACCATGAACCGTACTTAATACCCTTAACTTCAATGCGTAGACCGTTGACGTACAGATCACATTCAGCTTCCCGGTTTTCGAACTGGAAAGCAGGATCAACATCAAGGGGTTTACCAAGAAGTTCTTCGATTTCATTAAAGAGAATCCACGAGGCATGTTCTGCTACCATCCCAACGAAGTGTGCGTGGGGGTGGTTGAAGCCATAAGGAGACTTCGCAGCAGAGGCAATACGTTCATATTTCTCTGACTTTGCGATGGCTTTAGCCATGAAGGAATCGGCTTCGTCACTGAATAGCTTGACGGTCATCTTATCATTCTTAATAGTTAAACGGCTCATTTCTGTACTCCCATTGGAATTTCAATTATTGTACCAAAATTATCATGCTCAGTCAAGCACGAAATAAAATATATCGGGTTCTTCCCGATCTATGAAACATTATACCACAACGGCGTATGAAGTCAATTTTTCTTTTTTTTGGGTAAATACCATAACATTAATATATTAAGGGGGAAAAATGGCAAGACCAATAGCAGGGATAAATGACTATCCTTATGGTGTTTGTGGGTTCATTGCTAACGGAGTTCGCTTCCATAATCAGACTACAGCAACTAACTACAGAATTTATAAACAACGTTCTGATGTTATGTTCGACTTGATAGATCCGAGTACTGAAGTAGTTACCCAGAAGCTATTACTCACTGGCGTTGACATTACTGGTGTTCCTTTAGATTATTCTTTAACTGATAGCCAATTGGTAAACATGATTCCAAGAAATACTTTCTTCGTTCGTGGTTACAATAACTCTCATACCATTGAAGGTTTCGTTGTTCGTTTCCTTTATAATAAGAAAATCCTAAGTAACGGAAAAGTACTTTATGATATCTACACTCCTGAGTGTGGAATCCCACCAATTGATATTTCTAACATAATCGTTAATCCAGTACAAGATGGTGACGTACAAATCACAGGTAACATTATCGTTCCCGGTGGTGTAGTCAACACTAATGATATGGTGATTACCGCAACACTACCTGATGGTACAGTACTAAATGGTACAGTCAATCCAGATGGTTCATTTGTATTTGACATTCCTGATGGTGTGCCAGCTACGGGTGACATTGTAATTAAGATTACTTCACCAAACTACATAGAGAAAGAAGTAACTATCCCTATCATTCCAGCGGGTGCTGATTCTGATTACGTAACTGAAGTATACGTACCTAGTTCATCACAAACTGAGAACGCAGGTGTTTATAGTTCTTCAGTACTACAAAGCGTTCACGGACGTGGAACTGATCTAGTAGTTCAGCTACAAGCTGATAGTACTGATCGTGTACTATTCGACGCTGATATCAGTGTTGTTGACGGTGACATTACTGTTCAGAAATATGACAACGAACCATACTATATTATCATAATTGGTAAGACGTTGCAAACTACACCTTATGCACAGGCCATTTCTTGGACTGCTAGTGGCGATGGGTTTGTTTCCAATATTACAGCACTACAACACGGTAAGCAAAACATTTCCGTGACAGTGTATGACGGTGATAATGTTAGTACAGTACAAATGACAATCGAAGTAGATGAAGAAGTTGTTCTCAACTCCGATGTTGATTTTGTTGGCAAAATCGTAATTGCTGGTAAAGCATAAAAACAAAAAGGCGACCTTATAGGCCGCCTTTTTTTATTCCAAATTATTGACCGTTGAAGTAACGAGCAATGATTTCAGATAGAGTCATTTCAACGTTCTGTACGGAGAAGGTATAGATTAGATTCTTATAACCGTCAATTGCACTTTCCGCTTCGTCTTTACCAAACTGTGCTTTGATAGTTTCGAATAGTGATTGCACACGTTCGTTTTGTAGTGCACCATCAACGAATTCAGAAATGAATTCTTTTAGTTGCTTATCAGTTAGGTCACCAATACGTGGCTCTAGTGCAGTACCAAATAGTTGCTTGAACTCTTCTACTGATAGTTTCTTAGCACCATGCTCTGCATCAACTTTAACATTCACTGTATTCTCGACAATACTAGAAACACCAGTAAAGATACCATCTAGTACACTAGCGAAATCTTTTGTTTTATTCTCTGGCTTTGGGGTTTCTTTCTTTTCATAAACTACTGGATCATCTTGAACTTTAGTAGGTTTATTTTCAGGCTGTGCTTTCTCGAAGATACTACGTGCCATTGCGAATAGATCATCTTTTGCATCAAATGCTTTCTCTAGCTTGCTGTCAATACGGTCTAGAACGGCCTGTACCGCAAGGTCTTGAACTTTATTAGTAGCAGTAGCCCGTAGGGTTCCTAGTACGCCTTGAAGCGATTGTACGGCTTCCTGTGCAGCATTTAGTACTGAATCAGTCTTGGTTGATTGGGTATCACCAACTGGTGCTTTAGAATTTAGGATATCGGTTAGTTCAGCTAGACCGTCTTTGGCAGCAGATGCGGAACTGAATGGAACTACAAATGAATCACCCGTTGTACGAATGACTAGTTCTTTACCATCTACCTCTAGACCTTTTACGGTACTAGCAATGAAACTTACGCTGTGAAATTTAGTAAACATATTTTATCTCCATTTGTTGACTTCTTTATTATATCACATAAATCGTGATTTGTCTCAAGATTTTTTCATCTCTTGAAAAATATAATGTACATTCGCTAGGTCATTGAGGGTGAAGCCAAAATCCTGTGTGTACATAAGGGTGTGGTAAAAGTAATGGGATGGGTGTTCTACTTCCTCTTCACGGATGTAGATTCCAAATTCAGTACAAGCAAATTGAATGCTATCTCTTCCATTTTCTTTAGAAAAGAATAGTAGTACTTGGTCGAACGAACTAGGATCAAACTTTAAACGATATGATGTAGTACCTACTTTGTACTCTTTACCGTTCTTGAACTCTGATAAACCTTGGACGTAATTATTCACTGTCTGTGTTATCTTCTGCATAAGCACCTTCTCTAAATCCACCAATAGCATATTTGTTAGACATGTTTTTGATGTACAATTCAAATAACTGTTTGATACCTTCCTCGATTTCTTCATCGCAGTACATATCATCTAAGCACATTAGTTGGAAATATTCTTCCTCAGACTTAGCACGTTTTAAACTAATTCCAGATGATAACCAATCAATAGAAATAGAATCTCTTAAACATTTCACTGTAGTGAAATTGCGGTTATCTTTTAATTCAAAACCATTTTCATGAAAATACAAAGTTATGCTATTTAATTTACCATAATCTTCTAATTCCATAATAGCACGAACAATTACAGTTAGTGCTCGTTCTTTCATTTTGGGAATATCTTCAACTATAATTTCAGTTACTGAACGCCCTCGGTGTCCTTGTGGTCCAGATATTGAACCATAATGATGTTGGCTATTGAACCCCATTCCACCCACCAATATTCAATGCGTTAACAATACTTCTGAAATGGATCTCAAAGCAATCTTTGATTAGTAGCTCAATTGTTTCATCACAACCAATCTCACCAGTACAAGAGGATTGAAAGTATTCTTCTTCACATAAGTAACGTGGGAAGGTATAAGAAGATGCAGGGGTGAATAGCATTACCTGTAACTCATTTACCACCATTCCGATACCCTTACGGGAATCATTGATTTCAATCTTACGTGGACCGATACTGTAAGAATACCCCTTCGTTCTGCCAGTACTTTTATAGTTCTCAACAAAACCAGTTAAGTGCTGTACAAGAGCATTGTATTGTAGCATATCAGGAGAAGGATTGTTTGACATTAGTTAGTAACTCCTGTGCTTCACGTTTCTGACGGAAGATAGTAAAGACACCTTCACCGTCACCAAGTGTATTAGCATAAGGTAAATTCTTTTTGGTATCGTAGACAACAAAACCCCAATAATCACCACGTTCGCTATACCAAGGACGAAGATTAAAACGTTCGTTGGACCCATTCTTTTCTCTGTATAGCTTGTACTCACAGCTTTGACAACGCAAAATGCACCAGTACCGAATCGCCATACAAATAACGATAGTTGTACAAATAATATATAGTGCTGAAATCATTTCTTTTGGATCTCCTTCACATAGTAATTGATAGCTTCTACTAAACCAAACCCATTCATACCAGAACCATTAATTGATACATTGTAATCAATCATGATCTTTGTTTCAGTTCCATCTTCATTGTACTTAGTCCACATAGTACCATCACGATGTAAAGTGACGTTGTTGTTTAAGATGAAATCAAACATCTGTTCTTTTGTTAGTTCATCTTTCCAAATAGTTACTTCATGGCGTACTCCATCATGAGTACTGCTACCAGTGCGTTCACCAATGTAGTACTGAGTCATGATTTCAAAATCTAAATCATCATCGATGTGAATGGTTTCATCAGTAATAATTGATTGTATCACAACACCAGTCTTGTCGTCAACCCAACGTTCATTCAATTTTAATTTTAGTTCAGCCATGATAACCTCCGATTAAAAATGGCACGGAAACGTGCCAATGTGTTACTTCGTTTTAAGTGCAGAAATAAATGCCGTAAAATCTTCACGGTGTTCGAGATATAGGGATTGTAAATCGCAACCCGCTACTGTGTCAAACTCTTTCTGTGGTACTTCTTTTTCTGGGTACATTAGTTTAATGTACTCTTTGACTTCTGCATCTTCAAGATATGGGATCTCGAAGGTATAATCAACACGCCCTTTACGGGTCATCGCTGCGTCAATTTTCTCTAAATGGTTAGTGGTTAGGAACACCACTGTATCATCTAATGATACTACACCGTCAAGTACGTTTAGTACTTTAGATAGTGATAGTACTTCCATTAGTTCTGCCATCCCATTAGTGTTGTCGTTTTCATCCTCTCTGGAATGAAGTGCACGACATGAGTCAAAATCTTCGATTAGTACAATACTGTTCTTAGGTACAGAAGCCATTGTCTTTTTCGAAAGTCATGTTGCTCATTGTGGTAATATCAATAATGCAAATGTTTTTCTTGAAGTGAGAAGCAAGTGCTTTAATTGTACTACTTTTACCTGTACCCGGTAGACCATGAAGGATATAGGTTTGCTTGTATGATAGGCCACGTTTTACGTACCAATCGCGATTGGCGTAGAAGTACTCTAAGTTGCTTACCAATTCGTCTTTGATATCTTTGCGTAGAATAACGGATTCTAGTGGACGTTTGTTTACACGAGAAATTTCATTCCATTCTTCTTTGTAGTTAAAGATACTTAGATCAGTTTCTTTTGGTTTAACAGCAAAGTCTTCTACTAACGCAATTAGTGGTTTTTGATTGCGGCCTAGTGTTTTGATAATAATATTTTGTTTCTCTTTCTCGGAACCAGAACTTTGTAGAGTTCCTTTCGAGAACCAGAATAGACGTTTCTTGTAGAAGAAGAAGTGTGTTCCGTAACCTGCACCAATTACATAGGTCTTAGCTAGTGCTTTACTATCATCGTCATCATCATCCCATCTGCGATGGAATTTACCATCTAGTGAAAGATAGCGTGACCATTTCGCATATGGACTTTTAAGATACCAATCCATGAATGCTAAAAAGTGTGCTTCATTACCACTCCAACCAGCGTTGTTCAATTCAAGAGTGGTAATACTTTGACTGTATAGGAAGTTCCATACAGTAGGAATAAAACGTACTAGATACGTTACTACAGCCGCCCCATATAATGTATAAAGACCAACCATCCAAGGATAGTCTTTCATCATTTGACTAAAAAATGACATGTACTCCGTGATCATTCTTTCTCCCCTGCCTTATCAATTAGACGTAAAAATTTAGTAATATAATCCGGGTGTATATCCTTACCGTTGAACGGAATAGATAGATGTTCTACTGCACCCTCAACCCTGAACACATGATGTGTACTGCCATTTGATACGCACGTAATACCACAACGTGCAGCAATCACTTTCAGCTTAGGAATGGTCCAGTTGCGTTTGTTACGACGCATTTTTTCAATCGCCTTATCACATTTCATTATGCACCTCATTTTATGCCATGTTTGATTTTCTTCTCCACGTATTTTTGTGAAATACTCTTAAGTACTGCGAGATGCTCGTACTTAAAATTAGTTGTCATTGGATATACTGTTGGTAAACAATCAAAGTATGATCGCTCTATGTCGAATTCAATCACGAAGTCTTCATTCCATGTATTAGTTCTACGTGTTAAATCCCATGTATTCAAGATAAATTCAGTTTCACTATACAAATCTATTAGCATAGTATATCGGTCTTGTGGTGGGAACCATTCAATTCGCATGGATCGTGAATCCATCCCATAGCCTATATTAAAAGATACTTCCATTTGAGTTTTTTCTATTTTAACTCTATGGTGGTATATGGGTTCAAAGAATGCATTAAAATCTTTATCTACGCTCTTAAGTGCTTTTAGAAGTGACATAGGTTTCCTTAATATTGGGGAGTTTCCTCCCCTTAAATTACATCATCATGCGTATTTCACGCATAATAGTAGATAAACTCAAAACAAAATCTTTAAACTTCGGTACGTTTTCATACGTAATAGAAACACGTTGCATTGTTAAAGCACGAATCACTAAAATAGATGCACCGTGATTATTAATACGTAGTAGATTATCAATAATGATCTTATGCTTTTCTATTTCTGTTTCAAATCCAACAGGAATACGAGTTGCACTTAGACATGCGGCGTCTAAAACAGTAAAGTCATTTAGATCAGTACTGGCTAAGTCATCCCAAGAATAACGTTGTAATCCATCTGGTGGAACAAATTGTGTATTGAAATATGGTTTAATATCATCGAAGATGCTTTCAACTAAATCACAGAAATTTTCACTGTATCTGTCGCTTATACTAAACTCATGATCAGAACTGTTAAAAGGTACATGTAAGTCACCAATCACGTACTTGTTAAGACGTGATGGAACTGCATACTCATTAAATGCAGAATGAATTTCTGCTATAGATAGAGTAATACCAGCAGCAGTGATAGTATGGTATGGCTCATACACCATCTGGGTATAGTTATGCTCACCAACCATGATTTGGACAAACTTTTCAAACAGCGGATCAGATTCCAGCATGTAATCAGAATCGTCATTATTACCATTACATTTCAGTACAGAAATAAGGAATTTTCTTTCGCTTACCTGACCATGTGTTATGTGCTGACGAAAATCCAAATCTGGTCTTCCATAAAGATCAACTGAGAATGGATTATTAGAACGCCCACCTATCATGCGATATCCAGTTTCATCCATAAGTTTCTTGTACTCCGAAACTACACGTTGTGAATCAGACTGTGGATGCTTATGGAAGTACTCACCAGTACCGCTATAGTTTGCTTTATAATCTAGAAGAAACTTGTAGAAATCTTCACGGCTAATCATGTTTAAACCTCAGCACGTTCGTTGACTAGAATTCCTTCCTCAGAATATTCTAAATCAAAACCATTACCGAACATAATGCACATCATCCAGTACACTACATTTTCCTGTTCATAGTCTTCTTGCATAGCGTATAGCTTGTTGAGCTTCACCATATCATGAAGAGTTTCACGCACTTCAACTTCACGATTACCATGCATACGGCCTACAATCTTTGTAAGCATTGCAATGCCGTGTTCTAAATTATGTTCTGCTACATCATCACCAAAGTCACGCTTGACTAGTGAAACAATTAGGCGTTGTGCTAGTTCATCTGGCTCAATATGTTTTGACATTACTTATCCTCAGTTACGATGCATGGGATTGCAGGAGTAAACCACTTATCTAGACCATTACTCAACGCAATATGTGTACCCTCTTTGTTAACCCAGACCTGTTTCACTTCAACCGGGTCAAACACTTCAGTACCCCACGGTGTATCACATTTTACTGTAAAGCCAGCGAACGATGCAGTACTGAAAGCTAGCAAAGCTGCACCTAAAATGATTTTTTTCATGCTGTTCTCCTTCATTAAGATACACCCATGATATCGCAAATGCCCTAGATTGTCAAGCAATCATCGTCAGTTTTTAACGTCTTTGCAAAACGAATTATCTTTTTGAATAGATCAAGTTCGAACGGAAATACACGGTGCATTGATTGCAATTGAAATAGATATCCTTCATCTAGTTCATCAGGGTTTAAATCTTTAATGATAATACGTTCAATAAGATCACCGCAAATTTCATCAACCAATTCAATATGAGTATTGAATATATCAAAACCACGACACATCTTCTCAGGAACAATATCGTCGGTAAATTCAATTGTTACATTAGTTGCATCTGTGATACGTTTAGTACCATCAGAGTTCTCATAGAAGTCAATACTAAAGTACTGGTTAGCAACTGCTGTCCAACTAGACGATTCTTGTTCGGTTTTGATAAAATCATTATGTCTACAACCTTCACGGTGCATATATTCAGCGGTGTCAATTGCATCTTCAAGATAGCCGAAATAAAGAGATTTATTCCGAGCTTCGATCAATTGAGAAGCAAATGTTCTAGGACCAGTTACTATCATTTAATTTTCTCCTATTAATACGAACTTCTAATGAGTACAAGAGAATTTGTTTAAGTACGTCAGGATTCTCAACCAAGAAGTCGAAATCTTGAATAGTACTTTGTTGGAATATTTCTTCTTCTGATAAGTCCACAAATGGTGTAGTATCGATTTGCATTGTTTCTGTTACATTAAGAGATTTATCCTCAACGTAATTAAAATTATCATAGCTAATGGTAATTCTATCAGGGAAGATATCAATTACACCACCATACAAACCTTCGGAATAAAACGTCATATTAGTACTTTGTTCACGAGTGGTTTGTTCACCACTAGAAGTCCAGAAATTAATACGCGTCATTTCATCTTGATTAATTTCAAAAGCAGGACTATCAATATATTCAAATAGTTTTCGGAAGTGGTCTAGATCATGAAAAATCATAAAATTTCCTCAAAAGAAAAGGAAGCTAATCGCTTCCTTGTTGTGGTCGGGGTAGTGGGATTCGAACCCACATCCATTTAAGGGAGGCATTTTAAGTGCCTTGCGTATTTCCAGTTTCGCCATACCCCGTTAGCTGGAATCCATTTTTTTGTCATATAAGCCGATGAGTTTAATTGCTGTTGGATTCCAAATTGTGTTGTTGAGGTGGTGTTTTAATCCACGCTGACAGGTGACCTTATCGTTATTACCTGCGGCTCTCCCTTAAGCTACTCAACGGAAATTTATCAGAACGGTTCTTCAAGCCTCTACTACATGTGCCTATTGCCGTCGCTCAACACACCCTTCGCTTTCTTCGGTTGCGATAACCTTTCCCGTCTGATAATTATATTATATCACATTTTCAATGATTTGTCCCAAGAATTTTCTATTTTGTCACAGAAAATTGAGGTTGACGACGAATGATTGAATCCCGTAACCATAGAATAGCAAACAACTGTTCGTATGTCAAGCCATGAAAATCGGTTACAGTACTCAACTGGAAGAACTCACCATCATCCATACTGGTAGTATAAGATTCCGGTAAATCCAGTTCAATGCGGTTGAAGTTCTTATTTGTGTATTCAGTTAGAGTGAACTTGTTAGTACTGACAGAACCCTCTAATCCGAACTCCAAACCATCTTCAGTACAGAACAAATCAAAGAAGTATGCATCACCCTGATTGCTGTACGTAAGTAAATGGTTGTTGTTAACATCATAACATGAACGTGGAATTTCAAGTAATGAAATATTATCATGACCTTCCAGACGCCCAAGGATGTGTGTAATTATTTGAGGCGTTAGGTATTTGATTTTCATTTAACGTTCTCCCAATCTGACACTACTGTTTCATAGAAGGACTGAATAGCAGTCATTGTATCTTTAATTAGTACTTCTAATTCCCACGGAATGGGAGCACCTTTCAAACAATCCTTTTGGAAATGTTCTTCTTCGGTTTCGTTGAAGTAGCCAATTCTACAATAGTCTTTTATGTTCTTGGTTTCGTCATCTTCATCACCATCATCTTCGATGATTGATAAAGAGAAACGATTCTTATTGTACCACCAGCAGCACATGTAATCAAATCCGGGAGCGAAGTTTAGTACAAGCATCCTATACGATTCAGTACTGTTATAGTAAGTAGTACCCGGACCAAAGTACATTGCAGGGTATTCTACTTTCCGACCATCATCAAACTGTAGCTGTTCGCTAGGGCTTAGACGAATGGGTGTTGATTCATTAGGTAGCACTAGATTACGCAATAACGTAATAAGCTGTTGTTCGTCAAAAAACATATACTGTCCTCAATTAAAACCTGTACTGATTATACACCAGTACAGGAGGGGTGTCAAGAATTATTCACTGACATTTATGCTGTGCATAGGCAACGGGCTTCGCGTGTCCAACACATGAGGTGTTGTATCTTTCATGGTTAAATGAAGTATTTCTGTTTTCTTGAATTTGTTCATCCGAATTAGATCATCATGTAGATCATTATAATCATCACGTAGATGAGTGTCCCAACCTTTAGGTACAGTTAGCCACGGTTCAAACGAAACAATTCTTTCGTTGTAGAAATAGTGTGTTGCATCAATATCAAAACCAACTGGAACCACTAGGTCGTAAACATTAACAATGCGTTCTTCTGTATGAATACCATAAGGTTTAGTGGTAGCACCTAAGCTAGTGGTAGTACTTCGATGAATGAAGTGACAATCACGGAATAGCTCATTTAGATTTAGTGTTTCGTTGTTTTCGAATTCATAGATACGAGAGCACTTGAAAGTACCTGCACCTAGTTCACTTTGTTCATAAACGTTAATCATGTAGGTATATGAACAGTACTCAACGTTGTTTGCATGACCACGAAGTTCAGTCATTTTACCCATAAGTACTGCTTGATTATAAATGTCATCATCAGTGAATTCTACCATATCTGAATTGGCTACGTCAATAGCGTCGAGTTGTGCTAATAGTGCTTTATCTTCATCAGATAGATGGTCTTGTTCAAAGTACGCATCTAGGTCATTAAAGATTGCACCACCTTCAGTACTTAGACTTTCGGCATCTTTGTACACTTCAGCCATACGCTCATAATAATCGTCTTGAAATTTTTGTTCATCTGTCCTAGATTTGTTATTGTCGTCCATGTTGTTTCCTTAGAATGAATCAGGCTTGGCTATGCTGCGTACAGCACCCATGAAGCCCTTTTGTAGATCTGTCTTGGCGATGTTCAACCAACGCTTGTCAACGTCTGGTGTATTGGCTAGCTTCGCCATAAGCTCACCAACTTGAGCACCAAGCTCTTTAACTTCGTTCATAAGTTCAATCTCTTCTGTACTTAGTTCACGATAGCCTTTAATTTTACGATGTTGATTATCCAATTTGTTTAGTCCTCTCTGATATGAGTTCGTTTAATTGTTCGATGAAGCCGAAAACAATCATGTTCTCTTCCATCGTTAGTTTTAAATCAGTAACAGTACTATTTTGAAAGTACTCTTCTTCTGTTGAGTATATTCGTGTGGTATCATGAACCCACTTTCCCAATTGACACATTTCAATTTCAAATATAAATTGAGTTTCATCATCCGGTACTGGAGTAATGAATACATCTAGTTCGAAATTGTCATTGCAAATGATACTAATGAATATAATACCATTGCTGTGATTCTTCAAACAGTACTGGTCATCTTTCTGAATGTTGCAGTACTGTTCACCTAGTACAGCACAGTCATTCTCATCAAAGCCATTATAAGTCATGATATCAAATGGTTTGAAAAGATCTACTTTCTCTCGGAAGATAGTGTATAAACTCATCGTATGTTTACCTTAGTTTCATAGAAACGTGAACGGATAGCATCAAAGAAGTCTTTCATTTCTTTTTGATCTTCATAAGAGAATGGAAGGTCTTGAACCGTAGTAGCTTGGAAGTACTCTCCACTGTCACCGTAGAGTTTAAATTCATACTCTAAAATACTATAGTCATTCTCTCCATCATAAAATTCCTCAAATGAATTAGAAATATCATTGAAAGAAAGTTGTAGTACTTCAGATTCAAAGTCGTAGTTTAAATCCACGTCCTTATCACCAGTACTTCTATTGTAATCCATGATTCCCATATAAAGGGTTTTACCCTGTGCCATATATAGTGACTGCTTGAGTGCACCTTCAGGAACGGGTACTTTATTGTGAATTCGACCTTGTTCATACAAGCATGGATAACCATCTGTGTTTACCCAATTTGTAATTACAAAGGTTCCATTATCTTTAATAACATCGTTGAAGTACTTCAAATAATCTTGTCGAGTCATACAATCTCCAGATGAAAAAAAGCCAATAGTAGATGATTTTACTATTGGCTTAAGGGCATAATACAAGATTATGCATTTTGGTAGTTTGGGGAATATCATCACTACCGGAGAGATATTTTAAGTATTTATAAAAATGCCCCGGTACGGATGTTATTACCAACCAGTACTGAACTTTTCAGGTACACGTTCTTGGAAAGGCTTAACGTACCAACGATCATCTTCAGCTTCATAAGAAGTGAGTTCAGTTGGAATAACATGCTGTGAACCATCAACCCGGCTCCTTACGTGGAATAGTTTACCACTTTTATGAACATAGATACGTTCATTACTACGGAACTCTGGAAGTTCAACATAAACGCCATTGTTCCATGACTTTTGTAAATCTTCTAAAATTTTGGAAAACTTCATTTTATTCTCCTTTAAATTGGTGCGGGTGGAGAGAATCGAACTCTCATCCAATGGGTGGAAGCCATTGATAATAACCATTATACGACACACGCGATTTTATTTTTTATAAGAAACATTTCTTGAAATTCTAGATATTTGCATATGATGCACACCAAAAAACTTCACCCAAATATCTACAGGTTTCACCATTTTTACGACGCATTCGAATTTCAATAACTTGTTCATCAGTTAGCTTACTATTTGTATTAGATGAACCTCTTTGTGCGGTAGCTAAACCAGTTAGATAAGCATGTTGTGTATTTTCAGAATCGGTTGCCCATTCTAAATTACTTAAATTATTGTTTAATTTATTACCATCAATATGATTGACCGTTCGTTTTTGTTCTGGATTAGGTATAAATGCATCTGCAACAACTCTATGAATTTTAAAACATTTACATATTCCAGTACGTCCACCTATTCTAGTGGAAACTGTGTAATAACCATTCTTACTTATTGTTTGTTTTAAAACTTTTTGTGTTCGTTTACTGAACAATCTTCCTTGGTTGCTAACTTGAAAATATTCCTCATAGCCAACAACATCTTTCCATTCTTCCATACATATTCCATTAAAAAATGTAAGGCCACCTTTACCAATAAATGACTTCTTACCCGTTTTCTTCCAACTCTACGTGTACACCCTAGTAGTGAGTTAGGATGTGATGGACTCGTGTCAGCTATAAAAGCTACTAGGGATATGGGTCACTAATTCCCTCACCATGTCTAGTACTGGCAACAACCGCTCTAGTATTTTAATTCTTCTTTAATGCTGCGTTAATGAATTCCGACAATTGTTCTTTTGTCATTATCGGTTTTATCGGTCTATTAAGATTCTTTTTGCGTTTCATAATATCCTCTTTAATTAATAGGTGCTACATTTTATTTACATCAAAACGTAGCCAAAATACGTACCGAAAAGAGCGAAGCAACAATGCAACATAGCAACTTTTCAACTGAGCAATCGAGTTTATAACCGTTTCCACAACCAAGCAAGATTTAATATCTGTAATAGTATACGGAGCAAACTCTTTTTTCATCAAATGTCTCTCAAGGAGTAACATTTAATACCATGTAGTATTAGATTTCTCTAATATGCTCTTTCCGGTAAGGGAGGTCAGCGGTTAAGCGACATTATAGAACTTGTAGTGCCTTAAGCAATGGCTTGTGCTTATCATCAATCTCTACTTGTAGTAGGTTGTTGATATACGCTAGCTTATCGCTAACAGTCTCTTGCTCTTGTTTGAGTTCAACATAGACTTCGTTGAAATCATTGTGATCTTCTACTGCGTAACCAGCAACTTGTACTTCACTGTTTGAGTACATAGAACCTGAGTTCTTTGCTGCGTCCTGTACTTGACGTTTGATATTAAGTACACGCTTCTCTTGTGAATCTTTGCTTGGTGCGGTGAACTGTGCTAGTACACGCATTTTGGATTCAATTTGAACCTTACGGTTTAGTAGAGAATCGATACTGTCACCGTCCACAACTTGGCTATTAAGTGCCTGTACTGCTGCACGAATTTCGCTGATGACTTCTACAACGATTAGGGATTGCACCACTGATAGTTTGTTAGAGTTTTCTACTGCTGAAATCACTGCTAGAATCTCTTCTTCGTCTGCACTGTGGTGTAGCTTTGCAGCACCAACACGTACTGATAGATGAGATTGTAGGTCTTTAACAAGACGGTGTGCTTTACGTAGACTTAGTTTCATATATTTTGGATTCTCCAATTAGCAAATTTACAATTTATTAGGATAAGACAATGATATCGACTAATGCTTTGCTCGATTCAACATCAATGCAATCACTAAAATCTTCACCACTTTCTTCAACGATATCACCAGCTTTATAACTACTTACTGATGTACAACGCCCTAGAGCGTAATCGTCATATGGACAGGATTGAATAACAATCTCTGCGTCGGGATTCTTTTCAATCACAGCGAGCAATTCGTTAGCTTTCATATCTTTCCTCTTGTACGTATATTATATCACATAAACTTGATTTTGTCCCAAGTTTTTATCATTTTCCGTTAAAAACATTTCTCGTTGCATTACGCTCGTCTTCAACATTGATAAGATTTTGAGACACCATACAGCCTTGAATATATCCAAGCCAACGGTGCTTCTTCGTTTCTGACATAGTATCAGATACCAATTCGTCAAGCATCCACGCTAGGTGGTGTCTCGATGTGGGATGGTCTGGATCATTTTCAGATTTAGTGTCCAGTACTTCTAAGTACCTTTGGCGTAGATCATCGTAGAAATTCATTGATCGTATATTCCTGCGGTAAGTAGTAGATCGGCCATACCATGTGGACCCAACTTACGGTTGGAGTTGATCACAATAGTATAAGTGGGATCTTCATCGATGTTCTTCTGTACTGAAGTCCATGAACCAAATAGATGTTCATATCCGGGAACCATAATAGTACCTGCACCATAACCTTCACTTACTGCTTCAGCAACATCTTTCATTACGAGCGGCATAGGCACACCCGGTGGGGGTTGAATGCCAATTACAGTTAATAATGTGTTCATGATAACCTCATTTGTGGTGGGAGAGGCAAGGACTCGAACCTTGCATTGTCACTAGGACTAAGACACTGGAGATGCCTATGTATACCTTTCCATCACTCTCCCGTTGGTGGACATGCTGGGAGTCCAACCCAGCCTCGGATTCGCCCTAACGGGAGAACCCAATCACGCAATCTGCCCTAGTTTAAGAATGATAATTCTTGACTGCATTCAACAAGTACAATCGAAATATCTTCAGGTTTAGTGAATTCTGCAAGTAATATTTCACGAGCATCAGTTGCTGTATGTGCCCGGACAACCGTTAAGCCCGGAACAATACCTTCACCCTTTACACGAAAGATATAGTTAATCATAGTTTATTCATCGCTACAATTTCAATCTCGCAATAATCAGGCTTATTCGATGAGTGACTGAATTCAGTACTCTGAATGTGCCGCTGTACATCATAGATAGAATCAAAACTACCATCATCCAACCATGCAATACATGATTCATTAACAGTTTCAGTACTATACTTCCAGCCTAAACCACTACCATCAGGGACTTTATCATGAACCTTATAACTATAACGTATAAAATACTTACTCATCTTCCCATACCTCTTCTGGAATGTGTGGCGGTTGATAACCATTTAGTTCTTTAACTTCTTCTTCGAACCAAATAAAATTACCCTGTGAATCAGTACCGTAAAAACGTTTATGAAGTTCATCGTACTTGTAACCTTTAGCACGTGCTTCATCATAAAACTGTTTCAAGTTCACGTATACTCCATAGACTTCAGTGCGTTCTGAATCAATGTAATCAGTTTCTTTCAAAATCACAACGACTTGCATTAGTAACGCCTCCTGTCAACTGAAAACTTATTAATCTCTTCTTTAGCTAAACCTAAAAGAAGTTCAAGTTTATGTACTAACTCATATGGTAACACATTATCACTCATTGTGCTAGCTTGAAATCCATCTTCTTCAGAATGTGGTACGTAGTACTCAGAAGTACGGTTAAGATTTCTTAATAATTGTACCATCACCAATGGACTTAGGGGATTATTATTCTGTTGAAGTACTACCTCTTCTTCTTTAGTTGGCTCCAAATCAGGAAGAGATATAGTATTTGTAAGACGATCAAACGTAATACGCTGACTTGCACTCCTGATGAATAAACGGTGTGGTGCACCGCTTACGAAGCCGAAAGTGAAGTCTTCAGCAAACATCATATCATCAAATAACTTTCTGTACAACTCAATGTTCACGATTCATCTCCGCAAAAAACATTTCACGTGCACGTTCTACTACATCAATGTAGAACCCCAAGTCAGTACAGGAAAGCTGGAATCTTTCTTCCTCGGAATTATACGTGTATTCCGCATCACTGAACCAGAATCCATTATACTTCAATAAAATCTGTGAGTCAACTGCATCATGCAATTCATCACGATAATATTCAGGTGGAACACCGTACTCACTAGTGTTGAAGTGAAACATCTGGTAGATGCTCAATTCTTTAAAATCCGGGAGATAATGGAAATGGTAATTTTCAGTGAATAGATGTACTTCATTTGAATTGGAACTATTACAGTACTCACTGAAGTACTGTTCAGTGTCAACAGTGTCACGATATCCGTCTTCACCATCGTCTACCCAAACAAAAAAAGATGGCTCATCTAAGAAACCATCTTCCAAATTGTCTAAATCTTTACTTAGGTGTTCAAACATACCTTTTTGTCTGATCAGTTCTTTCATAGTTCAGTACCTCATATTAGATATATTAGTCCACACTTCATGAACTTCTGACCGTTCTGTGAGTTTTTGCATCTCATTATAAATTTCAATAATTATAGTGATTTCATCACGAGATATATAATTATTAAGTTCTTTTAAAATATCAAATGTAAACCCAAATGGTAAATCTATTCTACGGGTTGAAGAATTACAAAGAGAAAGAACTATTTTAGTTCTTAGAAGAAATATAGTACTGTATTCTTCTTCTGTTCCATTATATAACTTAAAACGCCATATTAAATTTCCATCATATGGACTCATTACATTACTGTACTCTACTAAATGTAGATTTTCATGTACAGTAAAATGCCAGTTATGTAAGTCTCTTAATGTTTCAGTACTCTTAATATGAAAATATAAATCTATTAAATCATTAATCATATAGTACCTCTTTAATTAAAATAAATCACTCAAGGCATAGCCAGTCGTTCCCAATCTTTACCACATAACCCTTGCATTTATCTTTCAGGTAGCGACCCTGATACATCCACGATGTTATGAGATTCCCTTATATTATACTTCGAAATATAATATATTGATGAGTGATTTAAAATCGTGTGAACATCAACAGTAGATGGGACTGATGACCTCGGATGCCGAAGCAGTTGCCTGATGTTCGTGGTAGGAAGTCTTGGATTCGAACCAAGTAATCGAGCGATCAACCTCAACCTAACCCCACGCATACTGTCTCCATTCCAAATCGCTTCTAGACGCTTTCTGGACTCTCTGAGAGTAATTGCCGGTTCAACCTATTGTAATGCTACTAACTCGGCTCCCCATTACCGTACTTGGACTTGACCTTATTACAGGTTGGTGTGTATGCTTAACCGCTTATACACTAGCTTTTTGCTTTCACATTGTAGTACTCTATAACAGAATCGAACTGTTCTTTCTGGCGTGAAAGGACAACGTCCTAACCGATAGACGAATAGAGTAGTGGTACGGCGTACTGGATTTTAACCAATAACACCCGGATTAAAAATCCGGTGCTCTAAACAATTGAGCTAACACCGCATTGGCAGTCCTGACGGGCTACGATCCCGCGACCTCTCGCGTGACAGGCGAGTATTGTGACCAACTCAACTACAGGACTAAATTTATGAGGATTATCAATCCTCATCTTTTCTCAAACGATCATGTTCTTCTCTGTGACAATTTGCACATACTAAAACACATTTATCTAATTCCGGTTGCATCGTCTTAAATGAGCGTGTAGAACCAGTTTTGGATATTGAGAAATCTTTTTGCGTAGGATCTAAATGGTGAAATTCAAGGGCTGCTATGCATTTATCATAACCGCACATGGTGCATTTACCACCTTTATATTCTACTGCTTTCAATTTAAGTTGTCTGCGATGTTCGGTAATTTTCGCATTCTTACATGGCTTACATACGTATCTACCATTATTATATGGTGAGTATTCACATTGGTGAATATCACAGAACTTACCTTTATTGCTGACAACTTTATATGAATTTTCTTTTCCAAGAGTAATAGATTCAGATGATGTTCTTATTTGAATTCCGTTACGCTTAAGTACTGAGAGTATTGTATTTCTCGCACAAGAAAATTGTTTTCTAATTTCATTGGCTGATTTCCCAGAATTATACAAATCAATGATTTCTTGTTCTGGTAGTTTCTTCCTCAATGTCTCCGCACGTTTTCGTTTGGATTCATCTGAGTGTACTCTCGTTTTATTAAAATGAGATAATGAACAACTTCTGTTACAAAACTCATCATTTGTGGTGTGTTTACCACAATGTTTACATTCCATGTATTAACCTCTGACATAATAAATCTTTTCTTTATTTATGTCAATGGATCATTTAAGGAATGTAAGTGGCGGTTCCTGCTGGATTCGAACCAGCGGTGGAGATTTCTCTCGACAGCTTAACAGGCTGGCATCATCGGCCTCTCGATCAAAGAACCTTGTGGTCGGTGTGAGAGGATTCGAACCTCTGAAAACCCCTCCGTCCCAAACGGAGTGCTCTGACCAGACTGAGCTACACACCGATACTGAAATCCATTTTTGTTTTTTTATATCCGAAAAAAGTAATTGCTGTTGGATTTCGTTTTACTAGAATCTATTTTGTTTTCACCATTGAATTTTGAATTTAATTGCTGTTAGATTCTAAATTACATTATAGCTGAATATTTCCAACTTGTAAAGTCGTTTTCTTAGCTTCCGCTGGTACTGGCTCGTTTACTGGAACATCCTCTATATTGTTTGTTGTGGACTCTTCAGGGACTTCATCAAGAAGAGTACCGTTACGCATTTTGATTAGTACTTCAGGAATGATACCCTTCTGTACGTCATCATACATTGAAACTACTGTTTCTATACAAGCACAAAGTTCACGTACTTTGTACTGATAACCTTGAGGAAGAGGTTTGACAACTTCAAGTACTTCCTCAAGTTTTTGTAATAATTCTTTATGTACTGACATAGTTACCTCTAAGGGGTAGTAATATACCTTTGGGTCTTTCGGGATTACTCGATTACGTCCGGTACTACAAACCCTTATTCCCAACATAAAGGACGCCTATGAGCTTAACCAGTATATTACTTATTCTTTAGCCAAACGAATCTCATTGCCAGTTTTGTAAGCAATAACTCCGTCACCTAGATCATTACGACCTTCGACTAGATTACTAGCATCTACTGTCTTGGTATGAACACCGTCAGCCATAGCTGCTACTGACATAATTGTTGATACAAGTTCTTCGATTTTAACTGCGTACTGTTCAGGTAGGTCTTGAGTTGCATCAATAATACCTTGTGCGTATGCTGCTAGTGTTTCTAAACGTTCGTTCATATATAGCCTTTAATTAATGGTGTGGGATGATGGATTTGAACCACCGTACCAATCGGAGTGGATTTACAGTCCACCACATTTAACCGCTCTGCCAATCCCACATTGTTATTTTATTTATTTCTCAATTTCCATAGTACTTCAGAGAGATATTCATAGAATTCCCAAGAGAATCCGATATCTTTAGTAGTACTCATTTGGAAATGTTCTTCTTCTGACTGTGGCATTTCAAATTCACAACGATCATAGATATCATCTTCTGAATCACCAGTTTCGAACATTACATCCAAAACAAAACTTATGTCCCAAGTTTTACGATTAAGAGCAATTACAAATCTTACACTTGCTGTATCTTCGTTACTACGCCACTTCAATATTAAATTATCGAGGTATTGTATTTTATTATACGAAGAACTCATGTTAGTACCATTTAGGAAGTTTTTAATTTCGCGGAGTACTACTTTTTCAAAATCATCAAATGTCATAATTACTCCATACGAAGTATATCTTCTAAGTACTGGTAGAATTCCCAACTGAAGTACATATCTTTTACTGTACTCTCTTGAAAGTATTCTTCTTCAGACTCAGGTATATTTGATACCCAAAATGATGTTCTGTCATTACCATCATCCATTTTCAGTACTATATCAAAGATAATTCTTCTGGTAATATAGTTGTATGATAACTGTACTTCAGCATCGCTATTATCTTTTGGGGTTCTGAATGTTAAAATTATGAGTCTGAAAAGATCATAATTAGTATCTCTGTCTTTACGAGCAGGACCACAATTAAAGAAGTAATCGATTTGTTCTCTGAACATTACTTCCAATTCAGGACGTGTCATAGCTAGAATCCTTTTTTTATTTTCTAAGCATGAAATTTGATTGCTGTAAGATTCTGTAATACTATAGTTTATCAGTTATAGTGATAAAAAATTCAGTCATTTTTAAACCTTCATATTTTATTGATGATTCTATATTTTCATCATCACTTATTGTGAAAGTTGCAGTGTTTGTTTGCGTCTGACGACATGACCATGATTTAGCATAATAACCATATTTTTCTTTGATTTTCTTTTGAATTTCATAACAAATTGTACGGTCATCAACTTCATCATTAGAGTCATGAATATATTCAAAATTTGTTCCATCTTCACTAATATTAAAAAAATATTTATGCATTTATTATTCCAGATTTGGAGGTAGATGTGAGATTTGAACTCACGAGCCGCTATTAACGGCTGCCAATTTTCAAGATTGGTGCAATAAGCCAGCCTCTGCCAATCTACCTAGGTTTAGTCCAATACCCTCGTGGGGGTTTTGATATATTATATTTTTTACAACGCTTTTCAATGGCTTTATCACTAACACCATACATCTTAGATAATGTTGATGCTGGATATTTCCATATCATTTCTGAAAGTTCATCTTTTGAAATTTCAAATTTTTGTTGTGATTTTTTTGCACAAGTTTGAGAACAAAATTGTTGATCTCTGTGTTCGTGCATACGTTCAAATATAACACCACATGATTTACATGTCAAGCTGTGAATTTGAACTATTCTCTTTTCTTTGGGTGGTAATTTGGGTTTAACCAACTTACGTTCTTTCTTGACCGGAGTTATATTATTGTACAGTGATACAAAATTATCACCATATATACTTTTAACTTGGTCTAAAATTTCTATCATTTCGTATTTTGTCAGTACTGTAATATATGGAAAATTATATTTTTTTATATAAGAAATTTCCGTTTCGTAACCTTTTATCTCAATTACGCTTTCATTATTAATGATGAAATCTGGAATATATTCATGTGACTCACCATCGATCGATGTATAAAACAATTTCTCTCGATCATATCGTTTCACTTCAATTTTATGATATTCACAATATAAAATATATGCAAGTTCCCATGAGCTATCACAAAAAATTCCTTTATACCACCCTTTCAAACCACGACCAGAACCTTTACGATAACCACCATGATTGGAAGACGATATATTTTTATTTGGATTTAATTTGCAAAATGCCTGGTGGGTTGCAATACCACGATCTTTAAATCCTTTATTACAATATTGACAATTTTTCATAAACATACCATTCGAACTCATATATGTTTATTTATCAAATCGTCTTGATTTTTAATTAAAAACTGGATTCATTTTGTTTGTACTATACAGGCCGCTACTGCTTATCTTTCACCTATAAAGCCACCGTAATTTTCCGCACGTGTTCTGCGTTATATGCCCGAAGACATAACATACTTCATATAATTGTTTGAAGGTTTGCTGTATGAATCCGCTTGCTAGCGTTTTTTATCTTTCGATAATTATATTATATCACTATTTTTCACTGTTTGTCCCAAGTAATTTTTAAATTTTCTTAGTTATTTTCGGAATCTTTTAATAGTTCCTGATAGTGTGCGTATTCTTCTTCGTTTAGTTCAATACCTTGAGCAATACATTGTTCATAGTACTGAATATCATTACCTGTGCTATGTAGCTCACCTACATACACAGTACTGGAACGAATAGGAATGGCATATGTACCATCAATTGATTCTAGTACTGTGTTAAGATCCCCGATTGCCGCACCTGTTTCTGTGCACTGTTCGATAAAATTATCGAGGTCTTTGAAATTGTCTTCGTTTAAATATTCCATTTTATTTTCTCCCTGTTGTTGACTCTATTATTATATCACAAAATTATGCGTTTGTCCCAAGTTTTTTGCATGATTTTCTTATAATTATCATGTGCTTTCTGGACAATCAAATCAACATACTGTTTGTACTCGTCAAATATAATAATCTCACCCATCAATTCAGCTTGGAAACGTTCTTCTTCAGTATCGTAGTAAGGTACAATCATATGTGAACCATCTAAATGGTTCTTGGGGCGTTCGGATGCTAGAAACAATGCTTCATTAGCGTTGTGGATTGTTGAATACGTTCTGTATGTACTTTCTAATGTCAAAAAATCATCCATTACATTAGGTACGTACATAATGAGTTCCCCATTTTGAATTTCTACAACATTAAGAGGTGAACTTTTACCACCAGTACTATTACTATAATTGTAGTCCAATGTTTGGATACGATATAAAATCGTTGTTTTTCCAGTACGGTCAGTTTTAATTTCAGTTTGTACTGGCTCATCACTAAGAGCATACTTCTTTAAGATATACATGTACTCTTGATTAGTCATATAGTACTCCACATTTACTTAAAAGTGTTGGGGCTTATGCCCCAACGTTTACCCTAGAATAACTTCTTCAGTCTTGCTGTCTTTAGTCTTCTTAGGTTGCTTTCCCTTACCATCAGTAAGTTCAAGTTGATAAATCTGTTTGATATTTTTAATACTTGGACGCTTATTGCGTAGGTCGTAAGTACCTTCCTTACCATTGATACGGTAGATGTTACCGTAGGAATAGAACTTATTGGAAGTCCAGATTTCAATCTCTGGTTCATTACGCCAATGAATTGCGGATTCGTAAGAATCGTATTTCTCTTTAGGGTAGAAACGTAAAGTATGTTCTGTGCGTTGAACGTAGTACAGTTCAGCCTCTACTTTACCAAGCAAGATATCAATCTTGTCATTGGTTTCTTTTCCGTACTTGAGAGAACCCATTAGTACTTGCAAGCTAATGAAAGTGGTGCTTCCCATGCTAATAGTACTGAGTAGAAGCCCAATACCGAATAGGCCAACCAAACTGACACAACCAACAATGAATAACTCCATTTTAGGCTCCTACGATTTGCTGAATGTACTGTTCAGACATGGAAATGAATTTTACCTCTAGACCACGAATTTCATAGTTAAGAGATGTGATAGTACTTGAGATTGAAGATAGTTCTTTACCTTCTTCTTTGGTACGTTCTTCTTTATCGTTTAGTACATGCCATGCTGACCATTTCTCATCACGAACAACTTTTAGGTCTTGAATACGATGGTAAGTACTTCTTAATTCTTCAGTAGTAATCATGACATATCCTTCTATTTGAATTAAAATGCCACCACATTGTGGTGGCTTAACGTATTACTTACGTTTGTTTTTGCGAGTTAGATCGTGTAGCTCGCTTTTGAGTTCATTCTTCCACTCTAGAAGATGCACAAAAGTGATCTTCTTAACATCGGGACCAGAATGCTGATCAAGCATCGCTTCAACCTGAGAAAGTTGGAACTTGATGTAGTTCACAGTACGGTCTAGGTCAGAGATATCAGCTAGGCGGGTTTCGGTTTTAGTGTTAGACATATTTGTAAAATCCTTATTTTACGTTTTTCAAAGTACTCTCAACATGAGAGCGGTAAGTTTACGCTTTACATCCGTCGATGATTTATTATATCACATAATCAAGCGTTTGTCCCAAGATTCTGTGAAAAATTTGGGAGCGAAGGAAGGAGTCGAACCTTCACGGTAGCTTTCCGACCTCAGTTATGCACATGCCTTGTCTACTGAATCGCCTGAGAACAACGCTCATTATTACTTAAAATCGGGGGTTTGTCAACCCCCTTGAAACTATTAGTCAGAACAGGTAACGATGATCTTGCCCTGTACTTTAGTAGTACCTAGTGGGAAGTCTTCTGCGTTTACGTTGATTTTAGGTTGCAAATCAATAGTACCGCTCTGGGTGGAAAGACGCTGTTCGTTACGAGCTACGTTCCACGCTTGTTCAGTAAAGCCAGCACCGTTCACACTACTGAATAGTGAAGAGGTACTTGTACTGGTGTTTAGTAGGTCATTACTGAAAGTAAAGCGGTTTGCGTTATCAGTAATCTTAGCTTCCGAAATCTTCCAAGAGATTTGGTTAGCGTTAGTTTTAAACGCAAAGCGTACTGCACCATCTTGAGAAGCTGATTCACCAGCAGCCAAGATGCGACCGATTTGGGTAGAACCATTTGCAAAGCCAATACCACAAGTTTTAACATTGTTGGTACGCTGGGCTTCCCATACTTGTTCGGAAGCCGAATAGTTAGGATTAGCAGACGCAGAAGATGATAATACTAAAGCAATAGCTGCACCGATGATAGCAATTTTTTTCATGTTATTTTCCTACAGTTAATGTACGTTGTTCCATAAGCTGGAGTCTCTTTTCCAACTCTTTGATTTTCATTTCTTTCTCTTTAACAACAAGGTCATACAAGCGGTTACAGTCTACTTTAGAACCACTATCCCCGATAGGAATAGAGATACCGACATAACCACCTTTATCACTTGTTTGGAAACCATAATCACTGGAGTCACTACCATATACCCCTGCGTTTACAGTTGTTTGAGCTTTTGATGTTTCACACATCATATCACCCGATTGAATCCGGTCACGACTTTCAGCGGTATTGTTTGCAATGTAAGGCATATCTGCAAATGCTGAAGTACTGAACAGTAGTCCTGCAAAGATTATCTTTTTCATTATAGCACCTTAATCACCAAACATACTTCTTGCTGGAACTGATTTGCTTGCCGCATACGCAGTGAGCAAATTGTAACTTTATCGTTCTCAATCAAACCGTTCGGTACGATGATTGGAAACTCTTCAACCGAACCCGGATACACCAACTGTTCATTACCCAATGGAATCCCATTTAAGGTAAACTTGTAGTATGCATCATCAGGTGTGCGTAAATGCGTGATGATCATTGTGTCATTCACACCTTTACTTACAGTGTACTCTTCAGGCCAAAATTCATGTGCTTGTACTGAAGTACACAACACACATCCCAGAACTACGCTTAAAAGTTTTTTCATTTTAAATCCTCATCGTTTTCTTGATGTGAATATTATAAGGGATTGGCGTTACCCTGTCAATCCCTATTTTTAAATATTTTACGAATTCTGTTCTTTTTCTTTCCGTGCTGCCGATTTTACATTGTAGTCAGCTACATAATGACGCACGATTAGTACTGCAAGAATACCCATCACTACCCAAATGATTAGTGCTTGTTGACCCATAATAGCTAGAATTGCCAGTACTGCTAGAGTTAGAATTGCTACAATCATATTATACCTCTTTTTTGATAATGTTAATGATATCTACCTGCTCTAATCCAAAACGTTTTAGTGCAGCTTCTACATCGTACAAATTTACATACGGACTTAAGAATTCAACTTTCTCATGTGAGGTTGAGATAGATGATCCAGTACTGTCCATTAAGTGTTTAATGAACTGATGATAATTATCAATGTTTCCACTGTAATAATTGTCATTGATTGCAAATAGTTTCACACACAAATCCTCTTCGGTTTATGCTCGGTGTATCCATTTTGTTGTAGGACACGGCGAACTTGAACAATGTTAGAATCACGGATACTCCAAGTTTCTTTGAAAGTTTCCGCTTCATTGTTTTCAATGATAACATTGTCAGTACTACTCGTTGTGCGAAAAGTATCTCTGATAATCTGCTGAACATCAGAAGGATCACGTGAGAACTCATTACCAACGAAGATGTGTTCTTGAACTACATCCTCATTGTTGAAGTATGATAACACAATAATCTTGGTCATGTCAATCCCCATATTCATGTTTCGTAAGATTTGGCACTGGAAGGAACTCATCAACATCCATACCATCTTTGACGAGGATTGCTCCAGTGAATCTCATCATATCACGTAGACGACAATTGTCAACCACATTTTCTAACAAAGCCGTATATTTGTCGTAATCCTTCATAAAGAACTTGGTTCCCAAGAGTTCACGTCCACTACGTTTTACGTACCCAACAACTTCACCATGATAACGGATAACACCAGTTACTGTACCATAGACGAAATAATCTTTAGATATATCTTCAAACACGTTGTCAATGCGTAGCACATTGGGGTCTAAAGAGTTCAAGTACTGAGATACTTTTTCTTCAGTTACGTAATCAAATTCTGGAATACCACCTAAGTACTCTATAATCTGTTCCACTAGTATTTCATTTTGACTCGTACTGAGTACTGGTGAATCATCTAGAATATCAAAAGACATAGGTTCTAACAATGCTTGTTTAACTTTAGATGCCTCGAACCAAACAGTACCGTTCATATGAACAGCCACTTCAGGCCAATCCATCTCAAAGGCAGCAGTATCATCAAATTCATATTCCCAGATATCCTGGGGTCTGGTAGCAGGAATGAATTTTGGTTCTTTATCACTTTTACCAAAAAAGATATATACCTGCTTATAGATACCCAAATCTGATTCTTCATCAGTTGGGCATTCATTAATAGGAAAAGCCATTACCCACTGTGCAGTATCCAACGCCTTATTAATCTGACGCTGAATATTGCGATCTGAATTGTTTAGCGATGTTTGGATACGGCGTAGTATGGTATTCTCAATCATTTTTTAAGCTCTCTGCGTGGTTCACGTTGTGCACGGTATTTCTCCGCAGCTTCTTTCATCAAAGCCTGACGATGCTCATGCAATTGTTCGTGATAACGATTGTTCCAAATGAACTCATAAGCCCCAGCGTCATGCTGATAGAACTTCATTGGTGACGTAGGTAGGGCAGCAGGATCTAAACCAGCAGGGAAGAACTTATTGAAAAGATTCTTCATATCCTTATCCATTTCGTTACCAAGTAGTGAATTAGCATACATGTGTGTATGGTTCACAAAGATTGGTTGGTCGCGTTCGTGGAAGTCATCATGTCCAATTAGTGATAGCAACTGAGTACGCATCTCGTCTTCGGACTTCATATACGGAGAGTAAATGCCAGCAATTACATGAGGACAACCCTGATCGTGAAATTCATAGAAAATAGATACACCCTTTTGCATATTACTTCTCCAATAAGTTGAAAGTTTTATCCAGTACTACAAAGGTCAATCTTAGCATAGGAATTGCAATGATACAACCAACAATACGAGATGCCATATCTAGTTCTGGATAATTCATAAGTTGAATCAAAGCATTTGGTGAAATACCTGCAATGACTGTTAATGTAATCATTATAATCGTAACAATAAGGTATGTCAAGCCTTTTAGGAATTTAATCAAGTTTAACAATCCTCATATTACTTTCTAGATGGTCGTTGCGTTCCTTGTACGTATTGAAGTGATGTGAATACGAACGATTACCCCACTTGGAACGTTTTTCATCATCTTCAGATTCACAAGAACGGACATAATTAACAATCATGTCAATGACTTTCTGTGCCTCTTTTTCTGATTTGAAAATAGTTACAGTACTTCTTGATGGGCCAAAATCATAGGACGCACTATAGTACTTTTTGGTTTTAGCACTACGGTAATAAACAATACCGTCATCAGGATCACCGTACTCAATCGCATAGCCACTTTTCTTAATAGGCTTATCCATTTTCTCAGGGTTGACTGCAATCTTAAGTACTTCAATAACGTATAACTCTGCATCCGGGTAATTATCTAACCACTCGGACTTAAGAAGGCTTTTAGCTGCGTTTTCAGCAGTTTTCTTTTGTGCAAGCAATGCGATATTATCAATATCTTCGCTTACACTACCTCGCGTTGTATTAGTAACGTATTCTTTCGAACCATCACTATCAATTAACATTAATCCCCACATGTTTTTATCCTCATTTGTATAAATTTTATAACCAGCATATGTACCATTAACAATAATAGTTAGTACTGCAAGTACTAAAAGAGCACTCACTGGAATGTACATATTTTCTTTTAAATATTTCCAAACTTTCATGAGTGCTCCTATATCAAGTTATTTTAGTTTCCACTCTACTTTTTCGTCGTGGTAACCACCTTTGAACTGTTGCATTGGTTTTGGTGCTGCTGGGATGTGAATATCGTTATCGAAATAATACACATCAATGCGTTCAACCATGCGTGCATGGTCGTAGTCGTATTGTACTGGACAACCACAAATACTACGTACAAAATCTTCAACACACGTATACGCATCATTTTCTACAATTGAATCCAACCAGTTGTCCCATTCTTCATCGGTACAGTCTTTGGCAATCATATCAATTTCAAGATGCTTCTGAATGAACTCAAAAGAGATAATATCAGCTTTATATGCAGTATGCAAGCGGGAAAGGATCTCTTCATGCTGGATTGGATCATTACCCATATCATCAGCCATGTGAGTAAACCAACGTGCCACGTAAAGAAGTTGGGTCTACTTCATTTTTAGATTCAAGTCCTGTCCAGTGACAAGTATCGTAATCATCACCATCATTTTCCCAAGAAGTAATGCTTACTGCATAACCTTTAGGAATTGTTGTACCACTGCGGAATAGGTCAGTCATTAGATAAAATCCTTAGTTAGTTTAGATACTTCATTGCTTAGATCTTGGTACTTAACCTTCCAAGCCTTGTAGTACTCATTTAGTTGTTGATCTTTCTTGTGCATAGCTTCTAAAGCTGCACATACTTCTTTCATGCAGTACTGCAATTTTGCAGCCACTTCTAATAAACGGAATGGTTTCATGTCATCATAACCAATCAGTGTAAGCACCTCAAATTCGCGATAGGCGGCTCCCAATTCGTTTAAAAGATTTACCTCACCCTCCGGGAAAGAGAAGCGATACAAGTCCTCGCAGATGGCCTTACAGCGTTTTTCGGCCTTATCTACCTTTGGTCCAGTTTGTTGGAAGAAGATTTCAGAAGGTGGATACTTCTTCACGTTTTCAATCCATTCCTTCAGTACTGGTGACATTGGTGGTTCTGTACGCTGAACGGTAATCGTAGCGTGGAATTGCTGATAACGTTCAAAGTACCGGGTACGGGTACACACATTACCTTCAGGTGTTTTAACACGAGTGTCAGTACTGTTACGGAAGTCGAAAGAGGATGTAATGAATTCTTGATCACATCCTAACCAATTTGATACTTCACCAACAATGCGGTTGATGTTCACTGCATTAAAATTCTGACGGATCATGATTGCTCCTAGTAGTCGATATCGGCGGCGTTGAATACACCTAGAGATGTTTTACCACGTAGTTTAGGGGAAATGACATATTTTGTCAAGGTTCTTTTTCCATACCAGCTTTCATATTCTTCAGGCGTTACGTATGGATTGACAAAATCATATTCACGCTTCTTGTGTAATTCCTTTGCCTGTACTTTGAGTTTCTCTAGTTCTTCGGGAGGTACATCAAAGGTTCGGTTCGTTTGACACCATTGGCCTCGGAGGGCGTTGAAAAGGAATTCTTCAGTTTCTTTCACTAGTGTAATTTTGAAAGTTTCTTTTTCTATGTTCATGTAATCATCTACATAACCATTCCAGATAACAATCTCTGGATTACCTTCAATCTCTTCTAGCATTTTAATTAGTTGATTCTTTCGCATTTTACTTTCCTATAGATAAAAGAAAAGGAAAGCAATATGCTTTCCTTAGTAGTGAGCCATCGGTGAGTCGAACACCGTACCTTACCCTTATGAGGGGTCTGCTCTAACCGGAGCGTGAGCTAATGGCCCTAATTGTTTTATGCTAGCTGAATATTAAAAATATACAGTTCGTGACCTTTGAAGTACTTCGAACCTAGTTCAGCAGCTACTTGGTATTTATTCAGACCCGAAACACGTTCTTCACGCATCTCACCATCAACACTGTATTGCACATTAAAGTAAAGTGCTGGCATTATTAACGCTCCTGAAATAAACGGCCTTTTGTATAAGTATCCCATGCATCATATTCGTTGGTATCATTGACTTGAATCATTTTACCGTTGAATTCAAATTGTACCTTACAATCGGGGTGAATGTCAAGAAATTCTTTTGCAGTGCGGAACAGTGTCCAGAAATCGGACGCTGAATAACCAGACAGCGTTATTTCTGGGAAGTGTTGCGATAGTTTAGACATTACAAATCTCCCCAATTGGAATGTGAAGTACCTACTTTGATTTCTTTTTCAGTGATGCGTTCGAAATCATTAAATCTGTTAGTGCGTGGGTGTTCATCCAGCATAATATTATATGCTTCTTCTTTCGAATTAGCAATTACAACTACAGAACCGTACACACCATGATCTAAAGTATAAAATTTCATATCTATCCTTAAAACTTAACTGGATGTGGAACTTCACCGACGAAGTAAGTTGTTTTGATTTTATAGAACAAACGATCCTTCTCAGCAGTAAAGGAGAGTACTGGACTATCAAACTTACTAAGTAGTGCTGCTTGACTGTAATGGTACTTAAAGTACAGTTTAAGTTGCATCAGAGCTTCTTCCAGTACTTTAAGAATTGCATCTTCAGCCATAAACAGTTCAGCCATTGCAACACGTTTCATGAATGGTAGTTGTTTTCTGACTTGTTGTGCTAAACGCAGCTTTTTAATTTCTGGAACGATTTCGTTCATCCAACCTTTTGCCACTACGTTGTTCTCTTGTACTTGCTGAATTGTCAGTGCCATTGTTGATTCCTCTTAAAAATACTCTCACCAGTTGATGAGAGTATAATACTACAGGTCAGGACGCTCGTCAAGCATTTTCATTCCCCATTTTACAAACGGCTAAGAATCTCATTACAAATGTTAACCAAGATATCGGTTGAAACCGATGAATCCATTGGTGAAGCACTTCCATCTTTCAAATTAATACCCATAGGTGAAGGTGGAACTAAACGTGTACGTTCCCACGTTCCCTCTCTTAGAGCTTTAGTGATAATACCTTCTACTTCATCATAAATTTCTGCGTCAAAGACGGAATGTTCAAGATGAATAATAATTTCTTTAGTACTTTTCTTTGCCTTTCCTAAATCTGTAAAATGAACAAATGACATTGTGTACTCCGTTTTATTGTAAGATGTTAGAAACAACCTTCCACGCAATAATAACAACCGCAGTGACTAGTACTGCATAGATTGCACGTTTCGGCATGTCTTTACCAATGCTTTCAGGGTCTACTGCTTTCTGTGTATCTGGATCAATCTTGATTGACATTACCAATCCCCTTTTGTCAACTGAATCATGTGCAGTTTCCAGTACGTCTTTCCACGTGCACGTAGTTTTGATGTTGCCTTTGCAATATCCTTCAATGAAGGATTTTGAAGATTTTGAACATGATTGTAAACGTTAACGTTTACAGTACTGTCATCACCAAGAACATCAGTTTTAGTGAAGATTGTGTGTGAATTACGCATTGTTCACCTTCTTAGATTCTGGTACAGTTTTCAGTACTGAGATTCCTAGTTCAAGAATTGGAATCCCATGATCATCGTATGGTACTACGCAGTTCAAGTCGTAATGGTCACCGTAACGAACAATTTCAATTACTGCATCATCCGGGTAACCATCCAACTGTGCTAACAGTTCACCTTTAGTCATATTAGTGAGCTTCACGACTTTCGGGTTCTACTGGTTTCTGTGGCTCATTATGAAGACCACGTTTAGGATCGTAGCGGTCGTACACTGGAGTAGTACCACCTGCTTTGATACTTTGTTCTTTACGAACGTCCCATGCTTTTAGTGCTTCTTCGAATGGGGTAGTAAAAGATTTCAGAATACGTTTAAACATAGTTTACTCCTTAAATTCGCTAAGTGCAAGTGTTAATAGCTTTGCAAGTTTTTCAGCTTCTTCTAAGTCAAGAGTGAAGCCTAATCCTGCTGAATTAAGTTTGAGGTTAATGCGTTCCTCATACTGTGGGTACATTGTAGCACACATACCCTTCCTGTCAAGCACATCATCTTCATGAGTGAGCTTTATTTTCACTAAAGTGAAGCGGTCTGTATCTGGACCGGATGCGGTACGTTCTATTTGCATGGTTTTAATACCGGTTTAGCTGGACGATGTTTTAAACCTTCACCGTGGTATGCTTCAATGCCGTACTTGATAGCATCTTCAGTACTCAAGCGGTATACCCACTTGTGCTGAATAATACTGCGTATAATGTGATCAAAATCAGCACCGTTAAGGTGATACACAGTTTTAGTGATGGTGTCAATCTCTTCGGCATTGAAGTGATCAGTTAATTTCAAACTCTTAGTAGCCATACCAGTGAACTCATAACGCTCCGGGTTACGATGTAGTTCTTTAGCCCAAACACGCAGAACACGCTGAGATGAACGGTTCCAGCAGCGACGGGCGGTATCCAGAGCATCTACCAGAGATTCGGGGTTGCCGGGTTCCATCCAGATAGCTATCATATGTTTTGCACGACGCATTTGAATTTTAGATTTCATTTCGTATTTCCTTAATCAGTTGTCGATGGAGTTATTATAGGGGATTTCACATCCCCTGTCAAGACTTTATTTCTACAATGAGTCACGTAGATCAGAAAGTTTATCTTGAAGTTCGATGTTTGTATCTTCATCAAGTTCCTGTGATTCGTTGATGCTCAAGTAAAGAGCATTCAAGATCTCGTCGATTTCTTCTTTAGAAAGATGTACGTTATTTTGCTTTTGCATTACTTATGCCCCTTTATTTTACAGTTAAAGTACTTGTAGTTTGTCATTACATGAAACTCTTCAGGTACTTTAGTCATGTGATTCAACGGTATGTTCTTATGTGTCTTTTGACGGATAATCTTATAAATTGTCAAAGGAGCAACATTGTACATTTCAGCAAGTTCATTCTTATCACGGCGATCAAAATGATGCAAGAGCTTAATCATGATAATGTCATGTGGCGTAAACTTAGAACGATGGTGAGTAGGCTCTACGTACACACTAGGAGTACTGGACATATTCACAGCCGTTGCAAGTGCAGCACCCTTCAGATTGATCATGGTTTTAGTTTGCATTAATAAGCCTTTTTGATCGTAACGATTTCGATTTTCAAGTCTTCACGGTAATTGCGATCATCACCGAAGATTTGCCCTAAACGTACTGCTGCGTTCAGTTCAGAAGATGCGGGAATCTGATAGTTACGCTTAACCCCGTTTTTCAGAAACTCGATCAGATACAGTGCAGTAGTCTCTTTTTCAGCTTTCATGCTCATTTTTTAGTTACCTCGTAACCAAGATTAATTAAGTACTCAATCGCTAAATCCTTGATGATATCAGGATTAGTGATGTTCCACTGTTCATGTGATTTTTCAATTTCTGAAATTTTCACACGGAACCCGACGATACGGGTTTCTTCATCACAACGGGAAGACCCGCCCGGATGGTTAATTACGCTTTCGGATTTCATGAGCATTGTACCTCGTAAACATGATAATGTCCAGAATCGCCATCTTCAAAATCAACTTCACCGATGCGAATGCTGTCACTTGTGTTGCAATTCCAACAACCTTCAGAAATGTATGGATGTTCAGACCAACCCTCTACTACCCCGTACATGTTTATTGTAACATACCACACACCACGAGGTACAGGAATTTTTACATTATTAATTACAACAAAATATGGCGATACATCGGTACGGTAGATCATGATTTTCTCCAATTCTTAATGCAATCAAATACGCCCATGAGGAAGATAACAGGCCAGACCAATGACCACAACACCCAAGAACGGAACAACTTATAAGTACTATAATGGAAGTACTCTTTAGGGTAGTTTGAAATTTCAACACCCTTCTTGGCTTGACCATACCAGTACCAATCGTTCAGTACACTAATGATCATACCAATGATATATGAAATTAACATTCTTCTTCCTCATCATCTTTCTTTGGACGTTTGATTTCTTTCCCAAGTTTGTATGATACATGGCAAACTTTGAAAAGTCCAGATTTAATTGCTTCTTTATGCTGGAATGCAGTACTGCTTTCCAAATGCACAGACAGTAGGCATTTGTTAATAGTACATACCACACCGAGCGTACATGAATCCCAACAATCATCTTCACTCTTAAGTACTGATATAATGTCAACATCCACTTCAAACACACCAAAGACGTTGCAATCAGTGATGAACATCATGCGATCCATTGCTGCTGACTCAGTGCAATAGAATGCCAGAGGCATACGGTTTGGTTTGTACACTACTGCGAACTGTTTCATCATTTACCCTTCTTAAAATCAACGAATACTACGTTGCTGTTTTTATTAATCATCGCCTTTAAGCGAGCCTTAACTTCTGGTGGTAGTACTTTACCATTATTTGGACGTGGATTCAAGTTCTAATCTCCCAAAATAAGTATTACGGATTTTTAGTAGCATTTCAGCTTCCTGTGCTCCAAACATGCCTAAGCTGTTAAGTAGTGAGTACTGGAAGATTGCTGGTTCAAGGTCAGTATACGGTATCTCTGGGAGATATGCAACCTGTTTTTTCGTGTCAGTAAATCTACTTATTGGATCAGTTGGGAACTCACCATCTATACGCCAACGTTCGAATATGAAAACGTCTTCGTATAGTACAAACTCATAACGTTCACAATGGAAATGGAAGTCCATTTTTATTTCTAAGAACGGCAACGTATGGTAAGTATTGAAACGCAGGGTCATACCATTACTACCACCACGATTACCAGCATGACCAGACATACGATCACGGTCATATGTGAATAGTCTACTTACCGTGTTCGGATGGTTCACTGCTCTTAAATATTTCAAGACTGTATTCATGATTTCTCCAAATGAAAAAGCCCCCAATTAAGGAGGCCATTATATCAAGTCTTATTGTACATGTCAATCAAAACGCATAGACAATTCATCACGTCCAGAATCGATGATTCGAACTTCTTCTAGTGTTTCAAAGTAACCCATCCAGAACGCATAGATTTCATGCAATTCAGTACTGTCCTTTGAGGTTCGAACATTCAATGCAAACTCAAAACTATCACTGAATCTGGATTTAACACACCAAGGCTTGGATTGAATATCTAGTTTAATCAAATCTCGTTTTACTTTATCACGTTCAGAACTGTACTGCTCGTTTAGTTTCTTGTGCTGTGCAATAAATTGCAATGCTTCTTTGGCACTTTCAAGATCTGCAAACTCTACATCATCAATTATGGTTGTTTCGTTATATGTACCAAAAGTGTTGCCAGTACGGTAATCTACTTCTAATTTGTAACTCATTTATCGCTCTCCACTATGTAAGCAATTTCATTATATTTGTCTACTACTCGCATGAACCAATGTTCACCGTCTGGTACTGCACTCAAATCATGTTCAGTACTCGCTTGGAAGAATGATGCTTCATCCTTAATATCCAAAGTGTTGAATACAGCAAAGATAGGAACAATATCATAATTTTCATCAGTAGTGAAAAATTCAATACAATTACGTGCAACACGAATTGATGTATCAATCGTTCCACTAGCCAATTCAATCCAAACATCATCTTTCTCAAAATTCATATGAGCACTAAAGATATGTTCAACACCATCGGCTTTAAGTACAAACTGTTCATATGGTTCCCATTCGTCAAGGTTTCCAATATCAAATAAGTACTCTTTACATCTAACAATGTTCAATAACGTTTGTAGTGCTTCATCGTAAAAACACAACTCATCTGTGTAATTTGATTTCATCTGCATTCCAAGTATATTGCGTAGCTCCCACAGTTGACGGACCTGTTGGATTCGAGGGATCGAACCTAGATTTAAGTACGGACGTAGTAATGACATTTGATTTTCCTGATGGTTTAACCATTTGAGATAATGAATCAAGAAGATCCTGATCTATTTGTTGCATCATTTGATATGTCATACGTTGCGTCATTTGGTTGTACATTTGATCCATACGTTCTTGACTACGACGAAAAAGGGAAATACCCAATGAAGTTAGTTTATCTATGTGTCTTGAAATAAATGCAAAATCATCAAGTGTTACATCTCCAAAATCATAAAGTGTTGTGTATTGAAAGAATTCTTCTTCATTAAATGCACGGTAAAACATTGGTTCTGAAATAGTCTTGTCTTCATATTCATAGTACATATTCTTGTGGTTAATCCACAAATTATTACCGATATGGATTTGAATCATCGAACCATCAAACTTGGTGAATTCATTATATACATTACTGTAAAATAAATCACTATGTTTATCACTCGATAAATCTCCCATAAGTAATACTATTTTATCTAAAACATTATTTCTATTCATAGTACAAACTCCAAATTTTATTAAACACTTCAATGTCTTCCATCGTAAGGTCGAAAGTTTCTTGTACTGTGCTTAACATGAATAAATCTTCTTCGCCGCTAATAGTGTCTAAATCAAAAATAGACCAAATCTCACCCACTCGTACACCACCATCAGGATTATAAAATATACTTACTTCTCTATTAGACCTAATGTTCGTACAGACATACCCGCTCACTTTCCCTTCTTGATATTCTTCAAATCGAGATATTATTTCTGTACTGAAATCAGTACACATACAATCGTGAGTGCGTGTAATATCTATAATTGGAACAAACTCTTCAAATTGAACATCAAGCAATTGATCAGAAACAATAGGATCAAGTAATCTCTTACACTCCCGGATATGATGCAAGATATTTTTCCGCACGTATTTTGGCCTCTTCTAGTACTTCCATAACAAATGCATAAATTGCTGCATGTAATTCACATGTAAGGAAACGATGGTCGTTAATTAATGAATCCTGAAAGAATTCACCACCATCTATAATAGCAGGAATATAATAAGGATCATCACTCTCATCTATTTCATTGTCGGTCCATTGTGTTGCGAACTGAATTTCAATTACATCTGGTTGGTCACTCTCATAGAACCACAATAGAAGTACGTTTTTATATTCTATTTCAACATAAAATGTGCTTCTTTCTGGATGATATTTTGCGTAAATCTGATTTGCCTTTCTAGGGCGAATAGTTGTATACGCATCATCATAGGGGTTTTCAATGCAGTAAATATATGCTTTTACGAGAGAGTCGATTACTTCTTCTCGTTTAGCGAGGAATTGTTTGAATTGATTTATAGGTAAAACGTTTGACATTTTATTTCCTCAAAAAATATCCGCGTGGCATTTTAGTTACACCTAGCTTATTACAACGCTTATGTATTGCAACATCGGAAACTCCAAATATTTCAGCAATTTTGGTTACCGGATAGTTATAAACCAACATTTGTAATTCATCTGCACTTACTTCAAATTTTTTACGCGATGGATCATTAATATAACAATCAACTGAACAATATGTTCGCATATCAGAAGTCCAAAAAGAGAATATTTTTTTGCAAATCTTACATTCTAATTCAGTAACAGAACCATTACTATGTAAGGCGGTATGTTCACTTTCTGTTAATATCTGTAAATTTGAAGGATCATTGTTTAACTTATTTTCATCAATGTGGTGTACGTGAAGGTTAGTAGTTAATTTTATTCCATAATGCTGTTGAGCAACATATCTATGTACGTAGACCTTACCAGAAGCATTTGCCATTTCGTGGGTTGGGTCATATACATAGTAATATCCAACACCCGTATCGATTCGTGCTTTTGATAGATCTAACATATATTTTCCTTAATTGGTCCGGGCGGCAAGATTCGAACTCGCATACTCCAATTACTCGATTAACGACGGGTTAGAAGCCCGTTGAGATACGCCCGGTTTATTTTATTATATCACATTAACTGATTTTTGTCCCAAGAAAAATGCCGCATTGCGGCATTATTTGTTTAGTACATGATAAACGGTTTCAATAGCTAAAATATACTGTTTCTCTTCTTCAGTGAATTTTCTGATATCAGTATAAACGTCATCATTCTTATGGTAATCAGTAAATGAATACTTTTCCCATACCTGACGATACCAGTTAATTTCAGCATCTTTAGGAAGTGTTGGATCGTTCTCACGGAAACGTCCTTCCAATAAAGATTTAAGTACTTTAATGATATCATCGACCTTCATATGAGGTAATGCTTCTTTAACTAATGTTTCAGGATGAATGTCAATTTTTACTTCTTTGACTTCAGTTACTGTTCCTGTGATTTTCACTTTGCTCATTTACAACTACCTCACATTCGGTAATAGTTAAATATGGTCTATCTTCCTGCCAATTTGCACCGTACTGAAATTCCATCTGGTCTACAGTATCGGCACGATGGCGAAACATAGTTTCATAGATAATTGTTTTATCTAGGGTGTTGTACCCGGTATAAAAAGTATTATTCTTTGGCATGTTGTACAAACTCTCCTTGTTTTGTAGGATCTTCATGATTTACGTAGCACTCGTAATTCATGCCATGATCTGCCTTGATTTTATATAGAACGTCAAAGCGTCTGATATCACGTACAGTCACTTTAATCACTTCACCGTATCCGGTAAACACAGAATCGTTTACAACGCTCTCACTGCGGAAATAGACCCTATCTCCGACCTGTGGGTAAGTACTTTCAAAAGCAGCCGTTGCCTTGGCTTCTCTGGCGGCACTCTCACGCTTGTATTCAGTCATGGATTTGGTTTGAAATTTAAGATACAGTTTATATGCAATATCATTATTACGTGCATGTACGTGTGCGTCGAATAGTTCCATCATTTCACCTCTTCAATAAGCTGGAAGAAATGTTCAGTACCTTGTCCATTAACCCACAAATAACGTAAGTTAAATTCAGGTAGGTCTAAGTACTCTGCACCTGCTTCCCAATAGAAAGTTGGGTCGTAACCAATGTTCTCACGTTCAGCAAAGTAATGGAAGAACATCTTAGATGGTGGTTGGATATCACCATCGTAGATATGAATATATGGACAACGAAGTTGAGTTAACAAATCAACAACATATTGTGCTTCAATCTCGTAAGTTTTATTTTGAAGGTACTCTTCATACTCTTCAGGATAGAAACCATACAGACCTTTATATATATCACGAGGGTCCATAGCATCAATTGCAGCTAATGCTTTTGTCAGCCATTCAGTCTGATTCATTAATCAACTCCACATGGTGTAATGTTTACGTACTGGAAGAATCTGTTCTGAAGTTTCTGTACTTCTTCAATATCTTCCAAAGTAAGACCTTTAAAATCATGAACCGTACTTTCTTGAAAATACTGTTCTTCGGTCATATTATATTTGAATCCGAGATTCATGTTACCTTCCCACGGATTCTTACCAATGCCATCATACCAGTACTTAATATGAAAACCGGGCTTCCACGGTGTCATACACAATTGGTATTCCACCAGCAAATCGGAATCGCGTACTTTAATCTGAGCAAAACGTTCACCAACATATACTTCAATACATGAATCATATCCCTGTCCTTTTGGGTTAGGAACACTATCAGTGTAGTATACATCATTATAACCTTTTGTTTCTAGTTCAGGTTTGGAATTCAAGTACTCGTGAGCTTTCGCTACTACTTCCATAAGTGTTAGTACTTTACTCATTACATGCTCCGTAGAAATTCTTCGTTGTCTTTTTCATTGCACCAGCGACTAGTACAGACTACCGCGTGTGCAAGAATAGAAGCACCAGCACGACCACCACCGAGTAAGTACTGAGATAGTACTCCTAGGAGGTTGAATACTTTTTCATGCTCGGACTTCATTTCAAAACTAACTTTCCAAGCCTGATATTCTTCTTCAGAAATATTCACATCTTGGTCCGGGAGTTCTGAAAGAATCTTCTTAAGTACTGCTGATTCTTCATTCATCGCTTTCACCATAACGTTCATCTAGGAAATCGTCATCACGATCTAAAGGTTCTTTATTGATCATAGGAAAATAAAATCCTCCAATTCTTCTGGTGCTTCGTTGATGGTAATAAGGTCAAGTTGTCCTTTCTTCATGTACAGTTTGAATACTTTGGCATAATTACCAAATACATCTTCCGGTTCCTGAATAGTATCAGTTACCACTGTCATATGCACACCAGCACATAATTTCTGAAATAGATGACGGTAAATGTTCAAATAACGAAGGTCATCACCACTAATCATTTTACGTGCACGAACAACATTTGCCACTTATTATACCTCTTCTGATTTTTTAGTCATATCTGCGTAGTAAGTAAGATAACACTTTTCGTACTGCTCGTCAAGCCCATCCAACTCCACCCATGTAATTTTTGAGTTCGTGGTCAAACCACCACGCATGAGGGAGATGAAATATTGACCATTTTTTGCATAGACATGTCCAGTACTTTCACGTACATACAAGTCTAGTTCTTTGTATCCAGAAGTTGTCTTTACCATTACACGTGCAGGGTATAGGACAACTTCATTAAATGGATTCACCTTAGTATTGTGTTTAATTGCTTCGAACATAATTGTTCCTTAGTCGTCTGGGTGACCGTAAATTAGACGTAAGTTACCTTTCGCATCAAAGTAACGGGTTACTACCCCTTTGCGGTCGCCTTGATTACGTTCCCAATTAATTTGAGTAATCTTCTCCCCATTAGGGCAAGTATAGAACTTATTACCAGTACGTTCTTCAGTATTCAAAGAACAAGTCTTCATAAGTTCTAGGGCTTCAGCGTACAAGCCAGTATCGTTATGTTGTGGTTCAGATGCTTTGTTAGCACGTCTTGCTTGCTCAACAAGTACATCGTTTGGTGCAGAGACATTAATAATGTAATGAATGCCATTACCAGTAATCCACAACATTAACATAAAGAATACAGCCAAACCACTATTACGTTCAAGTCTCATTAATAAACCCTCACACGTTTGAGTGCCTTAAGTTCCTTAGTAGTAGGGAATACCACTAAGCCAGTATTGGTTAAACCGTCGAAGAAATTAATCCCGAAGTCATAGATAGCAAACGCATCCACTCCTTCATCTTTCAACTTCGACTTGACCTTCATCATATCACCTTCGTCTTTTAAACGCAAGACAATTTTACGACGACCGCTATCAAACCACGTTTGGAACTCTGCAAGTTCTTCTTGGGTCGCTTCAGTACTGCGATGATTCCAAACAAGATCCATCGCATGTCCTACCTGTGCAGCTAGCTTACCTTCAGGCATCTCCAAATCTTTTCTTAGGAGGATGAATACCTTCCCTTGAATTTCCGATTTTTCAATTCCTGCCATTTGAGCCAACTCTCGTGTCTCCGGTCTTTGTGTGCTTGATCCCGTTCTTTGATCCATTTGTATACGTCCTCAATGAAGTAATCTTTTAAGGCTTCCATCTTAACATAATCTTCATGTAAAGGGAAGAACTTATCTTGTATTGTACTCTCCATGAAGTGAAATCCTTCATCGATGGCAAATGGGTACATTTTCTCACGCTCAACGCCCGGAATAAATTCAGGCTCTTTGAACATCTTACATAGCGTCATCTCTTCAAAGTTATAACGCAACCCTTCACGGCGAGTACCGTTAGATATTTTCAAATCTCTCTGGAAAGTAATAATTTTATTGTTAGTATCCACAATAACACGCAAACTCTCATACATAATACCACGATAAAAGTAATTCCCTTGATTGTTAGTAGTACGTTTCATTGAGTTCGGTGTTATGTTACGAAGTAATGCTTTCGCAGTACTAGGAGTACCACGAAAAATTGCAAATTCATTATCCTGCATTCAACTCTACCTCACCCACGTATGCTGCTTCATCATACAAAGCCATTAGGCGAATGAATAGGTCGTGTGTTAGATCACCAACATTTTCAACTAAACTACGCTGGAAGAATGAATCTTCACGATAGAGATCATCTAACTCGTGTAATGTGAATTTAACATTTTCATGCAATTCGGTATTGTCGAGTGATTGAATTAGTTCGTAATGGTTGATTTGGTTTTTGGTAATAAGAATACGTTGTGAATTACTGAAAGTAGTGCCAATGCGATCAAATTCATACAACCGCACAATCCAAGTATCTCCAGTTTTACGAAGATTTATTTTTAGTCCATCTTCTTCTTCAGATAACCAAATAGAATTAGTTGCACGATTTCGTACTACCATCCAAGTATGAAAATCAGTCTTCTCAAGTTTTACTACCATATCTTCAATATTCATATTTTCTCCAAAAATTTATTCACAACCAATTATAGCAGATAAAAAAATAAAGTCAACGCTTATTCAAGATGTTGATAATCGAAATGCCACTTAATTCGATTAAGTCGGTCTATATCTTCAAAACGGATCATTTTTGTGTCAATGATCATGCTCAATTGGAATAGTTCGCACTCGTCGTCAATCTGATAAAAAGAATAGTCTTGGTTATTGGGAATGTAGATTACATCATGGATGTAGGAGAATTGATTCAAACAAAATTGAATTATATTATCACGGAAGTAGATAGAAGTGTTTTTGAATTTCAAAACCATTTCATAAGAAGTCATTTCTACTATTCTAGATGATACATCTTCGTATATGATTTTATTAGAAGTTTCATATACATTTTTGAAATTGCGTTTTTTATTATATACTGCTTTAATTAGTTCAGTACAGTTCTGATACAATATCAGTTGTTTATTGAGGCTGTCCATAATTTGTCACCATATGGTCTATAGTTAAATGTTCTAGTATAAGTTTAAGTTGACCAAATACTTTAGGAGTGATGTAATCACTTTCTTTAGTACTGATCTGTTTAAAATAAGTACGTACACTTCTTAGAACTACGTTTAGCTTCGGACTTGGTGTAGGTACTTCCTCATATACTACCCAATCCATCCCCGGATCATATGTTAGTATATAAGCCCCAATGTTATTTTCGCGATGGTTGAGCTTGATCTTTAGTTTACCAGAAAACTTATTGTATTCGATAAGGATTTCACCATTTTCAATATATGATGCACCTTGGGTGGTAATTTTAATCAAGTCAACTGATGGTACAGAAAAGAAGCGGTTAACATCTATCATATATCCTCCGAAATAACTTAAAATAAAAGCCCCCTCATTTGAGGGAGCTTGTTTAGTTGTTACTGTCCTGCTGGAACATTAACAAATGGTACTGCTTGACTACCCATCATGGTTGGTAGTTTACCGTCCCATTTTTCGATAGCTTTTAGGTCTTTAACATCTGCGTTTTTACGTAGTGCATCACCTAGGATTTCAATACTTTTCGCTTCTGCTTCAGCTAGTAGTAGTTTAGCATCTGCTTCACCTTTTGCTTGTGAACGTGCCATATCTGCTTCAGCATTCTTCTGTAGTACTTCTTGTTGACGTTGTAGTGTCTTCTGGTTCGCAGTTACTTTTGCGTTAATGGAAGCATCAACTGATGGTGGATATGCTGGTTTACCCATCCAAGATAGACTTAGAATTTGAATACCTACTGGACCCATTTCAGCTTGAATATCTGCTAGTGCATCGTCTAGTAGTTTAGCTTTGCCACCATCAATGAACTGATCAGTACTCATTTTACTACCAAGACGTGTTAGTGAGTCACTAATCTTCTGACGTAGGTCAGTATCAGTAATATCATCTACACCTTTACGGTAAGTCTGGAATACAGTTTTAACTTTGTTTGCATCCACTTTATATGACACACCGATTTTATAACCGATTGTAGTACCATCACGCATCTGGAATACAAATTCTTCGTCGTAGGATTTCATTTGTTTGAACATTGGGAACACATAAAGATCAGTGTTAATACCAGTCCATACACGGCCTACGCCAACTACTTCACCCACACCCTTGTCATCGCCTAGTTTGTTAACTTTAATACCAACAAAACCCGGTTCAACACGATCACAGCCTGTTAGAGCTAGTGCACCAAAAACAAGACCAACTGCTAGAATAATTTTCTTGAACATTATTTGAATACCTTTTTGTAAATTACATAGATTGATGGGATACTTAGTACAAAAATACCAAATCCAATCACGTTTAGAATAGTATCAGGTGCTGATACCAATTTGGGTACTTCTACAAACATTACAAGGATTACGTAAAGAACGATTCCTAATCCTGTAAACCATTTCATCATCAAACTTGACATTTTTTTCTCCAAAAGAAAGCCCGTTCATATTGTAACACATGTTCGGGCAAAAGTCAATAACAAAATTAAAGGGAAATGTCGCTATCCAAAATGGAGAAAATGAAAAGCGACGGTGGATTATTGGTGCTAACGGTAGGACTTGAACCCACAAAATGCCTCATTACAAGTGAGGTGCTGTACCAATTGAGCCACGTCAGCAAAAATGACAAAGAACGAGCGTTTCGGAGGTGCTTGTTGTTCCCTGTCATACTTCTATTATATCACATTATCAGTGATTTGTCCCAAGTTTTTATTCTTTTTCTTGGATTTCTTTAAGAATTCGATCTGCAAGTTCACGTAGCTTAGTATAAACATAAGCACCATCTTGCTTCTCGATTTTTAACTCATGGGTAGCTGCATAAAGCAACTCTGCCATAGTTAGGTCTTGGCGTAGCCAGTTACCATTCTTGAAGATAGTTAGTACACAATAAGGTTGTGGAGAATCACCAGTTTGGTCACATACCAAAATGCTTTGTACTGGTTCATCATCATAAGTACACAACTCTGCATTCACATCAGTCATGTACTGTCGAATATCCATATTAGCTTTAGTGTTGATAGCAAAGATTTTACCATCATCAGTACTGTTAATATTCAACTCAATATCATCACCTAGCTTACGTACTGCTAGGGTATATAGAAGTAGTTCATAGCCATCGTACTGATTTTCAGTACCGCTAGCATTCTTTACTTTAATTACACAATTTTTACTACTAGTCTCAGTACTAAAACCTTCTTTATCAGATAAGAAGGTTTCAATTTGACCGATTAGTGCTTGTACTTCTTTAATCATACTAATTCCTTTTAACCCTTAAAATAGGGTGTACATCTAGTTCTGCTTTTTGTAATTCTTCAGCCGATTGTTCGGGACTCATATCTCGGCATTTTATCCAAGTGTCTCTGCGAACCATCCGGGCTTCTTGTTGCATCACCTTGAATTCTTCAAGTTGCAACGGGGTGAAGCGTACTAATACGTCTTCAGTCCAAATTTGCACAGTACCGGAATCCCAATCAAATCCGTCATAAATTGCACGGATTTTAGTACATGGTGTCCCGCCTACTGTGTCTTGTGATGATTTTACTGGAATAACCACCTCTTTGTCAAGAGGTAATTGTTCTAAAATTGCAATCAATTCACCAACTCGCATATTTATTTCTCACCTTCTTCAATGAAGTCCACGATGAAATTAACATCGAACAATGAACTTGAAAGGTACTGACCTAGGATTGAATATTTAGAGGCGTTGAACTCGACAGCAGTCATTTCTACACCATCAGGATATTCTAACACAAGATCATTGATTAGTGCAAGTGCTACTGCACCTCTTTCTGGTCGATAATCATCTTCTGCACGTTCTTTCATGCGTTGCAATGATACATCAAATTTAGCACTGATTTTTGCTACAGCAACATTTTCTTCATCTTCAGATTCTTGTTGTAAGTTCATTAGTTCTGAACCCATTTTCACAAGGAATGATGCATGTTCAGTTTTATCGTATTCCTGTCCAGCAGTCATTGGTGGTAGAATAGGAATCTGGAATGCATTCAATGCACACACAACAAATGTTAGTTCACACATACTTCGAATTACATCTAATTCGTTTTGACCTTCTAGTACTTTACCAGTAATTTCATTGTACTTAGTGTTGATGTTTGATTTACTTGCAGAGTTCTTATATGAATACTCAACTCGATTAGAATGACTTTCTAGGCTAAATTGTGCCATACGCACAGCCTTATCATAGATTTCTTCAGCAGTAATGATTTGACCAAACTTATTGGTTTCGCCAATACTATCACCAAAAAGATCCATATACTCGGTAACCTTCTCTTCGAATTCTCTTGAATTACCGGAAAGTTCTTGTACTTTATTATCAAAGTATTCTTGTAGTGAAACATCTTGGAAGTGATTATTGAAATACATTTCATGTCGGCGTTGCATCATTAAATTATACACACTTTCATGAATAGGGAAATATCCCATGAACTTACGTCGAGATAAATCTGAAGTACTGTCAAGATTCATATTACCAAAGTGAATCAATTCTCCAATCTTTTCCCAATCCAAATCTTCTGCTTTCAAATCATAACCATCTCGATCTGATACATAAGTTTTATTTGCGGGCATTGGAGTACTGGTATAGTTCTCTTTAATGATTGCTAGATTGTATTGGGAATTGAAATTATCAACCATTTCAAAATTACCATAATCTTCATATGTTGCATCCATTGGTAAACCCAAGAATGTAAAATAATCATAGCAATAGCAACCGAAGCCTTTATGCATATCTGTTGAATATTGAGAATGAAGAGATGTTGTACTTACAATTGGGATCAATTTAACTCGATCTCCGGGGTTAATACTGCACTTACTTACTGCACATGATGCGTTAAAGCTACCCATATAAAACCTCGTATTTTTTAAAATTATTTGGAAATTTCACCAATCGCTGCTATTTCATCAATATAAATCGTGACATTCCAATATTCAGTATTGGATGGATGTGGAATAACTGGTATGCGAACTACTATATAATTATTCGATTTAAATGAAATAAATTTACCAGATATTGGTGAATCTTTTCCTCTCAAATATACTATAACCCGATCAATTTCAGGTTTTAAACTTTCAATTACTTTAATTATAGACATTTTTTTTGTCTCCTGTTCAGTGGTGGAAGATGTGGGATTCGAACCCACGATACGCTTTCGCGTATAACGATTTAGTAGACCGTCGCGTTCAACCAACTCTGCCAACCTTCCGTAATTATATTATATCACATTTTTCTTGCTTTGTCCCAACTTTCTGACATATAAATTTGCCATCAATGGTTCAAACAAATTATATAAAGTTAATAAGTCCTGGTATACTTCAATATCAATACCTATCTTCTTTAGTACTCTACTAGTTGGTGTAGTCCAATTACCATATGATTCTAAGTCTTCATCACCTAGAGCTTCACCTATCAGTACTTCACCCTTAGAATCAATGCTAACAAACGGACATTCTACAGTACGGTTTTCAACATAAAAAACCATCATATAGCTGGTGGGTGAATAACTAAGGGCAAGATAATTTCTAGAAGTGAAATAGTACGTACAGCTTACGCCATACGTAGTACTGAAATCAGGCCATACAGAAATGGATTGATAAATTCTATCATCAACAAACTCTCCGTTGAATTCGGAGAGTAATTGAGATATTAGACTTTTTGTTTTACTTAGCTGCATCTAATAGTGCCAAAATATCACGAGTTGCAACAATGTAATCATATGTAATATGATGATAGTTGTTAATCAATGAATCTTGGAAGAATTCGCCTTCATCAACCGATGCTGGGAATTCTTGATTGAAACCTTCTTTACCATTCATCTTAGGTACATTTACGCTAATTGTCTGAGTACCACCATCGTACTTAACCATGATACCATCAGTGCAGATCATGATGCACGGCTTAAGAACTCCGCTTTTGGATTCTGGAGCAGCAACGATAGAAGAATACACAGTACCTTCATTATCACGATAACCGAGAACACTGACCTTTTCGGTGGTTTCGTTCTGGTCAACAATAATACGAGTACTCAAGAATGGAATTTTTTTAATTTGGTCATTGATATTCATTTTATTTCCTTAGTATTCGCCATGTATTTTTCCATTGAGCGAATTGCGTTAAAAGTACGGAATTCTTTGAAACGTTCATCAACTAGGAACGATGCTTGAAATGGATGCGAACATACTTCACATTCATTTGTTCTGTACTGATACACATGTTTACAATGTGGACAGTACAGTTTATCTTCATAGACTTTTTCTTTGTTCATTAAAACTTCCGCTGAATTAATTTCTGACCATCATCACGGTCACGGAAATCCACATCACTACTGTAATGATAGACAAAGTGTAAGTTACGTTGTTCATCCATTTTGTACACATTGTGCATTTTAGGATATCCAACACGAACGTACTTATTCGGTACTGCAAACATTTCAGCCCATTTACGCAAAGCAAACATATTATGATGTTCACCTAAACGCCAATTAAGATGCATATTGCCATCGTGAAGATCATAATCGCGATTGAATGCTTCCATACATACGGCGTTGTGGTTGTTATAAGCCAATCCAGCTTTGTAAGTACTTTCATCGATTTCTAGGGCTTTCATACGAGAACATTCTTGATATTTCACCCAAGGATTTTCATCAGTATAAATTTCTTTAGCATCTTCTAAAGTACTCTCATCCGATAGAGCATAATAAGTAAAATCAGTACGACCTGTACCACTAGCATCTGTTTCATTTACCATATAGTATTTCATGAGTTATCCTTGTTGAAGTTACCATTACAATGCCATACTAAACTGCATACAATCAATTCAATACTGAGTAGTACGAGCATGAAAATATGACCATAGATTTTTACATCTTGGGGTACGAAAAGATTAATTACACCTACAATAGCATTGAGTATTGCTACGCTCATAATGATACGCAATGGTGTATTGAGACTTTTGAACCAATTTAGTACTGGCATGTTATCACCTGTTTTATTCGTTGTCAAGTTTTTCTACGAATTCGAAGCAACCGCAGTATTTGCAACCTGCTGGCTCGTTATCTTCGTAGGAATCAAAATGTCGATAGTAGACATGACCACAAGTACACATACGGTGATCACCGTAGTTTGGATTGTAGGCCATATCAATCACAATACGTTCAGTGATGATGTATGGTAGTTCCTCATTCTTCTGAGTCATTGTTTTCTTCCTCTAATTGTCTTGCAATATCTTCTTCGTACTTGCGTTCTTCCATTTCTTCAACGGATTGCATGATACTAGAGCAAATCTCATAGAGTTGATCATATGCACGGCGTTCGTATTGGTTTAGTTCATCAGGATCGAAATCCTCTTCCCACATACGTTCTTTGATTTCTTCCATTGCGGTAACTGTATTTTCGAACATACAGTATGACATGTTAATTCCCATGTGTCAAGTCCTCTGCTAGTTTAAGTATTCTTTCTTTTTTGGCAATCTTATCTACCCATTCAGCAGGGATACCATCAAGACCATAGAAAGCACCTGCAATCTGTCCTGTAATCGCCGCCACTGTATCAGCATCATCACCTAAGTTTGCTGCAAGTAGGATTGCATCTTTGAAGTTTTTAGTACTATAGAAGCACCACAAAGCAGCTTCTAGTGAATCAAGCACATATCCAGTAGAATGAATATCATCGCGTTCTTTATTCTTATATGATCCACCCATGATAGTTAGTATTTCGCGTGAAGTTACAATACCTTCCCAGACTTTTTCCGGGAATGAAAGTAATGAACGTTTTGACTGTTCTTCATCAGGTTCAACCCCATCCAATTCAATACGACCATTAATTGCACGGTTAAGTAGTACTGCAAACGCAATACACGATTCACGACATAAAGTACTAGCATGTGTGGTTGAACTGCTTAAATCAGCAGCATATACTAATGTAGAAAAGTCTTCAACTGTATTAGTATTGTAATAGATTGGAATTGGAGCCAAACGCATAAGACTACCATTTCCAGAATCTAGAAAATGTTCATTATTACGCAAAATTCCATCACGTATGTAATTCATCAATGCATTACGTGTTGTCCCACCAATATCAAAACAATGACCATTAGAACTGCAATACCCATTTTTGTACCAATCAACATAATTTATTAGTTGTTCTTCTGACCATTTGATACTATCTTGAATATCATTTACATCGTAGTTTTCTAGTAAAGCATAGCCTAAGCACAATGCCATACTTGTATCATCAGTCCATTGGCCGGGATCTAATTGAAAAGGTCCACCACCAACCATATCAGTGATGTTCTCGTAATCCCGTTCTTTGAACTCTAAGGTAGTCCCAACTGCATCACCTACTGCTAATCCCATTAGGCAACCTTGCGTTCGATTTAGTTTACTCATTATATGTCTCCCATTGTATCATAGATGGATTTGACCAATTCCAATTGTGATTTAATTTGTTCCTTTAGATCTAATATAGATTCAGTAGCAGAAATATCACTATAACCACGAATGAGTTCATCGTTGGAATTAGTTAAATTACTTACTGAACGATAGTTTTTATGTCTATACGAATATGTCAAATAAAAGTGTTCGTGACTAACTGAAATATCATCAGTATATGGATGACCTGCTTCTTTCCATCCGGGAAATAACGAATTAACTTCATTTAAGAGTTCAGTTATTGTTATCATTTTTATTCCTATTATCTGATTAGCCAATCTTACGATTGTCTAAGAATTTTCGATTCTCTTACTCACTTCGTTCGTATCGTATCTCAATTCATTTTGTACTGTTAATACTGACGAGGTTTGTTGAGGCAATTTCATCCCCCACAGGGGGAATGAAGACAATAAAAAAGTACTAATTAAAGTACTGAATATTGTTCTGACGCTGGTGGCATCGGAATTTTCGAATCGTGAATTTCTCTGAATTTTAGACGTAACTATAGCGTACTAAAATTGGTCAAAGAACGAAAGCGGGTTGCTCTGTTTCTCTCTATCACGGTCATGTGCAACGGTCGTAGTCTTACTACACTCACACAAAGCCTATTCGAACAAGCTCTGTGTGCAACGCCTAAGCGTTTCCCTTAGCATATTGGTGAGTGACCTCATATGTCTATCTTGGAGCCTTAACGTGCCTTACGTTGCTCTTTATAGTGCCACATTGCCGCGAACGGGTTTCATCTGCACTTCGCATGTGTGGTCATGCTCATCGTCCCTTTACGTTTTCAAGGGTTTCGGTTTAATACGTCTGCATATAGCAGCCACAATTGTTACATCTAAATTTATTATATCACATTATTCGCCATCTGTCCCAAGTTTTAACGCCCTCCTGATATCCTCTAATGTCTCAGAGAACCAATCATGTCCGTCAAATGGATTAATGACTCTACCATGCATGTAGTAGTAATGACAGAACGGTAAAGTACTGGAAATTAACATCTCTTGTAGTTTAGGATTCTGTGCAATTTTACATATAATCGCACCTTGCATCACTTCTATTGTTTCTTCAGTTAAGTATTTCTCAGTTCGATCGGACTCATAACTTTGTCCTTTAACTTTAGCATAAGAACCACTTAGCGTTCTCAAATCTTCATGTTTCTGTCCGGTTAAGTACCAATAGTAAAAGCCTTCCACTGAGTTGAATTTACCATACTCTGTATACACGAACGGGGAGAATGCAAAATTTGATAGCATCCTCCCCAATTCGGTACGACCTTTACTATATGTATTAATGTGGGTAAATCCATCATCGGTTGGATCAAAGTATTCATACTTTTCCTGTTCCCATTCAAACATTATTCAGTATACCTATTATTTGTTAAATCATCTAGGATTGAATTTTTATATTGCGTCAAAACATTAACTAAATCAATCTCACCTGTATATTTTATAATAAGCCTTTCAGTTATTTCAATTTTTGCATTTTGCCATGCCCGATGTGCATCAAACTCACTATAAAAACATCCAAGGTGCTTCTTTTTATGGTTTTCATGAATACACGCATGATAATGCTTATCTCGGTTTTCAACGTATGAAACACCAATAGCATATTCACCCCGGCCTTTCTCACTTTTTAAAATTAAAGTGTTTATTTCATGAGGGACAAAAATGCATGTTTGTGGTGAATAATGTTTATTACCGGGAATTAAAAGGTCTTTGTCAATATCACGATCTTTATAATTTTGCTTCACTACCCATGATTTAAAATTAGTAAAGGATTTCCAATCTTCATGAATAGTAGTTCCGATATATGATGGAAATTTATCTAGAAATTTTTCACTATAACAACGCTCTAAAATATTTCTCCATGTGGTGTATATAGGACACCTCCATACTTGTTTCGATTTACCATTCACAACTTCGGATTTTGCTATTGGTTCAGGGGAGTCATTGACTCCCACACCGTATATTAGTTTCTTTGGCATTATTCCTCTGTATGTTCTTCTGTACCTTCAGGTAAGCCACGGACGCGTTTCATATTAATGAATACACCGTTCTTATCTTGGAAATTACATTCCCCGTTATACCATGAGTACTCACTGTTTGCTGCTTTGTGAATAGTCTTCTGTACCGTACAGTCGTACATATTCACGATATGACCTCTGTGGTCATTTAAAGTTAAACACAACATCACAATACTGAAAACTAGACAAGTCTTCCAGTAATCAGCAAAGAAGCCGAAAGCTGATGTAGTGTTTGTTTTGTAATAAAGACCTTGTAGTAATGCACAACCGCGAAAAATGAAGTACAGTACATACAATGTCACTAGCACGATCAATGCAATCCAGATCATTTATTCACCTCTTTGAAATAAGTGTAGTTTAGTAAACATGTCATAGAAAAAGTGAATGTCAAAAGGCACTGATTTTTCAACCGTGCTTTGTTGGAACACCTTCTCTTCAAAACCCATTATATCAAACCATTCGTCTTCGATCAAGATTTTTTTGTCACCGACAAGTACTTTCATTAATTTGGCTTTGGAACCTCGGTCATTCCACTCCAAATCAATCATTCGTAGTTTATCGTCTTTGATTCGAATATTCAAGGCAATTTCGTAATATATTGGTTTGTATTCGCTGCCAAATTTCATTGAGTCATAGTTACTGAAGAAATCATGAGAATCATTAAAATCTCTAACTAGTTCTATCCTGAACTGTTTATTGAATACTACAAGTTCTCCATCAGTTGTAACATTTACACCATTGATTGTGAACTGGTCTGAACCAATATTACTGAAAGACGAAAAATCAAATGCTTCAATTATAGCTAATGTAGCTTCGATTTCTGATTGTAACTTTTTTCGCATAATATTATTAAGCGACGTGAGGTATACCTTACTCATACAAACTCCTTTAAAAAATCTAAACTGTACTCACTTACTAAATCATTTTGAAAGATAATTTCTTCTAACTCATCGAGTGGTAAAACTACATTGAATAAAGTTAAAGTCTCTTCCTCAATATAAACGTAGAAACAAATGTTTCCATGTCTATCAGTAGCAGTAACCGACACTAGTTTGTTTTCTGAATTATAGTACATTCGTATTGAAAGATCGTAAGAACTATACATGTACTCAATTCTTGCACAATCCCCTGCTGCACTAACATATAGATCGGTAGCACCGCGATACCCTTCAAGAGAACGAATTATAATAGGTACTGGTTCTTCTCTTGAAGATGTTAGTCTAAGGCGACCATAAACATTAACGTCGTTAAGTTGTTTTTTTATATTTCTAATTATACCCAACGATGTGTGGAAATAATCATTGGTAAAACAATCATGTGGTAAATTATTCAAATAAACCATTAGTATATACCGCCCTTAGTTCTAATAAATCTAAAAATCTAATCTTTGGATTATCACTAACTAAATCGGTAGTGAATGCATCTGGGTTATCATGGGAGTAAATCACTCCATCAACCATAATATTACCATTCTCTAGAAATAACATAGTACTGTGTACTGTATATCCCTCTTCTTGTTTCCATGTGTCATAGTCTGATGTAACTGATATTGACATTCCTCGATCTGTTTTCTTTAACCATTTAATACTTCTAACTTTAGATTTCCAATCAATATGAATTTTAATCATAAAGATTGGTTGTTTTGTTACGTGACTTGAAATCATAGCTTGTGGTTGGATTGACCATCCACCAGAGGATGTAATCATAGTACCGGGTTGGGCTTGCATTTGGGACATAGCAATAGCTTGTTGAGGGGTAAGGTATTCGCTGGTGCTTACTTCGCGACTGCATTTGAAGATGTATCCACCGTATTCTTCGGCTCGGTGAAAACTAAATTCGGGGGATGTGAAAATCTTAGTACCCATTATAACGTTTTGACCAACTCCTTGTATCTTTTCTAATGCTCGATGTGTTTCTAATAACCAAATATCAAATTCTGTTTTCATTTTGTACCTATAAAAAATGCGAGTACCGAAGTACTCGCAAGTAGTTTAATTATTTCTTCAAGCTAATTGGCTCTTGAATACCCGTTTCCATTGCGGTGCGGGTTTGTGCATCTGACACAACTACACAGTAGTGTGCTTTTTCTTTAGATGGGAACTGAGTACTGTCAATTATTTTCTTGTTCCAGAAGCCATTTAGGAATTTATCATATGATGCACACTGATCAATCTTCATCTTCTGGGTATTACTGAACTGCTTACGTCCACCTTCAATCGTTGCTAGTAGTTCTTGGTAAATTTTACTATCCAAGTTCGGGATGTGCTGTTGGATAAAGGACATTACCTGCTTCTCTGATACACCCTGCTTACCATTGAAGTACTCGCCAATTACACTACGTAGGTCTGAAACATAGATATCGGAGATTTGAGTTTTCTCTTTAATAGTGAGAGTATAAGTACTCAAATCGTTTTCAGAAGCATCGTAGTAACGTTTGATGTTACTTTCAAATTCAACCGCCTGATCGTGCTTACCACTGTACATTCCCACGACACCAGCTACGCCCAACACGACAACAACCAGTAGTGCGATAACTGCAATTAGTGCGTTTTTCATAAATCGTTATTCCTCATAAAGAAGCCAATACAAATTGAGATTAGTAGTAGCACTACACTACATGCTACGATGATTTCCTTCTTAGGTTCAAGTCTGTACTTCATGTACTTGAACTCTTCATTCGGGAGTCTTTCGTATTTCTGAACAGTAGTATATACCTGTTTTTTCAACAAGTCAAGCGACATTTTCTCGCTCAACGCATCAATACGCAAGGTTGCATGAAGCATTTCGTTTTTCATACCACCAGCAAACGATGTACTGTAAAACTTAGTAACATCACCACTATCGTTGATACCGAAGAACATGAGTACATCATTCTTCTTACCACCACGCCATTTGGTCATGGTTGCATCTACAAACTGTGGATCTCTGTCATTGTACAAAACAACCGTGATGTTCAACTGCTTACGAGAACCTTCAGTTTTCAACACCTCTGATACGTACTCATTATAACCCTTTGACGATACACGTGTCAAGTTCACAATGTGATTAGTACGGTAATAATCGTAAACTCCCGGATAGTCTGGAATACCTTTTTGGTATTCTGGGTCGTACTTAGTTTTAAAATCTTCTGGTGCAAACAGTGACTGCTCATCAGCAAACAAGTAATTTGTGTACTGATGTGGTGCAGAAGCAGGTTCACCAATGCGTACTACACGGTAACGTTCAGGCATGATATCACCACGTGCGTTCACACGACGAATCTTAATCTCACCTACAGTACTTTCAACATACCAGTCAAACTCTGAATAGTAATCGAAAACTTTATATGAGACACATGTTTCAGTTTTGTTACCTTTACTGTCTGTACTTGAAGTACAACGCTGGTGAACGGTATAGTTTTCACAAGAACTGTACTCAGTACAGATTTCTGTATGTTTGTACTTACCTGTTACTTCACCATTCAGTACTTCAACGTCTTGTAGATCACTGTATAGAAAATAGTAGTTCGTTCCTAGTATTGCTGCTGCACCAATGATGATTGCAATTAGATGAATACCGACTTCTTTGGGCGTAATATGATACGAGAACATCATCTTCATTGTCACCATTACTAAAAATGCTGGAATGAAGAGAATAGCGAAGTCTAACATGGTTAATCCTCTTAATGTGGGTGAGCTAAGATTATAGCCCACCCGATCAGTACTGTCAACTTTTTTTCTTTTGTAGGCAGTACGAAATTTGTAGGGCTTCACGAGCCGCATCATAGAGCGGGTGATGCAACTCTAAGTTAACAAAGCCGTGTTCTACGCGTGTTGTAGTCTCAAACCGTCCTAGATAGTCTTTGACGATGCTATCCATTTCTTCCCGCTCTGCATCACTTAGTAGGTCTTTGATACTTCTGGCGTTCTGTGGAGCATTGTATTTCCACATTTTAGCATTACCATACATAAGTCTGTGGTTAGCTTGAAGAATGCTACAATCGAAGTGGCAGCCATTACCCCAAATCTTACCATCATATTCATCGTACTCACCATTAATGAACCAATCAACGGTTACTGATGGATCGACTAGTTTATGTGTTTGGTACGGTTGAGTACTGAGCTTGAGTTCTGCCATTTCTAATGGGAAAGATTTCTTCATTTCATGTAGTGCACGAGGATATTCTTCTGCACACATATCAAACCAGAATGACATACATGAAGCAGAGATCTTAAGACCTTTGTCAATCTGTGGTTGGAGTGGCATTTGAACATACATCCATTCCAACTGATAGGTTTCTGGCACTTCTGGCACTTTAACTAATGCGTAGTTAGGAATGGCGATATCATACCCGCTATTCTCTGGTACTGCAAGAGATTCAATATCAATCGCCACATCACGTCTAATCATTTACACCTCACTTTATAAAATCTACTTCTTTTGCACTATATGAGTGAACATCTGAATAAAAACTGTACCGAGAACCAATATTGTCGTCAATAAAGGATGCAGTAATTTCGTGTTCGTGGCAGTATTCAAACCATGCTTTCATGGATGTGAATAAGCCGAAGAAACGTTTTTCTTCAACACCATATTGATGCTCAAAGAATTCAACTAGTACTGGTTTCATTTGTTTCTCCTAACAAAAAGGAGGCATAACGCCTCCTTTATTTTTATTATTTCTTGTGAGTTTTATCAGCAATCTCTAGTAGAGAGTTTTTCAAATCTTGATTCATTTTTTCCATTTCAAGTTTTGCTTTCTCACGTTCTGCTGCACCGCTCTGCTCAACCATAATGGTATCGTTAATACCTTTGAGCATAGTGTTCTGTACTTTACGTAGTGTATCCAAATCTACCACTCCACGTTGGTTAGCTTTAGCGGAATCAACCATGTTCTTAGCTACGGTATCTGCGTTATTAGATAGTAGTAGGTTAGTCTGGTCATCAATCTTCGCACCAAGCTCGTTATCTTTACGCTGTGCGTCACTGATTAGACCTAGGCTCATCTGGGTCTTCCACGCTGGAATAGTCGTGGTGATTAGTGTCTGGTACTTCTCATGTGTGTTGGTGTTTACCTTACGCATGGACATAATCTGTGGAGCCATTAGTTGAGATAGTGTAATCAAGCGACGTACCTTATCTGCCTGTTTGTCAAGTGCTTCGACAATTAGTTTCTGTTCTTCGAATTTCTCAACTTCAATGCTGTCATCTTGACGCATAGTATTAAGAATTTCTTCTTGTGGTGCTTTAACTTCTTCAATGCTAGCAAGTGCCGTTTTTAGCTCTTTGAGATGGTCGATGTTAGCAGTGTAAACACTTTCCAACCAACGACCTTCATCTTCCATACGCACTACGCCACCATCAAGAGTCTTAACGATTTCTTGGATTTGATCATAGCTGGTATTAAGCTGGTCTGTTACCTGACGTTTTGCGTCACGGAAGAGACTCATCACTTTACCCCAAACGCCCTTCTGTGGTGTACCGAGTGATTCAATGTCAACGCTGCGGGTTAACGCAAGAATGTTGTTAACACTTTCACCGAACTCACCGCTATCAGCGACTTTAACACGGTTTAGGATCTGGTCGTTGAGTACAGAAATGCTTGCACCAGCATCCATACCAAACGTGTGAATGTTAGAAACAGTTAGTGCAACGCTTTCGCCTTTAGCAGAAGTCAGTGCTGGAAGCTGTTTTTCAGTCTGTTCGAAAACATCATTCTGTACTACGTCTTTCTCTTTAACTTTAGTCGCTTTCTTTGTTGCTGGCTTACGAGTACGAGTTTTAGTAGCTGGAGTGATATCTTTCTCTGACATTATGAATTCCTCATGTTTGTTTAATAAGTAGTGCTGCTTGTCTATGTGAACATTATACAGCACTACGATATGGTGTCAACAACAATTTTAATCTTTTTTCGTTGCCATGTTACGAATGATTGTAACAGTGTCATCGTCTAACTTAGAGTTAACGCTGTCTTGGATACGAATTACGAGAAGTGGTAGCAATACGTTCTGGATTTCGTTGAAACGTTCCATATCCATATTGAATTTCTTCTCTGCACTCATCATTGATACGCTAGTTAGATTAGCAGTTAATGACATTTTCATCAAGCGTTCTTGACGAACATCAAACTCATATGCGTCTTCAATGGTAGCAACGGCAAATTTGCAGCCTAGAACAGCCTGAGCCAAGTCTTCTTTGATCTCCGCAGCGATGGCTTGGATTTCATCAAAGTTCGTCTGGAGTCCACTGAAGCGGCGTGAATCGATACGCACTGCTTCAGTTAGACGTGCAATCACGGAATCCATGTTTGCCTTGTCAACTTTAAAATCAGTATTACCAAAAACTTTTTGGAAGAAGCCCGGATTAACAGGGAAAATATCTTCCAGTACTGAACCAATGTTATTCATAACACTGTGCAAGTACTCACTATGTGAACTGATAGCTGATGCCATTTTAATCTGGCGTTCAGTCATACCACGCATTTTAACAGTTACTTCGTGGTTGGCAATCTGGAAGTTATCAACCCAATCAAGTACTACCATTGGTTTTGCAACTTCATCACCACCTTTGAACATCATTTCAACTGAAAGAATGCGGTTATCATCTTCAGTTACCGGAACACGAACCAATTCTGGCGGCGGTGGTACTTCGATGAGCATAGGAGTTTCAGTACTAACAACTGCCATGCGTTTCTTACCTTCTAAGTACTCCTGATACTCTTTCTGGAGTGGTGGTACTGGAAGGTTCTTAATACGACGATCATCGCTACCAGTTGCGAAGCCGATTTCATCAATCATGACTTCGAGCATACGGAGGCGTGTATTGTCAAAGTAAATGTCGTTCAAATCCAGTACACGAACATCAAAGATTGGTTCGCCAGTAGGATCGTATGTACGACTTACGATAACGGTGTAGCAGTACTTGCGGTTTGCAGAACGATCATATTCTTTTAGAAAGGCGTTCCGCACGTACTTGTAATCAAATTCTGCAATTTCGATTTCTTTTCTGTTTTCAATAAAGAAGTATTTGCCTTTCATTTGGGTTCCTTTAGCAATTAATAAGGGAGCGGGTTGCTCCCTTGATGACAGTGATTATACTATTTCAGTACTTTGGTGTCAAATATTATTTGTAGAGTTTTTTACGTTCTGCACCACGTGCTTTACGGCGTTCTACAAATTTAGCTGCTTCTTTTTCCCGGCGAGCTTTAGCACGTGCTTCAGCTTCTACTTCAGCTTTTTCTAGAGCGACGATTTTAGCCGCTTCAGCTAGGGTTGCTGCTACATCAAACTTAGACGCTAGACCGTGGATGATTGTAGTTAGACCTGCGAAATTGTAATCTTCGTCACCGTAGTGAACGACTGCAAATTTTAGATCGTGCATCGGCACTTTGTGTTTGGACTTAGTTTTCACATCGTGATTGTCGGAGACAGTTTTGTAAACAATTTCAACACCCTGTTCCACGGTAATAGAAGCAGCGATTACGCCAGTTGCAGTGAAATGATGACCGTGAGTGTAGAAGAATTCAATTTTAGTGCTCATAGGTATATCCTCTTTTTGATGAATTTTTTAAACGTGTGTACTGCAATAAAGTGAGACTAGTATATCTCGTCCAGATGGGGTTGTCAACCCCTAAAAACAAAAAGAGCGTAATATTTCTTTACGCTCTTTTTTTGTTCCACACAAATGTTTTGATTGGCTCAAATCTTTCTGGTAAGACGGGCAAATCGTACATAGTGGCATTTCTAAATTTTACAATATATGACTTCTGAAGTACTACGATAGCTTTTTTCATCGCTGCGTTAGCACGTTCTTTCCAGAAGTACTGGTACGGTTCCGGGCATCCGATGTGTTCAAGTTTGAACATACCTAATGCAACCTGCATCAAGCGTTGTGGAGCCTCTACTCTACCATCAGCCAACATAGCACCATGTTGCTGTGCAGTCCATCCGGGAATACCCGGTAAGGAACAAAACAAATCGAAGTCCTTAATGGTCTGGAAATGTTTAGAGTTCTTTATCTGGTTGTGTATTACCGCTTCCTTCACTGTCTTGTACAAAGAGAAATCTAAGTACACTGCGTCGTTTCGAAATAGTTTATCTAACTCTGCATAAGTCTCTGGTACTGGTAACTCTGGCATATATGTTCCGAAAACTTCTATACAGAAGATTTTCCATAATCCCTTAGTGAACTCTACTTCTTTATCGTAGTCTTCTTGTTCAAAAAAGAATTTGTTTCTGAGGTTCTTTTCATTTATGTATACCTTACGTGCTAAGTATGACTTGAGTACTAACTCAGTTCCTACATCAACACGTCTGATATCATCATAACCTCTACCTATGCGGTTTATTTCATAAGTCCTAACGTACAAACGTTTACTTAGACCTACTCTGCCAGATTTTTGATTACTGCATTTTGTTGTTTCATGTAATGCTATTAAATTTGTTAGTACTCTCATTAGCGAAGTACGAAGTATTGACCTTCACGGTTGCCTACAATGTACTGCTTACCAGAACGGAGCACATCAAATCCTTCACCTAGTATACTACTCAATCTTGTATTGTCAAGCTGAGTTTTATCATTGAGAAGACCCTTGACAAAAGATTCGGATACAATACCACTTCCAAGCTGGAAGTGCAATGGACCGTACATTGTATTGAGTCGAATAGTCTCTTCTAGAATATCAACACTTACGCCAGCAGGATCAAAGAACTCTGTGATTCTATCTGGTTGTACTAATTCCATCTTTTGAGTGATAATATCAAAATCAACATCAATTGGATCGTTCACTCCGTACAACTGAATTTTCCAACCCGGATTAGGGCAGATGTTCTCAATTGTTTTGAGTAATAGTAGTAGTTTTTGTGGGAATTCACCATCACGTTCAAACTCAGAGAATACAATGTATCGACCGTCTACGTTAGGTGTTTCGCTAGCTTCTGTGTCAATTACACCTACTGGTGATTTCTCAATAAATGAGCTTAAGTCATACGCTGCGTCAAAGTTATCTAGTACTTGAAACGCAACGACAACGTTGTTTTCTCCAATCTTAGAAGTGTATTCATCTACACTGAAAATTGGGTGAATTAAATCTTTTAGCATAGCAGGACGTAATGCACGTTCATTTAGTTTTTTCATTACATACCTCCCATTGGGTTGTTATTACCTTGACCGAATTCGTCATCCATCTCTTGGACTTCTTCTTCGTTTTCCATGCTCATATCTGGCTCTGGTTGTTCTTCATCTTCCATCTCTGCGTTCTTATTAAAAGTACTAGCAATTAGTTTGTACTCATCGAAACTTTCTGGGTTTACAATGCGACGTGGAATTTGGAATTTGTAGAGGATAATTGGAATGCGTTCGTCTTTAGGTAAAGAGACTGAACCACTTTGAGTGCCTACTGCTTCCATATCATTACGGCTACGTGGGAAAGCAATTGGAGTATTCTCGAAATCTCGCTTAATATAAACTTTAGTTCCCTGCTGTTCTAGTACCTTAGTTCCCATAGGATCTGGGAAAGTATCATGGTCGTACTTAAAAGTAACTTCCACCCAATACTTACTAACGATTGGTCCCTCTACTAGCTCACCGTAAATCCAGTTCTTGTAAGCAAACAAGTCCATATCGTCGAAGTACTTCTCTACCCCTAAAAGGATATCTAGAAGTCCATCTTGATCGTACAAGTTTTGAATAGCTGAATTTTCTTCCATGTTATGTTCCTTTAATGTTACATAATTATATTCTTATTTACTGAATTTCAAAACAACAAAAGGGGATTACTCCCCTTTAGACATTTCAGTAACTACACTGTGTACAATTCCAGCCCAATTATCCACAAATTTGAAATCAGTACGTACCTTGTACTTCTCATTGTGTGGGCGTTTCAACATAATACCGGGAATACCCAATACCAATGCAGTTTCGATATTCATAATGTAATCGTCTACTAAACAAACTACATCATACTGTGCTTGAAGCTGTGAAAGTACACCACGTTTAGATTCATACATTTCTACAATGTGAATCTCATCAAATACATTAGGGAATACGTTATGAATATTCACCTTCCGAAGTACTTCACCATGACCAAATGTTCCTGACTTAGTTAGTACTGCAAATACTGCATCCGGGTATGTATGACGCAATGCACATAGTAAAGACTGTGCACCTTCCAGTGGTTTTAGTAGACCAAATTCAAATGAAGTTTGGTTAAATTGTTTGATTACTTCTTGTACTTGGACTGAACTTAGTCCCAACCATTTTTCCAACCCATATTCATGTGGGTATTCAGTTTCAGTTACAATATCAAATTTATCTTTAACGTACTCACGTAGACCACCTAAGTGGTCTAGTAGGATTTCATCGCAGTCAAATACAATTACTTTCTTTTTTGTCATTACCAGTTTCCTGTGCAGATTAGATCAATTTCACATAGCAATGCACTTAGGTTCAATTCGCGGTCCGATACAGACGCTTGCTTGACCATTGCATCACGGATTTTAACGATAATCTTCATACGAGTGATTTCGTCATCAGAGAACAATTTAGCATTCTGGGAGAGGTATGTAAAGAACCCATCCATTTCATCTTCTGGGATGTTCTGGACGATGAGTTCACGCATCTCACGAATACTGCCGTTCTTTAGTGCATCAATAATAAGGGAACGATAGTTAGCTGTGCTATCCACGCTATCCTCAAGTTTTAGTAGCTTACCATCAACGATGCTGCTTTGCAAGGTGTTTAGTGTTTTACGGAAATCAGGATAGGTTGCATTGATGTATTTGTCAACTAAAGCTAGTGATTCTTCAGTACTCAAATCTACTTCTTCAGCTAGTAGGACGTTAATAATACGGGTCATGTATTCTTCACGGTCATGCTTTTCGATAGTGATGTTTTGTACACGAGATAGAATAGGTTTTAGAATCTTGTGTGGTTCGTTAGAAGTTAGAATGAAACGTGCGTTATCCGCATAGTCTTCCATTGTACGCTTTAATGATGCTTGTGCCTTTTGGTTCATTTGTTCCATTTCTTCTAGAACAAAGATACGGTACTTACCACTTGGTGTTAGACGTGCAGATGGTTCGATTTTATCACGAACTGCATCAATACCTTCATCTGACATGTTAAGGATCATAACATCAAAACGGTCGATAATACCATTGGCTTCTAGTCCGTTAATTAGAACGTTAATTGCGGAAGTCTTACCAGTACCTGCTGGACCGAAGAAACCAATGTGTGGAATATCACCAGTACGAACCCACTCTTCCATCTTTGCTTGGAAAGCTGGGTTTTTGAATACGTAGTTTTCCATATCTTGTGGGCGATACTTTTCTGTCCATAGTGCATTACTCATAAATTACTCCTAAATTGTCCAATCTTCATTTGGGTATAACATTGCTTGAAATAGATCACCATTCATTTCTAGTTGACTCAATAGAAAGTCAAAGCTATTAGAACGGTTGGGTAGTTCACTACCACGTGCTTTATCTTGTGCCATTTTTACAAAGAGAACTCTGAACTGATCATGATTTACTTCGTAAACTAATTTTCTGTTCCTAGGATGTTCGAATACGAATCGTCCCGTTTTGGATTCTAATTGTACTAAATTAAAATCTACTTTACCGTCTTCTGTTATCATTATGTACCTTCAAAAATAATGCCCGAAACAATTCGGGCATAAACTTATTTTCCAAGTCCAATAAAACCTTTTGGACGATCTGGTGATGCACATAGTACACCTTTTGGATAATCAACTAGATTCATCTGAATACCGTCAACGGTAATAGTACGTGACCATCGACCATGTTCAACTAAAATCCATTCACCTTCTTGAATATCTACAATACCTTCACCAACGCTATATACCTTAGCCCATCGACTATGGATACCACGTAGTTTACCATCATCATCTGATAGTACAATACCACCAGCGGTTTTCTGTTCACCACTGTCTAAGTTAGTTACTAGTACTTTGCCTTTACACGCAGTAAGAACTTTTGACTCCATCATATGTCTTACTCCCCGTCTTTAGACGCACGTACACGGCGTGGGGCAGCTTTCTCTTTAACTTCAGGCTGAGGTACTACTTCTTGTGCAGGAGCCTCAGAACGAGCTACAGGCTCTTGTTCAGGCATTTCAAACATAGTGTCGTCAAAGCCGTCATCAACTTTAGCGGTCTGTACTTGTACAGAATGGCTTGTGTGCTCTGGAATGAAATCTGGGAGTTGCATTCTGCGTTCACGTTCTTCGAGAAGTTCTTCACGAGTTTTGATGATTGTACCACCTTGGCCGATTTTATCACCACGTGCGTTCATGTTCGCATTGCCTAGTGCTGTATCGTGCTGGTTTTGATATTTCATCATTTCAATATCAATTGTCTGACCACGATAAGATGTGTGTTTTGCCATAGCATATATCCTTATATTAACACGTTATTACCATTTTAAGAACTCGTTTACATCTAGCTCATATTTAAGACTGTCAACTAAATGTAGTCCGAGCAAGTACAAACAATAGCTACTCACTGAACTACCACGACCTAAGCCCCAGAAGATTTTATTCTCTTCAAGGTAGTCTACTAACCATATCATACAACGTAGTAGTTTGTTCATATTATAGCTCTCGTATAAAGCGAGTTCTTCCAGTACTCTAGCCTTTTGTGCATCAGTTTCGCACAACCCTAGAAAGTACTCTTCTAAGTTCAAATTATCATAAGCTGGATCGTACTTCCATAGCTCATGGTTTTTATCGTGCTCAATAGTATAATCGAGCATTCGATATTCTAATCCAAATTTCTTACAGTTATCGTTGAACTTTTCACGTTCGAATTCATCCATCTCCATTAATTTGAGATATTGCAAATCCGCACCGCAATTCATAGCGTATACTACTGCATTAAGATTGCAGTGTACTTCACCATCCTGATTTATATATCTGTTTCCTTGGACCTTCATGTTTCTTCTTGTCTTCCTCTTCTTTATTCAAATAAGATTCAGTATCAAATACGCAACTATCTTCATCTTCAAGTTTTTCAATTTCTTTACGAGAAGAACGTGTGAGACTTTCTTCATCACACGCTTCAATGATTAAGTACATACGAGTGAGCATGTCATGTGACATACCCGCTGCACGTGCTTGAGATATTTTAGTACTCATATCGAAAATCTTTTGTTGAAGTTCTTTATCTGTCATGCCAGATGGATCAAAAAATGGATCAAACATATTATGTCTCCTTACTGTTTGCCAACTAATGGTATAATGAATTTGTCCTGCACATACAAGTCATAGTCTTGTGTGTGGAATGTAAATTCAACACCATGTACCTCGAATTCGGTATTTACTAAAGTACTATGCTCGTTAGTTTGAACTAGCTTAGTAAAGAATGATTCAGCTTGACCGGGATTGAAGTAAGCAACTGGTAGGATTGGCATAAACTGTGGAGTTAAGCCATATTCTTCATATGGGTGATTCATAAAACGAGGAACTGTATCTGTCATTTCATCGGATAGACCGGGGATGGCAGGAACAACTAAACCGCGATTTCGAAAATCATCTGGATCAGTATAAAGGTTTGTCACATCTTCACCCACTTCTTTAAAAATGTTTTGGCGTAAACCAAACACTTCTGAGAACATTTCATTGTCGGTCGCGGTATATGAATGTGGATTCATACTGACACTAACACGTGTTCCTGATGGATGCAACTCACGATACAATAGATCATACACCACATTCCCAAGATTGTCAAGGGCTGATGTGATTTTATAATTACCCATTACTAGACTGAAAACACCATCCGGTACGGGAGCACCATGTTCAGGGTCTATAATAACATTGGAGAGAATCTTTTTCAAGGGTTTTATTCCGGGGAACTGATAGTTCTGTGAAATGAAGTTCTCTTTCAATAGCATTCTAGGAAGCTGTTGAACACCATAACGATCATCACTTTCTCTGTAGTAAGTTTTATTCAAATAGAAGTTAGAGGTTGCAACACTAGCAAACCATGCACGTTCGAAATTCTTACTAGGTGCAATATGTGCAGTTTGATAGTTCTGTCCAAATCCACGAATTATAGTTATATTGAATCGTTTTGTAACAGTAGCACCACCTTTATCATTGGCGATTACGTCAAACTCTAATTTAATATCATCATTTGCTGAAAAGTCTTGGCTTCTTGCATATGCAGTGCCAACCATATAACCATCAGCAGTTAAATCCATATTGTACTTACGAATATCATCAGGAGATGATTCATAGTTAATCCGATAAGTTACTAATGTACCACTTGCTTTAATTTTAGGATATACAGTATGACCAAAATACTCACCAACATGAATTCTACCTAAGTTTGCATCTGTTTCAAAATCAATACCACCGCCAGTACTGGCATTTATTAATGCACGGAACATTCTAGATTTGTTTATAAGATTTGCACCTAGTGCTAAATCATATACACCTAAATCATTCCACATAGAAGGTTCAAAAATTGCATATTCATTACTATCAATGTATTCTGATTTTATCACATAAGGATAAACAATATTGTTTTTCAACTGATATAAGTGTCCGGGCTTTGCACCACCACGAATATAACTAATGTCATTAGGACACACCCACATTTGATATGCTTTGAACCGCTTCCCTACATAGAATGCATCTCTAGGTGAACTATAGAATGCAGTAATAGGAACAATCTTAACTTGGAAATAACCATCAATTGGATCTGATTCGTATGTCATTGTTTGAAGAAGTTGACCGTTAGCATTAAAACGCATACCAGTACTTACTAAGTTACCCAAAGTATCCATTATGACAATATCAGTTTCTTCAGTTATTGCAGTGGTTTTTGGAATTAAAATTGTACCGCTACCGGTAATATTATCAGTGGGTATTTGTCCTTTAGTAATACGTTCAATTTGGTAACTAGGATAGAATACACGATCTGACCTGTCATCTGGGTATGTGAAATCTTTTGAGTCATCGTATTTTCGTACTTGACCAAAGGCATCAACAAACAAACGACTGTCCGAACCAAAACCAACTGCACCAATTGTGTACTTTTCACCTCTAGCAATAATACTAGGCGTGACCCAAATTTCATTAGTATCGTTATATACGATATCAACAGTAGAAGTAACAATATCTCCAGCAGCTTCTTGGTTGGAAATTTGACCGTCAGTGATTGTTACAACATCCATTGTGTTTAATGTAATATGAACAGTTTCTGGCCCGTCCCAAACACCATCATCAATAGCTATTAATTTCATGTAATAAACATCTAGTACTGAATTATCATTTACTAGATTAAATTCTTTTTTGGTCATTTTTACTGTATGTTGACCGAACATAGTTTTAATACCAGTAGTTCCTTCGTGAATGTTCACTAAACTATTCTGATTTTCACCAACGTACAATTCGAAATCACGTTCATCTAACGTTTCACCACTTCCAGTGAAAGTGTACGTTAGTTCTAAATGCTGATCGTCACCCAACTTGTATTGGAGGTTAGTACTATCATCATTTTTTCTTAATTGAATGCGAACAAATAAGTGTCCACCTTCTGCGATCACTGTTGCGTCAGCTTTCAAGTCCCAACGTGGCTGGAAATTTGCCATATTTAATTCTCCAAATATTTAAAAGCTACCGTATTTATAACAATAAAGGATGCACGAGGCATCCTTTAATATACTTAGTCTTTTTCTGCTTTTGGTGTGCAGTCCATCTTACGTAGTTTCTTGAGTTCATCAGCATAAATGGTCCAGATCTCTTCTGGATTATCTAGAATGTCCTGATACTTATTCATTAAGTCTAGAGCTTCTTGAATCTCTTCTAGTGTCTTATTGTAGTTCTCTTGTGTCCAACGATAAGAAGCATAGTTCACGATGTTTTGGATATTATCATCGGTAGCTTGAATATCATCATTGAGTACTGTAACAAAATCAACTAGCTCTTGACGGTTTTGGAAGTCTTTAATCTTCGTTACCATCTCATTCTCAAAACACTTAGCTACTAGTGCTTTATAACGTACTTCTGCTTCTGCTTTAGCCAATAGATGCTCATAACGTTTCACGTAATATTTGAAACGGAAATGAACAAAGTCATGGATTAAGTCAGAAGTGTTATTGTAGACTTTTACACGACCGTTCTCACCGAGTACTACAAGTGATTGGGTCAATTTACTACTCAAACCAAAGTACTTGATTACATCACTTTCTACCCATTTAGCACTTGTGCCACGTGGTAGTTTGATAGTAATATCAATCGTATCAGTACTGTCATTGTCGTAGTCACGGATTTCACCGCTGTCCTGCATAGCAATTAGTTTCTCAATAAAAGAATCAATCTTCACACGAGGTGGTAGACCTAGAATCTTAACTGAACTTGCATCAATTACTTCTGCACGACCATAGAATTCATATTTGTTTTCATCGATTTCACCAACAATATCACTAGCACCAAGTGACACACAATAAGGAGTCATTTTCTGTAGTGGCTTTTTGTTAATTACGCGTAAGCAGTTGTCGATAATATCTTCGATGCGATAAGGTAGAATCAAACTCTTATAACCTACAGACATACTATCATTACCAAATAGTGATAATGGGATAATAGGTAGGAAGTGAGTTGGTTCCATTGTTGTACCATCATAGTTTTCTTGCATTGGTACAATGTCCATATCTTGTAGTACTAACGCTTCTGTTACTGCGGTACGTTTAACGTAAGTATAACGAGCACTAGCTGGAGTACTGTTAACCTGTGTACCGAAACCACCACGTTTACCGATGAGTGGATAGTTGTTAGCTACTGGACTTGCAAGGTTCTGTAGTGTTCCTGAAGCGGAAGTGTCACCGTGAAGGTAGATACCATCACTAATCATACGTCCTGCTGCGGATACAGTTTTAATCTCACCTGAGATTTTACTTAGCGTGAAGATAGCCTTACGCTGTGAGCTTTTCAATCCATCAATACCGGGGATTGCACGGTCGAGAGTACTGACAGAATATTCCAATGATGATTGGTTGATATATTCAGAACTCACGTATTTTAGTAGTGTTAGCGTTGCGTTTTCAATAGCATTACTTGCAGCCGCTTTTTTAGTTGATTTAGCCATTCCTTTGCCTCTTTGTTATTTCGGGGTACTTCCTGTACCCCTTCTTTAGTACTTAGTCTTTCATCCATTCTTTACGGTCATCAGCACGTTCTTTGTTGAAGATTAGGTCAAGGGTTGGACCCAAGTTACCATCATCAACAATAGCTACTGCTACGCCGTTAGTTAGTGCATCACGGAAGTTACTCTTCTCTAGAGTACCCAATCCTTTAGCACGAGTTGCTTTCCAACCTTTCCATTCTTCTGGGTTATATTCTTCTACGTTGTGACCGTAGTAATAACGACTTTCTTTTCCTTTCTCCAAAATAATAAAAGGAGTTTTGAAAATATACACGAATGGGTTTTCGGCATCTTCGAACAATTCAGGCCAGAACTTATATAGGAAGTTCACGACTAGTGCACCGATGTTTTTACCATCCTCATCTTCGTCAGCACAGATATATAGTTTACCGTAGTTTAATTCATCACGGATTGCTTTCTGTCCGGGGATCAAGTTGATACTAGCCATAATGTCTTTTAGGGCATCACTATCCATTAAGTCTTTGGTCTTTTCAGTACCGTTGACGTTCTTGATCTTACCACGAAGTGGGAGTATACCATGTTTCTTAGAATCACGTGCTGCTGACATGTTACTTACCGCTGAATCACCTTCTGCAATTAGAAGAATACATTCAGTACGGTTAGAACCAGTTGCATCAAGTAACTTAGCTACTTTAGCTTTTAGAAGTTTCTTAGCTAGACGACGATCTTCATCTGCGTCCTTCTTATTAGTACGTGCAGCAGTACGCTCAAAGATTTCTTCAACCCAATCTTTGTTTTTCTTCACTAGTTCATCAAAGAACTCAGGAGTCATAGCTTTTTTAACTGGAGCAATAACGTTCTCATTAGTTAGCTTAGATTTAATCTGTGAGTTGAACGATGGTGCGTTCATAGTAGTCACGTTATAAATCATTAGACCTTCTTCAATGTCTCCACGGTTAGGAGTCATTTTGCGTTTCTTAGCTTCTTTTTCAAGTGCAGTACTAACGCCTAGGGCAAAGAACTTTTTAAATGTTTCAAGGTGAGTACCGCCATCAAACGCAGGAGCGTTGTTAACAATACCTTGCATGTGGAAGTTGGTATTCATATCTTTTACTGCGTTTGGCACAATATAGAAAGTACTGTCAAATCCAATGCTATCATCTTTAACATTTAGGTTCATCATTTTGTTTGCACCAAAAAGAGTTTTCTCTGGTGTCGCCTTAGTAGCAATCTTCTTGCCATTAAGGATAATCTTGTACGCTGGATTAGCAGAAGCAATCTCTTTCAAGATACTGTAAACTAAATCCATTGGGAGGTTGCGATTCTTGAACACTTCTGGACTTAGCGTGAAGCTAATTGATGTACCAGTTTTATCCGCTTGAACTTTGCGAATTGTAGGTTCTTGAATATCTAGTTCAGGGAACATAATAGTACCTTCCTTGAACTTTTGGTTGAACTTATAAATTCCATCATAGCCATCATTAGATGCTTGGGTCTTATAAGGACGACCGTTGCGGTGAATCTCTAGCTCTGCTTTCGAACTCACACACATTGTAATGGAACCACCTAGACCGTTCTGACCGATTGTACCTTCACGTTTTGAATCGTCAAAGTTACGACCAGTTTTGGTTTCAGTTAGTACCATAGTACACAAATGTACATCGAACTCTGGTACGTAATCAATTGGAATACCACGACCGTTATCACTTATTACAAATGATAAATCGTCTTCGTTGTAATCAATTTTTAGTACAGGATCTTTTGTACCTGCTTTTTTAAACTCATCAAGAGAGTTATCAATGATCTCACGGAACGCTGTTATTAGTGCTGGAACCCATTCTAGGTTCACAACGTTATAACCGTCTTCTTTGAAAAGTACCACTTGGTGTTCATGAACAGAACGTGAACCTAAGTACATTTCAGTACGAATGCGAGCATGTTGATAGTCGTTTAGTCGCTGAACGTCATGTTCAGAAAGCACGGATGAGGATTTCTTTTCTTTTGCCATTATTTGCTGTCCTTGTCTCTTTGTCTCTTAGCCAATATTATATCACATTTTTGCTTCTTTGTCTCAAAAAATATCGGAAACACCTTGCGATGCCTCCGATATTATTTATTTAACTAGTAGAAGCCGTAATTCAGCACTTGGGCTGTTTTCATCTTCGTTCCAGTATTTGTGTACTTTTTCTGGGGTAGCACGTGCTAGTACTTCACCACCACCTACAACATACACTGTATGGTTAGTAAGTAATCGTGTCCAGAATTTTATTGCATCATCACTGTGTAATCCATCACTAAGTATAGAATATCCTGCATTTAAAATATCCATATACATTTGGTATACTACACCTTTAACGTTTGATTTAGCAGCTACCGCATTTTCAACGAATACGTTTGGTACTCCCTGTACTGCTTTTGAACTAACATGACCACTAAGTAATGCTAGTTGGTTACCTTGTTTATCTAAAGCAATAAAACCTGAACCATTTTTTATAATCATAACATCAAATTTTTCGTGCTCTGCAAATAGTGCCATGTTATGTTTGCCTGTCATTTTTACTGACTTGTCAACAAACTCATCACGATCTTGATTTGCGAATGCATCAAAACGCTGTGGCATTTCATCTAACTTAACATCACGTTCAGTACTAGTACCTGCGTGAACTGGTGCTGATTTCTGATTTGGCTTAACTGGTTTCCCTTGTAAGTCATATTCTTCTTCTTCACCTAGTTGGTTAATAGTATGCTGTTTATTTTTCTTAGCTTTGTTCATTAAGTTAACATCAGTCATTTTATTAGCTTGATCAATACCATCTGCAATTTCAGCATCTTGTACTAAATCCATAAAGCCACGCATTGAAGATTCTTCAACTGGTGCTCTAGAACTTTCTTGGACATATCGCCATACGTTGTCAAGACTATCTGGGGTTGTTGTCTTATCAAGATTTTTGAATACACGGTTGAATTGTCTGTCAGTACTTTCAAGATAAATCTCAAATAGTCGAGTCATTACATGTTCTACATCTTTATAAGAAATTCTAGTTATCCCATCATATGTTTCAGCGTTATCTATTTGAACCCCATCAGCATAACCAGCTTGCATATATAATGGAATACGAAGACCTTTAAACTCAATATATAGAGTTCCTTCATCAATGTAAGCATTTAATTTTTTACCTTCAGGTTCACCGCCCATTTTCTTAACAGCAGAATTATACCAATTACCAAATTCATCAGCAATATCTTCGATACTCATTTCTGAACCATCAACCTTGTGTTGGAGTTCATTAATGAATCGTTCGGTCATGTCAAAGTTCTTAAACCAATTAATATATTCGGTAATTATATCAGCTTTGTCAAATGGAATATCCATATTAACTGCGTTTCCATCGGATAATGCGGAGCGATCTTTCCATGCGGTGAGCATAATCTTACCATTATATTTCATGAAACGTAATATACTATCATCACTCAAATGATAAACCATCGAAGCTAGTTTATTATATGGGTTTGCATAATCATCGCGTGGAGTACCATGTTCACGTTCTTCTTCAACATTGTATGGTTTAAGATCGTTTGTAGATTCCATTGCACGATAGATTTTAACCATTGGGTCATTACCATCTGCATCTTTGTCTGGACCGTTAGTACTAGAATGATACATACGGTTTTCACCACCATCAACATCTTTAGGTTCTAAATCCAATTCTGAATCTTCTTCATTATCCATTTCTTGATAATGTTTTGCAAGTCCTTTAAAAATAAGAGTCATATGTTTTTTAGCATTAGCATCTTCTTTATAATTTTTAAGAGCTTGATATACACTACCTTGACCATGAGCTAAACGTTTAAATGCATATTGAATCGCATCTTTAATATCACGATTCATATTACCACTTAATTCATTTCTGTCTTTTTGATTATCTAACCACAATATCCCAGCATTTATCATATCTTTAGTTTGTGGACCAAATTCAACACCACTTGCGTGGTATGCATCGTCCATGCCACCATAACCTTTCTTCATTTCAAGGTTTTTGTCTTTTAATGAACTCACTTGAGTTGTTACGATTTCTTGGAATGCGTGTTGCATTTCGTGCTCTAACGAACCCAAGAAATAATCCATACGTTCCATAGTCTTCGTAATTCCATCTGTACCGGATGTAGAAGAGAATTGAAAATATTCTGGTCTTAGGGAAAGAACAATTTCACTTGTGCGGTCATTAATTTTTTTAGCATGACCACCAGCACGACGATTATAATAGTTAGCATCGAAAGTTACAAATACTGCCATCTTTTCGATGATTGCTTTTACTTTTTCATTCTGTAAAGACTTAGGTAATTCCCTGAAAATTGCTTCATGGTCAATTGGCATTTTAATACTTTGGTTCACATACCGTTTCATACTAGCATCATTCAGTACTTGAGCACCGTACTTCTGTTGGAAACGTTTTAGGAACGGAAGAATTTTAGATGCAACTAGCTGATCTAATTCATCATCTGTATTTTGTTGCATCTGTTGGAATGATTTATATGCAAGTGTTAATACAATTGAAGACGCATACTTTTGCATTAGTTTTAACGAACTTGGTGGTACTGGAAAATTACCAACCCCACTAGCTTCATCTAATAGTTCTTCGTCTAGAATTTCTTCTTCTTTTACACGTTCTGGTTTCTTGGAACCCTTCTTGAGAGTTCCCGCCTTTTCGTCGGCCTTATTCCATTCTTTGGCGGTTTTAGTAGACATACCCGCTTTCTTAGCGAAATCCGGGTTATGTGCTGCCGCAGCAAAAAATCTAGCTTGTGCTTTTGATTTACTAGGCATTTATATATTCCTTAATTTATTAATCTTCTCAATGTAACTGGAGAAGTCTAATAGTACTTCTCTCGCTTCGTTAGGATTATTTACTGAACCCTGAACGAATGATTGTAGTAGGTTTATTACTTTCATAGGTGGAAGTACGAAATAGAGTTCTTCACCCGGATCTTTAACTATTAAACGATCCTTATTATCTTCATCCAAATACAAACCTAATGGTAATCCTGCAATACTAAATTCTGCTCCCGCTTCATCATCAAATGGAACCTTCATGAATTCTGCATAATTCAAAATACGTTCTTTAATGTTAAGTAGATTTTGTTCTGTTAAATCTTTACCTTTATCTACATAACTATCGAAGGTTGTTAGTACATCATCAGCATCAAAATATGTATTTTCGGTTATGATTCCAATAAAGTTTAACAAAGATTGAGAATCTAATGTTTCCATTTCATCATAATTACCGTGCTTGAAAGTAACTTGGTATTCACCATTACTTTTAGGAGCAACAATAACTTCCCAATTGGAATTCTTAGATTCCAATGATAACCATTGAATATCGTCACCTTTTTGTCTACCATTAATAGTAAACTTCTCTGACTTCTTACGCATCATTTGTAATGCAGTTGCTAGTACGTTTATATTAGCTTCTAGTACTTCAGGCTCCAAATCAGAATAACGATAATCTACGCCATTTTGTTGTAACTGTTTATACACAGGAGCAACTTTGGAATAGATTGCTTTTAGGGCTTTCTGATAACCATCTGGATTATGCTTGCGTTGATAGCCTAGGAAGTCTCTAATAGTTTTGTCTTCTTGGAAAGCATCAACTAATGCATTGTTTATTGCTCGGTTCATCTTTTTATCAAGTACACCACCAATAGAATCACGTTCTAAAATATCATTAATAGTATTAATAACATCTCCTAACTGTGGAGTATATTCAATACCACTTGTGTAATATCCTTGGGCTGCATCACCGTAGTTATCACCTCGGTCTAGTTGCTTGTTGGTCTTATTTGGATTTTTGTTGTTTTGGATAGTTTTGATAGCAAAATCTTGCACTACGTGTTGGCACTCATGGTATACAGTACGCATAATAGCGTTTGCCGTATTGAGAGAGTTACGACCATTCAATCTACCAGTATGTACCATTAGACGAACTATCTTTCCGTCATTAGTTATGGAACCAGCAGCTTCACTTGAGCCACCTACAATAAAGAGTTCAAACTTAGCATTGTTCTTCACTTGTTCGACCATCTCCGGTGTAATACCTTTATAGTTCAACTCATTGAAGAAACGATCATAGTCTAGATCTAAACGGATGTTCTTTCCATCTAGTTGGCTAAATGTAGCAGTACTAATATTCTTTGCACCAAACTTCTGTTGTAGTTTACCGATAGTTTGTTTTATATCGTTTTGAATCTTTTGTTTTTCATGTTCTGGTGTATTTTCATTATTAAGCATAGAAAAGCGTTCAGAGAACTTCTGTAGTTTATATGCTAGTACTGAAGACACATACACGTTAACTTTACTTAATAGTTCTTCTGGAACTTTAATGATTGCTTCATTAATTTGATTATAATTCATCTTTGTCATCCCCACGTAGTTTAATCATACGTTTCGCAATACTTGTCATCTTGTCGCGTATATCACGCTTCACAACACGGCCTGTACGGTCGTTCTTCCATTGAGCACCTTGGAAGGTATAGGTATCACCATCAGGAGCACGGAACTTGTGTCCAACGGGGATTTCAACGCTTTTGAGAGAGTCTGGTGTTAGGGCATCCGTCCATTCACCAGTTTCCACATCGTACTTTAGACGTTGTTTTACAGCGTTTGGGTTGGTGTCATATTTCTGTTGTGGGATCGCTTTAATTTTGCGATAAGGGTAGCGGTCACGTATGTAACGCCAAAGGAATTTACCTTTAGAATCCACACGGAGCATTTGGCGAACCATTGCTTCAGGAACGTCATCGTACTCATAAGTTGTACCATTCTGGAAAGTAATATACAAGTCCTTTCCGTTGTGTTCAATTGTTTGTAAGTGTGATGATTCTACGTCTGTAGGTGCAATAGCTTCGAGTAATCGTTTTAATAAATCGTTATACATAAAAAAAACTCCAAGGTTATTATCGAGTATTTATCCCGGTAAACCTTGGAGTTAATTAGTTAGATATCGCTAGGATAATCGCGACGGATTAGATTCTCTAGCGTTTGTAGTGCAGCTTCGTAGCTTTGTGGTTTCACAGTACTTGGCACGATATCCATACCAATGTTCTGACCTAGCTGTTCGTTGCCATTTTCAAACATTGCACCATAAGTAATGCACATTTCTTCGGAGAAAGAACCAATGGTATAAGCATGTTCTTTCCCGTTTAGTGCATGAACTACTTCCATACAACGCTTTTCATCGAAGTGGAATAGGTCACGACACATTTCAATTACATACTCAGCAGAACTATTTGGATCATCTAGCATTACTAGATCAAACATTGGAACGTTGAGGATGTTTTTCTCTGGATTATGAGAAAAGAATAAACGCAAACTTTCTTCAAGTACTGGCTTATTCACCACACCGTCTAATGAATTCCGTGCAACGGCTTTCACATAGTCGGTAATATCATGCTTACCAGCGATGTAGTACTTACTTTCGCCATAAGCAGCTTTAATCACACTATAAGAATCAAGTGAGAATACTTCTTGTACTTCAAGTTGTTTCATGTTTACCTCGTTATTTGTTTTTGATTACACAGGTGGCTTTTTTACCCTGTACTTCAACCTTCTGAACAAATTCAACATCACCGAGGCGATTAACGAATTGTTTGAGGAAGGAAGTATTCTGCTCTAGTAGAGCTTGGTTACCAGCAATACGACCTTCAACTGCCATAACTACACGAACCTGCTTACCTTCACTGAGGAATTTACCAGCAGACTTAGCTTTAACCTTGAGATCGTTCTCTTGGGTTTTGAAAGAGAACTGTACTTCTTTAACTTGCGTTACGTTCTGCCGTTGCTTACGCTGTGCATCTTTTTCAGCTTGCTTGATTTCGAACTTGTGTTTGTTCAAATCAACAATCTTCACCACAGGCACATCGCCATCGTTTACTTGAATAAGGTCAAGCCCCAAAGCATCAGCACGGTTCTGAGCTTCTGAAATTGCCACCACATTGCTACCAGCAGAGGTTACTAGACGTACTGATTTAGCTTTGATTTCTTTATTGGCAATAATTTCTTTCATGTATGTTAGACTCCAGTCTTGTTAAGTTATGTCCATTATATGACATTGGGAGGGGCTTGTCAACCCCTATTATTGATTATGTTTGCTGAACGCTTCTGCGATCAACTGAACCTGAACTAGTTGGTTCTTAGCTAGTTCTGCTTGGGACCGAGTACGAGCATTAGGTGCTTGCTCGATCATTTGCTCAAGTTCATAAATTACTTTGTTGAAAGCATCTTGGCTTTCTTTAAAACGCTCATAGAAAGGTTTCTTTTCCATTTGATTTGACTCCATGTATGAAAATTATAGTTTAACGAATGTCACAGTACTTACAACTGCATCAAGTTTAGGAACATCAATATAGTCCATGTAAACATCACGCAAATCTTCACTAGTTGTAACGAGTGCGTTATCAGGTACAGAAACAATACGCTGCACAAAAGCAAGTTCTTGTTCTAGTCCGTCTGCTAGTGCCTTGTCAATAATACCTTTGATTACTTCTTGTGCAGTAGTAATTTGTTCCGCTTCCTCTTTAGGAATAGGATCGACAGTACTAACAAATGGCTCGTAGCTTAGATAACCAACAGTAAGTTTAGCACCTGTTGGGATCGTACTGCAATTACCTTCTGTGGTAAATTCTACATTACAATACAAAGGTACTGTTAGTTCAGATAGTTTACGTTTGATTTGTTGCATACGAGTGTAAGCAATAGCTTTCTGTAGTACTTGTGCATCAGTAGGGGTAGTCATGACGTTGGAATCAAAATCACTGTACTCATAGAAACGCTTGTCATCTAGGTTCTGTCCGGGAACCTCAATTGTAAAAACTTTGAATAAATTGTTCATCTTATTTCTCCATAAAGAACACTTTTTCTTATTTATTTTTAAAAGTCGAATTGGTTTGTGTATTTCTTTCGTGCACTTTTATAAGAGGGGTGTAGAGCATTCTGACACCCTTTGTTGACGGCCCACTTCGTGAAATCGTTGTTGGTATTTACCAACCCACAATACACGCAATACTGCTTGCCAGCCGCTTTGCTGAACACAAACTTATGCGGCTGATATTCGTACTCTTCTTTGTCTTTCATTAGAACATTCCATTCTTACGGAACATCACATTGTAACGTGGACGTGTCATGGCAGTGTAGATGATTCGGCATTTAGTATCATTATTACGGATGCGTTCGATGAAGTCAGTATCGAACCAGATATTATCAAAAGTACTACCTTGTGATTTGTGTGCTGTTGTAGCATAAGGATAGTTAATGATATTAATCTTGTTTTTAATGATATAGTAATCTTGCCATTGGTATGCACGTTTAGTCATTGGGTTGATATCTTTACGTTCAATCTTCTTGACTAGCTTATCTAAGTAGTCATCCAAACCAATCTTAGATTCTGGACCTACACCTAGAATGTAATTACCGTTAGGAAGTTTAAATTGCCAACAATCAATACCTAAGAAACTTTCTTTACGTACTTCAGGACATTGAATTATTTCCTGATTCATATACGGACAGTTCTCAGTTACCGTGTCAAATACAATTGGTTCTCCTTTAACAAACTCTACGTCTTGGTGTTTATCAAACAACTCACTTCGAATATAGATATTCGACAAACTAACTCTGTAGTTTGTGTAAGCAATGATTTTATTCTCCTGAACGAAGTCAAAGATTTTATTAGAAGAACCTTTGTGTTCAAGAATCATCTCCTTATAAACGTCCAAGAATACTTGTTCGTCATCAATAGGTATGATTGTATCAAGACCGTAGGTAGTATCTAGGATAGATAATGGATCTCCATTAGTACCAATACATTCACGGATGGATGTTGCGATGCTGATGATTGGGTTATCCAACGCTTGACGTAGTACTTCAGTAAGTTCGTACTTAACTTCAACGTCAAAGGTTGGGCTTAGTTTGGATTCACCAATTGTTCCTTCAGCTTCAACAGGTGGTAACTGGCAAGAATCCCCTACAAAAATAATTGCACGACGAACACGGAACATCTGGTCAACAATGTGCTGATAAAGTTCTTCTGAAATCATAGAACATTCGTCTACGATTAGTACATCAACCATTGAAGTACTGTTCTTAGATTGTGGGTCGTGTTTAAGTACTTGACGGTTCTTTTCATAGACTAGTTTCAATCCTAGGAAAGAGTGTATTGTACTTACTTGTGCATCTGCTGCACCTAGACCAACGTTTTGAATAAGCATCTTCCGAATAACGGAGTTTGCTTTATGCGTTGGTGATGTTACTGCTATATTATAGCCTTTGTGAAGACTATCGACAATTTCAGCTACTAGTGTTGTTTTACCTGTACCAGCATAACCAACTAGAACACATTCGGAACGACCCGGAAAGTTGTGCACACGTTCAATAAAATCGTCATATACTTCTTGTTGCTTGTCCGTAAGCGTGATATTACTCATTGCGACTCCTTCGCCTCTTGTGCTGCTGCTTGTGCCAAGTCATCAGCTATTTCGTTGTAATAGTCTTTATTATGACCTCTAACCCATTCGTACTGGCAATCATTGCCTAGCACGTCTATTTGTTGCCATAGATCTAAGTTAGCTTTACAACCTTTCCAATTTTTCTTTTTCCAGCCATGTCTCCATTCTGTCATACCTTTCACGACATATTGAGAATCGGACATAACTTTAATAGTACTATCATAACCGTAAGTTTCTTTAACGTATGCAATTCCACTCATGGCAGCGAGTAGTTCCATTCGGTTATTTGTGGTGTACTTCTCTCCAAAAGAGAATCTACCAATCTCTACGCTATCTTTTAGTACTACAATACCGACACCGCCCGGTCCCGGATTTCCTAAACAAGATCCATCTGTGTAAACTGTAAACATTATTCCCTCAACGTTATATTATAGAGTATTCCAATACTCTACCATAGTACCATCTTCTAGTACTTTGACTGTTGCTAATTCGATTAGCACATCTGCATAAGCTGCATGATGTTGTACATCAAAGAAAGTATCACATTCTGCATCATTATCAATGACGCTTAGTACGATAGTGTCAACGTACTTGATAGCTTCTTCGTAAATCTTTGCACCACCAATGACAACACAATCAGGATTATTAGCAATGATGCTAGGTAGGTCTTCTACATTAAGGAAGAGTACTGAAGTGTTTTTGTCACAATCTTCTCTTGAATGCATTGAGTACTCACGAGAAAGGAGGACGATGTTCAACCTTCCGGGGAGTGGTTTCTTTGGGAGAGACTTCCAAGTATTGTAACCCATTATGATTACTTTACCTGTAGTCTCTTCTTTGAAGTGTTTGAAATCCGCAGCACTATGCCACGGAATCGTATTGTTTATACCAATACCACCATTATTGTTGGTAGCGAGAATCATTTTTGACATGTTTTAAAAACTCCTTAGTATGTTGCAAGGATACGATATGCATAGCCATAGCAACAAGTACTGCAATAGGTAACATGATTACTGGTAGTAAGTAAAATGCGATGATAGCAGTCATGATGTTACCACATAATGAATGTGCACTAAGTACATCAATGTTATGTGAATAAAGTACTGGAAGAATCTTTACAGTTTCAGGAAGTAATTCTTCTTTATTATCCAAACGTTTCCAGTTCATAGAAATGTTTGCATATGAAGCTGCTGAAACGACGAATAGAGCTACTGTACCTAACCACAAGTAAATTTGAGCCACAAGCGGGAAACCACAACCTGCTAGGATGATGAAGATACTAATACCAATTAGAAATTTAATTACTGCACCCATGATGTAAACCCTCTGTTATGTTAATGTATGTATGTATATTATATCACATGATTTCTGATTTGTCCCAATTTTTTATTTTTGAGCTAAATACTTGCATAACAAAAACAAAAAGGGGATAAAAAGGATTATGAATATCAATTTTGATTCTGGTGTAATTACAAAAATCCTAGAAATATTCTCTGGAATGCCCGTTATCAGGTCAATCGTTGTTACTTTGTGCTTCTTGGTTGCTTTTGTGGCTTATCAAACTTCCGACTCTTGGGTTACGTACTTTGATAATACACTTAACCATCAAACACAAAGTGAGCTATTCAAACCAGCTAAAACAAACCTGTCGCCGGATGCCATTGCGAGTATCAACACTGTGTTGGGACGATCAATGACTAAGAATGCAGAAAGTGTAGCAATGATGTTAGTATACAAGTTTGTACCTGATAATAACACATTCTACCAAGGGAGAATATTAATTGGAGGAATTACCAACCCAGATACGAAGTTAGAGATAGCCAAGTATCATACGGAGTGGTTACCGATTAGTGCATTTCGTGTACAAACCAATACCTTGTTAAATGGTAAAACCTTTACTCAGGATATCGAAAAGATATACACTGAGGGTATGTTACCTACTAACGAGAACAGAGAAGAGTATCTATCACCGATCAATTTCCCTGCTATATTCAACGATGGAGCGAAGTACATGGTTTCTATGCCAGTGCGATATTCCAAAATTGATGGTTATGTAAGTGTTTACTTCAAGGAAGTCCCAAAGGACCAAGCTGAACTAGACAAGTACTTAGCCATAGCATCACAGTTGGTTAGTGACGTGAGATACTACATCTCAAACTAAGGAGATAACATGCTTAATTGTACAAACAAAAAATCACCAATAGGAAGATTACTTGCAGTAATTGCTTGTGTAATCTTCGGTTTGGTAATTGTATTGAATATCAGTTCTGTTAAGTCTACTATTTCTGATTCCGTGATACCATATGTACAAAAGCATGTTGACCGCGAATCTTACGAAATTGGGAAAGTAAACAAAACCTTCTCGACTATTATAAATGGAAACGACAGAATAGATACTGTAGTACTGTTCAAATTTTTACCTGATGAAAAATCTCATTTTTTCAAAGGTCATGTTGGAATTACTATGGTTGATCGATCAGGTGAATCCCGATTGAACACACACGTTGTTTCTTTAATAGATGACAATACATTTATGCAGCAAATATTACTAAACAAAGTTCACTACGAAAACATCGATGCCAAAATTAACCAATGTCTAAATTTTTATAAAGTAGGAACTCAATATTTCTGTGATGAATTCAAGAATGTTGGTCAGCATTATAAAACTTTTATTACGGTTCCGGTTAACGATGTGGACGGGTATACAGTTGTTGGGTATATCATGATTGTATTAAATGGTAGGTATGAAAATACCGAAACCGAACGAATAGTGAATAGTATTCGTTCCCAATTAGCTGAGATTCAAGACTCACTAAGATTTACAACAAAGGAGGCGTAAGCCTCCTTTTTCTTTATACGTATTTTTGTAGATCAGGCTCGAAGAAGTTTAGACTCTTTAGAATCTTATGGTCTTCTTTACGTTTAATCATCCATAGTAGACCACCTTCGTGTTCAACACTGGTAACGTAAACGTTGCGGTACTTCTCATCACCGTTTAGTAGGCGTTTAGCAACACTCTCTTCGGCATGTTCTTTAGTTTCACTGAACTTGCTCATGTTAGAAGCGTGAACTTCTTCAAATGCACCAGCTAGGTCAACGTTAATAATAAAAGCATAGTTGAATACTTCTTTAACAATGCTAGTTAGTGAAGTCTCTACTAGGTGGTATTGACCTTCTTTATAACCTACAGTGAATTGCTCTGCATCAAAGATCATATTCTTCACTGCATTGATGGATTGGTGTGCTTGAGCTAGCTTTCCAGCAGCTACAGCGTTCGCGGAGGCTTCGAAATCAATCGTAGTACCGAAGGTTAGGGCTGCACCGTAAACCACGTAGAGGATATCACAGAGGCCGTCTAGCATACCTACTAGATCATCACGCTCTGAACAGTACTGGAATTCGTTACGACCAGTAATTTCTTCTAGGATAAGACTGCGACGTAGATTCGCCACTCCTAGACTAACAGGGGTTGGTTCAGTATTTGCAGCTTGACCCGCCACTTTCATAAATTGTGCTACTTGAGCAATTTGTTTTTGTACATCAGACATTCAAACTTCCTTATTACTTACGATTCTTGCGGCGTGACGCTTTTGCGGTTTTGTTTGCACTGCGGTTACGCTCTTTAATTTTACGGAATTCAGCTTTCTTTGCATCTTTACGTGCATAATAACCAGAGAGTTGAGCAATGATTTTCTTAGAGTACTCAAGTTCTTCTTCGGTTAGAGTATAGCCAACTTCTTCGTTTGCAGTTTCAATGCTTTCGTCAACCATCTCGTTTAGTGCTTTCTTATCCATTTTATTCTCCTTCGTTATTGATGCCTTATTATATCACATTATTCCGGGTTTGTCCCAAACTCTGCACGGAAAAATAGAATTTTATCCTGTGGAATTCTTGTCCCGTCTTCTAGCATGATGCCATTATCAAAAGTTTCGATAATCTCACCTTCTAACTGTAAGCCACCTTCTAGTACTATTGTGTACTTAGTTTCTGGCATAAATGAAAATACATCCATGTATTACTCCAATACAAAAGGGACACTATGTGTCCCTTATTATTATAAATCAAAATCTGCAAAGTCATCTTCGTTAATATCATTAGTGATACCACCAGTGATATAAGAACTAACTTCTGTTTCTTGTGGTGCTACTTGTACATCAGAACCACTAATCCATTCAACCGTCCAAGGTAGAGGATTGTTTTTGGATACACTGAACGGACATTTCACACCCACTGCACCCATACGCTTAGAACCAATCCAACGAATATAATCTTTTAGGATTTGTGCGTTCAAGCCGATAATAGAGCCATCTTTGAATAGGAAATCAGCCCACTCTTCTTCTTGGCGAATAGCATCCATAAACATTTTCTGTACTTCATCATGACATTCTTCAGCAATTTTAGCGAAGTCTGGGTCTTCTTTCTTTAGAAGACGTAGAATCATTTGCGTAGCAGCTAAGTGCAAGTTCTCGTCACGGCAAATTAGACGGATGATCTTAGCATTACCTTCCATTAGGTTGTTTTCTGCGAAAGCCCATGAGCAAGCAAAGGAAACATAGAAACGAATACCTTCAAGGATGTTAATACTGTTCAAGCACAACCATAGTTTTTTCTTTAGTTCATACATATCAACAACAACAGTTTTGCCGTTAACGGTATGAGTACCTTCGCCTAGCATCTTATACCAAGTTCCGAGTTCATCTAGATCATCGTAGTACTTAGAAATGTCTTCAGCACATGAGGTAATCTCTGGGATATCTAACATAGTATCGAATACTTCAGATGGGTTAGGATATACGTTACGGATGATGTGAGTGTAAGAACGGCTGTGAATTGCCCCTTCAAAGAAAGCCCATGTTTCAATAAAGTTTTCTAGTTCAGGCAAGGATGCATATGGTAGTAGCATTAAGTTAGGACCACGACCTTGAACTGAGTCTAGAAGAATCTGACGTTTTAGGTTAGATGTGAAAATGTGTTTTTCAGTTTCACTTAGTTTACTAAAATCAATTTTGTCTTTAGTAACATCTACTTCTTCTGGTGACCAGAAGAAACCTTTTTGTTGTTCAGTTAGTTTCTCAAGTGCTGAGTACTTAACTGATTCGAAACGCTGAATATCAACAGACTCATCGAAGAACATATTCTTGTCGAGGTGTGATTTCTCGTTAATTTTAAATACTGACATTTACAATTCCTTTTGTATTTTATTCTGTTAAAACAAAGTCCCACATCATGTGGGACTATTTAAATTAGATTTTGCAACTATCGCAATCATCATCAGGTAGGTCTGGTAGAATAAATCCACCACTTGGCTCATCCTGTGCTTGTGTACGAGGTTTAGATTGTTCTTTCTCTAGTGCTTCAACATCAATCTCACCACTACCATCGTTAGTGTTCATGTAGTACAAATTCTTCAAACCGTACTTGAATGACAATAGAAGTTCCTTTAGAAGTACTTTCATGGAAAGTTTATTCTCTGGGAAGTGTTCTGGGTTGTAGCTTGTGTTAGCACTGATACTTTGGTCAATGTACTTCTGTAGTACACCACAAATCTTGATATAACCTTCGTTATCTTTCTGATCCCATAGTAGGGTGTATTTATTTTTCAACTTGCCGATTTCTGGAACGACTTGTTTTAGGATACCATCTTTAGATGCTTTAATCGATACTAGACTACGTGGTGGTTCAATACCATTAGTACTGTTACTGATTTGAGCACTAGTCTCTGCTGGCATTAGTGCCATTGTGGTAGCGTTACGGATACCGTATTGTGCGATATCAGAACGTAGAGAATCCCAATCCATTTTTAGTTCTGTTCCAACTAAATCATCAATAGTTTTCTTGTACGTGTCAATTGGTAGAATACCTTCAGCGTACTTTAGGTTATCAAACCATTCACATTTACCTTTCTCTTTCGCTAGTTGCACGGAAGATTTAAGTAGGTAGTAAGACCATGCTTCAGCCCAAGTGTTGACAGTTTCCAATGCACCATCATCGTAACGTAGACCACGTTTAGCGAGGAAGTAAGCTAGGTTGATGATTCCCACACCGAGAGGACGATAAGCTCGTGTAGCTCGTTCTGCGTGGATTACGGGGTAATCTTGATAGTCGAGTAAGGAGTCTAATGCACGAACAGCTAGATCGCAAGCATTTTCCATATCTTCTGGTTTGTCAAAGTTGCCCCAATTGATTGCACTTAAAGTACAAAGACTAATTAGGCCATCTTCACCGCTGTTAACATCTTCAAAAGGAACAGATGGTAATGCGATTTCTTGACATAGGTTACTCTGCTCGATAGGAGCGACTTTAGGATCAAATGGTGAGTGTTCATTTGTCAAGTCAATGTTCTGGATATAGATACGTCCAGTTTCCGCACGTTGTTGCATTAGTACTGTGAATACTTCAATAGCAGGAACTACTTTCTTGCGAATAGTAGGATCAGCTTCGTACTTCTTATACAAACGAGCGAACTCTTTTTGGTCAGAACAGAATGCATCGTATAGACCGGGTACGTCACTAGGAGAGAAGAAAGTAATGTCGCCTTTCTTAGTTAGACGCTCATAAAGAGTTTTGTTGATTTGGAAACAGTAATCGCTTTGACGAACGCGGTTAAACTCCGTTCCTTTGTTATTCTTTAGTACTACAAGGTTTTCAAATTCTAAATGCCACAATGGGAAGTGAATTGTTGCTGCACCACCACGCACACCACCCTGAGAACAGGATTTAACAGTTTTAGTACTGCTAGTGATGAATGGGATTAGTCCGGTGTGAACTGCATCACCACCACGGATTTCAGAATCAATAGCACGAACACGACCGTAGTTAATACCTAGACCAGCTTTGCGGGAGATATAACGTAGGATTGCGTGGTTTGCTGCACCAATACTATCTAGACTATCACCAACGTTTAGTACTACGCAAGAACTAAATTGACGTGTATTAGTACGTAGGCCAGCCATGATTGGAGTGGGTAGGCTAATGTCGAAGTTACTGATAGCATCATAGAAACGCTTAACGTAGCTCATACGAACATCACGATCATATTCCATGAAGACGATTGCTGCAATCATCATGTACGCCATTTGTGGAGTTTCATAGATTTGTTTAGTAACACGGTTTTTGCAGAGATACTTTCCTTCCCATTGCTTCATAGCAACGAATGTGAATTTATCATCACGCTTATGTTTAATGTACTTACCAAGTTCTTCGATTTCTAGTAAAGAGTACTTCTCTAAAATCTCAGGGTCATAAATGTCCATGTCAATTAGTTGTTGAACATGTGCAGTAAATTTAGGTGGTTCATAATCTCCATACACTTTCTTACGTAGTGAATAGTTAATTAGACGACCAGCTACATATTGATAGTTTGGAGTATCAACAGTAATGAGTTCAGAAGCAGCTTTAATTAGAATTTCATGAATTGCGTTGGTTTCAATACCTTCGAAGAACTGTAGCTGTGCTCGAACTTCAATTTCTGATACTGAGACTCCGGTTAAACCTTCGCAAGCAAAAAATAGAATTTGGTGAATCTTTTCAAGATTAAGTGCTTCCTTAGCACCATTACGTTTAGTAACGTTGATCATTTGACTTCCTTGTGTTAATTATTTTAGTTTGATATTTATAGGGGAAATAAAAGGCGGGATTCGCCTTTATTGCTTATCCCACCCTCTTATAATAAATTCAAGTGTTATTGCAGAACTACTACGGTTAGTTATTGAAATAGATAACCGTTTAGTGCCTGTGTCATATGATGGTTGTCCAAAATCAATCGCAACGATACCATCAGTTTTATTAGTATTATTCTGTTGAGAAATTAACACGTTTGTATTATCGACTGCAACAAGTTGTACTGCTCCAGTTTCTAGTAAACCAGTTGTGTTATAACCTACGTACTCTAAGAATACACGCGATGTTGTACGTAGAGTAGTTACAGTTGTTTGGTTTGCTGGAAGTTGTAGTAAGTTTGGTTTGTTGACAATATCGTTAATGATTTCCCACGGTGTGAACTCAGTGATAATTTCGACGTTTTCTTTTCCGCTATTAGGTGCGTTGCTCCAGTTGCGACCAGCTACTAATGATGCTGGTTCTGAAGCACTTGGTAATCCAATGAATAGACGACCTACGTCAGTACTGAATCCGATCTGGCCTTTCTCAAGAGCATCGGGTAAATCACGTTGTTTACCCGAACGAACTTGTTGTAAGGCAATTTGTTTTTGTGCCATACCTAAATTCTCCTATTATAGTATAGGATTATTTAGTTTTTTTAGCTTCTGCTTTAACTTCAGCAATACGCTGTTCGATTAGCTCAGTTAATAGAGTACTATCAACTTCATCTAGAATCGCTTTAGGAACTTCGTTTTGTAGAAGTTTAATGTACGGCTGGAAAGATTTGTATTCTTTAGACTTGAGTACTTGAACAACAGTTTCAGCATCTTCAGGTGCAGTTTCAATACGAACGATTTCAACTTCATCTTCTGCGATTTCTTCTACAATTGCTTCTTCTTCAATCTGTTCTTGAATTTCGATGAATTCAGGGGTTTGAGTACTGTAAGTTTCTACCACTTGTGGTACGTCAACTTCAACAGAACTGGTAACATCTTGGGTCATTAGATCTGCAATATCTTCTGCGATCTGGTCTGCGGTTTTTCCACCACGTGCTTTGACAGTTTTAACACCTTCGATTAGGCGTTGGGAGAGTGGAAGTGCTTCTAGTTCTTCTTCAGAAAGTAGAATTAAATCTTCCATTTTGTAGCCTTTAGCTTGAATTGCTTTGATTGTAAATAGGTCTTCTTTCATTGCTCTGCTCATTGTTGTATATCGCCTCTCATAATATAGTATTGTTCTACTCGTGCAATCCAGCCTTGTTTGGCATCTTCAAAGTCCTGTCCTTCAATTACGAATTCTTGGTACTGAAGATTATTTGGATCTTCACGGACACAAATGAAAATTACTCCACGGTTAATATCAGTTCCGAACATTTGATTATGTGCTAATGCATATGCTGCGGTCTGTAAACGGTAGTTTTCAATCTTGTCCCATTTCTTCGGTTTACGAGAGTTCTTGTAATCCATTATTGTAGGTATTCCATCGTGCATACCAACTAAGTCAGTAGTGCCAGCCCATAGTCCTTCATAAAATAAGGGAACTTCTTGACCCCATACTTCATTAATTCTAGGCCATGCTTCACGTTGAACTACATCAGCCATCTTACGTGCGAGTACTCGAATAGGCATTCCACCTAAATGATCCTCTTCACCGACTAATCTACGTTCTAAGTTTTCGTGCATGAATGTACCAATGGTACATGCTTCCAATGTTATTTCGTTTGCTTTCTGTTCACCGACGAATGCTCGCCACTGTTTAAGCCCTTCATTATCATCAGTAGCACTAAGAATAGTTGTCACTGACGGTAAGTTCCCGGTTGGGGTAGAATAAAGGCGACCTTCAGGGCCGCCCTCTATACGATCATAACCGAGATAAGTGTACCTGTTCGTCATAGGTGGGGTGTACATCCATTGTACTCCTATTATATCACATTAAGTATGTTTTGTCTCAATTATTTTTGGTTCAAATTGCTGCTTGCAGCTTTTGTTGCCATGTCGCTTACAATGTCTTCTGAACTCTCAACTTCCTCACTGCTGCTTTCATCAGCACCAGCGAATTGCACCATGTCAGAATTTGCATCCTGAACGAATGGAAGCGAGTTTAAAATATCCATCATTACATTATAAGGTACGTCGATGTTAGTACGCTTTTTAATTTCTGCAATTAAAGATTGTACACTAACGTTTTCACGTCCACTAGCTACAAGTGACAACGCAACACTTGTTATCATGTTGCGTATATCTTTTGCTGGTGCATCTTCAGTTAAATCACTGAATTTCATTTAGCACCTCTTATTTTGTATATCCGATTACACGTTTAACTTTCTTCTTGTTCTCAGTTAGCCATGCTTTAGCTGCGGTCTTAGATTCAAAGAATTTAGTACCGATAGTGCCTTTATGACTTTCTAGTTTGAGACCAATGCGAGGTTTAACGCTCTCACGCATTTCGCGTTCTGCTGGTACTGGTTCTACTAGGTCATCACTGAAATCAGCTTCACCTTCGAAATCAAAATCAGGGGTATCGATATCTAAAGATACATCTTCAGTACCACCAAAATCATCACCAATACTAGATACGTCTGGAGAGTTGGTAATATCACCAGTTAGTTTTAGGGTTTCAGTACTGATCTTGTCTTTAACATCCATAAGAGTTTTGACAGCAGTATCTAATAGACCACTAATGTTGTTACGGAATGCATCAGCATGTTCTAGCCCATGTTCTGCCTTGATACGATCAAGTAGAGGGCCAAGTACGTCAACACCCATGTTGTTAATTACTTCAGCTTGACGCTGTAATTTATCTACGATTTCACCTTTAACTGCTAGTACAATTTCTGCTTTTTCAATGTTAGATTCAGTTAGTTTAACAAGTGAAAGAGCTTGAGCTTTAGTTTCAGCTTCCATCATTTTTTTGAATTGTTTAGACATTCCTATTTCCTTATAAGATTAATTCTAATTTATTTACTAATGTAACCTTCTTTCTGTAAAAAGTTGAGTACTCGTTCTTTCAACTTGTACGCTTCTGCTTTCTTTTCGGCAATAATGATATCTAAATCTTTTGCCTCATCATAGCGAGATTCTTTTAGTACTTTATTACGCTCTTTGGCAGCGGCAATACCTTCGTTAACAACTGAAGTATATTGCAAACCTGAACTAATAATACCTAAGATTTTTGTATCCGTTACAGTTCGACCTTCGTTCAATAGATTGGTAAGAGTTAATGCCGCTTCGTACATCATAATACCATCCATCAATTTAGTACCACTGTAATTCGAAACTACACTGTACATTTTAGTACTTTTCGTTCCGGGAACAACACCTTCAGAAAGTGACCATTCCGTTTTAGGTTTAGATTGAGGTTGAATAGCAGGTTTAGTACTGTAAGTACTTTGAACTGGCTGGTGGCTATAATTATGTCCATAATCAATAACCCCATCCGGGTTTTGTTCATAAATTCGGTTTAATCTTTCTTGTGACTCGAAATCATCATAGTTTTCATAGACAGGCTGTGATTTGATATTATCTTGTACAGCGTTCTCTGGTGTCAATAGATTTCCATAGGCTAGACCTATTTCATTTAGACCACTAAGAAGGTCACGAGTTGCGTTGAACGTTTCTTGCGATGCAGATGGTTTGTTAGTTCCTGATTCGATTTCATCAAGGGAACCAAGCATATCCATAATATTGCTTACTTCATTTCTATCAGTCATCTTTCTTATCCTTAATCGGTGCATAGTATTCGTTATCGTTAATTTCTAATCTATTTAGAACACCACGAGATACTAATCGGTCAGCAATTTCTTGATAATACTCTGGGACTAAATCACGCTTGACTCGCCCCATCGACCTAATTTTCTGAAGAACTCGATGTTCCTCATTTGAAACCATTACTGAAACGCCATGTTCACTTCTGGCTAATCTCATTAACGGCCCCTTATTCTCGCACAAAAATCAATAATTTGATCAATCATGTCATCACCAGCAACAGTAGCATCATTACCTAGTGGGCTTTGCTCACCATCAAGATTCTCTACATTAGAGGATACTGCATCATCAACGGCTTGGATAATAGAACCCATTCCCGGTGCAGTGTGCGTAAAGGTTGTTGGACCACCACCTACGTTATCATGTCCTGCTGGTGGACCCATTACTTCATCGTTTGCTTCCTGTGGAGAAAGTTCTTCGCTGATAGTATTGGCTTGCTGATTCTGTACTGTCTCAACATCATCTAAACCATAAACACTTAGTTCATTTGGTTTATTTTGGTCTTTAGTAACTACTAAAGTTTGTTGAGGGGTTGGACCGGGATCTACACCAACAACAGGCTCAATTTGTTGAGTACCTTGTTGGTTTCCGGGTACAGAAACCTTGAATGCAGCATTGTTCGCATTACGTTGTAAATCAGCTTGCTTAACCTTCGCTTGTGTTTGAGGGTTAACTTGTTGCTGTGCAGTTGTAGTATTACGACCTACAATCTGATTAGCACGTAGATTCGTTGCCAAATCTTCATAAACTAAAGTACGTAATTCTTGTAGAGTAAGGTGCTCTACATCGTGAATCATACCATCAATAGTATGATAGTGTTCAATCAATTCGTCTGGTGTCATGTCATTAACAAGATTGATACTATCATCTTCTGTTAATAGCATACCAGCGAAGTATTCATAACTCTCGAAAGTACGAGACTTATATTTTTGTAAAATTTTTAATATAGAACGATTATCAGAGTTGTCCATAGCTTGGTTCAAGGAAACATAGTCTCCAGCATCCATAGTTTCTAGTACACTCGATACGTCCATTTGCAAGCCATTCGCATCAGCGAACTTTTGCAATTCCGTTGCAGCTTGTTGAATGTCCATTGTATCTCCAAAAGTAAACCTATACGTTATTTACCCATACCGAAGGTTTGCTTAGTTATGCTTGTGTTGCGAGTACTATACGCTAAGTTGAAACGTGTAATTCTCGTCTTGTTAACTACAGTTGGAAGTACTAATGGTATTCCTGTCAATTGTATATGTACATCGACTGGTAATGCAAATTTTAAAGTACTAACAATGCATTTTCCCCATGATGGAGGTAGGTTATAGAAATCAGAGTTATTCCCTTTAGACAAATCAACTTCGTTCTTTACGATACTAACCATCATAGGATAATCATAATCCATTACGGATTGAATTATTCTAGTTAAGTTCATAGCACCTGTGAACTTTCCATCAATTATTGCGGGAGTACTACCATCACCAATATCTACAATCGTGTTTATCGTGTAGAATGTGTATGGTTTCATTTCTTTTCCTTTTTATCCATCTTAACTTCAGTATACCCACCAAATAAATTAGTAGCTGGTAAACGTTTCATTAGAGGGAAATGTAATCCAGAACTAACAGATGCAATAGCACCTGCACTTGTAGCACCAGAAGAAGCATTTTCTTTGAGTTTCTTACTCATCTAAACGACCTCCCTTATATTGTCTTTTTTCATCAAGAGCTATGTTATCTAATCCCCGTTGAAACTTTTTATAGTCACGGTTCTTAATACTTAGAAACAAACGCTTCTTAAGATCTTCTGCATCTTCCTGAGCAAATTCAGTATCAATATACTCCAAAAGATTAATTACAGAATTTATGGCATGGTCTGCCTTAGTACTGAAATTCTGTAATTGACTCTTTTCTGGAGTGAAGTTAAAGATACTGTCAAGAAGAGTTTTCTTTTCACTCGACATGTATTATTTCCTATTCAATAAACTCCTGATGGCTAGCATACTTTCGTTGTTCTTGCTAGCGTCATTTGTAGTATTTATACTAGTTGAATTAGAATTATCTTGAATGCCGGGAGATTGGGACACAGGGGCATCGGGAGAGGTCGTAGAAACGCTCTGGGTCGCTTGGAAGTGAGAATGTAGCATCTGCATAGGAGTTTGCACTTGTGCTGCTCCGGGTGCTCCTACAACGTTTCCACCGCCAATATTAGCAGGGTTCGTGTGCTTGAATCCGTAAGGTTCAATTTCCATTTGTTGTACGGTGATTGCATGATCTAGTACTCGAAGACTGTCAGTATTATAGGACATACGAAGTCTTGAGCCAACTGCACCACTGTTACGGGTTTTCTGGAAGTCAAACCACATTTCACCAGTTTCGCGACGGGCTTCAATGTAGATTACGTTATCTGCGGTATAGATTTTAGAAATACCACCAGCAATTTGACTCTGGGATTTCTTGTCTTCACTAATACCACTACGGTTGAACTGACAAGCTGTAATAACAGTAATGTCCATCTTCATTGCTAATGCACGTAGTTCTTCGGATACGAACTTATCTTTTACGAATGCGTTAGATTTGTCATTTGGTCCACAACGATCTGAAGTTAATAGATCAAGGTAGTCCACACAAACATAATCTAGCTTTTCACCAGTTTTAATTTGTAGTTCTCGTAAGTAACTTTCAATATCATTAACTGTTGATACTGATTCTGGTAGCCGTTTAATGCGTAATGAGCCGCTTGTTTTCTCTTCTAGTTTAATCTGAATACCAGCATTCTCAGGAGAGGCTTTAATCTCTTGGTTCTTTTTATTAACCATCATGGAATAGATACGTACTGCTACCAATTCCTCTGCTAGTTCAAGAGAAATGTATGCACCAACTTTTCCTTGTTTAGAGAAGTTAACGGCTAAGTTCTGTAGTACTACAGATTTACCACCACCGGATGCTGCTGCAAAGATTTCTAGTTCTTGACGACCGAAACCACCTTGTAATTTAAAGTCCAATGTTTCCCAACCAGTTTTAAAGGAACCCTGATTTGAATTCAATGATCTAATTACATCTTCTGGGTTTTCATAAACATCAAGACCTAATTCATTTTGTACGGTTACTAACATTGCTTCACGAATAAGTTCTTCAATGCCGCCGTATTTCTTTTGGTTTACTAATTCCATACCTTGTTGAATAGCGATAGCTAGTGCTTTATGTCGGCAAAACTGACCAACATCATCCAGTACTGCTTGTTCGCCCAATGAGTCTACTGGTGTTTGTCGATAACGATATCCACCTTTAAACTCAATGTCATCAAGTGTAGGAGTAGTATTATACTTCTGGGAGTGCTCGTGCACAAAACTAATACTGTTATGGAATTCCTTATCAAAGTAATCCGGTTTGAGGATACCTTTACAACGTACAAAAATGTCTGGATTGCTTAGAACCTGCGATAGTAGATATTCTTGATAATTAATTCCGTATTGTTTAACGTCCGTGTTTACTAGTGCCATTTATTCTTTCCTCAAATCCATTTGCTCTTTTGTACCTCAATCATAAAGGGATCATCAACGATACTTGCATGAATCAATTGCACACAGAATAATCTTCCGTACTTTGCACATGCTTCATCCAAATCTTTGATATGACGGATTCCCCTTCCATCAGGTTGTCTGACTGTACCAAAATCCGGGAACGATACAGCAAATCCATGTTCCTTCGCTTGGTCAATCGCTTTCAAACCGTCTTTATCACGGTCTGGTACTATTACTATCTTTTTCCCTTGCTGTTGGGCTGCTTTCAACATTTCTATTTGTGCAGATGTTAGGTAATAGTTGTTTGCGGATACACCACCCATTAACGCTGCGTCAATCGGTCCTTCTCCTACCAATATAACTTTGATTCTATCATCATTGAGTAAATCGAAGTTATAAAGAAGGCTAGTGCTTACTTGATTTACATAGCGATATTCACTATCTACATCTTTGTGCCTAGCCGTATATCCAATCACTTCACCGTTCATATAATAAGGAATTATAAACCTATCATACATACGATGCTCTTTAGACGGACTCCAGTACAAATCTAAATCCAATAGGTATGGATTACGCAAGTTAATCTCTTCTAGTACACTAATGAACTTCGGATGTAACTTTTCAATGTTTGGAGTACTCGCCCATTCAGAGAAACTTTTGGTATTCTCTGGGAAATCTCTTTTTGTTATTCTTTGGAATAACTTATTCGAAGCAGACTCTTCTACCTCGTAATCTCCACTCTTGACCATCTCTTCTACGAAGAGTTCAAGGAATGCGATATCTTTATCTGACGCTCCATATGAAATGAGCAACGTCTTCATGTCGCTGCTCATATATCTTCCGGGCGTCCAGTTTACTTTAATGCCACAGTTGAAACAGTTATACCCTATTCCACCGTCATTATTAAAGACGTGGTTACCACGTCCACGTGTATCTGGTCTGGGTTGACCTTTGAATACACAAGCAGGACAGTTATGATGCTTCCATGCTCCCATTGCTGGGACAGGATCTTGCATCAAGTTCGCTGCGATAATTTGAACCTGATTCATATTTTCATCCTCATGTATAGGTTGATTATATCACATTTTCTCAGGTTCATCCCAACTTTATCGTCTAATTAAGATCTTCGGTACAGTCCTCAATGGTTCGTAACGCTTCACAACCTCACTCGGTTCATAATGCATTACAATCGGTGGAATACAACAAACTGCTCGTACCCACATGTAATTACCCTTGAAGTTAAATGCTTGTATTCCATCAATGGAACGTGGATGACCATGCTCATCCCAACCACTTTCAATGTACTCTTTCCCATCCAATTTGATAATGAACCATTTGTATTCTTCATTGTCAATCGGTGAGTTATTAGCTAAACAACCTTGTAGTTGAATTCTCCCGACAAAGTTTTTGAAATAGAATGCGATAGTACTCAAGCCCTCGACTAAACCGTACTGACAACCAGCACGAATCGATGATGTGTGCATTACGTCGAAATCACCTTTTACGCCATTAGCGATAGGTTGTGTTTCTTTGTGTGCTACTGGTATCCAGCTTGCGTTCTTGTCAGCACTAATTTCTTGTGATGCGACAAACACTGGTGCTGCCTGATCACTAATAATTAGTTCCGCACTTGCTTCAAAACCTAAACCAGTATACAAGAACTCGGTTGGCTCCACAAGGTCACCATTAAGACGAACTTTGTGAATACTCCAACGGTACTTAGAACCGAAACTTAAATCTTGAATAACACCAGCAGGTACTACACAACCGTAATACACTTTTTTCTTGTTACTTAATGTGGGTCTTGCTTGACCCGCTTCTGATACCCATGAAGGAACAATCTTCTCTAACAGTACGTCAAAGATTTTTGTGTTGTTCCGAGCATCAAATATTGCAAAAATTAGATACTCATCGTCACGTAGTAAGGTATACTTACCATCAGCGTTGTGTACTGAAAATGATAATGAGTTGTTCGCACCACGATAAATTACAACCTTTTCTTGATTGAAAGGAAGATTGAAGTTGCCCAATGCTACTTCATTATTAGTTGGGTACGTATAAACGCCGTAATGTGCCATTAGTTACCTCTATAAATACTATGTACTTTTAAACTATATAATATTTATGGGAGTCCTATTAATGTGCAAAACATACCCACCGTATGTAACAGTACTGGAACACAACGGTAATATCTATTATGGGATTATAAAGATTAGAAGTAAGCAATATACAACTTTATACTGCTTTCATATGATGGAAGAATCCCAACAAAAGGATCTATTAGATCTGGCTGATACATGGTGGTGGCAAAGTAATCGTTCAATCCCCATCTGCCTCTTTATGCAAGAAGAGATGGAATGTTACGAAAAATTTACTCAACGGTTTAATACCGACACTGTTACCTTTATATCAGGCCCGGCAATATCACTAAGTGACTTGCCAACCAAACGAATCAAACGCCGAAACATTACCCTCAAGAAGAAGAAGTAAGATGCTCAACTAATGCATTTAACTGAACTACAATCATAAGACTATACGCATAAGCGTGAGGCTTTTTAAAGTAACGTAGTTTATGACCTTCTCCGTCAAGCCCTATCGAAGCATAATCCCAAACAGTAGCCCTAATTTCATCCCAACTATTCATACTCTGGCAGTGTCTTTTGCCCGGTCGAATGATTGCAATAAACATTGCTAGTTCATCTACGGAACTTGGTTTCCAAAGTTGTAGTAATGATATGTGCTTTTTAATCTGAGATAATTGTTCAACAATTTCTGGAACTAATAACAACGACCAATCTGGCTCACGTGCCATTAACTCTTTTAAATGTTCTCTATCTCGAACATGATCATACGCCGATTGAGAAAGTATATCAACTTTTTGATATCCTAATCTTTCGGCTTCTTTATATGGTATACTCGCATATCCAGTAATTGGATCTGTAGGTATATTATCAAAATGTACACCACTCTTGTGTACTATAAAACCATCTTCATTAATGATTTCTACACTACGAACACAAGGTAGTAAAGGAATTACTTCTTTCGAACTTCTAACGTCAATATCAACGTCAGTTCTCGCCTTTTTATATTCCATTGTATTTCATCATTCCTTTCAATGAATCTAATTCAGCCTGTAATGATCTAATATGACCGTCCAAAGTTCTTACAGTACGGTTAAGGTTGTTAACACCTTTATTCAATTCTGCAATACTACTATTGTGCTTCTCAATCATATTGATCACTCCTTGAATGTGTCCTGCATCCATGACTCGAAGGGTTTGTCCGTCGAGTGTGATTTCAGTGACATGTGCTTCTCGTAGTACTGTGATCTTCTGCGATTCTTTATTTGGTTTTGTATCTTCTTTTTCATCAATCTTCACGTTATACATTGTCTGTACTTTTGGTGGTGAAGGTGGTGCTTCTGGACGTGTACTATCCTGTGGTGGGTTCGTTGGTTGCTTACTGCTCATAGTCCTGCCTCTATCAAAAGATTGCGAATGTAATTACAATCTTCTTGGTATTTGATTTGTTTCATTTGATAATAAGTAGGATCGACAAATTTAATTAGATATTCTAATTCTGAATTAGATAGTCGTGAGAATAAGGAATTACCAGCAGCAGTAGGTGCGATGTAAATTAACCAAGGGGAAATCTTACCGCACTCAAACCACTGAATAGCACGTACCGAACTAACTTCATCAAAGAATTTAGTCCAATCGCTATCAACAATCTCAGCCCACTCCACCAACGCTGGTATCGAGCGTTCAATCGCTCTGCGTGGATGTTCTTCACGAATGCATTTAATTACCCATTCCTCTAAGGTTTTATGAGTCATCCATTCGTACACTGGTTTACCACTAGTCATGATAGATTCAACAAATTGTTCTTTGTTCAAAATATCATTGGCAAGAATGTATTCTGCAAATTTATAGAAATCATTAAAGTACTTTGATTTTATAAAGTGCATTAGTGGTTCTTCACTCTTACCCATACTTAGTTTGTGTTTAGTCATGAACAGCATGTAGATACGAAAAGCCTCCCGCATTTGGCGGGAGTCACGTTCATTGTATCTTTCACGTTTCTCACATTTGTGAGTCATGACTGTTTCTTCTCTTTTATACTCTTTATTACAAAACCCACATTTAAATGTAGGTGCTTTCTTAGCTAACTTTGCCATATTTTTCACACTCTGCTTTAAACTGTTTTAAGTAGTCTTTCTTATCACTATCTTGAAATCCAAAATCATCAAGTAGAGATTCAAAAGATTTCTTATCGTAATTCAAAAGAAGAATTTTGTACTCAAGTTCAGAAAGTTGTGCAGCAGTATAAACCGACTGCGTTTTCTTGATTAGTTCGAATAAGTTCTTATTGACGTTCTTCAAACCTTTAGGGAACGGTAGCCACGTATGGGCTTGTTTATTTCCACCAATAATAGAGGAAACAGAACATAGTAGTTGATATACTAGATCGGGAGTATTTTGCATCTCCCACATACCGTCATTCACCATGTCATTAAGCATAATAAGCATATGTTTGTACGTAGTACTGTCAACTAGTGATACCATTTCAAATCCAGTAATACCGAACTCTTTCATCGCGACAATAAGTTTGTCTGCCGATTCTTTGTCCTTCACTGCAAATTTAATACGCCAATCATACTGTGCGTGTTGGTATTTCGCAACACCGATACAGTTGATCTCTTTACTTTTAAATTCAGTACGTAATTCGTTTAGTGCTTCTTTGCCACCTTTGGCCCATTTACCAAAAATAGCTTCAACGGTTTTAGCAGAATAAGTTACTTGCATAGAATCATCAAGTGAACTAATCCAACGTTGAATTACGTATGGTTGAAAACTCTTCTTCTGGTTATCAGTTAGAGTGTCAAAGTAATCGTATTGTGCAGTGTCAATCTTCTCTAGCAAAAGATTCATATCGAGTTCGACTTTCTTCTCAATCTCGTATTCTTCTACTGGAGTTGTTTCTTTAGTATTACTGAAGTCAAACATTATCAAGCTCCCAAGAATAAATCAGGTATTTTTTCGTTTTCGTCTGCAAAAAAGACGCATTTAGGATTATACCCGTTTGACAATGGAACAGCAAGTAAATTCTTACGTTGAACCATTGGCATTTGCCATTTAGTAGTTAGTGTGAATACTCGTAGTACTTTAACGTCTTCATAACGTGCGTACATAGAACGAATAGGATTGTATACGTATGCTTTAGGTTCTTTCATGTTTAAAAGATTTTCAATAGTACACATCTCTGCCATTCCAGTATCTTCGTCACCTAGAAGTATCTGCCAACCTAGGGGTACTTGAATAACTTTATCACCAATTTGTAAATCAGCACTCAAGCTGTTGAATGATACTGTGTGGTTGATAGGTCTGAAGTAAAAGTCAGAATCACCGTGATCACTCAAGTCTAGTACACAGTACATCTCTTCTGGTATCTCATCAGATACCAAGTCCATTTCGTATGCATAGTTTTCTGGGGTTAGAATTTGCATAAACCCTCCTTAGTAGTTGTAATCATCGTCGTAGTTGTATTCGTCGTCCTGATAATCTTCTTCGTCATCACCAGCACCAAAAAACTCCAACCCATACGTATCACATACTTCCTGAATCTTATCAGTGTCGCTGTCAATATAAGCATCAAAGTTACCTGTGATGCTGATTACGTCCACAAAGGTTTTAGAATCAGTACTAGCATAAATTATGTCATATTTTGTTTTGCCAACGTGTTCCGCAAAACGTGTTTGGATTTCATAGATATTAATCCATGAATCGCTATCCGAATAGCAACGATACACATACGTATCAGCGGTTTCTAGCTCTGCTATGAAGTCCACTGAGAATACCATGTCATCAATCAAAGATTCCTCGTTAATCAAGGAATCGATCTTTTCTAGCGTTGCTGAATCTCCAATAAAAGCGATACAAGATCGAAGTTCCATTTTTTAATTCCTTATGTTAGTTACATTTATATTATATCACATTTTTTCTATTTCATCCCAAGTTTTGCCAATCGTCAACTACTATTTGTTCATATGGATACTGAACCTCTTTGTAGTAAGCAACTCGCTCCCTTGAGTGTTTTGCAGAATACTTATTTGATCCTGAAATGTCGAAAATTTCAACGTGATCTTTGTCTTCAGCACGGCGTAAACCACGACCGATACTCTGAATAGTTCGAACGAAAGATTTTCCCGGTTCAATTAGTACTACGTTATATAGACGACTGATACTAATACCAGTACTCGCAACTCCGTATGTAGCAATTAGAATCTTGTTATCAGCCCAACGGATTTCCCCGTATGACGCTTCACGGTCTTTCTTCTTAGTATTACCACGAACAAACTCAGATTTAGGAATTCCCAAAAACTCACATAGTAATTCCCCTGCTTCCAACCTATCAACTAACACAAGTGTATTACCACTCTCTGAAATAGCACTAATCAATGTAGCGATGTATTTCATTCTATCTCTATCCGTTACTAAGAATTTCATCTCTTCTGGATAAGTTGCAAACTTCAATGAACTTTTCAATTTAATGCAGTTCACATTACAAGTACTCAAAATGTTCTTTTCTTGAAGTTCTTTTGCAGTGATTGTGTATATAACATCACCTACGTTACATTTGATTTTAGCCGCTAGTACTGGATCTTTCGGAATTGTGCCAGTTAATCCCCAACGTAAAGGAATACGGCTCATAACCTGCCCTAGAACGGCCTGTAACGCATCAGCAGCACTCGTATGAGCCTCATCGACCATCACACATACCACGCCGTCTATGAAGTCGTGAATGTCCTGTTCAGTCAATGGAATCTCATCTTTCTTTGTTTTCTTCCACAAAGAATTTAGTGATTGCCATGTTGTAATTGTATGCTGGTGGCCTAACTCTTTCTTATCACCATAAAACACACCCGCATCCAATCCACACATAGCATAGTCATTATACGTTTGTTGTACTAGATCAGTACTTGGTACAATGATAATACTGCGTCCGTATTTCTCAACAGATTTAGATAGTGCTGCGGTAATTAGTGTTTTACCACTACTAGTACTTGCAAGTAATAATCCATGTTGATTGTTCAAACATGCATTAACTGCATTTACTTGGTGTTCACGTAGAATGATTTTCTTCCCTTCCATATGGTGACCAGCAGGGAATTCTACGTCATCGAAAATATTTTCGTCTATTGGGTCGAATTGAAAATCATATTTAATTCGCTCATCAACAACATCGATGTATACATTATGTTTATCTAAAATTGGTAGTAGTTTATCAAGCATATGATAATAGGTACTACCACCCATATTCATAAAGTGTACTTTACCATCCCAACGACCCATTTTACCTGCTGGAGTAAAACGAGCGTAAGGAAGTACATAAGCAACTTCGTTAATCATCTTGCTTCGTATTGAAGGTTCAAGACCTTCAAATTTACAGTTTACTTCATCCTGAAGTATTAGTTTACAAACTCCACTCATCCTTGAGTCCTTTTAAATCAATTTGTTCTTTCTGAATACTCACATTCAATGGTGTAAGCCAAGTCTGCATCGTAGTTTGGCAAATCAGCATTTAGAATGTCACTATTAGTTATCATCCACTGCAAGTAGTTTAAAGGAACATTTTTCATCTTCTCGCCTTTGTGTTTACCAATAGGCATTAGATTATAACGGTACGGTCTATTACAGAATGCAATAATCTGTTCACCAATGTCTTTGGTTGGATCAACCTCACCACGTTCGATACAAATCTGTACTAAATGGATTAGTACTTTGTAGCACATGAACACGTCATCCTTTGCGGCGTGAGCATTGATTGGGCGAGTTACAGATTTATGTAATCCGTATTTAAACCACAAATAACTTAGTTTGAAGTTTTCATATTCCATGTCTTCGGCAAATAGTTTTTTTGCTAAACGTAAGGTGCAAATCCACTTAGTATTGTCGAGCATGTATTCTGGAACAACACCAACATATTTTGCGTGGTTCTGTATGTACATATCACGGTCAAAGTCTACGTTGTGTCCGATGTAGTATTCACGAGTACCGAAGAGTGAATCTATATTCTGGATATCATCTTCGTAAGTGCCGCAGTCTACTAAATCTTCGTCAGTAATGAAATGCACAGAAGAAGCAATTGCTGGTACTGGTTGAAGTGGTTTATAGCGTTGAGTGTAGTTTACGATCTCATCAATGTCATCATTTGCACTCATAGGGAATGAAGCACTGAATTCAATAATATCTGCATCTTCACCAACACCAGTTGTTTCAGTATCATTGACTACGATTTTCTGTAGAAATTCATCAATCTTATTCATATTATTTTTCTCAAAAGAAAAGGACGCTCAATGCGTCCTTAATAAATTTATTCCAATCTTGCGTCTTCGATACCAGCAGTTCTTAGTTTAACAATATTGTTTAACTGGAATGCTTTCATCTCTAACGACTTTACAATACTTGTGAACTGATTTCGAATATAAGCAACTTCGTTAATTAGTTCTGATAGTTCTGAAACTTCTTTGTCACCTTCGACATATCGTTTACAGTCTGAACTAGATAGTTGGCGTTTATAGTGCTCAAGGAAATGCTTGAACTTCTCACCTTCTAATTGCTTCATTTCAATTTCTAGTACTTCAAGTACAGCTTCAAGTTGTTGCAACTGGCTATATCTGGTTTCATGCCAAGCTGGTAATTGCTGTGCAATCTTCTCGATGATGCCGATTTGTTTTACTTCACGGCGAGCCTCTTCAAGCTCACCATCGTAATATTCAATCATGTCAACAATCTTGGCTTTATCATCTTTAATAACCCAATGCCAAGGTCGCATTATTCTTCTCCGCTATCTTCTACATCAGTACCGAATGATTCATCACCTTTTTCTTCTTCAGTAATAGGGGAAATCATTGGGTGACGTTTAAATTGATTCATAATTAGATCTAAACACTGATCTTCATTATTCATCCATGCTTTACGGAATTTAAGAATTTGCTCACCAGTATCGATATCTACGTAAAGTAGACGGTTACCAGATTTTGTAACTAAACCATATTTTTCAAACATGTCTAGTAAACCACTGCGTGGGTCCATACCACTATCCCAAGGAATCTTAATTTCAACTTCTTCGAATGGTTTGTTATAACGAGTTTTCATTACTTTACATTTTGAACGAATACCACTAACGTCAGAAGTTTTGTTACCATCTTCATCTTCTTTTAGTTTTAGTTTACCCATTGCAATTACCATAGAGGATGCATAAATCAATCCACTACCACCTGATACTTTAGGGTCTGGGTTAAACATATCTTGGGATTCATAGCTGTGGTTTACACATACCATGCCGATGTTTAGGGAACCAATAGAGTTTACACAGTTAGTAATGTAAGCCTTTAGTTGTTTTGGTTTATGTCCCATATCACCTTTGAGGTTACCAGCTTTCATCTGGTCATTGGCGATTTCAGTATTAAGCATACCGATTGAGTCAATAATGAATAGAACTTTTTGACGTTCTTCTTTTGGTGTGTTTTCATATTCTTTGCGATAGCCATCAATAAACTCATAAGTAAATTTGGCAACATCACCAATCATACCCATATTAACTTTTAGAAGTTTATCTTCGGAAGTATCTACGCCTAGAGCATGTAGCCAATCAGAATCCAATGCGTTCTCAGAGTCAATCATGACTACGAAGATGCCTTGTTTCTGTGCTTCACGTGCTAGGTTACCACTCACGATGAATGACTTACCTGAACCGGATTCACCAGCGAACATTGCTACTTTACCGAGGGGAATACCACGATCAAAGTAACCGCTGATTCGATAGTTTAACGCAAAGTTTCCGGTACTAACCCAAGTATCTGGGTCGTGAAAACCAACTGATACACCAGTATTCTTTTTGACTGATGCTGTACTATTCTTTAGAATGTTTGAAAAACCACTTGTCATTTTCATATCTTCTTCTCCATGAAATAAAATGGGGCTAATCCGTAGCCCCATATGAAAAATTACTTATTGCCACCTTTTAGACGAGCTACTAAATCAGAAGCAGATACCGCTGGTTTAGATGCTGCTGCTGGAGTAGTATTAACTACTGGAGCAGTTGCTGCTGGAGTAACAACAGTTTGTGCTGCTTCTACAACTGGAGTATTAACAACTGGAGCAGCTTGAGCTACGGTTTGTTGTACTGGAGTAGATTGTGGAGCAGTACCATTTGGTTTTTGTACACCTGCTGGACGGTAAGCGAAAGCCCAACGTGCAGGATCGTATGGTTTGCCGTCTACTGATGCTTCGAACATTTCTGCGATAGCTTGTAACTCTTCTGGAGTTGGTTGCTTAGGCATGAATTCGCCTAGGTCGAATAGACCATACTGTTCAATTGCTGCTAGTTCTTCAGCGTTTAGTGGACGTTCTGACATGGAGAATTGAGACATGTCATATTTGTTGAAGCCACCACCGTTACGAGTTTTAACAACACCGAAATCACGACCTTCTTGATAATGAGTAGGTAGTTCTTTGATGCCTGGGTTCATTAGGATAGATTTTACTTTATCGAAAATTTCCTTGTTAACTAGTACGCGACGAATTGGATTCTCTGGAGCCATATCATCTTTAACTGCTACTGAATCTGGTGCGATGAAGCACTGTAGTAGGTAAGATTTTTTCTTCCAGTATTTGCTAGCTAGGTTTTTTAGTTCATCATTGCCAGTTTCTTTTGCACTTTCGTACCACTTACGTAGTTCGGTTAGTACAGGGCAAGATTTTGGAACCCACATTTCGTTACATGGTACTTGAACACGTACTTTATCGGTATGCATACCAACAACGCCGTTGAACTCAAGGTTAATCATGTCACGTTCACGCCAGAAGAATGGGTTATTCTCATCTGCATCTGGTAGGAAGCGTAGGTTTAGAGGTTCGTTTTCAGGGATATTCCAGAACGCTAGGAATGCGTCAGGTTGACGAGTTCCGGTAAATGTTCCGCTTTTGATTGCTTCAGAACGTTCTGCGTCTGCTTTTAGTTGAGCACGAATTTCAGCTAGAGATTTCATATTGTATTCCTTTACATTTGGTTTCTTTGTTACGTTTTTATTTGCTTCTTTGTTAACACCTAACGTCATGTCGGGTGTAGGTTACCATCAAACATCATGTCTTCCGGTATCATTATTATATCACATTTTCTTCAAAATGTCCCAATAATTTTCAAGATTTTTTACTGACTTCTTGTTGTCATACTTTCGTAATATTATTATATCACAAAAAATCCGGTTTGTCCCAAATAAAGGGTGACGTATCACCCTTATTTGTTTATCCATTCATTTAGTGAAGTTTGCTCAGGTTCAAGCAGTACTTCACGATTGTCTGAATTTCTACCTATCATAGAGTTTCCGACTGCTATAATAAATTTCGCATCATCAGGTTCTAAGTGTGGTTTCTCACAGATATTACCAAGGACTTCACTGACTATTTCATCCTGAATTAGATCGGCAATTTGTGAACCGAATAGGAGGATTTTGTTCTCGTCAGCAGTTGGCTCAAAAGTGAATTCGCCATCATTAGGCACACATCCAAGACACACTCGCTTCGCTGAACGACTAATGTCTTTTGGATTATAGTCACCCAACATATTACGTTGCATAATGCTTAAGTAATCTGGTAAGCGTGAACATTCTTCCATGAGATAGTGTTTCGCAAAGCATTTGTTTTTATCAGCGTCATTGGAAATAGCACCAAGCCTTTGAGCAAAGTCGTCTATATATTTACTACCAATTCTAGGCATCAACGACAACCCTTTTACGGAATCGCTATATCCTCTCGGAGTTCCCGACCTATGTAGATAGTTCTTTAAATTATTAATGTAATGCAAAGTTTTACTTGCATGAGTATTTCTACCGCTGATTTCTAAATCTGATAGAAGTGATTTTAACATTTCTAAATCAGATGAAGATGTTTCTAAATGAGTACTAAAACGGTCACCCCACTGTCCACCCTCATTCAAGTGATGAGTCATGGCCTTGGCAGCGTGTAGGTTATTAGTCTTCATTCTTCTTCGTTCGCCACCACTCTCTATGAATACTTCTTTAATATTCCGAGTGCGGGAACCACGAACTTCTTCTTGTACTTTGCTCTTGTGTACAATTACCATTTTAGCACGAGGCAATTGGTAATATGAACGCATAGCACTTCCACTAAGACCTTCGTTTAATGATTCTGTTACTTTGGTTTCTTCTACACTTCGCATAGCAATGTGAGAGAATTTCTTAGGTAGATTACCCGCTCCAAAGTCATAAATTGTAAATCCATAACCGTATTGGTTGGATACGTTTTTAAGTCGTTTTAGGACTTGAATAGTTTGTTCGTCTTTTATATCAGAACTCTTCCACAAGTAAACTTCCGGTCTAACCGTATCGTCAGCTTCAGGTGCTTGGATCATAAAGTTTACTGGACGGACGTAGAACCATGCCGCCTCTACAGGGTTGATGGTTCCTTGTCCTTCTTCGTCAAACATCATAATGTTAAAACCATATGATGGAGCCGCTAGAATTTTATAAATGTCAGAACAAAGAACGCCTTGCATCATGTTAGTTGTTCTCCTGTCAATGTATTATAATTCTATTTATCGAGTATAAGACATTAGGTATCCAAGAGGTTGATAAAATGATTCATCATCTTCCTCTAATGTTTCACCCATAACATCAGCAGTACTATCATCCCAACGGGAAATAATGTGCATAAGTCGCACAATTAATAGAGTAGCACTCACTAAGTCATCACGACAGCCTATTTTAGCTTTGAATACTCCATCCTCAGAACCACTCTTAATAAAGTCGTTAAGCTGACGGTGTAATTCTTTACTTGCCACTTCCATTCTAAACGTTTCCATTAGTTTTTGCATCTGCAAACACGCAGTACCTTTAGTCTTACGTGTTGTTGTTAAACCTTTACGAACACGACCAGTACGAGTACGTTTCGGTTCATTAATTAATGTTCCGGGGAAGTTCTCAATACCTAAGTTGTTTAGTTCAATTATAACGGCTTCACCAATTGCGTTACCTTCAAATGTCCAGAATAAATGGTCTTCAATGTTACGAGCACCAAGTTCTTGCATTTGGAAAGCTAATTCATTTAGAATTCTACGCATCAAACGTACTTGCTCAGGAATAATAACTTTGTTATGTTTCCATTCAGCTACATGACGCATTGTAGGTAGTTCGTATACCTGAATAGCAGAGTCATCACCACCAGTACCCGAAGATGGGTCATGGGCGACAACATAAGTCATTCCGTACTCAATAGGTTTAAACCAACGTACTTCATCAGTTTTACGAACTGGTTCACGTACTGTTCGTTTCTTAATTTCTGTAAGTTTTACAGAATCGATTAGAGTTTCCTGATAAGTTACAAACTCACAGTTAAACTCACGCTTAAATTTGGAAGTACCAATTTTGTACTCTTCTTTCTTCGCCCATTCAATATCACGGTCTGGGTGTTTATCCCAAGTTACCATCATTCCTTTAAAGTCATTAGACCCCGGACCAGTATCATCAATCTCTGCACCGTACTCATCAACAAAGTTCTGTGATTCAGTCCAGATAGTTGCGAACTGATCATATTCGGTGTTCGGCGTACTAGTAATAATGCATCGACCATCAGTACTTGCTAGAGTAGGTGATACCGCTGACCAGAATTCTGATTGGTAACTTTCTTGTACGAACGCAAATTCATCAAGATATAGTAAGTGAACAGATAGACCACGTGCAGATGCAGGAGTAGTTGCTTTTGCAATGATACGAGATTTGTTTTCGAAACGGATAGATTTAACGTTGTAACGTACTACGCCATCACGAATATGGTCTGGACACATTTCATAAGAGAACTGAATACGTTCCATAATCTCTTTTGCAGTTTCTTCAATGTTACCTAAAAGAAGAATAGTTTTGTTCGGGTGGAACATAGCATACCATAAAATGTAAGCTGCTGCTACCGTTGTTTTACCCATCTGACGGGCAGTAAGCATAACGTTGTTCTTATGCTCTTGAAAGTTTTCTACCATTTGTTTCTGGTATTCATAGGGCTTGAATAGTACTGGACCATTCTTACCAGTAATGTAGACATAGTTTTCCATGAAGTAAATTGGGTCTACTGAACAGCGATCTAACTCATCCAGCATTTCTTCGGTATACTCAATAACTTTACCGACTTTCTTCAGTTTGGAATAGTCTTCAAGTTCATATCCTTGAGAACTCATAATTTTAATCCTTTAAAAATCTTTTGGCTTTATTGCCTCACTTTTATTTATAAAAGATTTAAAATTGATACCCAAATTAGTTGCATATGAAACTATTTCAAATGTAATTAAAAAAGGATGCCGAAGCATCCTTATTGTTATTGTAGAGATTTTAGTTGATAGTTGCATTCCATATAAGTTTTAAATGGACCAAATATTTTCCCAGAATCTTTACGTTCTTCGTAGATATCAACGCTAAGAGTTAGACGTGCAAGATAATCTCCTGCTGCGGTTTGTACAACCCACCAGCCCGGATAAAATTGTTTCTTAGAACGTTGGCTCTTTCTGAATACTGGATAACCAGTTACACTATCAGTTTCAACACCAATAGTTAAATCAGTATCGTTTACCGGATATCCATCAATTTCTTTAGTACTAACAGTACTGTCATTTTGTTCTTTCTCTTTTACTTGGAAAGATTCTCCAAGCATTTCTTCTAATTCGGTTAAAGAATTAAAAGCATAGACACCATCATTGTTGAATAGTTCAATACCAGTACGATCAGTTGTACCAGCACTATAATCAACTAGAATGCCTAGTTGTTCCCCTGCTTCATTTTCTAGAATGAATGAATAATCTGTTAGTTTGTTAAGTACTGCCATTATTCATCCTTCTTTAGAAATAGTTTGATGTAGGATTCTGGACTACGCTGAACATGAACTAAATCATATTTTGCAGCGAATCGTAAGAAGTGCACACCAATCATTGGAACATTCTTTTTACTACGGTTCTCGATAACTTCATCTAGCATTTCAATAATCTCTGGTGGTTGCATAGTGAGGTCTACGAGGATTTGGTTATGTGCATAAGCATCTTTCACTGTAATTTCCACATCATCATGACGTAACCAGCGATGATTCATGAAAGAGTTCCAAGCATAACCTTTTACGTGCCTGTCGTCAAATGCTTCTTGAATACCAACTGCCTTTTTAGAACTCTTCATACGTGCTCCGGGATATGCACTGAAGACGTTATCTGAAGTATCGCCTTTAATACATTTCTGGAATAGAAGGAATTCTGGATTTGGTTTCTCTAGTGGTTCACCATGTTTATCAGTAACGACATTACCTTTAGAATCAAACACACCATCAAGAGTGTATAAGTATTCTTGTACAGGATTGTACTGTTTAACGTTATCTGAAATCAATTGACGGAAGTCGCTATCAGTACTGAGGATAATGTGGTCATCGTCTGGGTGGGTTTGAATCCAACGAGCGATAAAGTCATCGGCCTCTGCACGTGGAGCACGAAGTAAAGTACTGTTAGTTTGAGTATCGACGAAATCTGTAAAATCGTTAATCATCTCGAACATAATTTCCATTTCTTCTTTTTCTTCTTTAGTACGTTTAGATGCTTTTTCTTTACGGTTCTGTTTATAATTCTCGTCAATTTCCTTTCGCCAAGATTTACCCTCAGTAGCGAATACTACGTGGTCTGGGTTAAACATGTCTTGCATCTTTTTTAGGCCACTTAGGGTGATGTGTAAAGCTAGACCAGCTTTGGTCCACATATCTAAGTGTTTGGATGACACGTTGATTGCTCGGTGAAAGCAGTTCTGTGTGTCCGTTAGTAGGTATAATTTTTTATTCATAATGAAAACTCCATTTCCATTTATTTCCTCTATATTATATCACATTTTTTCTCTTTGTCCCAAGATCTGATAAATAAAACCATAGAAACAAATCAATTTTATCGCATTTATCTAAACATGAATGAATGGAATTGATAAATAACATTAAGCAGGACAATCCTGCAACAAATTAGACAAGGAGATTTTATGAGTCTTAATTCTTTTGATCGTAACTATGGCATGTCAGCTAATAGTCGCGAATATTGGGGTGGTAACAACGGTTTCGTAACTGTAGTTGTGTCCCTACCAGCCGATGTTGAAATTGGTGAAACCGCTGTTCTACCTGACGGTACTGAACTAGGTGATAACGCTGCTCAAACCGCACTAACTGCTGCTGAATACAACCAATTTATGATTGCACAGATTCTAGCACAACGTTCTGTTGAAGTTGCTACTTCTATGCTAGCTAAAGGTACTGTTGATCCTACCGTTGGTGGTTTTGATACTATCGCTGGTAACGTTATCGCTTTCGGTAAAGCTGGTACTCTAACTGCTGATTCTTTCGGTATTACTTACATGATTGAACGTCAAGACGTATTTGATGCTCAAGCTGTTCGTCCGGGTTCAAACTATCCAGTTCCAGTTGATCCATGTGCAGAACTATCTGCTACTCTAGGCCAAGCTGGTGCTTTCCGTAAGAAAGATGGTTCCGCTGCTGGTGCTCTACCTGTTGCAATCAAAGTGTTCGCATCCCTACCTGTACTACTATAATAAGGAGAATATAATATGTTAGAACGTATTAATGGCTTCTCTCATGATAGCGTACTTGGTTATTTCCAAGGTAAGAACGCCCTAGCAACAATCGCTATCGATACTACTGGCGATATCGCTATTGTAGTAACTGGTGCTGTGTGCTCCTATGTAGGTCTACAGCATTTCCTAAACACCCAGAACAAAGATGAAATCGTAGCATTCCTAAACGAAAAAGGTGTTGTCCGTGTTGACGGTTCTGAATTCGTTGAAGCTACTGTTGAAGCTGATTACACCGAATCTTACGCTGCTCAAACTAACATTAAACGTATCGTTGATGTTGTTCAGCAACGTGCAGTTATCATCGCTACTTCTGATATCGCTAAAGGCGTTGCTGCTAATGGCCTAAAGAATGTTGTTGATGGTGTTGATGCTGCTGCTAACATCGCATCTGCTGATGTTATCACTTTCCTAGTTGAACGTGCAAACGTATTCGACCAAGACGCAGTAAACTTCCAAGGTGTTCCATCTACAGCTATCGATGAAGGTCGTCTACTTCTAAATGACCTAGCTGGTGTTCCACTAATGGATAAAACTGGTGCTGAAGTAATTCTTAAAGGTTCTGCTACCGCTGCGGCTGGTAACTTTGCTATTAAGATCTACAAATCTATCCCAGCACTACTCGATTAATAAATTGAAAAACAAAAAGGAGAACTTTCGTTCTCCTTTTTTTATTTGTAAAATTTGATATTCTCAGGAAGCTCATCAGACATTCTAGTTAAGTTCACATCTTCATCATCTGTGTACTCTTCATCATCTAATTTACGACCCCAATCTTTAATGAAATTCTCAATGATTTCATATTCGTCATTACCCGGATGACCTTCATTCTTTAACTTCTTCCAAAAGTACTCGTTATAATCGAAAGTAAATTCGACCTTATTAGTCTCTTGGTTGAAATCTACATCAAAATCCATCCACGGTTCTTTACGCATAGTAAAGAGTTCTTTGCTGTACTCTCTCTCAGTAATTTCATGATACTTGAAAGCATACTCCAATGCAGCAATGCGTTTCTCATCACCATCTTCCATTAGCTCTACTTTTTGTGCATCATATTCTTTTTCACGAATAGCGTTATGCTTATAACGTAATTCTAAAGAAGTACTGTCACGTTCACTTTCAGTAATACGCTTATGCTTTAGCTCAACATCAATCATCTTTAGATCGTACTCAAGTTCAGTAATTTGACTGTACTTTTTTTCAATATCAACAATTGCTTTATCAGATTCATACTCAGTTAGATATACAAAAGGTGCACAACGAATGTCAGCCTCATATCCATCATAGTAGTAGTTAATCCTAGCAATCTCTTTTGCTTTTCCAGTTAATCCCCAATGAGCGGGGATCAACCAAAATGGTAATTTCTTAGCCATTCTTCTTACCAAATACCTCATCAATTTTCATAACATAGTATGTTACTTTTTCGTGCTCTAGAGGCTGATTCAATGAAGATTTACCAAATACAATCTCGTCACCGATTTCGATGTTATGTTCAGCCCTTTCACCGTTATTTAGGATACGTCCGGGACCGACAGATAAAACACGACCAATGCATGGTGGTTCTACGTTAGATAGGATAATACCTCCAGTACTCACGGTGTCGTTGACAAGTAAATCGACTAGAACATAGTCGTTAATCATTTTTAAAGTACTCATATTAGTATCTCCCTGTTGTGTTAAACCAATTTCCACGATAACGGAATGTAGCTCCTTTATCGCCAGCAGTAAATTCTTCTCGCTGCATTAGACCATCTTCGCACTTAGTGCATTTACGCTCATCATCACGATTTGATAGTTTTACAATTTTATCTTCAGAATGTTCACAATCTTCATTCTGACATTTGTATGTGTATAATGGCATTTTAAATATCCTTATTGAAATACCGTAATTCTTTCCGCTTCTTTTTTAGCCCACTCATAAGCTGCTCTTGAAACAGGATCACTCATGATTACTTCTAGTGCTTCTTCACGACCTTCTAACCCACCGAAGTGAGAACCACTACTTTCCATCAATTCAAATGCTTGACGGATTTCATGTAAAGTTCGTGGTAAGAAACGCATGAATGTACTATCAACCGAAGTGTTCAAGTACTTGATATCCGGTAATGAATTAGCATGGACATGTCCATGAATATTACGTTTACCACGTAATTCAACTTCTGATAGTGGAGCGTGGGAAAGCCAAAACTCTTTATATTTTAGTAGTGCATGAACTTCATCATAGACGTTCACTAGTTCTTTCATTGGAATGTACTCGGTGCAGTGATTTCCTGCAATTAGGATTTTACTACCGGGTAATTCTTTGATCATGTCCAAATAAAATCTGTCGAAACAAATATCTCCGAGGAAATACATAATGTCTCGTTTAGTACAAGTTTCTTGGAGGACACGAATGAAGTACAAATCGTTGTGTTTAGTACTGTCAAACACTTGTCTGTACTTATAGATGTTGCGGTGTCCCAAATGGGTATCCGCGATAAAGCGTGGAGTACTCATATACTTCTCCAATGGAAAAGGGGAACATTGTTCCCCTTTAGTTATTAGTTGCCTTGGATAAAGAACTGGAACACGGTGATGCCAGTGTCAACAGTGACGTTTAGCATACCAGTTTTAGTAATACCTAGGGAAATTTCTTCAGCATTAGACACACGGTTTAGTGCTTGAAGAAGACGATCAATCGCGTAACCATAACCTAGCTTTAGTTCACCGTCAGTTTTGGTGAATGCAATTGCACCGCTATGGTTTGATTTATTCTTCTCACCAACGTGGAAGTATAGTGTATCACCTTCAGTATAAGGAGTAACTAAAGCAGAAAATGATTTGAATACACTAGAGAAAGACTTTAGCTCTCCAACTTTTGCAGCACTAGGTGTAACCTGTACATCATATGGTTGTGGAGTAAAGCGTGGTTGGTTAGGAATAAATTTTTCCGATTGAACAATAAAGTTAGTACTTGCATCATCAGATGTAAATGCTAGACTTTTAACAACACCGTTCGCTGCGTTGACTGCGATCTTTGCAGAGTCAGAGTTGTAAGTTTTTAGATTCATAAGACCTTGTAGCATTCCGAGGTTACCAAGACCGAAACGACCTTCAACTTCCGGTACGTCTTCTTTGGTGTGTGCTCGCATGATTAGAGTCTTATCATCTGTGTATGCTTCCAAATAAACACGGTCACCTTCGCCACGATCTTCTCGTGAAACTGCGATACAAGAAAAATCCATGCCGTTAGTAGTGTTTACTAGGTCGCGTAGTACGTTGCGTAAATCCATTTTTAAATCTCCAATTCCATTTTGTTTAACGTAATTTGTAACGTTGTGACGTATCTATTATATCACATAATCCCAGATACGTCCCAACTTTTTATTATTTTTATTACCAGTTGCGGTTTTGACGGTCGCCCTGATAACCTTGTTGATATGAAGTCCAGCTATCATCAGATACTAAACGGCCTGATTTTTGGAACTCATCTTTGATTGCATTTGCAAAGCGAACTGAATCTTCAGAACTTAGATCACCAAGACTGATTTTAACAGTAGTTTTGGGAGTTTCTTCGTTATTAGGGAAGAAATAATCTTCTAAAATACTTAGAGGATTGTAAGCTGCATCCATTAGTGATGTAGTACTGCCTTTGTAAATTAGATTATCACTACCAGTACCAGTACTATACATGCGATAACCTTCAGGCCATTCTTGTACATACTTTTTTGGTTTATTGATATCATGATTCCAAACACCGGGTGATGGGGCATTGATAATTTGTTGAATTTTCACTTCAAACAATTTAAGTACTGAACCATTAAGTTCCATTGTACCAACCATTTTAAATCCTGCACCTTGTAGTACTTTCTCTTCAACATCGTTTAATGCTACTACTACTGTGATTTTACCTTGGGAAGCAATAGCTTCCCCAATGCGTTGAAAAATGTCTGCCATTTTAATTCCTATTTTACCATGAGAAGAAGCCTGAGTCCATGACCATAGTACTCTTCTCGTTAATTGCGATATCCATGTTTAGAATACCAAATATGTTTCCTAGTTTCTTAGTCAAGACAGATTTTTCCATTTCATCTTCATCAAAAGGTAAATCCAAGAACCATTGTGGTAAGTACTCCGCACAATCAATTGGGTAGCCGACAGCTTTTATTCCCATTGGGTTTGGCTTCAACTTACATACGATGACTTTAGTACCATCTGTTGCTTCTGGTACAGATTGGTCTTCATAGATTTCACGTAATCGGTTCCACTGAATAGCTGCTAGAACATGAGATACAGATAGTTTTCCAACTTTCTTGTACTCTTCTTCAAGGTTAGAATAGTTCTTCACAGTACGTGGTTGACCTTTTTGTTGAATTGGTTTGTCTTTGAAAATATTTTTGAACGCACGAACACGGTTACGTAGTTCTTCTTCTTGTTCGCCAACTAGTAATGCTATTAGTGTTTCTTGCAAGAAGTCTTGGATGTATTTTGGCGTGTCGGAACGTTTAATTTCCAAGCCCATCGCTTTAATCTCACCCGGTGAATCACCTTCGTCTTTACGGAATCCATCTTCCCAATATTTTAGGATTGCATAACGCTTCTTCTTCAAGAATAGACCACGTGAGCCTACCATTTCCAAATCCGCACCAACAATACGACCATTTTCAATACCAGTATTGAACATCTCATCCATAAATTCAGGGAATGTTGCACCCATTTCGTCACCGATTTTCACGTACAAATCAACTACTTCTTCTTTGGTTAGATCAAACGGTAAACCTTGTTCTTTCATGTAATGTGCTACACTGAAATACACGGAGTCAGTGTCACCATAAATTACTACACCACCACCATGATCATAAACACCAGTACAGATCTCGTTAATACGGGATGCCATGTGTTTAGTCATACTACGACCAGTTAAAGTAACTGATTGTCCTAGACGCTTATCGAAGAATCGAGAACCTTTGTTTAGTAGTGCACCATAAAGTGAGTTTAGAAGAATCTTACGAATCTGTTGGTTCTGTTTCCAGAATGCAGATTGTGTTTTACAATAAGATTTCTCTTCTTTTGTACATTTGATACGACCTTCTTCAAGGAGAAGACCATTTTCGGTGATTAGCTTCCCAACAGCCTCAAAATCGCTCTGTGTCAACGCCTGACGGATTTTATACACAGGGTCATCTTCGTGTAGGTTGGTACGGTGCATGGTCTCAGAACGGCTGTAGCGAGCCATAGCAGCCATAATTACTGGTACTGCGTCCTCTGGCATCTCCCAACCATCAGAATAGATGTGTTTGAAGTCCAATACCATTTTCTGTTGCGATTTACGCTCAGAGTACCATTGAGTTAGAATCTCAGGGATAACACCGTACTTGGTCTTATCGAACATTGTACCATTAGCAGAAAGTACAATAGTACTATCAGGTGCATAAATGATATTATATAGTTCTTCGCCTGTTACTTGGAAGCTAGTTCCATCTTCTAGGTCTACAATTAGTTTCTCTTGGGATTTTTCACGCACCATCGTAAATTCTACGGTTGCGAATAGACCATGCCATGCAGCCGTCCAATCTGGCTCGAATTTCTTCGATTTAGATTTAATACGCTGTTCATCAACACGTCTTGCAAGGTGTGCGTCGGTGTAGTCTTGGCGAATTTGACCAAGGATACATTCAGTACTCATGCCTAATGCACGAAGTACAGTTGGATATAGTGAGTTAAAGTCAGTACATCCTAGGTAGTCTACAAGTCCTAATATTGGATCTTGTACCCATGCACCAGCCGCTTTAGCTGATACTTGTTCATTATCTGAACCATCATCCTCATCTTCAATGAGGTAATCATAACGATCATCTTGTTCTGACCCGGTATCTTCCTGTGGTTTCTTATCGAATACCACTTCACCCCTTGAGTGGGCTAGGTTAATGATAGCAGTGTCAATTAGAGCTACAGAACCCATTGTAGTACTGATTAGTACACATTCTTTGTGTGCTAGTCGGTTGTGTAGGTTGATGAAGTCTAATTTTTCGTCAATCTTTTTAAGTAGAATACTATCCTGTTTAGAATAACGTAGGAACGTAATATAGTCTTCTCGATATAGTTTGTCAAGGGAACCATCATACGGTACTTTGTTTTCTTTGGTTACTTTCTCAGCGATATAGTCTAGTTTGTACGATTGTTCTACTTGACCTGCGTGTTTCTTATACAACGCTAGATAATCTAGGTGAACACGACCAATTAGGTCATAAGTTACAATTGTCTTACCAAACATATCAGCTTCGCGAGTTACAGGCTTTTTATTCCACAAACACCAACGAGCGGTAGTAGCAACATTGAAAATCTTCGCTGTGCGGTTAACCATGTACGGAATATCATAGAACTCACTGTTCCATCCTGAAAGTACGTCTGCATCTTCCATCAAATCGAAGAAGTCATTAAACATTTCAGTTTCTTCAGTATAAAGTACAACTACACTGTTTGGATCATCGGTTTCTGCGTTTAGACGGTTAACAATATCTTGTGCTTCTACCAAATCCATCTCTTCTGGAGCTAAGGTTAGTACATAATCCTTACCTGTCCAGCTTTGATATAGGGAAATTGCAGTAACACGGTTAAATGGGTTACTTGGTGAGGCATATCCGAGCTTCTTGTGGAAGTCGGTTTCGATATCGAAAAACATCATGTTCAAATCAGGAGAACTCTTACCCATATATTCTTGAGCAAGGGTTTTGAAAGTTACGTTACAATCAGATTCGTAAGTTCGCTTTCCCTGATCTAATTCTAAGGAACTTTTCAAGTCACGATGACTAGAGAAAGTTTTCTTCTCTGCCATAGTGCCATGAATGGTTTTGAAAGTTCCTGTTGGTGATTCCACATAGTATTCATATAAAGGGTCTAGCTGTCGTAGAACACGACGACCATTCACACGTTCTGCCACGTGAAGTACATCACCAGTGCGTTTACGTTCCATAAATCCATCTATATACATCTTATTTCCTTATAATAAACATACTTCAATTAAAAAGCCTCCAATCTAGGAGGCTGAGACAATATTACTCGTCGTCTTCTGGTAGGTTACCAGTAATTTGAAGGATGGTTTCAACTTCGTCTTGCTTACGAACGATATCGAAGAAGTCACCTTTGTGCATACGGGTTGCAGCTTTTTTGATGATACCTGCATCAATACCAAGTTCATCTGCTAGCGAGTCAATAAAGTCAGAGTAAGCTGCTTTAGTGTCTTGCATGTAGGTTAGTTGGACAACTGCGTTGTTAAGGCCAGAGCCAAGGCGTTTACGTTGTTCGTCGTTTAGGTCTTGGATTTCTACTTTGTTTTCAGTTTTCTTAGCCATGTTGTTTCTCCATTGTAATAAAAAAAGCACGAGAGCGTCATTGCTCATCGTGCTTCTATTATATCACATGATCTGTTTTTTGTCCCAAGAATTTCCGGGACGCATCGGTAATGCATATGCTACGGTTGCATGTTTCATGTCAAGGTATTGATAACTATTGTAATAATTTTGAACTTTTGCTATTCTAGCCTTGAGTTGTGTTTGGTCTTTAAGTATTTGTAATTCTTCAGAAGCCCAATTCTGTTCGGTCTCCCTATGAAGTGGGAGTTTTTGTCTAAACTCGTCGTCTGTCATGTAAACAATCTCCCCACCAAATTTTACAACCCATTGCCATCCACCATTAACGTATCCATTTGGTAAATTAACAGTTTCTACAACACCGAATATACTGTTGGCGGTAGGTTCAAAGGCCAAATCAAAAATGTTTTCAGATGACTGAGAAATACCATTTCGGTGTTCTGTTACAATCCAAATGAATGTTTTTCCTTGGGAACCTTCATATGTTCTCTGGAGTTGATACCAATCATTACCATCTTCATCAATGAAGAATGGTAGACCAGATTCTAGCTTCCATTGATCTTCTGGTGGTACTGAAGAAGGTTGATATTGTTGCCAGCCATTATATGTTTTCATATTAGTCCTTGTTTTCATATTGTAAATTGCCCACTAATTACAAGTAAGCAATTTATTTATTTTTAAGGACGGTCTGGAAGGTCGATATCAGGGTTGTCTTCAGGCTTAGTACGTACCAAAGTGAAGCGGTACTTACGTAGGGCATCTAGGCGTTCTTTCTCTTCATCAGTAGGAGTACCGAACAGTGAAATGTCATCTAGAGCACTAATTTGTGAAGAAGCCCAAGATATTTCTTCTGAAAGATAAATTTCCAATTGTTGAATCTTAAAAGTATTATCAGGAACAAATTTACCTTTAGAAAACTTATAAAAATATGGTGATTCTTTGATTTCATCTGATAATTCATCAACAATTACAATATATGTATTGTGTGGGAACAATCCTGACGGATCAATAGTTATAAATCTAACTATATCAGTGTTTGAATCAACTAGAAGGAAATAATATCCCTCATATTTTTCCATAAGTTCTTTTCGTACATCATACCAATCCTGTCCATCTTTATTTCTTAGAAATTTTGCTCCATGAAAAATATGGAATTTGTTTTCTTCAGTTTCAGGTGGGTCATAGCTTTCCCACCCCTTATACACTATAGGTTTCATTTATTTTCCTTTTATTGATAAGCAACAGTATACCATGTACCATTTGCATAGTATTGCAAATAACCATAGAAGTATGATGCACCACGTAGTTCTTTTTTATCACCATAACGCCAACCTGTCATTACAGTACCGGGATACACTGGCGATTCAGATACACCAGCCCAACTTATATTGAATATACGTATACGTTCGATGTAGTTACCTTGAGCTAAAGTAATGTTACCATTAGCATCTGCACTCTGACCATTAATACTACGTACAATATTCTTCCCACCAACAGTTGCAGTGTTATTGGTTACTGTCAAACCAGCACTTGATGTTAGTGTGTTTACAGTCAAACCACCTGCTGATGTTAGTAACATTTCAGTACCACCGTTAGCACGGAATCGTAATGTATTGTTTACTGAACTGTGATAGATCATAGCACGTTCTGCGTTTGCAGTATTACGGAATATAAATGTTAAGTTGTTATCATTACCACGTAAAATTGCCGAAGTTGCAATAGTTAAAGAACCAGTCATGATATCACCAGATTTTAACACATACTTGGAGTTTGCAGCAGCTTCATTTAGTGCAAAACTAGGTGTTGCAATATTATAAAGTACTGCTACTGTGAAGTGGTCTACGTCTAAGTTATTAATGGAGTGCGTGTGTGTTTGTCCACTACCAATGGTATTTGAAGTACCAGAGAATGTATGAAAGTGATCACCAGCATCCGAGGTTGTTGCTGAAAAGCTATTATATCCATTACGGAATACACCAACACGAACGTCATCGATACTCATACGTCCAGACCACAAGTTTGACATTCCGTGACGGTGAGTACCAGCGGAGTTTGTTTGTCCTGAAACAGTAAAGCTGTGTGGTGGTAATTGTGCAATAGATAGTGCAGTGCCACCAATAGAAGCAGAAGAAGCAACTAAGTTTGTAGTGTTGGTTACTGAAGCTACTGCCATTGGTTTCAAGTACGCGTTTTGGTTCAAGTTTGGAACTTGACGAGTTACAACACCAGATTCACCTTCCCATGTCCACCACATACCATCAGAGAATGTCCAACCATCGTTGGTTTTCCAAGGAAGTGATTGTGAACCGTTACGTCCTGCTTGACCACCAGTAACGCCACTCATTTGCTCACGTATTGTAGCTGCGTTCATCCCACTTGTCAAGGAATAATATTGTATTGCACCTTGTTTCGATGATGTGAATAGACCAGTTGATCCAGTTCCTCCACCACCACCAATTGGGAATATAATGTTTAGTTGTGAACCACTAATAGATGCCTGTGGTACGGAACCTGATGAGTAAGTAACCGTATCTACTTTCCCGGCAAGTTTATTGTTAATATTGTTGATTTCAGTATAAATTGGTTGTAGAATTACATCTTGTCCAAGCATTTCTACCCAACTTAAACCATTATGATACTTCATGGTTTTCGTACCAGTGTCAAAGACCATTGCACCTGCTTCACCTGCTGGTAAAGCTCGCACTGGCATAACAACTGATGTGGAGTTGAATCTAATTGGCTGTGGAGAAGTAGTATTACCCCCACTAACGATTAAACTCAATGATCCAGTACTAGTCACCGTATTACTAGGATGATTAAAACTAATACTCATTTATAAATCCTTTTATTGTTTAAAACTATAATGATATTTATAGAAGTCCGTTGTCTAAATCGTCTGCAACGCCATCAATCATATTAGCTGCCAGTTTCTTTGGCATTTTAAACCACTCAGTTCCGGGACTTCTTGATGCATTCATTTGTTTTAAACGCTTGTGTACTTCTTTCTCTGCTTCTTTTGCATCTTCAAAGTGAACTTCATGATATACTTCAAAATCTCGGAATGGTGTTCCGGTTTGGTAAGTACTTAAACGTGTTTTCATTTCCGACTTAGACGTGAATCCGATTTTTACCCATTCAGGCCATGCTGGATTCGTGATTACATAACATATTTGCGACATATTACCTCCATATCATTGGAAGTATTTATTATCGCTGAATTGTGAAATTCAACCCGGCACTTCTTAACTTAGAGAAAGCATCATTGGGTTTAAGGTGCTCTGGGATTTCTGGTTTCGGTCTTCCTTGTGCATCTAGCTCAATCGTGGCGAGTACTGGAGCATCAGGGAATTTTGCGTTCAACATGTCTTTATACCACTGAACGTAGTCTTTGTAAAGCATTTCTTTGCTTTCAACAAGCATTATATCTTGGATGTATTTGTTTTTTGGGTATCGAACTCCTTCTATACTTACATATAGCTCTTGTAGTTCTTCTATGTATGCAACATATGTGTATGCATCTATCATGAATTCTAATCCACCACCAAGAGTTGGGTAAAATCCATCACGAGGGATTTGGTAAACTGTTACTGTCATGTCATCTCTTTTCATAAGACCTCCAATACGCAAAAAGGAACCCGAAGGTTCCTTTTTTTGATTTATTAATTTTGAATCTAATTTCTTCTTCAAAAACACTTCATATTACATGAAGGTTACGTTGCGGATAGCAATTTTGCTGAAGTAGTCAGCAGCGTTACCTAGAGAAGAAGTACTATCAGTCAACTGTACGTAGCCGTAACGAGTTAGGAAGGTAGTTACTAGTTCACCAGTGTTAGGGTCCATTACAGTACCAGAAGCCATTAGTGGGATGTACGGGCAATAGAATACACCAGCATCAGTTTCTGCGTTACCTTTGTAACCGATTAGTACGTCAGTACTGTCATCTGCATAGGTATCAACGTAGATTTTCATAGTAGAGTTTAGAACGCCTACGAATTTAACGTTGGTTGGTGCATCGAAAGTACCTTCAGTAGTACGAGCAAAACTAGAAGTAGTTGCAGACTGTAGAATGGTTAGTGCAGTTGGGGAAACAACAGCCCAATTCGCAGCACCACGCTTAGTACGACGAGCAACTTCGTTCGCTTGACGGTTAATTAGAGTAGCTAGAGCAGCGTGTTCGTCACCTACGAAGGTAGCAACACCAGTTACTTTAGATTGGTCATAAGTTACAGCAGCAGCACCCGGTAGAGCACGTAGTTTGTGGAGTAGCTCTTGGTCGATCTCAGTGGTAACTTCTTGTGCGATAGCAGCCATTAGTTCTGCTTCAACGTCAATACCGTGTTGGGATTGAGCATCTTGTGCAGATTCAACAGTCCAGCGAGCAGATAGACGACGAGATTTCGCTTCAACCGTTTCACGTAGAATACGGATGTTAACGCGACGACCCATAGTACCTTCTAGTTGGCTAGTAGGTGCAGCACGTGGATTCTCATTATCACCATTAACGTCACCAGTATAAGACTTAGCGATTTTGTATGGGGATAGTGCTTCTTCACCAGCGATAACGCCCGGTGCGTTGTCAGCATATTGAACACGTAGGGTGTGGATTTGACCAACAGGGCCAGTCATAGGTTGAACACCGATGATTTCGTTAGCAATAACAGTAGGCATTACACGACGCATAATAGGTAGAATTACCTTGTTTAGCGTTGCGATGTTACCAGCAGAGGTAGCACCCTGTGAAGCACTTTCACGTAGCATTACTTTGCGATGGTTTTCTAGTACTGCTTCCATAACGGTTTTACGGTTATCTTTTAGACCTTCAGTAAGTTTTTCTTTCACTGCTGCCCATTTAGATTCAGTTAATAGTTGTGACATTATATATCTCCTTAAAAGATGTTTTTTCGTTTTTCAGTATGTTATTATTTATTCCTGAAAAAAATAGCTTATTAAAAATGTTTATTTTTTGTGGATTCCTGCATTACGCTCTAGAGATTTTAGGAAATCTAGGTCGTCGGAATCTAGTTCACTTTCTTTAATGATACCTTCACGGTTTCCGAGATGGACTTTACCTTCAGTGAGAGTATTTTTAGCCTGAGTATTAACTGCTGGACGGCTAGCTTTTGCAGCAGATTCGCTGATAGTACCTTTAAGCACTGGCTTATGATACTTCATGAAATCGTCTTTAAGTTTCTCAGTTGGAGTAGCTTTAAGTAGTGATTCCATAATTTGCTTCTGTTGAACAGTAAGAGGTTTCACAAGTTCAGAGATGATTGCATTACGTGCTTGGGTATCTTCCATGATACGCATTTTACGGTGTGCGGCATCTGCATCTGCTTTAGATTCTTGAAGTTCAACTTTCATGTTAATAACTTCTTGCTCTTTCTGCTTAATAGATTCGTTTAGAGAACGTAGGATTGAGTTTTCTTTGTATTGGTTGCTGTAGAATTCGTTAGCAAACGCTTCGAAAATTTTACGACCAAACATGTTTTGACGTGCTTCACGCAACTCGGTTTTTAGCTCTTTTAGATTACTGTGAGTAGTCTCAGCAATATATTGAGCACTGGTTTCAGTAATACGCTTAATAACACTCTGACGAGCTTCATTAATCTTCTGGGAACCTTCTGCAATTAATTTAACGCGAGTTTCAACTAATTGACGTTTCTCTTGGTGGAAGTCTTTAAGTTCTTCTGCTAGGATACGGTTTGAGAATCCTGCGAATTTATCTAGACTTTCTTTAACGAGTTTTGTCTCGTTACGCATTTGTTTTACTTCTTCTGCAAGTACACCGTTAGCGAAAGAACCGAAGTTTGCTAGGGTTTTACGTAGTGTAACGCGGTCTTCAACGAGTTTTGCTTTCTCGGTGTATACTGCACCCATTTCTTCAGCGATTAGTTCAGTTACCATCTTATCTAGACCTTCAGTTAGTCGGCCTAGGTCTTCTTGATAACGACCTTTCATTTCTTCACGCATTTCAGCGGCTACTGCTTGTTTTTCTTCATTCCATGCTTCCTGAATTAGCTGTTTCGCTTCGTCAGAAAGAGATGATTCTTTTAGAAACTTATCTAATTTAGACATTATAATCTCCTGTAAAGTACTTAACATTCGTACTTTTGATGTACAAATATTTATAAATTTTTTTGTTACCCTTTTAAATCTTTAAAAAAAGCGTGAATTTCGTTTTCTACACCATTTGATGATTTAGATTCCACTATTGCTGCTTTTTTACTACCACTAAGAGGTGAACCGTACTTACTCATAAGAGATTCAAATACCGCTGTTGGATACGCTTCTGGAGCACTCGGTTGTGCCACAATGTCAATAGTAACTATTTCAAAATCAGAAACAATGCCATTATGGTCTACGTTACCGGAACCACGCGAACTAACACCTAGTTTCACACCGCTTTCTAGCATTTTACGAATATTTTCACCATGTGCAGTTGGAAGTAGCTTAATTTCAGCCATTCCGTTTTTACCTTCCATCCAGACTTTAGTAATCATTGCTGCTACACGGTCTAAGTTAATAGTAAGGGTTTCAGGGTGATCACATTCACAAAGAATGCTCTCACCACTCATTAAGCGTTGGTTCATATTTTCCACTGCGTGAGCAATTTCACTAAATGGATATATACGTTCGTTTTTATTTCGTTGGTCAGCTTGGATTGAAATACCTCTTAGGTAACAATCTTTACCACCGAACGGATTATCACGGTGTTCTAGTACAATTTTAGAATCATTGAATGAAGACCACTCTCGAATCATGCTCATAGTAATGATCTCCTTTCTTTTTTTTATTTATGATTAAAATTTAGGTGCGTTTTTAGGTAGTGGAGAGCGAGATTTTTCCGCAGTATTCTTTGGTTTCTTCGCATCTTTCATCATGCCTTTAGCACTGTCCATGACGTTATTCATGTCTTCAACTTTAGCAGTTTCAGCATCTTTGTTCTTTAGAAGATCGCCATCGTTGGTTACAACAGTACCGTCTTTGATCTTAACTGGAGCTACGCCATCTACTGGAGATTTAGCGTTAGGAGCTACAGGAGATTTGGATTTAGCTGCTTCGTTAGAAGGTTTGCTAACAGGTTTCATTTTATAACCTTCACCAACTTTCTCATCACCGAAACCGATATCAGCGAATTCGTCTTCACCACCAGCATCAATATCAAAGTCAACTTCTTCTTCAGCATCACCCATTGAATCACCTTCAGGGTCTACTTCGAAATCACCGTCACCATCGATACGATCAAACATAGCTTCTAGATCAGAGAATGCATCCTTAATAGATTCCCACTCGTCACCAGATAGAGAAACGTCTTCACCACCTTCAGATTCTTCAGCGTCAAAATCAATTGATTCTTCACCTTCGCCATCTTCAGCAGATACATCTACGTCTTCAGATTCTTCTTCTTCTTCGTCTAGAGTATATTGAATTTCAGATGTTAGACCAGAATCCATACCACCATTGATATCTTCTTCGATTACTTCATCTTCAACTTCTTCGGATTCTTCTGCTTCGCTAAGGTCGCATTCTTCTTCCATTTCTTCTTCTAGTTTTTTGTTAATTTCCTGAGCAGCTTCTAGGAAATACTTACGCATTTTTTTAGCAGCTAGGTCTTGTTCGTTGTTAGCAAAAGCCTGAATTGCTTCTTGCAATAGTTTTTTATTTGCCATTATATCCTCCAATAGATATACAAATTTTTTTAAATTAAGTATGTCATTATTTATACGTACTAAAATTCCGATTTTAAAAAGGGCTTTAAAAAGCGGAATTTTTACATTAGGCCGCCCATGCCGCCGTCCATGTTATCATCAGAAGGAGCCGGGGCATAAACTACAGCTACTACCTGATTTCGTTTCTCTTCTTCACTAGCTTTAAATTCACGGTACTTACGTAAATTGTTCAGTACTTTTAAAGTTAGTTTAGGTTTCCGAGTGTCAGTGAGCTTGTAAACTGTCTGGTCATCTTCTGGATCGTACATAGAATCATTTCTAGATTCAAAAAGTTCATTTAACATATACATCTCCTAACGTGTTCACTTCTTAAGCGAAGTGAACTCATCATTGTTATTTAGTCTTAGAAAGAATTGCCTAAATTATTCGGGTTAAAATCATCGTTTTGAACCATATCTTGGAATTCTTTATCAGCACTTTCCATATTACCTTCTTCATCCATTCCTAAATCCATTCCCGGATCATTAGGGGCATCAATACCAACAGATTTCAATCCAGCAGCATCTTCACCATTAGAAGCGTTAAGTGCGTCAGGATTTTCTTGTAACCATAATTGCTCATTCTCAACAATATCACTTTGTTCAAAGCCCATTTTCTTAAGAATTGTTTGTTTAGCAACATAAGGTAAACCGTCAAGGCTCATATAAGTACTAATTAGTTTTGCATCCAACTCAGCCTTACGATAAGAAGCAAAGTTAATTGGTGGGTTAAAAATAACCTCGAATGATGAAGCACTAATGCTATAACCATTCTTAACCATATAACGTTTAAATTCCATATCGAATACTTTAGCTATTAGTCGTTGATAACGCATACATTGGTTATTAAAACGTAATTCACTAGTCATTGCCTGTGTAGCACCGTCACCAAATAAAGCAACACCACCATCATCTGGACCTTGCGGTAGATAAGAGGCAGGAATTTGTAGACCACGAATCAATTTGTTGTTAAAATAACGCAAGTCATCGATTTGACCCAAGTTATCACCACCCGGTAATGTTTCTACAGATGAACCACGACCTTCCGAAGTTTGTGGGAAGAAATAGTCTTCTAGAATACTTAATGGGTTATAAGCTGCATCCATTAGTGAAGTACTTCCACCTTTATTAGAAGGAATACGACGCTGGTGGATTTCATTCTTAAAGCGTTCTACATAAGCCATTGCTTGGTGAGTTTGCATTTCACCAACATCGATTTTAAATACTCGACGCTCTGGTGCACGTTGAACACGATAGATGATAATACTATCTTCTAGAAGTTCTTTTTGTTTATAAACTTTAAAGACATATTCTAGAATACTAGTGCCGAAAGGCCATACTGGATCTTGTCCTGTATTTAGTGTTAGGTGAACTACGTGTTCTGCCGCAACAGGAAGAACATCTTTACGACCAGCAGCCATATTGAATGGGTCAGCACTTTGTGCGTTACCAGCATTCGCATAACCACCACCCATTCCACCGAACTGACTAGCAGAACCGCTTAATGCGTTTGGCAATGAACCCGGATAGGCCATTTTATCAAAACCAATTTGAAGGTTTGAGAAAATTTTATCTTGCATGTTATAAGAGATATCTCTCATAAAGTAAGCAACAGGGTTTTTACCAGTTTCTTCGTTGACAAATACACCTTCAACGTTTGCTGGGTTTACCCAAACCCATTCCATAGTTTCTGGGTCACGAACAAAGAACTGATCTCCATATTTTAAAAGTCCACGAACTATTTCATAAATTCTGGTTTTAAAATCGTTTTGTTCAGCCCATGATTCTAAACGATCTTCCAAAGTAGTAACTTCAGAGTCGCCAATTTTATCTTTGTATCTAATTTTAAATGGTAAACCGAAATCTTCAACACTTTGAGTACAGAAGTCTGCGATAATATCTAGTGAGGTTCTAATTTCTGGGTCTTGGTCCATTTGTTCATATTGTCTGTATCGATCAGTACGATTCGACAAGCCCGTATATACTACGGGCAAGTAAGAAGCATAGTTAGATTTGGAACCAGTACTTTTAGCAGTACTTCCTTTATCTTGCTCGATATTCGAGGTCGATACTTTTGACCTCGCAGTTGTCATCTGACGTTTCCAACTCATTTATAATTCTCCGATTAGGTTTGTCTTGCAGTTTCCGTGTTTTCGGAAATCTGACGAAGAAGCTGTGCCATTTGCTGTATATTGCTATTGTTTGCATCCGTTGCACCAACTAAAGATTTCAATTGTGCAAGCATTGCTTCATCATAGTTAAATAGCGGATCTGGAACTGCTGGAGTTTCTTCTTTCGCAGTGGCTTTTTTGGCTTCTTCTGAAATACGCTCAGGTTTATTTTGCGGTGGTTCCGCAAGTACAGGAGGTTGCTGGGGCTTATTAGCTGCAACAACTGTTTGCTGTTCCTTTGTAGCATTTGTATTTATAGTTGTCACCGGGACACCGTTTTTAGCTTGTTTTTTTGCTTCTTCTGGTACTGGATCGTCACTAAACCAACTTTTCGCAGTATCCCACCAGCCACTAATAGATTTTTTCATATCTTCGAATGCATCTTGAATACGAGTCTTCATATCAGAGTAATCAAACTTAATGTTAGACAAAGAATCCCAAAAAGCATTAAAATCACCAAACATATTTTTGACGGTTCCTTGTAATTGCTCTTTAGATTTGTCCATATCACTTCCAGTTAACCAATCCCAAATTAATGAGCCTAAACGTGCTGGTAATTGAACTACATCACCCATGAATTTATCATATGCAGCTTTAACTGTATTAAATGCTTCATCACCTAGGATTATTTTACCTAATCTAGCGGGTAATTCACCAATAACACCAAACATGCCAGCCATTTTGCTATTAAAGTAATTATAAGCATCAGTAGAGATGTTAGCTAGTACATCAAATACCCCATCAGCATTCATTGTCATATCGCTTAGATATTTCATAGTGCTTAATTGAAGATTATTGTACATTTCATTAAATGGTTGAGTAAATGTCTTGCTGATCCAGATATTGAAGTTGCTTGTGTACTGTTCTAGCTGTGCATTAGTCTTAGTATTGCTGTCATTGAATAGTTTTTCTTGGTTTTGAATCTGTGTTAGTAGTGCTGCTGCTTGAGTGTTGCCACTTCTCTGTTGAGAAATCAATTCCAAACGTAATTGTTCAGAGTGTTCCTTAACATAAGCCGCCATTGTCTCTCGAACTACCTTAGAATCGGTTACACCACTTCTTTGTAGGCTTTCCATCATGTCAGCATAGCCTTGCATGAACTGGTTATTGTACTCATCAGGTAATTGGTATAAAGATAGCCTTGATGCGTTAATTTTTTGAAGAATATTACCAGTTTCACCCATACTAACGAACGCACTGTTCATAGCTTTGGTTACTTCTGCTGCTTTATCAGGATCAACACCCCAATTATCGGTCATTGCATATTGTGATACAGTACTGTCAAGTGTTTCACCCATAGAATCAAACTTACCAAGTAGTTCATCTACCGATTTACCGACAGATTTACTTAGATATGTCATCTGATTTACAAATTCTGCTGTACTACTAGCTTGATTTATACTTCTTAATGACTCTTGAGTACCGTAAAGTTTCTGATACTTGAAGTTCTTAGCCGTAATATCAGCTAATTGCTGTTGTGATACCCCATAAATTCCATTTGCTTGTTGTAGATCCTGTACTGAACCTAGTAAATTAGCAAAACTGCTTACACCATCACCGTACTGACCATCCATTGCTGCAATTGATTGACTGTTTTGTTGTAAAGCTGCGTTGAATTCGTTTAAACTCATGTAAGATTTACCAGAAGCAAGTCTTGCAGAGATCATGCCGTCACGCAAAGTCAAACCAGCACTGTTTAATTGGTTGTACATGTCTAATTGTTGGTTCATGTAGTCATAAACTTTCATACCTACGTCAACAATAGCCGTAAACGCCGTTGCAGCCGCTCCTACGGGGCCGGGAATCATTTTGAGTGAACTACCTAATGCACCAACACTCGTCCCTAGAGAGCCTACTACGTTCGCTGCGGAGGCACTATTACCGAGGGCAGTTCTTGAAATGTTTTTCATCTCTCCAAACATTTGCTTGAAGAATTTACCACCAGAGAAGTCAGGAGGTCTTGGACCACCACCTCTTCTTCGATCACCCGGTCCCGGAGGTGGATTCCCATTCCCCCCGCTACCTCCACTACCATTCTTTCCTTTACCTTTGGCAATTTGAATTTGAACTTTCAAACTATCAGCCAGTACTTCACGCATAGCAGTTAGGTGGTCATTGGCTTTTGTTTGTTCATTAAGCATTTGCTGCAAAAGGAAACTGTTATCAATTGCCATATTAATTCCTTATAAATAAAATTATATAGAATTATTTATTATATGGAGTCCTTATGAGTAAAATGAACCCACTCGCTAAGTATACTAAGATTGAAGAGATTTTTGTTAAACTAGCAAGTAACAACGTAGTAAAATACAAACCTGAAGTACTAAAAAGTATTAAACTAGGTGTTTGTGCTCGTGCAGCACGTGATGAAATTATGCTTAACACACCAGATGCACTTATCGGAGGTGATGCAGTGATTAAAGTCATTGAGAACTGTGTTCCCGGTATTGAAGATGCTGGTGAGTTGTTTGTTAATGACGTAGAACAGCTTTTAATTGCAATTAAAGTTGCTTCTAAAGAAGAAGATTATGAGATTCAAACAAAATGTCCACATTGTGATCATGAAGGTGCATTCCATCGTAATCTACAAAATTTACTCGATACAATGAGCTATTTCGATAAACAACCAATCGTAGAATTAGTAAATGGTCTAAAAGTTTATTTCAAACCTTATACATGGAATGAGTACAGTGATTTTGGTCAACGCATGTTCCAAGAGCAAAAGAAATCAGAAATGATTGATTTAATCGAAGGGGATGATGATGAGAGTACTGAACAGAAGAAGAAAATGTTCACTGAAGTATTTGAAGCGATGACTCAACTTAACTTTGACATGATTGTTAAAAGTATTGAGAAAATTGAAACACCAGATGGTGATATTGTGGATAGTGCAGAATTTATTCTTGAATGGGTAAGTTCACTACCAAAAAGCACACTTAAAGAAGTACGTGAAGCATCTGATGAACTTCAAGAGATTGGTATCAGTCATAAAATGGAAGTGCAATGCTCTGAATGTGATCATGAATGGGAAATCGACAAACTTCGTTATGACCCATCACATTTTTTCGGATTCAGCTTCTCATTGCCAAGCCAGAAGAAATAAGACAAGTGTTGAGTGATATGGAACTCAATGTAAAAGAGATAAAGTCATCTCTTATGGAGATTTCTGTCTATATCACTAACACTTCCTATGAGATGCTACTCAATATGCCAACAAATGAAAGAGACCTTCTGGTTCGTGCATATAACAAAAAAGTAACTAAAGAAAACAAATCATAACCAGCCTCTGTGCTTGGTTTTTTTGTATCTTAATTTGGGTAATAATCAATTATTGTATCTATCTTGTTTGATTAGCCAATCTTCGATTGTCTAAGAATTTTCAATTATTCATAACTCATTTCATTCGTTATTCATAATTTCAATTCATTTCTAATTATTGAATGTACTTAATTGTACTTTATATCTTGACGAGATTTGCTGAGGTAATTTCATCCCCCCGCAGGGGAATGAAGACAATAAAAAAGACCCAATTAAGGATCTGAATATTGCTTGACGCTGATAGCATCGGAATTATTGTATAGTGAATTTCTAAATTTCTTTAGAGCGAAAGCGGGTTGCTCTGTTTCTCTCTATCACTGTCATGTGCAACGGTCGTAGTCTTAGTACGCATACATTAAAATCCATACAATCGAATCTTAATGCTGTTCAAATTTCAAGCGGATCTATAGCCAGCCTTAAAATTGAACTCCCTTAACAAGTGTGGTCAGGTGTCCCTCATATATCTATCTAGCAAGCGTCAATCTGTCTAACACGCTCGTTTATAGTGCCGTATTGCCGTGGGTGGTACAAACTATGCCAACTCCTAACGGGTCTCTTCTGCACTTCGCACGTGTGGTCTGCTCATCTGCCATCTACATTTTCGATAGGATCAGGATTCATTTCGTAGGCTTTCGCCTCCACACTGAGTTATCTATATTATATCACACTTTTGCTCATTTGTCCCAAAAAACGTAAATACATTGTATTAATTATTTGGAGAAGTACTTAAGATGACAAAAAAACGATTAAAAGATTCTAAGGATGCTGCAAAGTACCGTAATGAATTACTAAAAAAACAAAATGGTATTGATCCTATTACTAAAGAAGTCATAACTAAACCAGTACTAGATCATTATCACCAAGGCCACCAGCATTGTCGTGAGGTACTACAAAACGAATGCAACGCATGGGAAGGGAAAGTAACCAATAGCTTTAATAGATACATGAAGCACTTAACAGATAAACCACTATCCGAAGTACTGAGAAACCTAGCCGATTATCTTGATCGAAATGGTAGTATCCCTGAAGACGAAATGGTAATTCACCATACTGCACTTACCGTGGATGTTAAAAAGTTTAAAGCCTTACCAGCAGCCCAACAGTGTTCAGTACTAGAATCTTTTGATGTGATTCCTGATACTAATACTGCGAAAAGAGCAAAACAAGCTCGTAAATTAATCAAATCTGGCGATTTGGATATGCTTAAATTAAAAAGGAGTTGATATGTTTCCATTACCAAGAATAAGTACTTATGGAAATAGAGTGGTAGTTAAAAGTGATATAGTAAAAGTACTAAGTAATGTTGGTGCAGCTACTGTAGTTCTGTATAGTAGCGGTCAATTGTATGGTTGGGGTTCAAACGCCCAATATTCATTAGGTACTGGAGATAATACACCAATAACAACACCTACTTTGTTACTTAGTAATGTAAAAGATGTATGGTTGGGTGTTAACGATACTCTTGTTTTAACCAATGATGGTAAAATGTTATGTTCTGGTATAGGAACATTATTTGATAGTTCAAACATTCGTCGTGCCTCATGGACTGATGTTAGTTCATATTTTAGTTCTATAGGAATTGAAAATATAAAGAAAATTGATATTAATGCTGGATGTTTGGCAGTCCTAGACAAATCAAATAGATTGTATGCATGTGGTGATAACATTTATGCCAAATATGCACCAAGTGCTTCGACTAGATATGCAACACCAACGTTGATTTTATCTGTGTGTTATGATATACATGGAAATGGCAACCAAGCATTATTTACATTACGTTCTGATATGAAAATATATGCTGGTGGGTCAAACTCAAATTACCAGTTAGGTACAACCGCATCCAACCAAGGAATGAATACTATAATTTATAATCCTTATACTTTTGCGTATCCGGGACTATCATTAGAAAATGTATTATACACTTCACGTATCAGTACATTTATAAACAACGCAACGATGACCGGGGGTGGTAATGATTCGAATCGAATTCGACCTGCTGGATCTAACAATAGTGGTCAACTGAGTTTTAATCTTAATAACACTACAAATTATAGTGGATTTGGTAATAACTCAACTCTACCCTCTGGTGTTGATGGTTCTACAATAGTAAAGGGATATTCATCGTTGGGTAACTTTGTATCTCCTGTATTACAAACTGCAACTGGAATATATCAGTGTGGGTATGGTGGATATGGTCAACACGGAAATGGAGGAATTGGTAATTTACTTATGTATACCCGAAATTCTTCAATTGATAGCATCATAACTGATTATTCAAAATTGAAAATTTGGTGCGTTGGATTTTATAGTTCATTTTTTGTATATGAAAATAAATTATATGGTGCTGGTGGTGGATCTGCTTCTACTGTTAGTACTGAATTGCCGGGTTATAGTTCAGTACAAACATCATTTGTACGTATCGCTTTACCACTTGACCCACCATAAAAAAAGGAGCCATTAGGCTCCTTTTTGTTTAATAAATGTCGTCAAGTGTTGCATACTCTAAAGTACTGAACCCATCCTCTTTCACTACTTTCAAAATATTGTCAGTTTTTGACAATAGTTCTTCACGGTGAGAAATAACGAATACGTTCTTACCTTCAATTACAGCAAAATCAGAGAAAATCGTCCAAATACGGTTAACACCACTTGTATCCAAACCAACGTCAATGTACTCATCACAGAATAGAATATTAATACGCTGATAAAGCGATTCATAAGTATCCCTGAATGCAAGAGATAATGCAATATTAACACGTGTACGTTCTCCACGAGATAATTGCTTATAGTCGTAAGTTTGGTCGTTCAATGTAATTTCAACGCTTAGATCATTCATGAACTTCACAAAATGCTCAGAATCACACTTGTCAATGTAGAATTGCAAGCGATTGTTGAGATAAGTAATGTTCTGCTCTATAATACGTTTACGTACATATGAATCTTTGTTTAGTAATAACTTCACTAGGAAATCTTGGTGATTAGCTAGCTTTTCTAACTCATTATAAGTATTGTAATCAATAGTCTGTAATGATTCAGTTTTTAATGTCTCAATTTGAGCAATATATGGATTAGAATTACTTTCTTCACGTTTCAAATTCTCTGATAACGATTTATACGTCATTTCAAGTTTTTGAACTTCTGAAGTACTGAATACCACATCATATTCTTTAAGTTCCATCCCTTCTAGCTCAGTATATGTACTAACTAGTTCATCATCATAGATATTCACTTCATCAGCTTCATATTTTGCTGTATTTTCAGCTAACATGTGCTCATGTAGTTTTGCTTCTGATAATGTACTGTATTTCGTAACTGGCTTAGGTGGCATTTCAAAGATTTCAAGTTCATCAATCTCTTCAGTAGTGATTGAAATGTTATATTCAGCTTGAATAATCTGAGAAGATAGATCTTCTATAGTGTTCTTGATTTTATCAAGCATATCAGTGTGATTGTGATCATTTTTCAATTCACCATTACACATAGGACACTTACTATCTTCTATTGTCTTCAATTTATTGTATTCTTTGGTTAGAGAATCATTTAGACGTTCAAGCTCAGACTTACTTTGACGAATAGCCTGTTCTTTAAACATCTTAGTACTGGTATTTGTCTTTAGAATTCCTTCTAATTGATACCAAACGTCTAATTCTTCATGCAATGCCAATTCAGAACTAATATCTATCGATTTTAGCTCATTGATTTTGCCAAGTACTTCAATTTTATTTCTTTGAAGTTGCTGATCATATTGTTCACGCTTTTGCATTAGTGAATTTAGTCGATTCTCAAGTACTGAACGTTTATTGTTATGCTCAATTGCATCTTCCATATCTTTTGCACTAATATAAAGTGCTTCGAAACCAAATTTATCGGCAAACTCAAATTCGGATAGTTTAACTTTTAAGTCATCAATCCTATTTTGCTTATTGGTCTCAAAAGTATTGGCCTGAGACTGTAGATTCTCAATACTTTTTTGGATTCTTTCGTTTGAAGCTAATAATGTATCAATCTTGAACTTTTCCTGTTCAGCAGTCTTCTTAGAATCCTTTTGCATATCCTTTAGAAGTTCAGCTTTTTCAGTCAATTGTGTAATACCAAGTAGTTCTTCGATCATATCACGTTGCTTTTGAGCACTCAATGATAAGAAAGGGTCTACGTTGGCGTTAAGTACTACAATATGTTCAAATAGTGTCTGGGAAATACCTAAAATTTCATTTAGTTCTTCCTGTGTATCTTTTTTCTCACCTCTGGATTCATCTTCGATGACTTCACCATCTTTAATAGTAAGAAAATTGAAATACGTGGGGCTACGCCCACGCTCAACTCTGTATTCAATTCCATCTTTAATAAACTCAATCTCAACTTCACAATTTCTTGTATTAGTTTTATTGACTAAGTTGGGAATCTTGATATCATTACCAATGCTTTTACCATACAATCCAAAAACAAGTCCTTGAATAAGTGCTGATTTACCAACACCGTTACGTCTTCCGGTACTGTCACCGCCATCAACAACAACATCATTGTTCTGGCCTAGTACAAGAGAGATTTCTCTACCTTGTAATTCAAGTTCTTGTGGGGCATTTCCGAATGAGAAGAAGTTTCTCATTGAGATTTTTTTGATGGTTAACATTCTTTACTCCATTAAAGTGATGTATAAATTTGCATTAGAAGATTTTTGTCGAACATTGGTGAATCGATCTCTTGGATCTGACGTAGTACTATTTCATCCACTGATTCAGTACTGGTTTCTGCTTCACCATATTCCAAACTTTCTTGTAGAGCTTTCTTACTGTTCACAATATTGAATTCACGAACTTTGTATAGCTTACTAAAGACTTCACGAATGTAACTAATCTCATTCATGTTAATTGGAATATCAATTTGAACCTTAGCAATGACGTTATCTTGCATGTAGTACTGAGGCTCATTTAACATTTCTGATAAAGTGAAAGTCCTATATTTAGGTGCTTGATCCCATGCTTTAAATTGTGGTTCTTTACCGTGTTCTAAGAACATGATACCACGAGCATCATCCCAAGTATCTGAGAAATTATGTGGGAAGCAATTTCCTGTATAGATTATTTTAGTACCGCTCGGTGTAAGTTTTGATTGTCGTTTGTGGAAGTGACCACTAAAGACATACTCACAGCCATTGAAAGACTCTTGTGTTTCTTTACCATGATTAGGCATCTCAACCATTTTGTTTAGTAGGTAGCCCGGAAGTTCTAGGTGACCGAAAACATATTTGCTGGTGAGTGATGGCAATTGCTTGTACTCATCATCAATCATAAAAGGAATGAAAGTACAGTCATCGATTGTTTTCATTTGATTAATGAATTCGATGTTAGCAAATGATTTAGCCATATTGATACTTGTTACATCACGTTTGTTTTTGTGATACATATCATGGTTACCGACTAGAAAGTAGGTTTTTTCAAAGTTATCATTTAGTAGATTCATAATCTCTAGACCGTAGTTTAGAGTACTAATGTTAACATTACTTCTGTTATGGAAAAAGTCACCCATAAAAATGCAAACTTTAATATCACGTTCTTTGGCTTCATTAATCATGAATTGCACGAAGTTAACGCAATCTAAATTGTGTTCTCTACTGTTATTCTTCAAACCAAGATGAATATCAGTGAACGTTACTGCTTTATCAAATAGAGCCATTTCTACCTTCCATCATTTTCATTTCAATTTCAATTTGTCGTGTATGACTTGGTGTAAAACCATTAATTTCGAGTAAATCATCACGAATATTGCGTACATTCTTTTCAGTATTAAGTACTGATCTAAATGCGTTGTTAACGAAAGATGTATAGTAGGAGAAGGGATTTAATTGTACAGCAGGTTTATCTTTTTTGTACAAAATGCTTTCTTTAAATAGTAAGGCATTTTTTACTAGTTGTATTCTTGCATCGCCCATCATTTCATCTAAGTACGTATAATTTCGGTAGTTAGTTTTATGGGAGATTTCTTCTGCAAGTTTGATGAACATCTTTCCTAATTCATTAGTCATTCTTCCGTGAGTTAAGCAAAACTCACCGCTGTCCGTATCACCGAACCAGTGTGAACGAGCTACTTCATAGAAAGTTGCGTCTTCATCGACAATGTAATGTTTGAATGGTTCGAAGTTAACACGAATTTTAGCACCTTTCTCTTCTGGTATGTGTTCATCCGTAATTACGCGAATCACAACTTCATCGATTGGTACTGTTGTTAGGAACAAGCCACGCTCATCAGCAGCTTCTTTAGCTTTCTTCGCTGATAGGCCGTCTTCTGCTCTAATCCGTTCAACTGTCTCGTTGTTGAGGCGTTTAATACGTGCTGCACTAGCTTTTTCAAGTAGTTCTTCATCAATTTCATTCACATCGAAGACGATGTAATCGTACATACTGTAGCACTCATCAATTAGCCAGCAGTATGACATTTTACTGAGATGTATTTCTCGTAGTAAGTCAGCGTTATTCAAATACTTTTTACGCTTGGGTTTGGTTATCATATTGTAACACTCCATGTATTTTTTTCATGAGACCATCCGTGTCCCACCTCACTATTATATCACATTTTTCGAGTTTGTCCCAAAATTATAAATATATTATAAGTCTTTTTATGGAGAATTTTTATGATAGACCGTCGAATCAGATTGAGACCACGCCCTGCGGCTCAAAACTACGTATACGGGGATAGTGGCAATTTAAGCCAACCTACACTCCTGTCAATACTTAGAAGTACTAACGGGATGGTCTGGAATTATACACCTACCATTACCGAGCAACGTTCAGTGAGCTATGAAACTCAACAAACAATGCACAGTAACGCAAACTACAACAACTACAAAAACACATCTAACGCCATAATTTCAGTACAAGGAGATTTTTACTCCAACACTGCAACTGAAGCTATGTATACGCTAGCATGTATGAACTTTATTCGTGCAAGTTCCCTAATGGACTTTGGTCGTCAGGCAGCAGTAGCTAACAACCCTAACGTAGCAGTTGTTGGTGCTCCACCACCAATTTTACTATTCAGTGGATATGGTCGTTATATGTATAACGATGTTCCAGTGATCATTAAGTCCTATAACTTTAACTTCCAAAATGATGTTCCTTACATTCAAGTACCAGTTGATTCAATCACTGCTAAATTTAATGTAACGGACAAAGATTCTCGTGCATTTTTTAATAACTTAAGAGCACAAGGACTAATGAATAAAGAAAACGAAGTGTGGATACCACAAAAGCTACCAATTACACTTCAACTAGAAGAACAACCTACGTCAGATTATATGACGAAGGATTTTAACTTAAACGCATTTAAACGTGGTGCACTAATGAGAAAAGGAGGATTCATTTAATGGCTTCTACATATAGTCAGTACTCACCGTATGCAAAAGTACGTCAAACATGGTACTTAGATTACAACCTACCAATCGGTATTATCCCTGCTGATACCGATGTGGATTATACTATTCCAGCAGAATACGCAGAACAGCCTTGGCGTTTATCATACGATTTGTATGGTAATGAACGCTTATACTACGTATTTGCACTTTTAAATCCAAATATCTTGGTTGACCCAATTTATGATTTTACAGCAGGTACAGTTATCCGTATTCCATCACTACAACGAATCCAAACTTACTTAAGTAGTCCACGCCGAGTCAAATAAAAGGAGTTTATATGGCTAATCGAATTTCAGATGCAGCATCAAATACAATTAATGAACTATCATCAGGATTAGGTGGTCAAGCCAATGAATTAACATATAATACTGTTAGTAAAGGAACATCCGACGAAGTAACAACCGCTTCTGTTAATAAAGCAAAAGCAATTGAAACAAATGTCGATCCTAACCTTACTGGTATGAATCCTAATTCCTCAAACCCTTATAAAGCAAAAGTAACTGGTGAACGTCCTAAAAACTGGAACAGTGCTGAAGGTGTTTACTCAGATGCTAACCTAAATGATTTTATTGTACCTTATGATAACGCTTTATTAAAATATGACAACTACACTTACCACTTTACTCTATTTGGATTGAGTTCCCCTGAATATCACCTATTCTGGGATAACCCAGATACCGAAGTTAATAGACATGTAATAGCGGAAAGTGGTGTAACTGGTAGATTTAGTATAGATAGTGTTCAAATTACAACTGCTGGCCCTGCATCACCGGGTTTAACAACAAACTTCTCATTTAATAACTGCGTAATGGCAATTTCTGAAAATAATGGTATGAGTTTGTTTAATGACCTTGTAGTACTAGCAAATGATCTAGGATATAACAAGTTTATGGACCTACCTCTTATTATGGAAATGGATTTCATCGGTTTCCATCCAGTAACAGGTAAACCAGAACGTATACCGGGTCTAAACCGAAAATGGGCTGTCCGTATTAATACAATTAAAGCTCGTGCAACTGAAAGTGGAGGTACTATTGTTTATGACTTACAAATGACTCGTGCACGTGCTGGATTAGTTGAAAATAAGGATTGGATGCTCAAAGAACCATATACTTGTACTTCTGCAACGTTCGGTGACTTTGTTCAACAAATCCAAGACAAACTTAACAAGATGGCTCAAAAGCAATACGGATATCTACAGTACCGTTACGATGAATTTGCTAATGGAATGTATTATGAAATTCACGTTCCTGATGAATTGGCTGCAATGTCAATTAACTACGACATGAAACAATCTAAAGAAGTTGGAAATACAGTAAATGGCTCTGATGGTGCTAAAGACTTCTCTTGGGGTGCTGATGTTCCTGTATCTCGTGCATTCGATGACGTTTTGGATACATGTATTCCAGTACAATCAAGTACTGACCGCCGTCGCCAATTTGTCAACATTATTCCAGTACAAAAATATGTCGGCTATGATCCAATTCGTGCAAACTTGGCTTATAAAAATCACTTCTACATTGTTAAGTATAATATTGGTGATGTTGTTAGTGAAGAAGACCTTAAACATGAAAAATTCAACTTCGAATACTTCTTTGAAAACGCCGACAAGTATGCGGAACCGGGTAATAATGAACCTAAACTTAATATTAAACGCTACGACTATCAATTTACTGGTCTAAACCAAGAAATATTGAACCTAGAACTTAAATTCGACCAAGGATTTAACGTAGCAGTAACTCGTAACCCAGATACACAACGAGATATTGAAAACCGTAGTGGTACTCACGCCGCTGAGTACATTCAATTGGGTGACACAATTTATGATACCTCTATCCGTACTAACGTAACCGATATGTGGAGTAAATCACAAGATTTAAAAGATGAACAAAATAATGGTCGAGTTCTTTCAGATGAAGAACAACGTTTCATACGTGACACTGAAGCAGTAACATCTCAACAAATGAAAGTCGGTCAAGAAGATGAACAAAATGAGCTATTTGGATATACTAGTACTGGCCCATCTTATATCGAAGACTACCGAAACGAATATGACATGACTTATGCTGGTACTGAAGGTATTGGTGGTAAAAATGGTACTATCGATGCTGTTCCTACTGAACCAGAGAACATTAAAACCGCTGTTTCAGGTTCAGAGAACGATAACAGTGGTAGCTATGAAATGGATCGCCGTTTAATGCGTGACAACTATTATAACCGTACTTTCTTGAGTAAATTGGATATGAAAGTTGTCGGTGACCCGTTCTGGTTAGGCTGGAGTGACATTTCATATATGAATTACCTCCAAAAAGCCGTTGCAGGTGAAGATATGGAAGTAGATACTACCGATGTTCACTTTGCTAACTGGATTAACAGTGAAGCATACCTACTTTTAAACATAAAACCTGTTGTTGCTATCAGTGATAGTACTGGTATTCTAGATTATGATACACCAACAATATTTTCTCAAACTATATACCGTGTAAACAAGGTTGTTAGTGATTTTGGTCCTAATGGATCATTCACACAACAACTTACTGGTGGTATAGTAATACGCTCTCTACGTAGACGTGACCAATTAACTGACGACGACGAAGGAACCGCAAGCAATGGCTGATACAAGTAAGATTTTCGCCAAGGATCAGTTGACTAGATTTGATCCTAGCTACCCACAACTAGCAACAGTCATGGACAACCGAGATCCAACCAATAGTGGTAAACTAAAGGTCTGGATTCAAGGCTCTCAGAGTGACCGTGACGCAAAAGACTCATGGATTGAGGTAGGATACCTCTCTCCATTCGCAGGACGTACACCGGGTGTTCCCGGTGCTAATTCATACCAACAATTCCCGAAAGGGTATGGCTTTTGGGCTGTACCACCGGATGTTGGCTGTACTGTAGCTGTAATCTTCATTCAAGGCCGCCAATTCGAAGCATATTGGATTGGCTGCGTATACGATGAACGCATGAACACTATGGTTCCGGGTATGGCAACCGAAAACCTACCAAATAGTGGGTATGATATGCCAGTACCTGTTACCGATTATGATCGTAACACAATTCAAACGAATTTGAAAGAAAAATATCCAAACGTACCAACAATCGAAGGTCTAAAGAAACAAAACCTTCTATATGATGAGGAAAAAGGTGCTGCAAACCGTTCAAGTACTCGTACTATCGCTAGTACAGTGTACGGCATGAGTACTCCACGTGGTAACAGCTTCGTTCTTGATGACGGTTTCACCGAAGCCGAATTAAACAGACAAAACTGGAACCAAGACCCAGACGGTTACCAAGATACACAAGTTAACAACCCCGTTAATGATACTGCGATCGGTACTCGCAAAAACGAAGGTATAGTACTACGTACTCGTAGTGGTGCTCAACTACTTCTTTCAGAAGCAACTGGATCAGTGTTTATTATTAACCGTGATGGTACTGCTCGCATAGAAATGACACCAGAAGGGGATATTATGATTCACGGCGATAAAAGTCTTAATGCCCGTATGGGTGAAGACATTAACCTAGTCGCTGGTCGTAATATTAATATACAAGCTGGTGCTGATATGCAATGTAGTGTTGCAGGAAATACTAAATTGAACCTTATTGGTACTCTAGATGCTAAAATTGGAGGCCAAGTCGTTATTAATGCTGGTGCTGACCTACGCTTAGTAACAGCCGCCACCCTTCGTGCTCAAGCAGGAAGTAGTGTTAACATAACATCTGGTACTAATACTGCGATTACAGCAGGTAGTAATGTGGATATCGGTGGAACAGTTGTAAACATCACTGGCGGTGGTACTAGTCTTACTGTTAAAGCTGGGAGTACAGCAAGTACAGCAGAAATGGGTGCTCCAGACTTCAAAACACCTACTGTTGGACTTAAAGAACATATTCACTACCACCAATCATTCTCTAGTGCATCAAACCACAGTGATGCTATGGCCCCTCCGGTAAATGGCGGTGGTTCATCAAGTGCGAGTCCCGCTCAACCAGCAGAACCAGCTAACGATGTGGCTCCAGTGATCCCAGAAGAAACTGAATACGAAGCTGTTCAATATATTAACAGTACTCAAGAAGTTTCACAAGTGGTTACCCAAGATATGCTTTATTCAAGTGATAGCATGACATATACCCAAACATTCGAAGGTCTTTACATGTTTATGCCTTGTACCGGGACAATTCGTGAATTTGGTTATTGGGGTAAGAATGTTCCTACACAAGATGGTAACAAAGCTGACCGATATGGATGGACAATACAAACTAAAGGTAATGTAGTAGCTCCAGACTTTGGTACTGTTTCACTTGTAGGTAATGGTGGTGTTGTAGTAGCACACATGAGTGGATACAAATCTGTATTCTATGGATTGGAAGTTACAGTACAGAACGGAAGTCGAGTACAGAAAGGTGATGTTCTAGGTAATGGTAAAGGTATTATTGAATTCGAAATACGAAGAATTTCTTCTAATCTATTCGGTTTCAGTGGAACAGTTGATCCGGGTCTATTCTATAGTACTGTTACTGGTGAAGGGGCCGAAGCCGCAAACCGGGCATTAACTGGTGGACAGCCTAGTAATCCTAATGCTCCAGCAGCAGATGCTACAACATTCTCAGAAAATAGTGACGAATTAGTTGTAATGACTAAAGTTAAAAGTATTGGTAGTACATATTCCCAGCGTGGTTCAAGACATGTCCCTAGACGTAAAACTTCTGCACGTAGACAATCAGTACAAGATGATACTCCAGCTATTTCAATTGGTGTAGTTGATAAGGCAGCTATTGGATGGAAAGTTGTAGCTACGGACGAAAAATTAGTCAATGATACTATAAACTTTGAAGGTACTATTGCTTATCAAACAAAAGTAGGACACTTCCGAAATGGTAGATTCTGGGTATTCCCAGATCCAGTTAAAGGACAAGATATTGGATACGGTCACTTAGTTACTGCAAGCGAACGGGCCAGTGGAGTGTTTAATAACGGTATTACACCAGATGAAGCTAAACAAATCCTAATTAAAGATTTACAAAGATCTGTAGATGGTGCTAAACGCCTATATGCTCAGTACTCGCTACAAACACCTTATTTGTGCCAGATAGTACTAGTAGAAATGGCATACCAAATGGGACCGGGTGCTCTTGGTAAATTTAAAGGTATGTTCAAAGCACTTCAACAAGGTAATTATAGACTAGCTGCTCATCATATTCGTGATTCATTGTGGTACAGACAAACTACTCGCCGTGCTGAAACTATGGCACGTTATATGGAGGCTTGTCAATAAATATTTTAGGCGACTAAATAAAGGAGAATAAAATATGAGTTGGACTTTAACCGCTAATGACTCTCAATTCTTTTCAGATGTAAAAATCTATGAAGGATCTAAAGAGTTCCAAACAGCTAAAGGAATGTTCAAGAATGGAAAATTCTGGACATATAAAGATAGTCTAGGACTACCAACAATCGGCTACGGTCACTTGATTCGTCAAGGTGAAAACTTCTCTAATGGTCTCACTGAGGCCGAAGCCGAGGCGTTGCTTCAGAAAGATGCACTTAACGCTTATAAAGATGCTAAGTCAATTTATGAACAATATGGTATGAATGGACCAGTCGAACTTCAGCGTGTACTCTGGCAAATGACTTTCCAAATGGGTAAGTCGTCAGTACTCAACTTCCGCAAAGCACTTGTTGCTATGGGGAAAGGTGACTACAAAACTGCTGGTAGAGAAATGCGTGACTCTAGATGGTATAGACAAACTACCTCTCGTGCAGAAAAAATGGCTCGCATTGTAGAGGGACTTCAGTAAGGATAATTAATGGCAGTTATATTCAAAGGGTTCTCATCACCCATTGTTGGAAAAACTAAAGTACTATATGACGAAGAACTTGTTAAGCAAGACCTCCTAAATCATTTTAATACCAGAAAAGGTGAACGGGCTTTCGATGCCGAATACGGCTTCATTGGATGGGATTTCATCTTCGAACTCGACCAACCAAGCGTTAAACAAGCACTTGATGATGATGCTCGACGTATAATTGCTCAAGATCCTCGCGTCGAAGTACAACACTTGGAAGTACTGAATACTGAATACGGTTACCGTATCAATATTAACCTGTACTATGTTCAATTGGAATCAGTTGAAGACCTAGTAATAGTGTTCGATAGACGTACTAACGAAAAAATGGTAGCTATAGCTTCTAACTTTTAATAAAAAGGCATCCGATTGGATGCCTTTCTTTTTGATAAATATTTCTATACTAATATTCGAGGTACGTAATGACAAAGAAGAAAACCTATGATGAAGATCATATTTCAGTACTGAAAGAATACTTTATTAATATAGAATTAAAGGAATAATTACTATGTCACAACAAAAAAGACAATCAAATTTATACGCCGCCGAGAATTGGAAGCAAGTGTATGAAAGTTTTTATAAAATCAATTTGACAGCCTACGATTTTGACACCATTCGTGAGAGTATGATCAATTACTTAAGATTGACCTATCCCGATTCTTTTAATGACTGGATTGAGAATAGTGAATTCATCTTTATACTAGACACTATTTGTATGCTAGGACAAAACTTAGCATTCCGAATGGACCTAAACTCTCGTGAAAACTTTTTGGACACAGCGGAACGCCGTGCTTCAGTACTAAAACTAGCGAAGATGATTTCTTACGCACCTAAACGGGCGTATCCGGGTCGTGGATTAGCTAAGTTAACTGAAATCAAGACAAACCAAGATATACGTAACAGTTACAATGAATCATTGCGTAACAAGACAATTCGTTGGAACGATCCTGCTGATAATAACTGGTATGAGAACTTTATTTTAGTTATGAACAGTTCATTTATTAGTTCTAACCAGTTTGGTAATCCTGTTAAGAAAATTTCTACCAATGGTGTATCGAATCAATTATATCGAATGAACACCATACCTATGAGTGCACCTAGTATTCCATTTACTGCGGTGATCAATGGAACATCGACTACATTTGAGGTAGTTAACCCTGATATTAACAGTATTGGTGCTGATGAACGTCACCCTGAACCACAAGATCAAAAATACATCATCTATCGTAATGATGGTAATGGTTTTGCATCTCCTAACACTGGATTCTTTGTTTACTTCAAGCAGGGAACATTATCTTATACAGATTATCAGTACGATATACGTATTGAAAACCGTATACAGAATATTGACACTAACAACATTAATGAGACTGATGTTTGGGTACAAGAAATCAATGAGGATGGTATCGTTCGTTCTAAGTGGACAAAAGTACCGTCAATGGAGAGTATAGCTTATAACTCGGTAGATCGTCAATTAAAATCTATTTTCTCAGTAACAACCCGCGATAATGATCAGATTACTATTAAATTCCCTGATCAACGAAGTGGTGTAGTACCTCGTGGGACATTCCGTGTATGGTATCGTGTGAGTAATGGAGAAACTTATAGTATTAAGACTTCTGATATTCAGAACAAAGGTATTAAGTACGTTTACCGTACTAAATCACAAACTGATTTCGAAAATAGTACTTTAGACATTAAATTCACGTTGCAGTACGAAACATCTTTGGCACAGAGTGCAGAAACTATTCAACAGATTAAAGATCGTGCACCACAGATGTATTATACACAAAACCGTTTTGTAAATGGTGAGGATTATAACATTGCACCGTTGATGTTAGGTAATACCGTACTAAAAGCTAAGGCACTTAATAGAATTTACTCTGGACAGTCCCGATTCATCGATATTAATGACCCTACCGGGAAATATCAAAATACTGACGTATTTGCTGATGATGGTGCGATGTATAAAGAGAATAAAACTATTCGTCAGGGTGTTTTATTACCAACTGCTAAATCTAATGAAACTATTATAGTTGATTCTATTCAGCCTATCATTGGTGACACATCTGTTATTCAGACGTATCAAGAATGGGAGCCTAACACCGTATATCCAACTAATAACCAGCATTGGTCACCTGAGTACAATTCATTGTATTCTAAAAATACGTATGGTCGTATTTTGATTAACGGTGAACCAACATCTGCTTATGATGTGGGTACATTAATCAACTTCAAAAGTAATACAACTTCTGGTTATTGGACAAGTATTGTTGGTCGTGAGGATAATGGTTATTACATTTTATCCAAACCAATTTCGGCTGATATGTTGATTTATTCATATTTGAAGCCGTATCGTGTTCAGTTTAATACAGTTGAGATCCAAACTATTTCTGCTATGATGAATCGCAAGACTGATTTTGTTATTATCTATGATACTTCTACACTTTCTTGGATTCCAATTGAGGGTAGTACATCTGAAGCTACTATTCAGTACAATAATGTTACTTATCCAATTTTAGTTCGTGTTCAATACACTGCTGAGTCATGGGAATTTGATGGATATGGTGTAAATTATGTATTTGTTGGTGGAGATAAGGTTAAGTTTTACTTTGTAAGTACTAAGAAGATATCTGATATCAGTACTGGTACAGTACAAGCCGATAAGATTGACATTTTACCATGTAACAGTGTTCCTGATAACAATTTAGGATTAGGTGTTAATGTTGATTTCCAAATTTTGGACACAATTCAGCAAGAAAATGGATATCTTGATGGTTCTCGTGTTATTATAACAAGTCAGGACGTTGATAGCAATGGAATTCCGTTGGAGCCTAATCAATTTGCTTCTATTGTTCCTAAATTCACTGGTGAAGATGCTAAAAAGTATGGTGGGTTGTTGGTATTCCGCGAAAACACCGATTTCACGATTGACATATTGAATTTACCGTCAACTAACTTCACAGTACTTGATTCTAGTTGGACATATACTGAGGCACAAGCACAGGCAGAGGTTAACACATATAAACGTCAAGAATTTATGCGTAACGTATTAATTCGTAGTACTTCTATGAGTGATTTATATGGTAAGGGTTCAGGATTTACTATTGGTTTCCAATATGATGGTAATTCATATTTTGTTGAACAGACTGTTGGTAATAACAATGATCGTTTAAACAACTTTATTGCTAACATGATTGAGCCTGATGATACATTTGAGATGACACCGGAAATTGCGTTTTACCGTGCTATTCAGAATGAGGGCAATTCACAGCTTCCAGCGAATAAAAAATTATCTTTCTATGGATATAAAGAAGTATCTAGTGAGTACTATTTTGTTTCTAATGCTCGTACCGGAATTATGTTCCATTGGAAGCATTACGCACCTGATGACAACCGAATTGACCCAAGTAAAACAAACTTAATTGATATGTATGTTCTAACGAACTCATATAAGACAAACATCGATTTGTGGATTAAGAATGGGGCTAAGGGCATTTTCCCTAAACCACCTACTAGTGTTGAATTGAAGGAAATGTTCAAGGATGTTGAACAGAAGATTGTAATTAGTGATAGTATTATTTGGCACAGTGCGAATTATGTTCCTTTATTTGGTGATAGTGCAGATCCTGCATATCAGGCTGATATCAAGGTCGTGAAGATTCCTAATAGTACATTAAGTGATGATGAGATACGTCAGAAGGTTATTAGTATAACCAATGATTTCTTTGATATCAATTATTGGAACTTTGGTGATACATTCTTCTTCACTGAGTTATGTGCATACATCCACATGCAATTGAGTACTGAGATCAGTACTGTAGTGTTAGTTCCAAACAACCCAAATAGTAAGTTTGGTGAATTGTTTGAGATACCATGCCAACCGGATCAGCTTTTTGTAAGTACTGCGACTGTTGATAACGTATCTATTATTAGCTCACTAGCTAAGAGTAACATCAATATTGGTAATTAATTTAAGGGCATCTTCGGATGCCTTTTATTTTTTATAAATAAACCAAACGATGAAATGAATTTTTACGGAGAAATAAATGGCTAATGAATTTAAATTCCAGCCCACACAAGTAGCTGATGCTGTTAATAAAAAATTGTTCATAAAAAGATTGCCAGAATGGATGCAAGGATTGGAACAGATCCAAACTTTTTGTGATGATATTATTCAACAGTGGTTTAATCCTGCTGAACAAGAAATCGTAGATGGCTACATTGGTGATAGTAGTTCACCTGCGGCTTCCGGTAAGATTTTCATTAAAGAATTAACAGAACAAAGACAAGCATATCAACTTAGTCCTGCGTATGTATCTCGTAATGAAGATTTAAGCATTCGTAGTCTACAGTTTTACGAAGATCTAGTTGGGTATCTAGACCATTACGGCTGTCTAGCTGATAACCAAGATCGTTTGTTCAATGGTAAGTTCTATTCATGGACTCCACCTATTAACCCGAACAAACTAATCAACTTCAGTACTTATCTTTGGGATACACAAAACGAATATGGTATTGCACCGGACTATGTTGTTATGGAGCGTAACGCACTTAACGGCAATACTTGGTCATTGCAAAACTTCTGGTACACAGTTGGTCAAACACTAGCTGATGGTACTATTTTAACTGATGAAATGGCACAGAGTTCACGTTTTGCACGTGCACAGGTTCCAATCATTGAATATAACAAAAACATTGAACTATTAAACTACGGTACAAAATTCCGTGGTGTGGTTAATTATCTTTCTGATACATTAAAGCCAGAAGATATTGTTAACAAAAACCAATCAGACGGTATTCGTGTTGATGGTTTCGTATTAAAAGCTGGTGACCGAGTGCTATTCACTAGTATTGGTAACCCCGGCGAAAATAACCGTATCTATAAAGTTTATATTAAGCAAATGGAAAACGGTTCTCGTGTATATGGTCTAGTACTAGACGAAGACGAAGAAACTCCAGATCGTCCAAGTGGTGAGCCACATGTGGGTGATGTAGTACTAATCAAATCTGGTACAGTGTATGGTAACACTGCGATGTACTGGAACGGTACTATGTGGACTCGTGCACAAGCTAAACCTAGTGTTAACACTTTCCCATTATTCCAACTATACGACCGTAATGGCATTAAATTGAGTGATGGACAGATCTATCCAAGTTCTAACTTCCAAGGTTCTTCACTATTTGGATTAAAAGTTAACTTCGATTATAATTTTAATAGCATTTATGGAACCAACGTTGAGTTAAGTTCATATAACTATTTTGTATTTGAAAACTTCCTTCAGAGTATTCGTTACGAGTTTGATAAACTTGGCGTTGTCACTGAGATTCCGGGTTTGTATTATTACAACGTAATTGACGAAGTGAATAATGAGTTTACCAATAACCTCAAAACGGATTGGGTTCGTTCGCCTGAATTTTCTAAACAGTTCGTATTCCAAGTACCGGAAGTTACAAAAACTGCGATGTACCGTGTATTTGATACTGTACAGGAAATGGAAAACTTTGATTCTCCTATCGAAGATATGTTTGCATATGTTCGTGAAGTTGACAGTACTTATCGCTATTATAAAGCTGAGAACAGTACTTTCATGGATTGGCACAGAACTCTAGAGCAAGCTGTTTCTTATGATGTGTATAATCACAAGTATGAAGTAGCCCAAAAGATTGATCCAAATAATACTGATGAAAGTATTGAAATTAATATCGATGGTATTAAGATTGAAAACTACACAGTAGAGCTAAACACATCTGGATTGATTGATTTCGTTAATATTGACAGTACTGTGAATATCACAGAGGATTCTGTTGTTTGTATTCGTACATACAGCAAAGAGAAAGTACCAAATTTCGATCTAGGTGCTTATGAAATTCCTATTAACTTACAAAATAACCCATATAACGAATTTGTTAAGTACATCCATCAGGGTGATTATACTCCACATTTCCGTGAAATTGTCCAAAAGAACATTACTCGTGGTACAGTTGATGATTTCAACAACTACGAAGAACGTTTAGAAGCTGGTTTGGTAGACAACTCTGTTGGTACTCATATTATTCAGAACGAAGCATCAATGCTTCCACTAATGCTAGATACTGCTAACGAAGACATTGATCTATTTGAAGCATTCATGTTCTTGCAGTCTGAATACTTCCGTTTCTTAAACAAATTTAACACCCAAATGGTTAATCTATATAATGATGACAAATCCGGGTTCATGGCTAATAGTGCATCGAACATCGTGAATGCAATCTTTGATGTAATTAACGTTGGTAAAAATAATACTTTCCCATTCTATTTGGATGGTGTTGGTAGTAGTGCTGGTACTAACCGTACCTTTATTCCACCTACTCCACAGTTCATGGGTATCCTAAAAGCGTTTACCCCACAAAAAGCTACGTATATGTACGCTGGTAATGAACTTGGTTGCTATAATGTGAGCCACACTGGTATTATTTCTAAAGCATATAAAGTTATCAATGGAATTGATAAAATGGATGATGTTATCTATGAACTTGAAAATCGTATTTTCAATAGTATTGATAATTCATTCAAAGTTGTAGATTATCTACCACCAATGGATGCTAGTGATATTTTCCCTACTCCATTTAACCCAAGTACTGATTATAATGCAACAGAGTACAACACTCTTTTACTACGTGGTTATATTAACTTCATTGCAACCAATGGAATTAGTAATAGTACCCACGAATATGATCCTGCTAACTGGATGACTTGGAATTACACTGGTACAACTTATGTAATTGATGGTCAACCTACTAATTACCCTGCACGTGGTTCATGGCGTGGAATTTATACCGACATGTTTGGTACATATCGTCCTGCTACTCATCCGTGGGAAATGTTTGGCTTTGGTCAACGTCCTACATGGTGGAACCAAGAGTACGAACCAACAACAGTTCGTATTGGTGAAGGTGCAACTGATTTCATTACTGTTTATACTGCTGAAGTATATGATGAGAACGGTCAATTAGTACCAAGTGGCCTATGGGATGTTGGTTCACTTAAAGGTGATGCGAGTACTGGTACAATCCTATTCGGAAGTCGTGCTGGTCAGTATAACAAGTACAAACGTTGTGGTAAACAACCGTTTAAACTAACTGTCAGTGGTACTACTAGTGGTGGTGAAGACATTTATACATTTGAATTACTTTCCCCTGAAACATTGGGCGTTTTAAGTGGTTCATTAAACCATCGTGCAGAACCTTGGGCTTATGGTGACATGGGTGACATGGAATTTACTTACATGAACACTGGTATGTTCCCTTACGATCAAGCACTATTGCTATACCGTGCAAAACCAGCACAGTTTGCGAACTATTTCTATGACACTCGTGGTAGTACTCTTAAGAAAGTACTAACTGATGACTATCAATTCCTATATGGTGATACTAATCATCGTTTAAACTTCAACAGTACAACACTAGTTAATGGTGAGAATAATAACCGTGTTATTGGTTACCAAATGGCTATTACTGATTACCTATTGTACCAAAACAAAAACGTAACAACCAAATATGGTGATGTATTACGTTCATCTAACATCAACATTGGTCATAAACTTGGTGGTTTCACCAAACAAGATCAACTTAGTTTCTATTCTGAGTCTTTCGGTCTAATTAGTACTGAAAGTCAACACATCGGTTTAGTTAAAAGCTCTGCTATTCGCAATGAAGTGCTAAGTGCAGTAAAAATCACTTGGACCGGAAGTGCGTATCAGATTGATGGTTATGATTTAGTTGGTGCAAACTTTAAAGTTCTAGTTCCTAACAAGAATGGTAAGAAAGTAACTACACAAGTTGGTAATCGTGTTGTTGTAACGTACATGGATTACACTTCTAACACAAATGAAATCGAATATGGTACTACTTTTAACTCATTCCAAGATGTTTACTCATTCTTGTGTTCATATGGTAAGTACTTAGAAACTAAAGGCTGGATTTTCGAAGACCAGAACGACGATGGTGTTATCCTTGATTGGGATGAGATTGGTAAAGATTTCCTACTATGGAGTCAAGAATCTCTAGCACGTGGTGAGTACATTTCAGTATCTCCAAGTACTGCAAGTGCTAAATTCGGTTCAGAATTCGGTTCAGTACAATCTGTTACTCAATTCAACGGTGGTGTTTGGTCATTACTTGATGATGAGAACGCTGGTATTCGTCCATATGAGATTGAAACTACACGTTTAGGTAGCGTCTTTACCGTTCGTCTAGCAGATGATGTGGATAAGCGTATGGCGTTGATTCGTTTGAACCTAGTTTCATATGAACATGCTGTAGTGTTTGATGACGTAACTATTTTTGGTGATTCGATCTATATTCCAGTATATGGTTCAGTACAAGAGTTAATTCGCATGTACGGTTATGTAACTGGTGGTTGGAATGGTCGTTTAGAAGCACCGGGCTTCATAGTACTAGAAGCTGGTACATTACCAGACTTTGAAACCCTAGTAACTGATTTCCAACGCTACTATGATGTTGATGAACCAGTATCGAACGTAAGTCTTCGTGATTTAGGTCGTCACTTGATTGGTTATCAGTCCAGAGAATATCTAATCCAAATGATTACGAGCGAACCAGCACGTGTAAACTTCTATAAAGGTTTTATTCGTGATAAAGGTTCTAACCAAGTACTAGAACGTGTACTACGTGTATCAAAATCTTATAATACTGATGAATATAAAGCACTACAAGAGTGGGCTTTCAAGATTGGTGTATATGGTAACCTATATGGTACTAAATCACTACAATTCCGTCTAGTTAACAATGAATTTAAACAGCAACCGCAGTTAATTACGTTTGATGAGAACGCAACTTCTAATGGTGATGGTAACAACATTGTGTACTTTGGTAAACAAGGTGCTGACGACCGTTGGGTAACACGTCCGAAAGGTCACTTTGCATTCCCGATGCGTTCTGGTAAGAGTGAGAACATCAATCTACCGGATATTGGTCCAGTAACACTTGATGAAGTGGACTATAGTACTCGTGATTTTGAAACAGCTTATGCAGATCGTCTAGCTTATTATGCAAATAATGGTGAAGTACCTGATTCTGTGTGGATGTTCCACGACATGAACGACACTTGGAACATTTTCAACCTAAACAACACGAATGTTAAACTAACTAGTATTGTTGCGATTGAGAGTGATGATGGAATGCCAACTACTCACTGTAAGTTAGTACTAAGTGCTGCTCATGGTATGAGCAATGGTGATTATTTCTACTTCGTAGATGAAACAAACTACATGCCTGACCTATTAGCATCAGAAATGCAGTACTATAGTGCAGGAACAGCAGCAAACGAAATTATTGTTCCAGTGAACATTGCAATTGATATGACATTCTCTGCACCGCAGCCAGTATTATATCGTTATGTGTCTCGCTTCGCAACTTCTTCTGCTAAAGATTCCTATATTAACAAAAAGTATAGTTATGCTGCACCGGAAACTAAACTTTTCGATAAAGCGACAACGTATAACTCTTTAACTAACGTTACTGAATTGTATATTAACATTTATGACCCAATCAACGGTGTTCTACCGGGTCCAGCCATGACAAACGTAGGTTTCGTCGGTTCCCATGACCCAGCATTGTATAATAGCAATGGTGAAGAGGAAATGGCTTGGGGTACTGATAAAGTTGGTCAAGTTTGGTGGGATACCAGAGAAGCATATTTCTTAGATTACACCCGTCCTGTTTATGACACTGATGGTAATGTTGATAATGAAGCTACTTTGGATTACAAACGTGTTAATTGGGGCAAATTACTACCACATTCAGAAATTAACATTTATGAGTGGGTTAGTTCTCCAGTTGAGCCTTATGATTGGGAAAGATATTGTGACGAACAATCTAAATTAAACAAAAATGAAAATTCTTATGTTCCAAGTGGAGAAGCATTAGAAGAAAACTATAGTCAGTTCGTCGTGTACGATACTGCATCACAAACTTATGTGAATAGATATTTCTTCTGGGTGAAGAATAGCATTTATGTACCACAAGTTAAGAATCGTGATAAATCATGTCAAGAAATTGCACGTATTATCAAGAATCCATTAACTTTAAGTACTCCTTGGTATTCTCCAATCTCTGAAACTTCATTTATCATGTCTGACATGCAATATGAAGTAACTGATGACAAGAGTATTCTAACTATTAACTACAAAGAAGATCACGACGATGTTATTAAACACGAACAGTATCAACTTTGTAAAGAAGGAGATAATTACAACTTCAACCCTGAGATTTGGAATTCACTTTGGAATTCACTAATTGGTCAAGAACCATTAGCGAACGGGAAAGTACAGGAATTGCATTACCCAGAAACCGAATTAGGTTTAGGATCATCTAAAGTATGGTTTAAAGATATTATCGAAGCTCGTAGAACATTTGTTGACGCAGCTAACGAGGTATACAGCCATATTAACATCACAACCAATAGCGTTGTAATGAATGATGTGTTTAATGTTAAGACTACAGAAGTTAACCCTAATGAAGTTGGCTTTAAAGTACTAACATATAACAATGAATTGGTTATTGCAACTAATGAAGATAAGTTCCTAGAGAACGATGCTGTATTAGTTAGCACAAATGGCACATTGCCATCACCACTCTCAAGTACAAGTGTGTATTTCGTACACTTTGATGAAAACGGTTATATTCATCTAATGAACAACCCAAGTACATCTGGTTCAGCGATTACTATTACCTTGGAAAACAGAGGTGAAGGTCAACATAGTATGATTAAGCAAACTGATTATATTGAATCACTAGGAACTTCCCTAGACATGACTCAGTACTGGTCATTAGCTGATTGGTATGATGTTGGCTATGATGAAAATACTGAATATACTTCAGAAATTTCTCTAACTGTAGCTGATACGAAGAATTACCAAGTTGGTGATATTATTCGTGTAACTGATGCAGATGGTGTTTGGACATTGTACCGCCGTGATAGCTCACGTAACCTATTAATTTGGACAGCGATTGGTCGTCAGAACAGTACTGTTAAATTAAACAATCAATTGTATAACAACTACTCTCAATATAACGAAGATGGTTCTTTATCTAACGTTGAAATAAACGTTCGCAAAGCCCTAGCCTTGTTTAAGAATTCATTTGATGGATATCAGAGTCAGATTGTTTTCGATATGGTTAAGTATGTTCACGTTGAGCAAACTGTTGTTGATTGGGTATTCAAAACATCTTACATCTACATTGTAGGTTTGGATCAGTCTCTTAAACAGAACTATTCAAACAGTGAAGATTTAATTGGACAAATCGTGGCGTACTTTGAAGAAGTTAAACCATACAGAACTAAGATTCGTTCTCAAATTGAACAGAAAACATCTGACAGTGATGAAATCAATGGTATCATGAATGATTTAGATCCTAACGGATATATCTATCGTGATGGTAAATGGGTTAAAACTCAAGCTGACATTTGGGATTATGAGTATGCACAATTTAACACTACCACTAACAAGTGGGAAATTCATGGTTCTCTACCTGCTGACTTCGAGTTACCAAATAGACGTTTCCAAGAAATTGATGTTATTATGCATTACGATAATGTTCAATGTAAACCTGATGAAAATATGCCAGATGCATTAGAATTAGAAACAGCAAATAACGCATACCAAAGTAATGAACAAGACTTTTTAAGTAAAGGGAGTCATTACAAACTTCAACGCTATACATATACAGTTCCAGTTGCAAACCAACTAGATATTGAAAATGCTATCAGTACTGAATTAGTCAAAACCTATCCTACGTTCAACATGGGAAGTGGTCTAGATGTTGGTCTACGTGAAATGTACAATACTCTAATGAACGATGCCGCTGCTTCTAACCAATTTACGGCTGATGTAATTACTGCGACAAACAAAGTTCTAGCAAGTGATGAATCCGTTGATGTTATGCAGAAGTACAGAATGTACAACACTCTTTCTAACCGCTTGAGAGTTTACACTAATTACGACATTGATTCAATCGAAGAACAAGTTGGTTGTCCATTTAAAGGCATTTCAATCGATGATAACCCAAATACTCGCCTACCGTTAGGTTTTGCGGCAAGTAATGGAGAAAACTTTGGTTATGTAATGCACTCGGTGGAACTATTCAATAAGTTTATGGCTATGGCTAAAGAAGCTCATCCAGAATATACACATGATGAATTGTATTACTATCTAGAATATGAATACGGTTTATACTGCTGGCAGGTTATGACCTCACCAGATGAAGATGGGAATGTTTCTGATGATTTCTATCGCGACACGGTTCAAGTACTAACAGCGATGAGAAGTACTTACTATAAAGATGACCTCGATCATTATGCGTTTGCAGAAGCAATTCTAAACAACCATGATGTTGATGCATACTGTATGGTAATGATTCCACGTAAAATGGTATTTGTTCGCAATGAAGCGAATGAATATCTAGATGTGCCGTTTGACCAAAGTCTCGAAGACTTCATGGAAGAACAGTTCATTAGTGAAGGTAATAACGTATTCTTAGCTGAAGTTAACCTTAATGATTTACCGATGGATCAAAACAATCCATTGTACTCTGATTATCAAAAAATCATGACTGCATATAACGACAGAGAATATTATGATGATATGAATTCTTTCGATAACCTTGCATTTGAATCTCAAACAAAACGTGTAGAACGAATTGCAAAAGATTTAGTGAATGCAACGCAAGATTCTTACTTCATGGACATTTCGGAGTTAAACCCGAATAAACAAAATATGTCTCAGTTACGTTTTACTATTGATGGTTATTCATATGATGAAGATAACATGCCGCAGTTGAAAAACCAAGGCAACTTCCAAGTTGAAGGTTATGTTACTCTAAACCCATATAATAAATCTGAAGTACTAGTGAGTATTCCTAGATACGAAGAAGCAATTGCCTTAATGGATAGAACTAACATGTATCATGACGAAATCAAGTACTCCAACCACGTTTATGACATTACTAACATCAATGGTGTTGTTCGTCTAGGAAGTGGACATGGCTTAAAAGTTGGTGATAGTGTTGCAGTCTTTACCCCAGATGGTGATGATTATGCAGCTAACGCAGTTGATGGTACATTCGTTACTATTCTAACCTCTGCATCTATTCGTACTGGTAACAGACCACGAATCTTTAAAGTAGGGGCAGTTAATGGCGATGTGGTAACTATCACCGGATTGGTGTTTAGCAATACTTATACGCATTCAAGCGATAGATGGTTACGTGGTGCTCCATACACCAGTGTCAATATCGTGCGTGTAACGTCCTTCACGGACTCCAGTTTTGCGACCTCATCCCACGTCAAATATGCTGCTGATCGCTCTTATGCGGTCGATGCGATGGATTATGACGTGTTCTATGATGTTATGTTGGAAGGTGGAAGCTATACTGATAATCTTCCAAAAGATGATTATGATGTGTGGTATGTTTCTAACGAAATCTTTGATGAAAATGGTGTAGAAGTTGATCACGGATATTATCAACCGATTTACGGACAAGGTGTTCTTAGTGAGCTAGTTCGTTCTAAACTTGATGATTCACTTCAAATCTATGTTTATGAATATAATACCAGTACCATCAAACCAGTACTTGTACCTGAAACGGAAACGTCAGATGCATATTGGACATACGCTTTAACAGTGGTTGATGGGGTTTACATTCAAACAAACAGTAGATGTACTGTTGTCCTAAACGATAGTGTTGAGAACATCACGTATGTTTCTAAACCTACCGCAGTTGGTCAAGTTACCGTAAATGGTTCTGTTGTTAGTGGTGTTTCTGCTAGTAAAGACGATGTAATTGAAATGAATTCTCAGCTAATGCTAATGCGTTCAAATGGTCATGCACTATTTGGATACAAAGGAAGTGCAGAGAACTATTATCCTACTCCGTTTAGTGATAGTGGTTTGAATTTAGGAAAAGAAAGTAAAATGGATATGTATGCAAATAACTATCCGGTTATACCGTTGAGTACTTATACTTCTTCTCTACAAATTCCGGGAACAATTCTAGCAACGTTGCTTAAATGATAAAACAAAAAGGAGCCTTTCGGCTCCTTTTTTTATTTCACGATAACAATCTTATCGTCTTGTACGCCGAACTCGACAACCCCACCATTTTGTAGTGAGCCACATAGCATTTCTTTTGCTAGTGGTAAGCGAATGTTCTGCTCAATGGTACGCTTCATAGGACGTGCACCCATACCGCGTTGTACGCCGTTTTTAGCCAACCAAGCACGTGCATCATCATTTAGTTCTACAACCACGCCACGACCCGCTACGGCTTCAGAAACCTGACTCATGAACTTGTCAATAACGTTGTCAATTGCCTGTGGTGATAGGTCTTTGAACTTCACGATTGCATCAATACGGTTACGGAACTCAGGTGGTAGGAATTCTTTGATAGCTTTATCCTGACCAGTTTCAGTTGAACCCATATTCATGCTGCGTTTACCAGCATCAGCAGCACCCAAGTTAGTAGTCATAATAACAGTTACGTTATTGAAGAAAACAGTCTTGCCCTTAGAACCAGTTAGACGACCTTCATCTAGTACCTGAAGGAAGGTTAGTAGTACTTTAGGGTGTGCCTTTTCAATCTCATCTAGAAGAAGAATTGCATTTGGATGCTGTTCTACTTGGTCTAGAAGTAGGCCGTTACCAGTGTCATGACCAACATAGCCGGGAGGTGAACCAATTAGTTTTGCAACGGTATGTTCTTGAGAGAACTCAGACATATCGAAACGAATTAGTTTAGAACCCATTGCATCTGCTAGTGCTTTGGTAATTTCAGTCTTACCAGTACCGGATGGTCCAACAAACATGAACGCACCTTGTACGCTAGAAGCATCACGTAGGCCAGCACGAGCTACCATTACGTTATCAACTAGTGTATTAACTGCTTCTTCCTGACCGAACACACGATTACGTAGCATTTCTGGTAGTTCAATCATACGAGTACTTTCAGTACAAGCAACTACAGAAAGATCTAGGTTTGCGATACCTGCAACAACTTCTTCGATATCTTTACGTGTTACTACTAGATCAGTACCAGTTTTAGTACGATTCTTCGCCGCTGAAGCATCTAGTAGATCGATTGCCTTATCAGGATAACGGCGGTTCTGTAGGAACTTCTTAGATAGCTCCATGATAGCACTCATCGCTTCTTCTGTATAGGTTACGCCGTGGAATTCTTCGTATTTGGATTTGATACCATTTACGATTTGAGTAGTTTCCTCGAACGTTGGTTCTGATACGTCAATTTTCATGAAACGACGAGATAGTGCACCGTCTTTTTCAATGTGCTGACGATATTCATCATAAGTGGTCGCCCCAATAACACTAATTTCACCACGTGATAGTGCTGGTTTGATTAGGTTGCTCATATCCATAGTACCGGAAGATGAAGAACCTGCACCCATGATAGTGTGAATTTCATCGATGAATACGATGGTGTTTTCACGAGTTTTAATTTCTTTTAGGAAATTATCTACACGTTCTTCGAATTCGCCGCGATACTTAGTACCAGCAGTGAACGAACCCATGTTTAGAGAAAGAATGGTTAGATCTTTCATGTGTTCTGGAACGTTACCATCAACGATAGCTTGTGCTAGACCGTCAATAATTTGTGTTTTACCAACACCAGCTTCACCAGCTAGGCATGGGTTCTTTTTGGTACGACGAGAAAGAGTTTCTACTAGTGCAAGTAGTTCTTTTTCACGTCCAATCATTGGATCTAGTTTACCTTCACGAGCTAGCTCAGTTAGGTTGGTAGTGTAGTCTTCAATAGACTTCTTACCAGATGATGGTTGCTGTTGAGCCACACGGCCTCCTTTCTGTTCGGTTTTAACACTCTGGGTCAAATCTACATCGGCACGTCTTTCGCTTACGTACTTCTGAAGTGAACGTGCTACTTCAGTGCGGGTCAACGACTGCTCTTTAAGAGCTACTTCTAGTGCTGTGTTGGAGAACGATAAGCACTCGAATAGTACAAAGAACCCTTCAACCGTAAAATCATCATTTTTTAATTGTTCGATTACTGATTGTTTTTGTAGTTCATACATTACACGAGTTACTAGTACTGAAACTGGTACTTGCTCATCTCCAATTGCTTCTTTCACTGATAGTGGAAGCTGTGGTGGTGGAACTTCACGAAGGTAACCTTCGATACGCTGACTTAGTTGGTCAGTATCAATTGAAAACGTTTCTAGTGCTGTTTTCACACTGTCAACTTTAAGAGCGATTGCACTTAGATGGTCAATCGTCATGAACTCATGGCCTAGGCTACGTGCAAAGGCTTTACTATCGTCATATAAATCTTGAAAACTGTAACTCATAAGTGCTCTCCTATTGAAATTTTGCACGACATAATAAATTATATCACAAAAAAACTGATTTGTCCCAAAAAAGTAAATACAAATATATAAACATTTTGGAGACAACAAATGGCATATAGCATGTGGAAAAAAGGCCGTCACGATGACTATAAATTCATCGACGGTGCAATTGCCGACCAATACAACATGGGTGGAACCGATATGTGGTTGTACTGTTACATTGGTCCTAAGAAAAATACGGGTACTGACCCTTCATTACCAGATTCTACAGGAAACACTATCGATGTGTCAAGCATTAGTGATTTAATCTTTGGTGAAACTCCAGATCGTGCATACAATCTAGAAGCTCTCACCCTTCCAGTAGTTTATCAAATACAAGAAGCAACACCTGACCTAAAAATTCCGGGATTGTTCTTCAACTTCAACACAATGGACATTACATTGCATTATAACACAATGATGCAGCGTGTAGGAAGAAAAATTATACCCGGAGATGTAATTGAACTACCTAACTTACGTGACTTCGATGTTATGGGTAAAGATAGTGGCTTAAACCGCTTCTACGTTGTACAGGATGCGTTCAGAACGTCTGAGGGTTACTCAGTGACATGGCAGCATCATATTTTTAAGATACGTGTAAAACCGCTTACAGACAGTCCTGAGTATGCTGACCTCATCGGAGGTGGTAACAACAACTTCCCGGACGATCCTGATGATCCAAACAACGGTAATGGTAACAGTACTAGTGATGGTGGCGAAAATAGTGATTACGGCAACGAGCTAGAAATAATGAATCGCATTATTATGCAAGCTGATGACGAAGTACCTTACATTCACTACACTAACGAACACCTTTACAACGATAGAGTGGATTTATACAGTGAAGCACGTGAAATCTTCCGTGGAACAACATTCCCTAAGAAACCGTCAAAGAACATGTTCTTCTGGAAAGAGACTTTACCATTACTTCTTGAGAAAGTCAACACTGAATGGGAAGAAGTTCCAACAAAATACGGTCCAGATTTCCCAAAACGTCCAAAAGATGGAGATTTCTTCATGCAAGAAGATCCTGCATCAATTTGTGGCTATACACTGTATCAGTACTTAAAATCTGATAAACGTTGGCTCGTTTGTGACCTTGAATACACCAAAGACCGCAAGGAAGACACCGATTCTGCCGATTTCTATGTATTATACACAACTCCTGAACTTTTTCAAGTACAAGATGACAATAAAACGTGGATTCTCGCTGATCAAGAACACCAGAAGTTCTTCGTGTCCAAGGAAGTCATTGAAAACATCTACAACCCTGAAGATTGGCGTGAAGAAATTCCCCCAGCACGTGGAACTGTAGGCGAAGGAACAACTTTCCCTAGTGATCCAGAGGATAATGAGTACTTTTACCGTACTGACTATACTCCAGTTACTTTATGGAAGTATTCTGAAGAATCTCACTCTTGGAAACAGTTCAACTACGGTGGACGTAAGCCTTGGACGGGTGCAGATCAGTATATGACAGGTTTCTTGAACTCACCAGACCGTGTTCCATTGCAAGATGCAGTAAAACCAAACATTGTGTACAGAGTACATAAGGATAAAAAATAATGAAAGTAGAATATTACTACGATGGACAGTTTCACCGTGTTCTAATGCACTTGATTAGACTTTTCGGAGACTTTCAAGTACGTTTTGGCTCCGATGATGAAGGAAATCCAAAGTACCGCAAAGTACCAGTACGCTATGCAGACATTTCTCGCATGGCTCAGTACATTATTAACGGAAATAGTGAAAACGTAGCTAAAAGTTCACCTATGATGACTATTAGTGTTGATTCATTCACTATGGCACGTAAGGATATTCGCTCACACTGGTCACAAAACATAGTACTAGGTACTAATGAGTCACCTGCACAGAACGAATATAACCATACATTAGCAGATCAGTACAGGGTTGAGCGTTTCAACCCGGTTCCGTGGGATTTGACCTTCAGTTTAAACATCTGGACAACACTTCTTACTACTAAAATGGAACTTTTAGAACAACTAGCGTGTCTTTTTGCACCTTCAGTGACGTTACAGACCTCCGAGAACCCGTTAGATTGGTGTTCACTCACTGATGTTGAACTATTGGACACGACTTTTAGCTCAAGAGCTATGCCTCAAGGCACTGACACTGACTTAGATATTGCCACAATGACATTCAAATGTCAAATTTGGATGAGTTTACCTGCAAAAGTGACAAAACCAAAACTAATTGAGCAAATTGTTACTAATATGCAAATCGCAAACACTGAAGAGAACTTTATTCTAAGTGACTTCAATGATATTGTGGTTGATGTGTTCACTCCTAAGAATATGGGAATACTTGTAGACAAAGTTGATAGTGGAGATAAGAGTACTGAAATGTACGAATTAACGCTAGTTAGCCAAGGATTAAATACAATATCAGCGAATGGTAGAATCTATTCGTGGGATGTATATTTTGACTATTTGGACAAGGCTCATAAGGATAAACAGAAACAAATTCGTTTCTTAACGTCCATTGAAGATCCTACGCCAATTAAAAGTGAAGTAATAAGCATTGGTAAAGACGAAAGTGCTAATAAACTTTTAGTACAGGTTGATTCATCAATCTATACTTCTAAATTTGGTATACAATCCTTTATTATCGAGGATAATCAATTGAGTAAAGCTATTCCAGAACAGGTTTACGTTAACGTATCTGAAAGGAATATTAATTACAAGAAAAGTATTATACCTCCAAACTATGCTGCTGTCATTACAAATGATGGTGCACAACTAATAGAACCTTCCACAATCGAAGGGTACATTTATAACACCGATGACCAAAGCTACTATCGTTATAATCGAGAGTTCGGGTGGCATCAGGTCATTATGAATAAGTACCGTGCTGGTTACTGGAGAATTGGTTTTAAAGAGTAAGGAGAACTTATGACAAACGAAGCTGTGGGTGCGATATTTCTCGCCAAGAGTACTGGACGGATGATGCTTAATCTACGTTCGGACTCGGTGACGTACTCAAACAATTGGGGCTTCGTTGGTGGGAAGATAGAACATCATGAAAGCCCTATACAAGCATTACACCGTGAGATTGAAGAAGAACTAGGAACATCTGTTCCTGATATTGAAGATATCATTCCTTTTGATGTTTTCTGTACTAAGAATGGAAAATTCAAGTACTATTCATTCATCATTGTATTGCCTGACGAATTTATTCCTGATCTAAATGATGAAAGTGCTGGCTATGCTTGGGTTAAAATTGGCAACTGGCCTAAACCACTACATCCTGGGGCGAAGAGTACACTCTACAATCCTACAATTGTTCATGACTTTAATTCTTTATGGGATTCCATAAAAAATGGCAAACCATTCTTGAATAGTTTGCCGATATAAAAAAAGGTAGCCCTGTGGCTACCTTTTTGTTTTTTTTATACACCTACAGGTGGAACACCTGTGAGTTTGATGAATACTGACCATTGAGTTAATTTAGTCTGTCCAGCACTTAAACCAGTAATGTTGCCATCAATACGAATACCTAAATGCTTAGGACTGTTTAATGATGCTAATACATAGTTTTCACAATCAGCTTGTGTTGTACCATTTGCACCCGGCAATGAAACATCAACACCGTTAATATTAACGTTAACGTTCCAAGTTGATTGAGTACTATCGATTGTATCAATAATCTGAGTTAGGTTAGCAACCTGACGTGGATCTGGAATTTGCGAAGCGGTTGTTGTACCCGGAACAAAGTTTCCTTGGTTATTTACATACCACGATCCTTTAATTAGCCATGTCTTGTAGTTCTGTGGAATAGACACTACTTCACCTTCGATTAGGTTAACTTCGCGAGCAATAATTTTTAGTTCATAAAAATAATTTGACCCGAATTGGAATACACCATCACCATTCTGGAATACGGTATAACCGAACTCATTAACATCACTTGCTGCACCTACGTTGAAATACGAAATTGGTTTAGTATTTTGTGATTGTGTAAATGACACATACTTAGTACCAGAATCATATTGAATATCAAGTAAAGATTCGAACTGTTTATTTTGTGGACGAGAAGTTTGAATTTCACGCCATTCTTTGTCCTTCATTAGTACACGAAGGGAATCACCATTATTAGTTAGAACCATTCTACCCATGATTGAGTTAGAACCATCTGGAACTGTGTTAAACACTGTGATCATTGGGATAGCAGCCCAATCAAGCTCGGTTGCAGGATTACTTGCATCAGGTTGGCGAGCATTATCAACTAATGAAATAAGTAGTTCACCAATACCAGAAGTATATCTGTACCAGATTTGTCCAGTAACGGAACCTTTTGGTGCTAATTGACCTGCAAAGTTTTCTGCTTGCCAAAGGGCGTTTTCGTTCCATGCCTGACCGTAGCCTACTTTATTTCTCCCAACCAAGTTAATTGGTGTTGGGTTTTGGTTTGGTTGGTTAGGACCAAGTACTGAGTTATTTGGGATCGTCGCGAAGATCTTCCCATTACTTCTATAAATTGAATAGTTAATCATTTATTATCCTTACTGTAGTTGAACACGGACTGTGTATTTCACTTGTAAAACACGGTTTGCACTTTTTTCTACAGGATGGAAAATGATATGAGTTAGTGGTAAACCATTGTTACCATCAGTATATAAACCTAATTCATCAAATACATACTTGCCATCCATATTAGTACTGGAGCTTGTATTTTGGTCGGATGGTTCACCCAATCCTAGAGTACAAACACAGATAATATCGGTATAGACTTGTCCGGGAATGTGCATAGTAGTGATGTTATTGTATTGTGAATCGATACCTGCGTTTACACGTGGGTTAATTTTTTTAGCATATGTTTCTGAATATAGTCCACCAAACGAAGTTACACGTGGAGTTTTGTAAGTTACACGACCAGTACTTAATACGACTGTACCACCGTTACCGAAACGCATTTCTGAAATAGCACCAATATTGATACCTAAGCTATCGACGTTATTTGCTAATGCATCAGCGATTGCACGGCTCATATTTTCAGGGTGAATTGCGTTTGCTTTATCTAGAAGTACTTTAGTATTTTCTGGATCAGTTACGTCCGTAATTAGTACGTGTCCTTTAACGAACAATTTCGGTTGTTCAATTTTGGATTCCATTTCTTTTCCTTAATAGTTTATTTGGATTTCTTCAATTTTTCCTGCCATACGTTTTTGGAAGTCGGAAGGATCGTGACTGATGTAGTTACGGTCAATACCAACACGAAGGTAAGTGAAGTTTCCTGTTAATGATTCTGCGAATGTACCAGTAACGCCGTGCTTAGTCATAAGTGCACCAGTGTTTGAATTATAAATTCGAGTATCGGTAAATTCCATATAATATTTACAACTTTCTGTGAATTTGATTGGGAACCAATCTTCTTCTTGTGGATCGCTCGCTAGAGTTGCTTCAACGTATATACGTCCGACGAATTCACGCAAAGTGAAAGCGATTGTATGCAATCCTGTAGTACTTCCCCAATAACCACCTGCTGGTAAGTTTTGGGTAACTTCATTCCAATAATAGTTATCATTGGATGGATACCAGCTATCGGAATCTTGATAATCGATCCATACGCCTGTTTTATCCTTTCTTCTGTAAAGAAAATTCTTTGATCTTAGAGCCATTTGTCTGTAGTCCTCTTAAATGAACTTTTAGTTATTTATTGGAAGTCAAATGTTATTTTACCTGATAAATATCTGTAATATGACATAACTCATAAGGAAATACATATGACAATTTCATTCAATAATGGGTCAAGTAGTTCTTGTAATAGTGCTGGTGCAAAGTTCCACATTAACAGTGCTGGTCACTTAATTGTAACTTATGCAGATAACACTATCGAAGACTTAGGACAAGTTGTTGGACATGATGGTGCAAATGGTACAAACTTCTATCCAAACCTAATTGGTTTTGAAGTTCCTGATGAAAACTTTGAAATAGATCAACCGATCGGCTGGACGTACTTAAGTCTTGCGAACGGCAAAGCTATTTTATACTTTAAAACATCAGCACCGGGCGTAACTCCTGCAACATGGAACCAATCTGAATTTGGTCGTGGTCCAAAAGGTGACTCTGGTCGTCCTTTCACCATTGACGGTTCAGGAACAACTTTACCAACCGATCCTCAGATTCTAGTAGATGAATATACTTTCTACAACACAGAAGATGGTAATATCTACATTTATGATTTGGATACAACTTCTTGGCGTGGACCATTCCCATTCCGTGGGCCTCAAGGTTTACGTGGTCGTTTTATCATCGACTCACAAGGTACAGACTTCCCATCAATCACAGATCTACCATTAGATTATACATTCTATAATACCCAAACAGGCTTTTTGTACTATGTAGAAGAAGATTCAGTAACTCACCAGAAACAATGGAGTCCCGGTATTGAATTCCGTGGTCCACAAGGTATTCAGGGTGAAAGTATCAAAGGTGATCCGGGTCAAAATGGTAAAGACATTAAAGTTATCGTTAATGACATTGATACAAGCTATACAAACGCATTACTAGTAATTGGGACTTGTCCTGCTGGTTATGTTGTTACAAATATTCAATTAGATGTTCTTCAACCATATGAAGGTGATGTGTCAGAAATGCTCGTTCGCTTTGGTGGTACTGCACAATCTGAATTGGACGGTACAGTTATCGCTCCATATGATTATTTTGATATTCAAACTCAACAACGTTATATCGTTGATGAAGTAAATCACGAACCTAGTGATAAAGATGAAATCATTTCTTGTATTTTCAACGAATCCGTAAATAACAGCACAACTGGTAAGATTCATGTCATCGTAACGATTGCATTCCAATCCCCAATTGAACCGATTTCAGACCATATCTAAGGAGATATAAATGGCAATTTTTTCAAACCTAGACGGAACTATGAAAAAATCGTTTATTCTTGGTAAGAATGGTGGACGATTCACATATGATGATACCCAAAGTACTATTAAAGTACAAAACTACCAAGGAAACAGATTAATTCCGATTAGTGCGGCAGACCCTATTGAGCCTTCGCACTTAGTAACACTAGGATATTTTAATACTCACGGTGGCGGTGGAACAGGTAACCCTATTCTACGCGGCACGTCAGAACCAGATGTAGGTCTTGGATCTGATGGGGATTTATATGTCCAAGTAGACGATACTAGTATCGTTCAAATCTTCATTAAAGATAATGGGATTTGGAAACCTTTTACTAAACCAGTACCACCTCAAGATTCCGATTATGTAACTGCACATACTGTTCAACCCACCGATTTTAATGGCTCCGGCAGTACTTATACATATGTATTACCTGTGAGTGTTCATAATCGTGGTGCTGGCGTTCTAGTGCAAATACAGGATTCAACTGGTAACAGCGTACAAACTGAAGTACTGCTCGATAATATCGGGAATATTACTTTAGTTACAACTGAAAGACCAACCGAGTACTTAACAATTAAACTTATAGGAGCAACTACTATGACTACACCGTATAGTAATACAATCAACAAGTCCCAATGGGTGCAGAGTGGAGATATGTTTGTACTTTCAGTACCAGCTACTACACATGGGCAAGAACCGGGTCCACTATATATCGCGATTTATGAAAACGTGGTAGACGGTGCAACTGGCGTTCCTCCTTTCACACTCGTAACTACCGACAGCACTATCGATAGCTCTGGGAATGTCTCATTCAAATCTTATGCCCCATTCAGCGGTAAAGTCGTTATTAGCGGAAAATAATATTAATGTCCAGAACTACAAGGTTCTGGATATTTTCTCATATTATCCAATAAATACACGTAACAATAATAGTTCAACAATTCCAACGGAGGGATTACATGTACTCTATTAAAACTGATCTAGGCGTTTCTGGCAACGGTACGATTGACAAAGATCTTCTTGTAAAAGGCAACGCAGTTGTTAAAGGAAATCTTAAAGTTGAAGGTACAGTTGACTTTGCTAACGCAACGTTCACACAGATCACAGTAACAGGTGATGCAAATCTCGCTAATATCGTATCTACCGGAACTTCTTCACTTACAAACGTGAATGTTTCTGGTAATACTGTACTAGGTGATGCAAGTACTGATACTGTAACTGTTAATGCAACAAGCACATTCGCTTCTCCTGTTGTATTACAAGGTAACGTAACACAACAATCTGGAACTGCTTCGTTCAAAGCAACTTCAGCCGATTCACTAACTGTAGCTGGTGTTTCTACTCTAAACGGCAACCTAAACATGGGTGCTGGCACAAAAGCTACAATGAAAGACCTAGAAACCGATACTCTAAAAGTAAATGGTAACTCTATTCTAGGCGGTACACTAGCGGTAACTGGTACTTCTACCTTCGGTGACGTTGTTATCAACGGTACTCTATCTGGTACGTACACAATGGACGCTGGTAACTTTAACAGTATTAAAGTAGCACAACTAAGTGATCTAAACAACGTTAATATCAAAGGATCTACTACTCTAACTGGTAACTTAACTGGTACTAACAGTACTATTTCTATCAACCACGTTCGTATGCTTGGCTCAGATGCAATCGTTGATTTCGCATATAATGACCCACTACGTCCTACTGATATTAAATCAAGTATTGAACCTTACCAAATCAGTTCTAACAACTTTGTTGCTAAAAGTGTTAAGTCCGACTCCGCAGATATTGGTGTTGTTGGTGGTACTTCTGGTCTACACGCAATCGGTCGTGCAACTATTGATTACCTAAACATTACTGGTAACAGTACTATTGGCGACCAAACTCAACTAGCAGTACAGGGTAAATCAGTATTCACTGGTAAAACTACAGTTGGTGATCTAGAAATCACTGGCTCCGTAACAGGTCTAACTTTCTCTGATCTAACTGTTGATTCACTAACTGTAACTGGTGCTTCTAACCTACAAGGTGTAACTGTTGGTGGTAACATTACTGGTTCTTCATCTAGTATTTCTAAATTCGCAACCTTTACTGTTGCTGATGGTACTGCTGGAAACCACGGTATTATTCAATTTGATTATTCTGATTCAGCACGTCCTAATGACATTAAATCAAGTATCGAACCATATAAAGTAAGTACAACAGATGTAGCTGCTAAGAACGTTGTTTCTGATGCTGCAACCATCGGTGTTGTTGGTGGTACTTCTGGTCTACATGCTCTAGGTAAAGCTACAATTGATTACCTAAAAATTGCTGGTAACAGTACTATCGGTACTGCATCTCCACAACTAGAAGTAACTGGTAAATCCATCCTAGGTGATGTTGACTTTACAGGTACTGTAACTGGTCTAACAGTTGATGTTTCCGGTCAAGATCTAACACCTAACTCTGTAGTTGCTACTGCTGCTGTTACTGGTGATACACTATCGTCTGTTACTACAACTTCGGTTGGTACAAATCTAACAGTTGGTGGTACTTCTGTACTAACTGGTAAACTAACCGCTCCAGCGGCTGATTTCTCTGGTGACATTAACGTAACTGGTCAAACAGTAACCGTTAAAGATCTAGTTGTAACTGGTACTACTACTGGCGTAACTGCTGAAGCTGACGTTGATGGGCTAGATATCGCTCCTAACTCTGTAGCTGTAACAACAACTCTAGATGTAACTGGCAAATCAACTCTTGGTGAAGTTGAAACTGGTGCTACAACTCTAGCATCTGCAACCGTAACTGGTGCAACTACTTTAGCTGGCGTTACTGCTTCTGCACTAACTACAACTACTTTAGATGTAACTGGTGCAACAACACTAGCTGGCGTAACTGCATCTACTCTAACTGTCCCAACTGTTGCTGGTACTAAAACAACCTTCACTGGTGACGTAGAAGTTCAAGGTACATTTACTCCTGCTGCAATCGATTTAAGTACTACTGATGTAGCTGCTAAGTCAATCACTACAACTGGTGATGCAAACGTAGGTGGAAACCTAGTAGTAACTGGAACAGTAGATCTAACTGCTGCTGATGTAAGTGTTAAATCACTAACAACTCCGGGAGTTGTAACTTCTACTGATGCGACAAATCCAAGTACTCTACCAGTACTAAACAGTACATCTCTAACTGCAACTAATGCAGATATCACAGACCTAACCGTAACTGGAAAATCTGTTGTTGGTGCTGTAACTTCTAGTGGTAAAGTAACTGCTGTTTCTGTTGAAACTGCAACAATCGCAAATGCTGCTGGTATTACACTAGCTAACGATGCAACTGCTGCTGGTGACCTAACAGTTCAAGGAACACTTGTTCTAGCTGGTGGTTTAGACCTATCCGATGTTGATATTACTTCTAAGTCTATTACGACTACTGAAGGTGCAACAATCGGTGGTAACCTATCTGTTGCTGGTACAGTTGACCTAAGTGGTGCTGATGTTACTGCTCTAAGTTTTGTAAGTACTGATGCTGATAAAACTAACACATTCCCTAAACTACAATCTTCTGATTCTACTTTGGGTGCTGCGAAATCAACAACTCTAAACGTAACTGGTGTAAGTACCCTAGCTGGTGTTACTGCAACTACTCTAGATGTTACTGGTGCAAGTACATTTGCTGGCGTAACCGCAAGTGATGTAGCTACCACTACACTAGATGTTTCTGGTTCTGCTGCGTTTGATGGTGGTATTACTTCTGGTAATTCTCAAGTTGAAATCCTTAAAAATACTTCTGTAACTGGTGATCTAAGCGTTTCTGGAACACTAACTGCTGGTGTTATCGACCTAAGTACTACTGACGTAACTGTTAAGTCTCTTAACTCACTTGGTAATGCTCACGTTGTTGGTGACCTAACTGTTGATGGTCAATTTGACCTAAGCTCTACTAACCTAGCTGCTCTATCTCTAGCGAGTTCTGGTAACACAACTGTTGGTGCTGACCTAGTTCTAACCACAGGTAACATTACTGGTTCACCAAAAGTTTCTGGTACACTAAACGTAACAGGTGCGACAACCCTAGCTGGTGTTACAACTGGTGCGGCTACACTAAACTCTGCTACAGTAACATCTACTTTAGGTGTAACAGGTGCGACAACTCTAGCTGGTCTAACCGCTGGTGCTACTGGTGTAACAACCCTAGCAAGTTCAGGTAAAGCAACTCTTAACTCACTAGAAGTAACAAATGCTTCAGTAATGAAAGGTGACCTAACTGTTGAAGGCACTCTATTACCACAAGGTGGTCTAGATTTATCTGGTGCAGACATTTCTGCAAATAGTCTAGAACTAGCTGCTGGTGCTACTGTTGGTACTACTCTAGCTGTAACTACTGATGCAACTGTTGGTGGAACTCTAACTGTAACTGGTGCAAGTACTTTAGCTGCTGTAACAGCAACTTCCGTAACTGGCTCTGGTGCTGGTAAGTTCGATACCGTAACCTCTGATAATGGTCTAACCGTTACTGCTGGTGGTGCAACTGTAACTGCTGGTGACCTAACCGTGACTGCTGGGAACATTGTTCAAAGTGGTGCGGCGAGTGCAACTGCTTCATTCAAGAAAACTGCTACTACAAACCTACATGTAGGTTCACTAGTATGGGATGAAAGTAAGTACATTGCTGAAGTTGGTGGTGCTGTTCATATTAGTGGTGATCTAGACGTTGATGGTACTATTAACGCTGCGATTAACTTAACTGGTCGTGATATTGCTCCACGTAGTATTGCAACTTCACAAGATATTACAGTTGGTACTACACTAGATGTAACTGGTCAGGCAACAATGGCATCTGCTATTATCGGTGAAGATGGTTCCCCTAACAACAACCTACAAGTTAACGGAAACGTTGTTTGTACTGGAAACTTTACTGTTCAGGGTCTAATCATTGGTACACTAGATCAGTCTACTTCTGATATTACAGTTAAGTCTGTAACAGCGACTACTTTCGTTAAAGGGGCAACTCTAGAAAGTACTGGTATCGCTACTATCGGTGGTAAACTAACCGTTAGTGCTGGTGGTGCTGCTGTAACTGGTGGAACTACATCTGATACACTAACTACTACTGGTATCGCAACTATTGGTGGTAAGTTGACTGTTAGTGCTGGTGGTGCTGCTGTAACTGGTGGTCTAGCTTCTGATACTCTAACTGTAACTGGTCTAAGTACTCTAGCTGCTGTTAACGCAACTAACGTATCTGCAAGTGGAACTCTAGCTGTAACCGGAACTTCTGCCTTTACTGGTAAAGTAACTGCTGCTGACCTAGAAAGTACTGGCACAATCACTGCTAATAACTTAACTGTTACTGGTACATTGACTACTGATATTGCTGACCTAGTAACTGAATCTGTAACTACCAATCGTTATGCTGTTAAAGCTAAAGCAATGGAAAGTGTTGGTGCAACTTGGACTCCAGATGGTTCTAGTAACGTTTATAACATTACTCTAACTGCTGCATCCTTGACTATCCCATCATTCCCATACACTGTTGGTGAAGCTGGTTCTTGGTTCATCTATGTTACACAAGATGCTACTGGTGGTCGTACTATTAACTGGAACGCACCATTCGGTGTTGTTGGTGATAGTGAAATTAACGGTACTGAAAACTCTGTATCCATCTGTCAAGTTGTTTACAGCGGTGTTGGTGACCGTCTAGATGTGTTCATTGCACAACGTAACCTATAATAGTAAACTAAGGAGAATAAATCAATGATTTATGTAGCAGTAACTAAAAACGAATCAGGTGAATATGAAATTCTTAAAACCCTAACAAGCGTTATCAACCAACGTAGCCATATTACTGGCACTACAATTGGTAACGTAACCTACCTAGACGCCGCAGGGCGTCTAGAACATGGCTTCTGGGAACAGGAAGATTTATACATCGATACTGGTGAATTCAAAGAATTTGATCGTAAAGAAGTTGAGTTTGATGATGTTGACGCTCGTGTAACCAATTCATATTTCTATAAACTAATGGATCTAGCTATAATTCGTGATGAAATGAAAAATCGTGTTCGTTCTTACCGTTCACAATTATCAACAAGTCAATACACTAAAGATGACAAAGTTTATGACATTTCTTCAGAAGGTCGTTTGGAACTACAAGGTCTAGTACTAGAATCTTTACTTGATTCTACTATTCAAAGTGTTTCAATGCGTTTACCAAGTGGTGAAGATGTAGAATTAACTGTAGCAGATCTTAAAGCTCTCTACCTTGAAATTGCATTATACCGCGATGGCTTGTTTGATACCGAAGCCCAACTTATGAGTGCAATTGATGCAGCGGCTGACTACGAAGCAATTCGTGCAGCAGCAGTATGGGGCGACCAACCTCTCTAAAACAAAAAAGACCGCTTAAGCGGTCTTTTTTATTACCTACAACAAATGAGCTATTATAGGGTAAATAATGATATATGAGCATATTCTGAGGAATTTTTAATGACAAGTATACAAACAATTAAAGGTGCTAATGGCGTTATTATTAGTAGTAATGCATTTTTAGAAATGCCAAAAGCTCCAACAAAAGTAACACAAGATCCTATCCGTAAAGGTATGTTTCGATATAACTTAGCATGGAAAGCGTTCGAAGGTGTTATAGATTTCGATGATGGTACTGTAGCTTATAGACGTTTTGCACAACTGGATTCAAATGGACGATTACTTACTTCACAACTACCAGATAACGTAACAAGTGGGATGGTTTATGCAGGTACTTATGATGCATATCAAGATGATATCGATCCTCCATTTACATATGCAGCACTACCAGCACCATCAACTACAATGAGTGGTAATTATTACATCTCTCGTGGTATTATGGACCAAGCAACCAAACACTTGGCAGCTAACCCAACATCAAGTGCTTTTGTTATCTTTACACCAACTAATGCGATGGGTAACTGGACACAAATAAAATATTATGTTGGTAAAGATCCAAGTACTGGTACAAATACAATAGTAACTTATGCATTTGCACGTATCATCGTTGGTAGTATTCCAACAACTGGTCACGCTGGCCTAATTGCATTAGCTAATGGTAACGCAGAACTAACCGCAGCTTTTACTAACGTAAACAACCCTTCAATTGAATTGGGTTTGTGTGATTCGGATTGGATTATTTTCTCCAATACTAGTGTTCAACGTTTACGTCAAAACCGTGTCAGTATTATGGCATCTTCTGTGTCATATGACAATACCATTATCGCTTCAGTTAAACGTCAGTTCGTTACTAGCAACAGTACAGCACAAGGTGTCATAGATAACCTCGCTATATACGGCCTACGACGCACAGGCGACTCCATGACGAACGATGGGACTGCTGGTGCAGGTCGCCTAGGGGTAACGTATGGTACTGCCACAGCCCCTTCTATCGCGTTTAATGACGGTAACAGCGATCCTGATTTGAATAGTGGTATGATTCCGAGTCAATGGACTGATACCAGTACTGGTATTTTCCGTCAAGCCGCTGGTAGTATAGGTTTTTCTAGTACAGGTGTTGAAAAGGTTCGTATTAATAGTATTGGTATGATTCTTTTACAGGCAGGTAACGTAAACGTTGCTACTAATCCTGCATTCCAATTCCAAGGTGCAGGTAACACAGTAAACTCTGGTATTTCTGGAATAAACAACACCATCACATTTAGTGTAAATGGAAAGAATCAAGTTGAGATTAAAGATGCGTCATCATTATTCCACGGTTCAGTTACAATCGATACTAATTTATTAGTGAGTGGTAATGCTACAGTAAATGGTAATGGTTCTATTTTAGGAAATACAATTTTAGGTGATGCATCTAGTGATACACTAACCGTAAATGCTACTAGTACATTCCAAGCTAATACCGTGTTCAATGGAACATCGAATAGATTCAAGAATATTAATATGATGCCTAGTGGTGTCTTTACATTTGAAGGTACTAACCCTACTGCCATTGTACAAGAAGCTACTAACTTAAGATTGAATATGTCTGCATTTTCTGATGTAACAATCAACGATGGTTCAACTGTTCGTACTAAAGTAAACCGTTATGGTGTTAAACTTCCAGTACTAAATCCTATTGACAACGCAGTTGGTGAGGATGGTATGATTGCATACAGTTCTCAACGTAATACCGTTATGCAAAAAGCAAATGGTCAATGGACCACCGTTTCAGGTGGTGGCGTTGAGCAAGCCTTTACTACTTCTTCATGGGTATTGAGTGGTTCATTCTACACTTATACAATTACTGGTACAAATATTCAAAGTGTTGAAGTACAAGAACAAATAGGTTCAAACTTTAATATCGTTGAGGTTGACAGTGTTGTAATTTCACCAACAAACGCAGTTCTTTCGATTCCATCTTCACCAGATGTTCGATTTGCTGGTCGAGCTATTATAACATATAGATAATAAAAAAAGGAGCCTTTCGGCTCCTTTCTTTTTAAATTGCCATTGGTGCTTTGATAGTTGCATCTGGATTATAATTTTCAAGTTTGAAAGAATCCATAGTAAAGCAGTCAATGTCGGTGATGGTTTTATCAATCCATAATGTAGGTAGTTCTTTTGGTTCACGCTGTAGTTGTTCTTTAACTGCGTCCAAATGGTTTGCATAAATGTGGCAATCACCACCAATCCAAATAAACTCACCAACCTCTAGACCACAAACTTGTGCTAGCATATGAGTTAGTAGAGAATAACTTGCAATGTTAAATGGTACACCCAAGAATAAATCCGCACTGCGTTGATATAGAGTACAAGATAGCTTTCCATCAACTACAAAGAACTGAGAGAATGAGTGACATGGTGGTAGTGCCATTTTATCCAAATCACCAACATTCCATGCGGATAGAATGTGACGGCGACCGTATGGATCATTCTGTAGACCATCGATTAGTACTGCAATTTGGTCAATAACACGTTTCATTACATATAAACCACTAACAGTTTGCTCAACCATATTGTATCCTAGTTCAGTGTGTTTTACCACTTCACCATAGATAGAAGGTAGAATAACTACATCTTCCCATTCACGCCATTGCTTGCCATATACTGGCCCTAGTTTACCATTATTGTATCCTAGTGCACGACCTTGATTTTCATAGTTGTCAGTCCAGATTGTACGTTTAGCTTCATCACGAGTACCGTAAAGAATTTCACAAAGGCGGCGTTCATCTTGTGAACCTTCAAGGAACCATAGTAGTTCTGAAGACATTGCTTTCCACGCTAAACGTTTGGTAGTTGTTGCTGGAAAACCTTTTTGGAGATCAAAACGCATTTGTTGACCAATTAGTTTATAGGTTCCTGTGCCAGTACGGTCAGCACTGTATTTCCCTTCTTCAAGTACTTTCTTGTATAGTTCGTGTAATTGTTGCATTTTCTTTCCTTAGTTTATAAATCTCTTCCTTGAGACATTTGATAGTATAATGACTATCTTCAAGTTGTTGTTTGAAATTGTACCGAATATCGGACATTTCAGCTTCCATTCTTTGGTTTTCTGCATCAGTACCATCAACTGTGCCTTTCTCGTAACCTTCTTCTAGGCCACGCTCGTAACCTTCTTTTTCTGCTGCTTCTGAACCGTCTTTATGACCATCAGCATATCCTTCATTGAATCCATCGTGTTTACCAGATTCATATCCAGCATCCCAATTTTCATCTTGCATAATTACCTCATTTGAAATAAGTACAGAAACTATCCATATCAATTTTGGTTGCAGACCTAGAACCAATACCTGTCCATCTACCATGTGGTTCAGGCACTTCCTTAACTTCTACGAAAGTTTTAGTACTGCAATCGTAAATGTAAGGTTTGTTATCTAGTAGGTTGTAGATATAGATTTCTGGGTTTTCGCACGAGTCGATGTACATTTGAACAGCCCAAGCCGTTCCACCATCAACTTCATCAGGTGCAGTAATTTTAGCTAATGCGTAGATTCTTTCTGATACTGCGATCTGGAAAGAGTTACGAGCTAAAAGGTTATAAACGTATGAGTTCTTTGGTGGAACTTTACGTCTTAGTTTTACATTTGCCATGCATAGTTTTGAGAATACTACATCATCTGATAGTATTTCGTTAGGTAGTTCCACAACTGTTGCTTCGTCTACGTGGTACTTGTGTCCTTTGAAGGAGAAGTGAATTTCTTCATGACCTTTCCAAGAAGCCCACAAACCAAAAAGGCGGTCAGCTCCCGCTGCACCGCCGCTATAACAAACGTTTTGGAACTCTAACAAACAGTTAGTGAGTTCGGTTATCGTCATCATTTGAATCCAATTTGTTAAGTAAATCTTTAAGTTTATCATCTTCCAACGAGAAACTAGTTTCTAGTGCAGCTAGTAGAACAGCAGATACTTTAATAAGGGATTCTCTGAATTCTTCAAAAGAAACGTGTTTATCTGGTCGAGAGGCAGATTCAAAAAGATAGTATCCAGCAAGTGCTGTCCAATCATTTTTGGTCTTTAGAGTATCAGATAGAGTCGTTGGTGACTCTATCTGTCTTTGTCTCTCTTCGATAATCAAGTTAATGATATCTTCGCGAGTAATCTTATTTTTCACTACGTTCTTTTAGTGCTTTCTTTAGAATTTCGATTGCTTTAGTCTGAGAAGTACCATCAGGAATGGTGATGGTTAGTGGCTGATTAGGATCAGCTTCAATCACTTGTACTTGAGGACGAAGTGAAGGTTCTAGGCTATAAGCACGTTCGAAAGTTTCTTTAGCTAGTTGTTCATACTGTGCTGCATCGGCAAGTAGTTTACCAACAATACCACCAGTTTCGGTGAATTGGGTTTCTGATTTATCCCAAGGGTTAAAATCTTTTACTTTACCATCAGTATAAGTGGATTGTGCTACTAACTGATCATTTAGTACATCAAGTGCAATTTTAGCACCATTGCCGATGTGCATATCAATATCAGTAGTTTTTAGTTTACGTAGGTAACCTAGATTATGTAGAACGTCTAGCATTTTACGACCATCTAGTACTCCAACTTTGTCCATAACGTCCCATAGTTCTAGGGATGCTTGACCGCGACCCATTACTAGGTCAACAACAAAGTTCGCATATTGTTCTGGTAGAGAATCTTGATAAATTACCAAGCAATCATTTACTGAATCAGGTAGTTGTCTCCAAACAATGAAAACACGTGAGCCAGTGGAACGGACAACACCGCAGTGACGAGTAACAGCCATATTATTCCCCTTTATTATCTGCGGCGGTATCTTGTGCTTCAACTTCTTTGTCAGCAGCTTCAGCAGCTTCAACTTGAGCGTTATGCTGTTCGATTAGCTGGTTAGCAACTGTGATGAAACGAGCAACAACAGGGGTTACTTCTACTAGGTCTTCTACGGAGAAAGCATTAGCTTTAACTGCTTGTTCCATGATTTTTGCAGCGTTGATGATATCAACGATATCAATGGAAATTCCGGTTGGTTGATTTTCAGTACTCATAATTTTATACACTCCATGTATTATTTTGTCTTACAACTTATTATATCACATTTTTCTTGCTTTGTCCCAAGAAAAACGCAAAAGGCACAATCAATGTGCCTTTTATTTACTTCTTAACGAGTTTTAGCTTTTTCGGCTTCCCACTCGTAGTGTACAGTTTCACCAAATGGTGCTTCTTTCTTAGGGTTAGAGTGAATCACAAAAAGAGTTTTGCAATAATCAGGGTCACCCCAAGAGTTCCAAGGTTCACCATCAGTAAACATGATTAGCTGTTTAGGCTTATAATCATCTTGCTTCATGTGTTCCCAAACTGCTTGGAAATCAGTACCACCACCACCATGAATTGGGTATTCTAGAATCTTCTTCTCGTCACCAGTTTTATAGTCTTTTACGGTGTATACTGCTGTATCAAATGTCATGATACGGATTTTGAATTGTTTGAATTGCTTAGTGATACCTAGTACTTCACCAATGAAGTCTTTTAGCATTTCAGTACTAATAGACCCAGAGGCATCTAGTGCAATTGCAATATCAATATCTTCGTCAGGCTTTAGGCCGGGGAAGATAGGACAACCATAGAACGAACCCGATGTACCGAAACCAGTACTCCAAGAACGGCGGCTAGGTGTCATAAAGGATGCATCACTCTTCATCCACGACCGTAGTGTACGAGCTAGTTTAGCTCTCCAGTCGATTTTAGGCTCTTGGAAGTCTTTAATCATACGCTGAATCTCAGCAGGTGCATTACCAGCACGTGCAGCATTCATCATTGCGGTTTTAAAGTCTTCCATATATTCTTTGCGTTTGTCGCCGTCGATTGGATTACCTTCAGCATCTTTTGCTTTCCCCTCGTCAGGGATATCATGCTGGTCTACAGTACCCCCGCCGCCAAATGTACCACGGAACTTGCCTTGACCTTTGCCGCTTCCACCTTGGCCTTGTCCATCACCTTCACCGTCGCCATCACCTTCCCCATCGCCTTCGCCTTGGTTCTGCTGTGCTTCTTCTAGGATGATAGTGTAAATTTCTTCAGCCGTTTTACCATCATATTTTTTGTCAAATAGCCAAGTATCTTGGATTTGACCAATTTTTTCACGGACTAGAATCTGGTTAATTGCGTAGTCTGCTGCTACGTTCCATGCTTTAGGATCACGGTTACCACGGCGTAGGAAGTGGTCATAAGCACAGTGTAGGATTTCATGGCAAATTACAGCAATTAGGTTCTGGTCCGATAGACCATTCATTGAACTCGCTACTTGCTCATCCGTGATATCTGGAATTGCATCGCGAAGTTTCTTTTCGTACTCAGCACGTTTGGATTCATCCTGTAGACCCATAACGAATTCTACGTTATAGAACAAGTGACGACCATCAACTGCCATTGTACGACACCAAGTATTATTCGGTACTGGACGTAGACGTGAAGCTAGTACACCAAAGAATGGATTACCAAGCATCAAAGAAGTACGAGCAAGAATCATACGGTTGATACATTCTTTTAGTACTTCAGGAGCTACATCAAGATTATTAGTAGTGGACATATCAAAATTCCTCTTGTTGGATTAAAAGAGGATGGCAACTGCCATCCTCATACTTCTTAGTTTAGAGTACGTGCACGACGTACTAGGTCTTGGTAGCGTTTTACGAACTCTTGGAACGCTGGTACTTCTTTGTAAGATAGTTGAACACGTGCTTGGGTTAGTGTACGGATTGCTAGTACAGCTAGTTCAGCAGAGTATTCAGAGAAGTTCTTCTCTAGGAAGATGATGAAGTTGTTCGCTAGGCGAGACCACTCTTCAACTTCGATTTTCTTCTCTTGTTTTTGCTCGTACAAATCAATGATTTTGTACACTAGGTTTAGGGAGATGAAGTAGTTAGAAGAAATATCTAGCCCTTCTGGTAGTACTTTAATCTCACCGTTTAGGATTTTCATGGTATCTGGTAGTTTAGATACGTTTTCCACATACTCGATGTAGGAGATAGCAACACCTTCACCAACACGCCCTGCAATCATAGCACGATATACAGCTTTGTCAATGGAACCATCGTTGCAATCTTCGAAGTCTGCTACACGTTCCCAAGAGCGTGGAGAAGTACCACCAGAGTGAGATGGATCAGTTGGGCTTAGGGTGTTGAAGTTCTTGCTACCAGTGTTGCTGATAAACGCTACAGTTGCTGCGTTTAGGCGGTTTGGAATTGCGTAATCGTCAATCCAATCCTGATGGTTAGGTTCCATCTCAATGTGAGTCATACGGTCACGTAGTGGAGTTGCTAGGGTAAAGGTTACACCACCATCGTTCTCACGGTTACCCGCTGCTAGGATTAGACAGGTCTTAGGTAGCTTCATTTCCCCAACACAGCGGTCTAGGATTAGCTGGTAAGATGCTGCCTGTACAATTGGCATTGCGGAGTTGATTTCATCAAATAGAATCACACCTTTCCAATCAGCAGATAGTTTTAGTACTTTTGGTGCAGCCCACACAACCGCAGTTTCAGCGATGTAATCTTGTACATCTTTTAGCTGAGATTCGATTAGGTTCACACCGTCCATGCCAACAAACACTTTCTCTGGTACTGGAATACCACGTAGGTCAGTTGGGTCAATCTGAGATAGACGGAAGTCGATGAAGTTACTATCTTGGTCGATTAGTTTAGCATCGAATGCACGTAGTTCACGCTCGAACTGTGCTTTTTGTGCAGCATCAGTTTCTTGCTCAATTTGAGCTTTCATGAACTCTAGTTTAGCTAGATTGTCTTTACGTAGTGGATAGTTTTCATCTGCATATTGACGAGCAATTGCGGATTTACCAATACCGGGTGCACCCCAAATCATTAGACTATCTGTAGTTTTATCAGCAAGTGCCATTGCTTTCTTGGTTTGCTTAGGAGATAGGGTAATGTTTAGGATATCGTTAGTTTTGCTCATATGTTATTTCCTCATTTGGATTATAAAAAAGTACTTCATCGTTTAAGTTACGTTTGACGCTTATCCATAAGCAAAAGAGAAGGCACTGCGTTACTCATAACTTAGTGCCTTGTTAGTATTCCGTACTGTTCTCTTAATATGCGTTTATTATATCACATAATGTTTCGTTTGTCCCAAGATTTTTTAAATCTTTTTACATGTAAACCGCAAAGAGTTTTTGAAAGTCGTCGCAGCAGAATGTTAACTGCGTTACAACCATCATGTCCGAGATGTATATGTCATAACCATTGACATAATACGGACTAGTGCAAATGCGATCCATTGATGTATACACAACCGAATTTCTATCTTCCCGTTTTAAAGGGACTTTCACAAATTCGTACAGTTCCTTACCGTTACAGATATCAAACCCGAATTTGCTTAATCTTAGACCGCCACCAGTCCTGAAGTTCTCAAAAATTGACATAAGGAGCATTCGATCAGTAATTTCAGCTTCGCTTTCATATACATCTCTTACCTTCTCCAGTACTTCATTTTGATATTCAGTGCTGTTGGTCTTTGGGATCATTTTAAATCCCTACAAAACCATGTCTAGCTGCATATGACTGACCTTTGGGGTTATCATAGTTCTGCTTTCCATCTTTATCAATTTTCGGACCCATACCCTGAGTGCCATATTCGTCACCCGGAATGTTCGGGAACGGGCTATCTTCTTCGACAACTTCTTCATCGCCTAGTTGATGTTCATCAGTATACTCGTCTTCGTGTAGAATGTCACGCACTTTTTTCAATTTATCTAAAAATTTATCGTAGTCTTCAACTTCTTCACCAGCCATCGAATCGATGCAGTGGCGTAGACAACCTACGATATCTTTTAAAAGTTCTTGTGGGGAAAGGGATTCTTCCCCTTCCACCTCAACTTCTTCTTCGGACTCTACTTCTTCATTATCTAATATTTCGTCGATACTTTCAAGTAGTTCTCTGTAATTATTTGTCACTGAGACCTCCAAGGAAGCGTTCGTACTTAGCTGCAATGCTTTCGTAGATATCTTCAGCGGTTTCTTCATCTTCTGGGTCGTCGTTATCAGCATCAACTTCTTCTGATTCACGAACGTTGTTTAGAAGTGGGTTATCACCTAGAGCAGTTCGCTTGTGACGATAGTTATGGCGAGAGTTCTCAATGCCATCATTATCGAATGCATGTGGATCTGGCTCATTTTGTAGTTCTTCTTGCATTGTACGCTTCCAGTAGTACTGGTTTCCTGAAGGAACAACAATGAAGTGATCTCCTTCAACGCCGTTAGTACGCTGGGATGCATCTTGCACTGCGTCACGTTCAGTAGCGAATGGACCAAATTTGTTACCTTCAACAGATTGGTTATTATCTTCTTCTAATGATAGATCAGGTAGAATCTGAGCACTTTCACCTAGTTCTGAAGCAGCAGCTTCTTCTTCGGCATCATCAAGATCTGTATCTTCTTTAGCTTCAGCATTAACAAAATCTTCAGCAGCAGAATCATCTTCAAGTACTAGAGATTCACCGATACCAGCAAGTTCAGACATACGACCCATGTCAAACATATCGTCGCCGTCATCGTCAAGTTCCATGCTCACGTCATCAAAACCGACTTCATCACCTAATTCTACTTCATCTTCAAACTCTGAGGATGATTCTACGCTAGGTTGTCCCGTCATGTCAAGCGACATTTCACTTTCTTCATCATCTGCACCGAAATCAGATACAGTACCAGCAAGATCATCAATCGCTGCACTTAGATCACCAGCACCATCAGCCGGGGAAGCAGGTGACATTGCATCTTCAGGATTCATAATAGGCTGAGTCTCTTCACCACCAATACTATCAAAGTCCATTGGTTTAAGTGGAGCAAGACCACCACCCATACCACCAACTGAACCAGTATTGGTTTCTGCTTGCCCTGCTAAGGCAAGCATACGTGATAGAGTTTCGAAATCTTCTGATTCTAGTCCGTTAACATCAAGTTTAATTGATGCTTCATTAATTTTTTTAGTCATTTTTTTAATCCTTGTGATTACTCATCTCTATTATTTAATGATTGTATAATCTGCTTAACTTTATCTGCATCACCAGATAGCATAATGTCAGCAGCCATAAGTGAAAGTTTGTCAGCCCGACTAAGCAACATCATAATCTTACGTGCTTGTGGATGTGCTTTGATTTTATCCGCTAAACCTTTGAGTTTATCACCTTCTTTTCGGTCATCCTCTTTAGCATCGTTATCATCAACCGCCTTTTCCTGATCTACTTTTTCTTCTTCATGACGATCTTCAGGATTAGCAGTACTGGTATCATCTACCTCAGAATCTACGTCATCGCGAATTTTATCATTTTCTTCTTTATGATCATCTTTCTTAGCTACGATATCATCTTTTGCTTTTGATGCCATACCTTTAGGTAACATTTTACCATCAGCACTAATGAAACGATCATCACCAACATAGGTATATTCTTTACCTTTACTGGAGGTCCAAGTACTTTTACCAATTTTTAGTTCGCTTGAACTATTTTCGTCTTCAATTTTACGAATAGCTGCTTGTTCTAATGGACGAGCAGCCGAAATATTAACTTTAAGTCTAGGTTGGGAACCACTAATATACCATTCCCCACCTTTCTTGTAATATGATTTACCTTTACCAGATACGTATACATAACCGTCTGGAACAGAAGCTAGTGGTTCATCACCATCTGCTTCCATTATAGAATGACTAATGCTAAGGCTTTCAGCGATAACATTACCGTTTTGAGTAAATTTACCTTCACCGATAAAAGTATAATCCGCACCTTTATGCTTATATACGTTACCAATTTTCATACTAGAAGATGAATTATGTTCAACAATTTGTTTTTGAGCACTTACATACATATTTGAGTACTTTGAAGGGTCAATCATTTGCATAGAAGAGTTATTAAACCATAACCCTTCAACAAACACATATTTTGAACCAGTATGCGACGTGTAAACATAGCCATTCGGAACCAATGAGTTGTTACCGAAAAAATTTAGCATTATATATCTCCTATTAACTTAGTAGACGTAGAAGTTGTTCACGTTCAGCAGAACTAAGTCCAGAAAGAATACCTTCTAAACCACCAGCTTGTGGTTGAGGTTGACCTTGCGGCTGTCCCTGTGGTTCACTTTGAGGTTGTCCTTGAGGCTGACCTTGGGGTTGTTCCTGTGGTTGTTCTTCAGGTTGGAATTCGTTCATATATTCACGAACCGCTGATAATAGAGCTTGACCAACATCTTTAGGAGAAAAACTTCTACGTTCATTATTACCCAAGAATTTTGGGTCTAATTTATTTCCTTTGAAAAAGGCAACAACATCACCATATGGTACAGATTGTTGTGCTTTACCATATTTACGCCCAATGTAACGCTTGAAATCCATCCATAGTTTATTAGCTTCTGCCCCAACTTCAGCAGCACCCTGTTCAATTTGACCTGAACCAAAAGCACCTTTTACTTTACCCTTCGCAGAGTCAATCGCTGATTGTGTTCTTGAATAAGGACGTTCATTAATTGTTTGACGGTCACTACCATCAAACATCTCTTCTAACATGCTCATTATTAATCCTTCTTACCGTTAAAGCCAGCAGCAAAGTACTTGGCAAAGTTATCACTCTTTTTAGCTAGATTTTCTAAAGCATCTTTAACAGCAGTATCAGCACGTTCTTGACCAGCTAATTCTGCACTATCGGGTTCTGGTTCACCGAATGGTTGCCCTAGAGTTGGTTCGTACTCGTCAAAGTCGATATCTTCTAGTTCTTGTTCATATTCTAATTCAATTGGTTCACCCTTACCACGAACTTTGATATAAGCCTCAGTCCATTTTAATAGGTTGCCAATTTCATAGCGTAGTACTTCAGTTTGAACTCCACGATTACATGTAAAGTCAAACATCCAAATTTCACCACAATCTAACTCGTAAAAGTCTAGTGGTTTTTCTTGGAACATTAATTTTTTTAGGCCACCAACTTCAACCGCATCGTAGCGATCCATAAGACGAGCAGTAATCTTTGCTAGATCTTCTTTAGTTGGTTCCATTGCAAATTTCACTCTGTATTCATATTCAGGAGTGAGAGATGTTAAGATTGTCTGTAGTTTATTCATTATTAACTCCGGGTCACAGTAGTTTAATTTATTTATTATTCTGTTTGCGTAACGCTAAAAGTTCGTTCCGGGACATGCTTACCCCGGTACTAACATCACGCTCACCAAGTTCTGGTGGCTTTTCTTTAGGACGCAAATTGAGTTCTACCTCAATCTTATCTTTCTTAATCTGTAAATCAACTAACTTAACATCGGAATCAATAATTTTAGCGTGAGCATCTAAAGCGATTTTTAGCATAGCGTTAGCTGCGTTAATCATTTCGGAAGCAAAACGGTCTTCACAGTTGAAAGCACGATCAAAGATATCTTCAAAGCGTCTTTCAGCTAATTCCGCTAAACGATCCAAATGTGCCTTACGGGAAGTAATATCTGGAATATCCTTCAACTGTGTACGCATAGCTTTTAATTTAGCCATTGCTGCCTTAGCTTCTTCAATACTAATTTCGTCAGAATCAAGTTCTACTTCTTCTTCCTGATATAGTTCTAATTCCTGTACTTCCTGTCCAGTCATTTCTTTCCATTCATCTAGTGACGGTAAGCCTAGAGCTTCGTCAACACCTTTTTTTGCTTTCATTTACCGTATAATTCCTTTTCTGTAATTAATTTAAATTCTAAGCCGTTACGCTGACAGAAGTCCATTGCATACGCCCACTTAGCTTGGTTTACTGCCACTGTAATTTTATCCTTCTTGGATTTAGCATACTGCATATAACATTGCTTAAGTGGTTTTACCTCAATTATCTGTGCCTTTTTATTACCTTTATTATCTACGAATAGTACATAAAAGTCCGGCCAATAATTTTTCATTTTTGGATTACCCATTTTGTCCTTTTCAACCGGACATGCATAAGGTATTGAGAATGGTTCTACTGACCATTCAATAACAGCAGGATTATGGTCTAATGAGACCATAATATCCTTTTCCCACGAACTTCTGTAAATTGGTGGGTTAGCGGATTTATACTTCTTAATATTAGTAATAGGATAAACCCCTTGTGCCTGTTTAGTATTTGTTATCCTTGCTGGATTAAACTGTTGCATTAGAAAAAGTCTCCTAAAATATTCCCTAGACCGAATTTCTCGGTGGCTGAACTGACTACACTACCTAACCCAATTGCATCAGCACCTTTCCGTACTGCACCACCTAAGTTTCGAATAGTATCTGGATTAATATTACCACGCAAAATATCATTCACGGATGATATAATATCGTGTCCAGCAGTTCCCGCTCTTATAATTTTACCAACGGTTAGTAACCCCAATGATTTATCATCCAATTCACCAAAGTACTTAAAGAATCCAGACTTGCCTAATCCGTTAGTACTGGTAATAATTGGTGCAATTTCCAGTGTAGGAACTGCAATAGACTGATATCCTTGACGGTTAAAGTTACCACAACCTTCATAACGCAAAACTAATGTCATTACACTAGGATCATCTAATGTCATGGACTTGTTTTCCAATTGTACATCTTCAACAAAGACGTTGAACATATTATGAACAGTATAAGTATCACTGTCGATTTCATAAATGTTTATTTGCTTGAAGAAGTACTGAGAATCGTAGTTACCGTTATTCATAACAGTACGGCCCCAATTTGTTCCCATCATTTCAAACTGATTCGGGGAACTTAAAACATCGTTGGTAAACGCTACTGGTGTCTTATCAAAGAAATCACCATAGTAATATTTACGGTAAGCGTCCATGAGCAAATATGCTGCACTGTCTACTGTGTCATAGAATACAACAGTACTTGGTTTGTACTTTACAGTACTGGTAACCAATCGAGTTTTGTTGTACTGGTTCATTTCTTCTACTTCAAATGCAAAACTAGGCAATTGAACATCACGAACTAAACAAGATACATTATGCAATGTAAATTCATTGTGTGTGTCCGGTAATTGTGTTTCGATGAAGTTTTTTGCATATTCACTTAAAACGAATTCTACAATAAAGCAGTCTTTAAATTTAGGTATATTAAAAGCCGTAAATCCTTTTTCCCCAGCAGTACCGAACACTCGTTCAGCAGCGTTATATGCTTCAAATTGTGGATTTCTAACTATTTGTGTATTTTCAATAACTGATGTTACGATTTGAGTACCAGTACTTACAAATGTATCAATAAAACTCATAACCTCTCCTTATAACCCTGCTGAACCGAAAATCTTATCTAGAATATCGAGTCCTTGGTTAACGTTATCAGGTAGTAATGAATTAATTCTTGAACTATACATTTCTTCAATAGTATCGTACTGTACTACGTTATCTGGCTTAATAGTAATTTTCATCGTTACTGGTGAAGATGAACTATAATCTAGTGAGTCATAGTTAATCTCTTGAATAACACAACCGACGCATACAAAGTACTCCATGATTCCATCATTATTATATGAAGAACCACCAATAAATTGGTCTACTGCGTTGGTTAAGCCTTGGTTGTTAGTTAATGCGGTTGCAACATCTGTAATGGTGTCACGACCTAAATTTGTTAAGGTATCTTCAGCATTTCTACCATTAAGCATTTGGATAATTACTCCGAATTTATATCCTGAATATTCTTGTTCAGAACGTGCCGTAATTCTTCGTGGGAAGTCCAATTGTTTTTGGAGTTGTCTTGATAGAGCTTTTGCGGATTCATTACCTACTGAATCTCTAATAGTGAGTACTATCGGATTCCAGTTATGCTTAGTTACATATGACGTATTAGTGGTGAACATATGTAATTGTTGAGTGTTGAACGACACGGTTGGTCTATCTACTTGATCCACATCTAGAGCAATGTGATCACGTTCATTTATATCAGTACCGAAGTTATAAACAATCACTCTGAATTTATATTTTGCTTTTGGCTGAAGCATTGTTTTGTTTCTTCCACTTGGTAGAGGAACGCCATATTTGTTTAGCATGTTTGCCATAAAGTAACCCCTATTTAATTTTTGGATCATACATTATTTAGCATAAAAAAAGCCCCAGACGAATCTAGGGCTATGATCTTTAAATTAGTTATTAAAGAAGTTACTATCAGTAAGAGAAGTCGTACTGATTGCGGTTTGTGCACCAGAGATGGTACTTGCGTTAGCAGGTGTACCGTTACCAGTTACATCGTCACCTAGAGGTAGACCAGTTGGGCCAAGTAGAGCACACGCATCCGGTTGGATGGTGACAGAGATTACTTGTGGATCAGAACTTGAATAGTCCCAATCACCAAAGTTTGTATCAGCGATGAAACAACCTTGGCATACCCATGTATTTTGCGTACCTTGATAAAGGTTAGTAGTAGTTTCACTGTTTGAACCGTCGAGTACTTGAATCCACATTTCAAACTTGAACTGTACGTCAGCAATACGAGATTCCTGTGTGTAGTAGTTAAATTCTTTACGCATTTGATTATACAATGCTTTTAAAGATGAGTTACCTACGGAGTCACGGAAAGCTAGTTCGATTTCACTCCAAGTGTACTTACCTTTGTAGTGTGCACTACTGTTATAACTGTGTACAGTTACGTTTTCATGCGATACGTGCGGTGAAGCTACTGTATTAGTATCGATTGTAATAAAATCACCATCTTCCGCAGCACCGAAGCCGAAGAAAATTACACGAAACTTGTATTTCGCTTTAGGCTGTTTCATTGCAATACGACCACCACCAGCTAGTGGAACACCATATTTATCCAACATATTTGCCATATTGTTCTCCCAAAATTGGAATTATATCTTTAATATATTTATTAGAAAAGATTCCATCATCGGAGTTACAAAAAAGTAAAGGGGCTAAAAGCCCCTTTGGATGTATTGTTATGCCGAAGCAGTTTTCTCAATACGGATTGGAATGTAGATAAAGTTAATACTACGTACTGGCTGGATTGCGATATCCATCCACAATTCGTTTCTATCGATACGAGTTGGGGTGTTGTTGGATTCGTCACAAACAACTAGGAAGTCGTATAGACCGTTTAGTTGTAGAATCTCAGCTAGGAAACTGTTAACTACGCCTGTGAACTCTTGACGAGTACTTGCAGTGTTTAGACGGAACAAGAACGGATCAGCAAGAATCTCTAGTTGGCGACGGATGTAAACTACTAGACGAGCTACGTTTACACGGCTTAGAGCACTACCTTCATCAGCAGCTAGTGTTTTATCACCAAATACTAATAGACCACGGCTTGGACGCATTGCAATCGGGTTAATCTTGTTAACGTACATAGTGTCACGTTGACCGTTGTTATATACTACTGGAGAGTATTCACCTTCGTCATTAATGTAACCTACAGAAGCAGCGTTACTTACAACACCACGTTGAGTACCAGCAGGTGGGAACCAAACATAAGAAACAGAGTCACTATATGCATAGGTACGCATCGCGATTGTACTACCCGGTACTGCAACTTCTTCACCATCAACGTTAGTACTTAAGCACCAACCCATGTACTGTGCAGCGTAAGCATAAGCAGTAGTACGACCAATGTCACCATTACTTGGAGCATTGTTTGCGTTGGTAGCCCATTCTTGAATGGAAGTAGCAACTGGTTTTAGACGTGCTGGAACATCAGTTACAATGAAAGCAGTTTCTTTACGATCAGTGTTTAGTGTTACGAACTCATCAAGTAGTTCTACATAACCCGGTGAACACATTAGGTTAAAGTCAATAAACTCAGAACGAATTGCTTCGTTACCAACGATTACCGCAGCTAGTGCTTCTACAATGATTTGACGCTGTGCGTGACGACCGAATAGACCGCTACCATCAATTGCAACACCACTAACAACTTTCCATTTACCATCAACCATTTGTTTAACAACACCTTCGGTGTTACCCATGTCAACAGCGAGCATACCATTTTGATAAAGGTTTGCACTTGGAACTTCGTCGTTGAAGTCTTCGTAGATCATACCGTTTAGAGTACTTTGATCTGCTGGATCAAGTTTAACCCACTCACCACGTACATTACGGTAGAAGTTATAACCATCAACACCTTGTGATAGCGGGAGTACCCAGAAATCACGGTCAGCGGCAGGTTCATCAACTTGTAGATACATGTTGTTATTTTGGATTAGATCCCAATCTTCAGTACTTAGGTTAGCTACATAAAGAGTTACTTGTAGATTATCAGAGTTGCTGAAATCGTACCAGTAAGTACCATCTGCTGCTTTAGCACGTGGAGCACTTGATGCAACACGAAGAATCTGTGGGTTAACTAGAGAATAGTTACTACTATCAACGGTTAGTTTAGCAATGTTAGTTGCATCAAACGTAGATTCACCACTTTGTACAGTTTTGAAGCTATAACCAAGTTTGTTACTAATAACAACACCGTTGCTTTGTACAGAGAAAGAGAAGCCATCGTTGATTAGTTGAGCAACACGGTTAAGACTTGCAACGATAGTAGCAGAGTTCTTAATTTGTCCAGTTGGAACAACTAGCACTTTAACAGATTTGTTTAGGTAACTTAAAGTTAGGAAACAATCAGCTTGTGCAATATCTAGACTAATTTCACCAACTGGAGTAGCAGGAGCACTCGTAGTAACTAGGTTACCAGTTTTGGTGTATAGTGAGAAACTATAACTATCCCAATCGAATAGTGCAGCGAAATAAGCATTACTTGATACGCCAGTTTTAGATTCGATTTCGTAGAATGAACTACCAGTGAAGGTTTCAACTGGAACCCATACTTTAGTTAGAGAAGCATAACGCTTAACAACAAAGCGAGTACCGAAGTAGTTAGAACCATTCTTAACATAACCGTCACGAATCCAGATATCACCTACGTGAATAGCAGAACCAGTTGGCACTTTGTTAATTGGTGATAGATACGTTTCTACTTGTACTAGACCAGCACTTTCAAATTTGTATACTAGCATCTGTCCAGTACTTGGAACATGACGGATTAGTAGATCATCGACGTTTAGACCGACAGTACTTACATCACCGATTAGTTCAGCACTAACGATGCGAACTGGTTTTAAAGTCCAGTCATAAAAACTTTGTGGGTTAGCTACATTAGCAACATATGCTTCAACTTGCGTTTCAAATGTATCTAGCCATAGAGTACCATTTGGAACATCACCAGTAGGTTCAGTGCCAGATGGTTGTAGTTGGTTAAGGTCAAGGTCAGCACGTACTACATACGCACGGTTAGCAATCCCCATATAGCTGTATAGACCGTGGAGGCCATACTCGTTTAGCTCATCACCTTGAACTACGGAACCTAAATGCTTTTGGAACACTGGTGTGCCAAACATATCTAGGGCGTTTTTTTGTGAGGTAATAAGTTGTAACTTACCTGCGTTTGCAGCTAACGTACCAGAAGCGATAGCAGAACTACCGGGAACTAGCTTGTCTTGTGCAGTTGCGATTACGAAAAGTGGCACAGTTCCGGGTGCGGATTGTGCAGAAATCGATTCGTCTGTTACGGTTACACTTACACCGGGTGATAATAAATCAGCCATTTAAAATCCTCCAAATTAATTGGTTTTCGAATATTCGTTATACCATTATTTATTGGAGGATAGAAACTTAGGTGTAGAAAGTAGTTAGTTTTGGTCGTTGATGCCGTGAAGTATCCATTCGGCCTGTAATTGTAATTTTTCTAAAGTACTGTCATTTTTAACTACATAATGTGGCTTATTGATACCAATCCAAGCCCATTCGGAACTATGGATATCATTCAATGATTCAGGTTTTTCACAACCCCTTACATTGTAGGTATAAGCATCAGCATACCATGATGGCAAATCTCTCTGTACTTCGATAATAGTACCACCATTAGCACGGATCATTCGTAATTCATTGGGGAAACGACAATCAGTAATGATAATGTTACCTTCTACTTCCATCATATCTTTTTCTAGGCTGAAAACCCAGATATCATTATGGAAGTGCTTGCGAAGTACATCAGTTCCATAATTTTGTAGTACCCAACGCGGGGATACACAATCTAATTCAAGACGTTTACACCAGAATGGGTCTGGTAGTTCTCGAATTGCTCTGGACTCATCAGTAGTACCTTCTAGCATTTCACGATCCCAACCAAAGATAGCTGCTACCGAATCTTTTAGGTTAGTTGCAAAGGACATACGTTGATATCCACCTTCGATGAAGGTTTTAGCAAAGGTATCTTTCCCAGAACCAATGCATCCATTTATTGCTACGATATTTCTTTCCATGTTATACCTATAAAAAAAGGAAGTGACCATAAGCCACTTCCGTATTTGTTTATCCAATTATGAAACCTAATGGCATTCCACCATCTTTATAGTTACGCAATTGTTGTTCTAATTTTTCTTGTAATGCAAAACCTTCTTGACGTAAAGTGTCACCATCCATTGAGAATGTACCTTGTGGTCCGGGTAGTGTTGCAAACTTAGAACGGTTTGTACCCAACATAATCTTAGCTTCTGCTAAAGTCCAGTCACGAATCCAAGGATAGGACATTTGTTGACGGAATAGCATTTCTTCAGGAACGTTTTGGAACACATGTAGTAGTACTTCTTCTGTTCCACGAATATCACGGTCAATGATTAGTTTCTTGTTAACGGAGTTCCATTGGAAGATGATTTCACGACCAAATAGACGTGCAACCGTTTCATCAAACTGGTGATATAGATCGTATGTTAGTAATCCACCACCTGTTGCACCACGCACAGCACTAAGCAAATAAGTATTACTATATGCTAGTGAGAATGGGTCAACTGTTGAACCTTCACCACTTACTACACCGTTACCACGGCGATAGATTCTGCGAACAATTTCAACTTCAGTAGGTAGTACATACACTGACTCAGAAGGGTATAATTTCATATGTAAAAATGCTTCTTCTTTTGAAGCACTTGACCATGCACGATAGTTTTCTACAGCATTATCAATCGCAATTTCAAGCTGCCCGTCAGTAATTTCAACGTTTACTGCACCAGCACCTAACATTTGCGTGATTTTATCTTTTAGTTTTTCTCGGTGGTCAAACTGTGGTGATTCTGGATCACCGCCTTGATAATCATAAGACATAAAGAACCCCTATAATTGTATTATCTACAATATTTATAGGGGTTGAGATCATTACGCTTCAGTACAGTTCTGTAGATGGAAGTCTAGGCGATCACCAGCAAAGGGACCAAGTACTAGAACGCTTTCACCATCACCATAACCACTGGCTGGAACCGTTTCTAGACTAACCGCTTGGTATTCGATACTATCTAGCTCTAGACGCTCATCGGCGTAGAATACGCGAATTACGCCATCATTCTCGGAAACCCATTTCTCATAGGTTTCTTTGAACTGCTTAGTTTCGAATGAACCCAAGTTGTTTGCTTTACCGGGTGTATATTGTGCTAGTAGTACTTGAGTACCACGAACAAGTTCTTTTGCAACTACATCTGGGGATGTGCCTTTTAGAATTACAATTGCTTGATAAATGCTTGGGTTAGTCTGGTTCATTATTACCTCTTATTTGGCTACGACAATCTTGTTGTCAGGAACGAAAATCTGTGATTTAGGTTCAGCGGCAGCTTCTAGTGCAGCAATGTATGCTTGTGCTAGACCAGCTTCAGGAGTACTAATAGAAATAATGTTATATTTCATGAATACTACTTCAGAATCTAGATCACTAATACCGCCGAGGTAGTCATTAATCGCTAGATCATGAGTTTCTGGGTCAGTACCTAGAATTGCTGGATTGGTCACGATGATTTGTTCATCATTGTGTGCTTGCATAACTGCTAGTACTGGACCCATACCGTTGATGTTTAGTAGTTTAACATTCGTTGTCATTTTTGTCAATCCTTTGATTTATTTTTTATTTCAATATGTATAGATGTTTAGATGCATTTGTAATGCGGTGGTCAATGATTTCCGATATCACATCCCAGCACCCGCCGCCTAAGTCTGCCCCAATTTTAGGGAAGTGGAGATTTGTGCATCTCCCCGTTTCAGCGATAAAATCATTCATGTCTTTGAAGACAGTATCAATCGCATCATAGCTAACGTATTTTTCACCGTCATAGCCATAAAATTCCTGAGTAATAGCATTCGCGATTAGTAAATTTTGATTAGCTAAGTAGTATACAGTACTTCCAAGTTTTAAACCTTCAGTTTCATGTACTTTTTTGTATTCTTCATATGCAGCAGGATAACGTTCACGAAGTTCTTTAGCAAACCCGGAACCCATACGACCTTGTGCATTACAACCATGTACTATAATATGTAAATGGTCAGAGTTAACTGATAAACTGTACTTATCAAATAAATTACCATACGATGAATGTATCATAATATCCTCAGATGAAAAAAGGACTCTTGTTCAGGAGTCCTTTTAATTATTATTATTCAGTTCCAAAACGTAAACGTTTTAGTTCTTTGCGATGTTTTCTGGCTGTTGTACTTTTGTGGAGGCGATTACTTTTTTCTGTTGATTTTGTTAGATACCAATCATCTTCTGGAACTTCATAGTCACAGAATCCATTCTCGGTAATAGTACCTAAAAATGCCGACTTCCGAGGAATTGCGGTTACTTTAGGTTGACTCTCAAAGATGCCTTGAGCTAATTTTTCACGAAAACTAAGCATAGTGTTTCTCCCAAATTTTTTAACATGAAGGATTGTTCCTTCATAATTATTTATTGTTGGTTTTTTGAAGAAAATCAACAACCTCTTGTGGGGAACATACCTTGAAAACTTCTTCTAGTAAAGCATCATACTCCGCTTTACGTTCACTGTACTTACGTAGTGCAGCCATTCTCTTACGGGTAGCTGTCTCAATACCATCTACATCAAGAGGCTGGAAATCAACCCCTAGACGCTTTGCTAGTTCTTCTGCACGAGAAGTACATTTAGTATGAAAATCACTGATCGTTTGAGTCATCTTGTTTCTCACTTTTTGCTTTGAGGAATTTAATGAACTCAGTACATCCACCAACGTACTCATCATCCACAAAAATTTGTGGTACAGTACTAACTGGCTTACCAACAATTTCGATTAGATCGTCTTTTGTCATACCAGTACTTTCCATATCGATAAATTCCATATCGAATTTGTTCTGGACGCAAATATCTTTTGCTGTGGTGCAATAAGGGCAACCAACTGAACGACCATAAATTTTTACTTTCATCTTATCTTCCTTTCTTCTTCTGGAACTGCTTCACAGCTTTTACAATACTGCTACACATTCGCTTGGTCAAATACAATTCACAGTCTTCTACATCAATGTATTTGAACTTATCAAGTTCAGGCTTTGTTTGACCGTACTTATTTGTGTAAGTACTAATACATTTTAGTTCTTTCGGTTCTGGCTTATATTTAGCGGTGTAATAAAATAATATAAGACGTTTTCCTTTTCTATACGATACATCACCAATCAAAAGGAGATCTTTTTCATCAATCTTAAAACTGGTTTCTTCATAACACTCCCGAACAGCCGCTTCTGCATAGCTTTCTTCACCTTCAGCTTTTCCTTTAGGTAAATCCCAATGCTCTTGTCCAGTAGTGTGACCTATAAGTATCTGACCATCACGATAAAAAATTATTCCGCATGTGTATCGCATATTTTTCATCTCAATTAAATCATCAGATACCTATAGTATATCACATTTTTTTCATTTTGTCCCGATTTTATGCGAACATTTTAGCGACTTCAACCGTGCGTAGGTTTGCAACGTAAGAACGGATATTCTTAGGCTCTAGCTCACCATCTTTTACCATCTGATCAATGTCGCCAATAACAGTACCTTCATACTTGTCATAAACCTTGACGATTAGTTCTTCTAGTTCACCATCAACGGTACGTTGAATGTTGAAGTATTCTAGTACTTTGTATAGGAACTCTTCACCGCCTTGGTTATGAATGTTCATTCTGGATAGTACATCTACCATTTGCTCAGGAGTCTTCTTCCTGAAGGTTTTGATCTCATCACCGAAAGTTTCAATGAATTTGTGGAACTTCACAAAACGTGCAGGTAGTTTAATCTGACCAACAGTGTAGTCTTTCTTTACATCAGCCGTTGTACGGGATAGTAGGTAAGACCACATGAAATCCGCACTGTACGCCTCTGTGCTCATCGTAGCAAACTTATTGATAGCTTCACCGTCATCTTTATTGAAGCTCTCTAAGCCCGGTAGAATGCGTTTAATCGCACCCCATCCCTTTAGCTGAAAGATGAATGTACTTGGTAGACGCTCGGATAGTGCTTTCTCAAACTCAACGTAAACGCGTTCTGGTGTTAGAGAATCAATCTCACCTTTTTTAACCATTTCCATTACCATAGCTTCAGTACTTTCATGTACTGTAAAATCACTATAACGAGTAGCAAAACGTGCTAGACGTAGTACACGTAGTGGATCTTCAGCAAAGTGTGGGCTGACATGACGTAGTACTTTTGCTTGTAGGTCGGCTTTACCATTATACGGGTCAACGTGTTTCTGGAATACCGGATCGTAAGCAATTGCGTTGATGGTTAGATCGCGACGGAATAGGTCTTGCTCTAGAGTAACACCTTCAGTCTCTACAGTGAAACCTTTGTATCCAGTTCCAGATTTACGCTCAACACGAGCTAGTGCATACTCATCACCTGCTGGGGATAGGAATACCGGGAAATCTGCTCCTACTTGTTGATATCCCTGTGAGATTAGATATTGAATATCACGCTCTTTTGCACCAACAAGTACATAATCTTTGTCTTTAGGTTTTAGGCCAAGTAGTTTGTCACGAACGAAGCCACCTACGATATATTTTTTCATTTATCACCCCTATTCCAGAATTTGTCCCATAGCGATTGTTCTTTCTTTTCGGCTTCTTCTTTTCTGCGTTTTCCACCATTGTATGCATCAGCGATATCAGATGGTAATAACCCAGCAGGTTTCTCATCAAAATTACGCCAACCATATTTGTCTTTCGGTGGGTAATAGTCATCATATGGTGTACCATCACCGCCTAAGCCCCAATCTTCTTCTAGTACTGCAATCATATTAGCTACTCCATAAGAAACCATCACAGGCTTCGATAATTTCTTTCACAAGTTGATAGTTTGAGTATTCTACACTAAGAAGGTTTTCAACGCAAGACTCTTGGAAGAATTCTTCCTCTGATTCAATATCTGAACGGATCGCTGCCTCGTTTTTCGATTCACAGGTTTTCGCGAAATGGTTAATTCCAAAGAAGTGTACAAATATAAATTTATTACTATAGATATAAAATGCCAGCCCATTCGGGTCTTTAGCGTAATCCACTTCATCTTCTACTAATGCAATATTAATAGTAATTCTGTGTGACATGGTATTGATGTAAAATTCAGTCAATTCATCAACTCTAATCCACTCATCTGGATCGTAGTCCAATCCAACTTTCTTAATATAGTTCAGTACTGAACGTAAATTCTCATTATTGATTAGCATCAGTTCTCCAATAAAAAAAGGACACTCACTTGAATGTCCTTTATTCTACTTTACTCTTCCGTATCTGTCAAGTCAATTTTTTCATGACGTTTGGAAAGTTCTTTTCCTTTCTGACGTGCTAACATGGTTTCCACATTTTCAAATGCAATGGTAATACAATCATACATGTCATGACCTTGTGTACCACCTGTAATGCTTTTACCAACAACAATAACATCAACGTCGAATTCATCATGTTTGATTACTTTTAGATTGACTTTAAGATTAAGGTCGTTCTTAGTGTTGAATTTATCCAATTTTGCCGCACAGTGCTCAACATGCTCACGTAGTGCTTCGGTTACTTCAGTATTGATACCTTGAATATTAATCATACACAACTCCTTATAGGGAACTAAGAAGGATTTCAGCACGGTTTCCAACTTGTTTGAACCATAGTGAACCTTCTATTTCTTTTTTGAACTTACGAGGGTTTTCGTTCTTTACACTATTCCACAATTTCGTGAATTTGTCAAGTTTATCGACACCCATAGTGAAAGCCATCTCGTATAAAATACGCTGTTGCTCTTTTGTGAGATTTACAGCATTTTTCCGTTGCAATAGTAAAGTGAAGTCATTGTAAGTACGGGTCATATCTTTCTTTAGTAGCTGTTTAGCTTCATAATCAGAAATACCTTTTTTGTACTTTATTGCGTCGGAATCCTTTTTACCTAAGTAATGTCCATATCCGATGGTATAGTTGCCTTTAACATCTTTATAAGGATAGAACTTAGAATTTTTGTATGACGGACCAACTGTACCGCCAAGTAATTTGCGTTTTATCACAGCTTGAGATTCTTTCGAACCTTCAGCTTGTTTGATATAATCTACTACTTCTTTATCAAGATGATCGAAGTGAATAGTTACATCAGGTAGAATAACAGACTTCAAATCATTCTCATTAGGTAAATGTACTGGTTTACTAACATGTAGTACTTTGATTCCCGAATTAACACGTTTAAACACGTCAATGTACGGGTACATTTCAACATTCTCTGGCTTAAACTTTTGAGCGATTACCCAAAACGTATCCTTTGACTGTACAATATACTGTTTTCTGCTTTCCGTCTTATACACAGTTGCTTTTTGAATCGGCAATGTGGTAACGGGCGGTTGCTTTTGAATTTGAATAACTTGTGGTTTTATTTGTACACCTGAATTTGATGACGGTGTACTATCATTGTGTTTATAACCAATATATCCAATAGCTCCAGCCACTAACAGAAAACTTATTAAAACATAAGTTTTGAGTTGTTGGAACGCTCTCACTGGTTTCTCCTATGTTATGGAAACTCCGCACATCTGGACTCAGTTGAGGCCATGTTTGCACAAAGCCTCGTTGGACTTCCTACAATAGTCTATTTGACTACTTCGAAACATTGTTTAATGAATCTATGTGAATCGCTTTAAGAAGCTCATCACTCGATGTAAGAATTATAGCACCAATCTCTTCATCAGTGCAAGTACTAATTCCTGCATCCATGAACCGTTCGATGTTTTGTTGAACAAAAAACGGGACATTCTTTTCTAAGTGCTCGGTAAATCGAGAATCACTCAGTAAAATTGTGTGCATTTTTGGTAACACAGTTTTAAAACCACGTCGCACACATGTATGTATGATACTCTCTAATTGTGCAAGATCCATATAGGTTGCTAGAGATAATGATTGAAATGCCATGTCAAATGGTGACATTGGGGGAGGCATTTCTCGACAAATTACTTCAATAACACCAACAGTCAAATCGTTAACATCAAACTCAGGTCTTGAAACGGTTCGTAGTGATTCTAGTACCATATAAGATATAGAGGATAATGCAGTCTCATATGAGGGAAACGACATGTCCGGTAGTGTTTTGTCATGTACTGAAAAAATAGGATAGCCACTAGAAGAAGAAATACCTTCTATTGGCATACCCTTGTACATAACACAATAACGATATTTAGTCATAGTGTGTTCTTCCAATTGTGAAGTGGAAAGTATATTTAGATTGTAATCCTAGCTCTGCTCGTATCTTCCGAAAGAACGGGACTTCAAAATCTATAAAACAGTACAATCCAGCTTTCTTTGGATCTTTCTTCACATGAATGTACGGATAGTATCGTATCTTAACAACTTTACCATCATACTTTTTCCACACATCAGCGTTTGGTGGTTTTTCACCACGAACAATACTAACATGTGCTCCCCAAGAAGGGTCAGCTAAAGGAATGTGTAAATCAGTTCTAACAAAGTACTGGTAGTACTTAACTAACTCTTGGGGCAATTCTAGAATACACCAGAAATCCGTGTTCTTTTTCATACCAGAACGTGGAGGGTCGTATCTAATCACCCCTTCGATTTCAATGTATTCTTGCATTTTATAATCCGAATATCTGAAGTAGGGAATATAAGAATAGCACAGTTACCGCACCTAATGCAACTGTTAAGATTGGATTCATTTTCAACGACACTTGAAAGTTCAAGTAAGAAGCGAAAAGAAAATTACGAACATGTTTCATATTTAGTCCTTGAATGAAAAAGCCCCAATTTTCATGGGGCTATGTTACTTATCCGATGACCTTGTAGCGTGGTACATCAATCGCTGCAAGCATAATAGATACTGGATCTACTTGCTCACCTGATAGGATGGCTTTTAGAATTGCTGGACTAAAACCAGAAACCATTGCAGTTCCAGTTTCATCGAAGGTAACAGGGTTGTTACCAACACGACCATTTAGGTTCCAGAATACTACGTTAGGTAGTTTGTAACCAGCAGAAGCAAAAGCAGCTTTCGCATACTCATGGGCTGTTACATCCCAATTCCCTTCGTTTCCACCACCGTAAGTACAGTTGAATTCCATATCACTATAGATAATCATGTACTCAGGCATATCTTCTTGTGGTACATTTTGCTTCACAGCAACTTCTAGTACCTTTTCAAATGCCTTACCAATGTCAGTACTGCCACCCCAATATTCGTAACCTTCGTAATGACGTAGATCATAATACTTCTGATAAATGTCTTTACCTTCGAGTACAAATAGTTGTGGTTCTTCACTGAAGGTCAAGAATACATCCTTGAATGCACCCTTTTGCTTATCAGCAGTATAAAGAGATAGAGACATAGCTACATCTAAGCAGCTTAGTGATCCGGTTCCACCAGCAGAACAGCCCATAGAACCACTAGTATCACACATTGGTAGAATACTAGCACCGTTTAGGAAATCTGGTAGTGCATCCCACTGGCCGATTAGTACATTGTCACGATTGCAATTGTTGAACTTAGTAGTAATGTCGTAAGGGAACAATGCTCCCGCATTTACCTTGACTTCACCACTTGCAACTTTCTCTCCGAACGCAGTGAAACGTTCTTCATCGTTACGCATAAATGCAGCACGATAACGGTTCATTGCTACTGATGGTACATGTGAGTACTCAATTGATGACCAATCACGTGCACACATGTTCTGCTCTACGGTAGAACTTAGTGAGGAAAGTAGCTTGCGGTACTGTTTCTCGTTCAAGTTCATTACTTGCATTAGTTCACGTGCAATTGTATTGTTTGCAATACGGTTCTGGTTCGCTACTGTATCCTTAGATACATTACCGTTTTTGTCTTTCTTTAGCTTATAGATGCGTGGCATCCATTTAGCACAAAGAGCATTACCAGCACGAAGATGTGCTTCGATGGTACGATACGCATCTAGTTTTACCTGTGGGTTGGTAAAGATTAGTAGATCATCCCAACGACCATACTCTGCGAGTACTGGAATGATTTCAGAAAGATCATCTTGATGATTTTCTTCCAAGAAACGAAGAATCTGACGAGTCGTTTCACGCTCACCTGCACCACCACGTACATCACGAACCCATAGGGTCATTTGTAGGGTTAGTTTACGGTTAGCGGCATACGCCTTTTCAAACGCAGTTTGGAATGTGGAGAAATCCTTACCACGTACTGCACCAAGGATCGCGAAGAGATCAACCAATGGGTTCAATGAACTCGCATGGGATACTGCACCGTTAGCGGTTACGCCTACGTTATCTTCAGCTTTGGTGTTTACATTTTGGACTGCATCTTTGAATGACATATATTCTTCCTCTCAGAAATGGATAATTTGTTTGAGTGTTGACTCATTTCTTAATAACTTAATTATATCACATAAAAAGCGGTTTGTCCCAAGTTTTTGAAACAAACCGCATATTTTTTAGTCTTGTACGTTATACGTTGCTTTTAACTCAACTTTCGTCATGCATGAAATTTCTGCTGGGGTTAAATTCATACTAGCAGGAATCCAGTACTGGTTATTAATCCTCACATTTGAGAAGGAATTTATTATTAATTACTTTAAAGTGTACTGTTACACCATTAACTTTTGTAACACTTTTATATACATCTCCTTCACAAATTTTATGTTTGATAGATGCGTGGTCAGCAGATGCTAGTGCATCTTTAATGCTTTCGTACTCATCAAAGAAATACACGATATCACCCTGTGGAACTACAGTCAATCCTAGTAGTGCACAAAATTCTTGGAATTCAGCATCGTCAAAGAAACATTTATTATCAATATCCCAAACACGGAACGCAAAGAATGTATGTTCAGTTAGTTCTTCACGGTTACCCTGAATACCCATTCCCATACATTCGCCTTGAATGGCTAGCTGACGATCATGAGCTACACAGTACTCTTTTAGACGCTGTGGGATATCGTCTTTTAGGGCCGCTTTCCAGAAGTGAGATTCTGCATCAAATTTAAGTGCTAGGTTACGAGAACAAATTGCAATCTGACCATCTTCCCACTGGAAAGGATATGGTTTAACTTCAACGATTTCTAGTTCTTGAGTTTCCTCATTCCATGCACGTACTTCTTCATCCACTTTCTCAACAAAGAAATCTGGGTTAGAGAAGAATGCAATAGTTTGGCTAGAGCCATCTAGCTTTAGAGACTTACGGAAACCTACACCTTTCATGGTCTGAGAGTACTTACCAAAGATATTCTGAACACGATCTTCATCAGTCTTAGGGATGGTAATAGGGAAGTTACCTGCACTCTTACATTTCTGTGCACCAGTACCGCCATTACGCTCATCAGGACGTTCGTACTTAGTAACGTTCAAGAATTCTTCAATACCATAACGTGATTCTTCTAGAATGGAAAGGATGAATTTTTCGTCAAGAACTGCAAATGTTGGTGCATTGATAGATAAATTTTTTCCAAATTGTTCTGTCATAAAATCAGTTTGTCCAATTTTATACAATTCATTACTAAACATAGATACCGGGAGTGCTAGCCCTTGACTGACGACACCACGAAGTTTCTTGGTACGAAGACGGAAGCGACGTACACCAGCTTCATCAATCTTATCAGAACTACCAGTAAGAAATGCGAAGGTTGGGGTTTCTACTGGTACAAAAGAATCAATCTCAAGGAATACACAGTACTGACCAACTTCAAATTCACCTTTCTTGACTACAACATCCCAACCATCAACGGTTGCTTTTACAATCATATCCGCACCTTCAATCGGCTCAATAGCATTGATTTTACGAATAGTGACCAGTTTTCTTCCTTCTTTGATAAGTTCAGCCATTTAGTTTTCTCCAAAAGTGTTTAATAGTTTTGAGAAGAGGGTTGTTTACCTTAATCTCGACAATTTCAATATCTGCTGGTGGTTCTTCATACTTGTAGTACTGAACACGTTGTATCTTATATGTGATGAATTCCTTCTTCTCAAAGCAGGAAGCTATCACGTATGGTTTATCGGTCCAGTACTGGATCTTTCTTAGTACTGGATTGATAACCAATTTTAACCTAGTTTTATGTACTCGATGAATATTAGTCATCAGTACCGCGTAGGATGTAATATGCCATGTACTCTGCGTGTGTACCTTGCATTTGATCCTTACGAATCAGTCTACTACCAGAACAAAACATCTTAACACGACTTCTTTGTACTGGATTAGTACGATATATTTTAAAGCACCATCTACTCAAAAACGGTTCAGGATTTACTACATCTTCAAACGTTTTGAACTTTTTGGACATTCTCGGTTTTGTCATTTCTTTTTCAATTAACGAATAGAAATTATTTGGTTTAATCAAATGCAACAATTTCCAAGTATATCTCATGTTCAAGAAACGATTAAGATATTTTACATTTCTACGTTTTAACAAACGTCTACTTAGTGCCATATCAGTCAAGCATCTTAGCGATTTGTCCAGCAGTGAGGTATGCTAATGCAGCACACAACCACCAGTACCAACCATCGGTGTTAGTAATAAACCCATAACCACCAATCACTGATAGGAGAATGGCGAATGAGTACTTGAATGCATCTTTAGAGTTCATTTATTTTTCCTTTATCAGCGAAGTATATTTGCACATTATACTGGCAATCAGGGTCTCTGTCAAATGAATTTTGCCAAATATTCAATTTATGTATGAGCATTTTGAACTCATCGGAAACCAACTCGTTTACTTCGGATGAAAGAGTTGGTGAATAGTCAACTAAGGTTAATGCTTTTAATTCAACCTTACTAAAATCATATTGATTTTTGGTTTCCTGTGATGCTAAATGTGGTACTTCAATAACATTTATAGAAAACAAATCAGTATTGAAGCTATAAATGTGTGCACATGCAACATAAGTTACCATGTGAAAAGTCTTTTTAGTACATTCAAGTTGTACCATATGACCATCATACCATGACCAATCTTTTACTGGAAATCCTAATTCATCAAATAGCATAGTAGCATGTTCTTGGTTCATGCCCCAGATAGAATTACTACCAACTATAAAATTCATTAGCATATCGAACTGATCGAATACTTCATCGTAATCATTCATAGTAGACGCTCTTTTAATAGTTTTGCATGGCGGCGACGTTGATAAGCATCATGTTCGCGTTTCCACTCAGCATGTTCAGAACGCTCTTTAATGAAATCTACTAATTTCAAGAATGTGTAAGCAGAGAGTCTATAATTAGTTCCGTCAAAAACCAAATCTGGACGTTGTTTGGACATGTAAAGATTACCAAAAGAGTAATAACGGTTTGAAATCCATACTTCTTCAGTAGTATTAAAATCAAGTGTATGTGCACCAATTTTATAACTGATTATGCCACGTTCTGCATTTAGAATCAATAAGTTTATGTGCCGATCAGCATCATATGCGATTGGGCGACTGTCATACTTACGAAATTCCTGCCATGCGTTACTGTGGATGAATTTCAAACGCGACAAGTACTCTTCTTCGGTTTCATCAGGAGTTTTGTAGTCTACTATTGTCATACCACTTTCTGGATCTACATTAACTTCTGGATTACTAACTTTTGGAAATATCTTGTTTTTGGGCCAAAAACGTTGATACCCAATATAGGCTCCTAAAGGTAATGAGCCACTAATGATACATGCAATAATAGTCTCTAACATGGTTTCCTCTATTTGGTATGTTTTGTGCTTTCGAAGTACATTGTATCAGTACTGGTCTCTAGTGTAAAGCTCTTTTGACATAATTTTTCCGCTAGACGGAAACCAAACTGTGTACATAGCTTAGTAATTTCTTCAGGATCGCGTGGGAAACGTGGATAGTTAATTACACGAATAAGCATCCCTGATTCCTGACCACCAGTGTAGATGTACTCTACTTTAGATACTTGGAAACAAAATCCAAATTCATAAGTAATGCGATTACATTCCTGCTGGCAAACATCGAAGTTTCCAGCAATATGTAGATTTGCGTAAAACGTTGGTACTGTATTTTTTAATTCAAAACTCATTCTATTGTTACCTTCTCTTTTTTGAGGCTAAAGCCTTTTCTTGCACTACTAATATCTTTAATTCCTAGGAACTCTTCTTTGAACGATACTAAGTACTTACGAGTATCTAAAGTTAGGTCACCACGTACTACTTCCGTTTTGTAACTCTCTTTATTATTAAAGAAGGTGTACTTTACGTAGCACTGTCCAAATTTTTCAGAGTTGTAATCATCAGCGTATACTTTAAAACGGTACTGATCTGTTTCAATCTGAATCATACCTTCAGAGTTAAAGATTGCACGACCATTACCAGCTTGAACCTGTGCCATCATCATGAGTAATTCGCGGTCGTATTGACTATTAACGTCTAACACCATTTTGGCTTGTAGTTTCTCGCCAAACCAACCACCATTAATCAAGAATGGTAGTACTAATACAGCAGATAAAATGTTTAAAGCAATTAACATAATGTATTCTCCATAGGAAATAAAAAAGCCCCGGTTAAGGAGCTTTTATTATTACATTATTCTTCGTCAGTGTCAAGCACTTCTTTGTACTGTGACCATACGATTCCAGCAAAGAGTGCAATAGCAGCAATCACTAGAATAAAAGTAGGAACAATACTTAGAAGAATTGCTACTACCACTGCGATTAGTGCACCGCTTGCAGTACTGAACACGTCCTGTACGCCATCCCAAATGCTGCTGGCTACTTTACGTGCAATACTCATAATTACATCTGTCATTTTTGACCTCTATGTTGTTTGTGACATTTTCTACACATGCTTTTGTAGGATTCATTACCACCCATGAATACTAAGTCTGTGTTATCCACCAGCCTAGCTGTCATGATAGCTTTGTTTCCACAATCACATATACTATTAAGATCTTCTAGGTCATCGGCAATCTCTAAGAGATGTGCTGACCCTTCGAATAGCTTGCCAGAAAAATCAGTCCTAAGACCATAGCAATACACATCGACACCTAGATTATCCACTATTTCTGCCAATTTGTCAACCTGTTCTTTATTCAAGAACTGACATTCATCCACAAAAACTGCTTTGTATTCATCATGGTCTTCAATCTCCATATAGAATACTTCAAGTTCTTGTAACGAATTTGGTTTTATTACAAATGCATCTGAATCAATGCCAATTCGGGAAGTAATCTTCCCTTCACTATACCTCGTGTCCAACGATGATGTAAGATACATCACCTCAAAACCACGTTCTTTATAGCTAAAGGCTTTCCTCAATAGATCAGTACTTTTCCCTGAGTTCATAGCTGCGAACTTATAGTATAAACTAGCCATCGTTGGAAATCCTAATACTATCTCCGTAGCTGTTTATTTTTTCACCATCATATTCAATTTCAACGTTTACGTTCCAGTACTCGTTGTTAGAATAAGGTTCAGCAGTAATACTCACTTGTACTGTCATATTTTCTAATATCAATTCTTTGATATACGCTTCAATTTCTTCTTTAGTCATTAACTTACCTTACTGACACGATCATGATCGCGACAATAAGTGGTTTCGACAATTTTTCCATCAACTATAGGATTCATCCAAACTTTCTTAGGTGTAACTTTGAAGATTTTTCCCATTAGAAGTGTACTACCATTGTCATGACCAAATGCCACGATATCATCAATATTAACTTCTTTTCCGCTTACGTCTTTCGCTTCCATCATTATACCTTATTATAGTTCTTTTAAATGTACGATTCCTTTCATTGTACATTTCTATTTTTCCATCTTTAAGCAACTTCTGTAAATCGGGGTCTGCTTTCGTTTGAATGCATCCCTTCCCATTTACACGAAGTAAATAACCTGTTTGTAATAAACTGATTATAGCTTGTCTCCGTATAGAACCAAAAGGTAAATCTCTTATCTTCTGCATTGCTATAAGAGAGGTACTCGGTAGGTATATAAGATTTCCATCTTTATCTGTTTTTGTTGTATATGCTTCTGGATTTAACCCTTTAAGAGTGTGACCCCGCTTACTCCAATAACCCCTAGCCATTTCTTTATTTACCTCATATCAGGATATTTTGCTAAAAGTTCTTTAAGTAAAGCCCTTTCTTCTGTAGATTTTTTCGCTAGACGTATTCTTTCTTTTTCATCTTTCTTAGCTTGTGCTAAGTACTTTTCTTCGATATCTATATAGTTATTTGTAAACGTATATAGATCACCGACATATTGCACTGCCTTGTATTGAATAGAATTACAATCCAATTCAATCTCTTCCACACTTGGCATACTACAATTATTAAATGAACCTTCAAAGTTCCAATCGTTACTGATTAGTACTCCATTTTTCAATACCGCAAAACCATAAGTACCGTAATAGTACTTTCTATTGTTTTGGATACGATCACCACGTTGCATATGCTCCTGTTGGGAAGTTTTTAACATCACGTATCTTTCAACCTCAGATAGTGATTCAAAGTTTTCCATGCAAAACTCACCTTCGGAAGCATGATAGTTTTCGTTGTCATCACCTCTTTCACGATGAAATAGCACAGTATACATTATAGCACCTTATTACATAGAACTAGTAATGCCGTAGCATGGGATATTTGTGGTGCAGAATTCAATTCATTCATCTGTTCTTCTACACTACTGTTATAGTCCAATTCCTGATTTTGTACAAAATAGAACTGGAATGTAATATTCATAGTATCATCACGATTATCACGAATGTAGGTATTCAACTGATCAATACTCTCAACAATAGTAGTATCATCTACCATGTAATGATTTTGACCACTAAAGCCATTTAGGATTGAAACGATTAGTACTTTAGTCATCGTAGTGACCTCCAAAATAAACTTTACCTTCAAATCCAAAACGTTCTTTGAATTCTTCTTGTACTTCCATTGTTTTCTTCATAACATCTGTGAAATTCAATTCTTCAGCACTTCCATAAACATCTAGTACTTCGAATCCAATAACAACATCTTCATCAGATTCATCATAGTGATGTGGAACAATAAAAGACATATTTTCATCATCCATTTCTAACACTTTAAAAATGTCTTCAGATGGATAATCTTCATCTTCCCACTCGGAAACTAAAGCAGTAATATCCTTATCTCTCCACTCTTTTACAGTAAAACCTACTACAATCTTTGCTTCTACACCCATCAGATGATCCCCGCTTTAATAAATTCTAGTGCTTCTTCCCATTTGAATTTCTGCCAAACAGGTTTCCATGTATCATCTGGTACTTCAGTAATAATTTCAACATGGAGTACATCATCCGTCGTGTAATGAGTTGTATGCAGTTCACCAATCTTCCCATCAATATATCCACCATCGGAATATCCGGGAACAGTCAAGATCCAAGTGCCAGAATGCCAATCTACGTAGTTACAGATGTACTCATTTTCCATAAAGTCGCGTAGGTTTGAAACATTACAACCTTGTTCACCACAACGGAACCAAGTACCGTCAAATAGCTGAATACGTACTGCACCAACCTGTGGTTTATCTGATGGTGCTAGGGGGTCATTATTTTCAATGTATTCAGTACTGATAAAGAACCCACTAGGAGTAGTTTGAATGCCTACTACACGTTCGGAGAAATGGAAGCTGTCTCCGAAATCTTGGGTATAATATCCTTCATGAAACACATCTGCTTCAGGGTTTTCCAAGAGTAATGCTGCTAAGTCTTTTGCTTTCATTATTTCCCTCTGAATTCTTTTAGTTCAAGTGTACTCATTGGTGAGTCACATCCGTCATACCAAACTGAGTGGTAGATATCTACTGTTTCTTCTTTAACAATCATACCATGTTTGTCGCACAAGTCAATAAATTCTTGGAAATTGCCAAATTCCCTTGTGCCATAAATGAACCCAGCTTCCCATGATTCACCTTCAAAGTTTTTATGATAAATCAAAGTTCCTTCATTGTTAATGAAAAGGTTTACTGCTTCTAGCTCGTCATAAACATCATCACGTTTATCTTGCGGTACTTCAAATTGAAGTTCTGCCATTAGGCCGTATGTTACTCGTTCAGTACTCATTATAGACTCCCCTTATGTTCGTTTACAAAGTCATATACTTCATCAATACTCTTAAACCAGCCACCGTCGATTTCATCTTCAGTTTCATAGTCTAGTACATCAATTCCTATATTATCAACTGCATTATCATAGACAACAAACAAGTACTTCTGTTCGTGTTCTACTTCCTCAATTAGTTCATACAAATCATCAATAGTCATAATTTTACCCAAAAGAAAAGGACGCAAAATAGCGTCCCTGTTTTATTGTAAATGTTTAAGTTTGTAGAGCGTCCGTTCTACAAATGAGATAATATCCTCTAGACTATTAACTGAACCGAAATCTTCTCTGGCTTCTAATAGCTGGTGGATATACTTAGCTTGTTCTACATAAGATTCCAATGTAGGAATTGCTTGCTCAAGTGGAAGGAAACAATAATCTGTATCCATGCCAATTGGTAATGGTCCTCTTGAGTTCATTAGTCCTTCAACAAATGAATCAACGATTTCCGGTAATTCTTTATAGAACTCATCAAGTTCCATGTGTTTTGAATACATACTGCATTGTAAATGCCAGTGATGACCTAAAGCTGGCAAAAATAAACTATTATCAACAAAAGTTAATAATGCAATATCTGAGTCATCAGTTTGTTCAGTACTATCCACGTAGTCCATCATACTACGCATATCTTCATATTCGTCCATATTAATATCCTCATAGAGTTATATGAGGTATTTAGTTCTGGAAAGAAAAGTTAACTCCCGATCTAAAATGCTTATTAATATGAGTCATTGTCTCAGATAGACGTTCAAGATCATACGTATTTCTATTTCGAATATTCACAATCATTGCATGATCTACATCGGTAACATCCATAAGTTCACACCACTTCTTCATAAAGAAGAGTGTTTTTGGTCTTTTTAGTACTTCAACTTGTCTTGGGAATCCAATTAAGTAGACATTCTCTCCACACTCTGCGTGATGTACACAGAAATCTAATATTTCATGACAATCAATTGGTTCATCTGGATTCATGAAGGTTAGATCGTTTGGATATACAGAGGATAATTGAATGTATATAGAGGTTAAATTTTGGAAGAATTCACTTTCTTTACTGAAGTCAATTATTTTTGTCATATTATAATTCTCTTTATATTCGCTGACCAACTCATTGCATTCGTTAGTCAAGAATTCATTACTTCGTTAGCTATCGCTATCGCTCATCTAACTTGTACTGAATTGGAATATTTCAATTGTACTTTAATTATTGACACGGTTTGTTAGCCAATTCCATCCCCCCACAAAGGAGGGACGAAAAAAAATCAGGATAATCCTGACACTGGTAGTCATACCAATCTGAATTTGTAGATTTTACTCAAATTCCAGACGGATCAATCCATTTGGAATAAAAGTAATCGCTGGCGGGTTGTCCGGTTTCCAGCTACTACAGTCGCATACAACGGTCGTGTTCCTCACACGCATACAGTACTTGCTAATTCAGCAACAAATACTGCTGTCTCTCCGTAAAGAGACTCCCTTTCAACTAGGTGAGTATGCCTCATATGTCTATCTAGGGCGTTTATGTTTTCTTACACGCCTTTATTGTGCCGCATTGCCGTGTCGCGTGTGATTTACTGTCCATTGGATTGACTACACTTACGCTTTATTACTGACGGGTTTCTTTTGCACATCGTACTGAACGAACTACTCATCTGCCATCTACTTTTCGATAGGATCAGGTTTCAATCTTCATGCTTTCACATGTCATTCAGGATTGGTATGACGAGGGTATCCCTCATCATATATTATATCACAAAAAAACCCTTTTGTCCCAACTTAAAGATAGGTACGCTTCAATTCAGTAGGTGAACGATCAAAGATTGCGTCAATAAATGCAATGTCCTCAAGGAGTTCAGTACTATCCTCTTTTCTACGCGAAGTTTTTTTGTACGGATTATTTATACCTGAAAAAATCACCTTCACCGGGGAGTCGGTATCAATCTCATTATCAATGAGAGTACAAGTATAAGAGAGCTTTAAGTACTTCTTATTCTCTTCTAGTGCTAAACGAGCTACTAATTCTTCTATACCAGTTAAATGTGAAATGCTATCAGATTCTTTCAAAAAGGTAATGGTGCACATAATACTTTTAGTATCGTACATATCAGTTACGTTCTTAACAGCACTAACACATTCTAGTCCAGAAAAATCAATATCTTGAATCATCTAGTTCCCCATTTAATTACAGTAGTAGTTACTTGTTCTTCCCAAACATCAACAATATCGCAATCCACACCCTCTTTATCATAATAGAAGGGGGTAAGCATCTGTGACTCGGTAAGCCCTTGTTCATAACGAGTATGATACCCTTCTCCGGTCTCGGTGTCAATAAAAACTAGATCGTGAACACTGTTCCAGCGGGTGGTATCTACCTGCTCATTGTGAAGTACTTCTAGTACTAAATCATCATCAAAAGCACCCATACTCTCGTTCCATTTCTGACCATAGAATGTAACTTTACCATATGAGTGTGCAAGACGTTCCATAACGTCTTGTGGGAATCGTTTTGTCTTCATAATTTCTCCATAAAAAAAGGGAAACCCGTTTGGATTTCCCTTATTGTATTTTATTATGCCTGTTCTGTCAACACTTTTTTCAATGCTTTGTTATGACGATTATAAGCCCCTACATGAGCCGCACAGAGGCCGCTGAGGTAATCGGCTACCTTGGCTTCACGCATCTCATTGCGGTGCTTCACGATGGCCTTGTACTCTTCCGTACCCTCTTCACGCTTACGCAAACGATAATGATGTAGAGATGTAGCACGACTAGTAATCAAAGACTGACCATGCTCTTTGTAGCGAGCCAAGAAATCTTCAAGGTTTGGATAGCGAGATCCACGTAGCTGATTACACTTTCTGCACATAGTGTTGAAGTTTGATTCAACATCGGGACCACCTTGGGATTTAAGAATGTTGTGGTCAACGGTCATTAGTTGCCAAAATTCACCCCAAGTAGTTTCTGCACGTCCATAAACGTTTAAGTGCATCATACCAAAGATAGCATGAGTACCTTTACCTTCTTCTAAACGTACTTCATGAGATTCGATCCCGCAGCAAATACATTTACTATTCTTCAAGAAAGTTGCAACTTTCTCTGGGAAGTAGTTAAACTTCACACCATCAACTTCTGCACTTGTCATCGGACCAGAAGTTTTTAACGTTTTCAGAACATCTAATGGTAGTACTTTATTGACTTTATAACCCAGCATAATAAAACCTCTTATTTGGTTTGTATTTTTTGTGTCTCTTGAAGTTTACGGATAGTGTCTACCAGTGAATCATGTGTCACTGCACAATCGGTGTAAATATCATCCCATTTGACGAGTACTCTCATCGTTTCCTTACCATCATACAACTGTTGCCCGTTTTCGTCAAGCATTATATTGCCTTTTTCGTCACGTGCTGGTACTTCTGGTAATGGCGTATCTTTCGTACATTTTTTGAGTAATGACTCCTGTACGATAATTGGCTTAACATCACCTTTGACGGTTTTTGCACAACCTGATAGAGACAATACTATCATAACGCAGCAAGCAATTGCAAGTAAAAATTTACGCATTAGTTAGTTCTCCGTTTATTAGATTCTTCCTTGAGCTTCTTAAGAGCGTCAACACCTTCTTGGTCGAGTGATGGGTTTTTGTAAACCTTCTTCTCTACAATGATGGGAATCTCTTTCTCAATAATTTGAGCCTTACTTTGTTTAATAAGTTCTTTAGTATCTTCTAAGTTCTTAGCACCTTGTGCCTGAATATCAGATAGACCCTTATCAAACATCTTCTCAATTTTGGCTTCTAGGTTGTCTTTGTACCCATGATATACTTCATTCGATTTCCAACCACCCAAGAAAGCCCCAATAACAAAAACTAGTATTGCTAATGGCTTCCAAAATTTCTGTATGAATGCAAAATTCATATATCCTCCTTTGTTTAACTACAATTATTTAGGAGGTACAAATAAAAAACCCAGCACATGGCTGGGTTAATTTTTATTTACGATCTAGTATCTCACCAAGGGTGGTATCTGGATGTTCTTCTAAACTGATATCAACACCGATAATTTCTTCGAAGGTGATAATAATTTCAGCCATATCGAGTGAATCAATGTTTTCTAGTTCAGTGATATCATGAATGGTAAAACTGCGAGTTAGATAAATCTTACTACCGTGTGCGTTTGAAACTACCTCTGACATTTTCTCAAGATAGTACTCTTCAGGTGTAGGAGGTGGTTGTGGTGCAACCATTGGAGCTTTACTTGCAATTTCCGCATTGGTAATTTCATTTACAGTGATTTGCTTCATGTACTGAGTAGCTTCCTGTACTTTATGAAGAATAGCATAACGTTCCGCAGTATCTTCAGTACCGAAGTAATGCTCCATTAGTAGATCAATAATCTCATTTAGACTTGGCATTTTTAATCCTATCTTTGAATCCCGCAGTTACGCGAATTAGTATTCGTTGACATTCACCTTCCATAATCGGACAGCTATGCAACACCTTGCTAGTGTACTTGTGTACCCAATTGATAGCAGCATTATACTCAACAAATTCATTCTTTGCAAGCACTTCTTGCACTGATTTACATCCAGTAATATCCATTGGCTCTAGTATGAATTTTGTACCGATAACTGTACTGTAAATGAGATGCGTTTCTGGATCGAAATCATCCCATATGTCATTACAACAGTCAAGGTGGTATCCGTAGATACCACTACCTGAATCACCTTCATTTAATGAACGTACTTTATAATCAATTACCATTTCACGATTATCATACTGTTTCATTGCTTTCATCATATCTTCAATTAGTGGTTTCAATGATGGATCACACATTTGAAGTACTTTTGAAGGTTTTTCATACTTGAGTACTAAATCAGGGATAGTATGTTTTGGTGGCTCATAACTAAACAAGTAACAGTCTATACTACCCACGGGGTTTAAATTAGTATCCAACTTCAAAATTCTGAATAGTAACTTGACCATCTTTGGTCGCGATAACCAACCAATCAGTACCTAGTGCTTCTGACATTGAATACACTGGAACATCTAGTTCGATATCATTACATTCACTTTTAGTTAGACCAGCATTAATTGCTGCGTACTTTTCACTAGGATTATCATTATCAATATCCCAACCTAGATAGCATTCTAGGAAATCTCCCAATTCACTCCAACCTTCTAGATCGTTGTGAATATATACTTGAGTAGTGTGAGTACATTCTTCACCATCATTCCAACCGGGAGTATAACCAGTTACATAAATGTGGGTTAGTTTGGGATACTTTGCGAATACTTCTGGGAAGTACTGTTCAAGTAGTTGAACACCTTTTTCACGTGCAGATTCTTTTAAGATCTCAATTTGTGCGTCACGACGAACACCAATTTCTTTTAGTTCTTTATCGATATTAATAGCCACACTCATAATCTCCATCTTGGATTGAAATAGTACCGTCTACTTCACGTTTAGCAAAAACGTACCAATCAGTACCGTTTTGTTCTTCTAGTAGACCTTCAATGCCATCAATTGCATCTTCAATTTCGCGGCGTTGTTGGTTTGAGATGTTCGCGTTGATTTCACGTTCTTCAATCTCTTCTTCATCTGCATCATCTTCAAGGTATTCTTCAACGAAATCCATGATTTCACCACTTTCAATTGCTACGTGTTGAATATGATAGCATGGATCACCGTCATTGAAACTAGGTGTATAAGCATATACAAAGACCATATCTAGGTCTTCATATTGTGCAAAGATATCTTCAAAGAAGGATTTTACCATTTCAGCCCCATGCTTCTCTACTAAATCTTTTGCTGATGCAATGTGCATACGATAATCTTGAATATAGCTCATTTTAGATCTCACTTTTTGTTGTACCAATACATTTCATATAATTCTTCCATCACTTTTGCTGCAACCTTAATATCAGGCTTTTTGCGAAGTTGTGAGGACTTGACTAGTACTTCACGAATATAAACCTCTTTATCGTTAAAGTACTGCATCATTTCTTCATAGGACCATGCACCATTTCGGATAGCTAATAACTCTGCTGCATCTGGTCTACGAACGTTAACAACACCAGTAGTTAATGCTTCTTCGGCGGTGCGTAGAAGACGTACTACATGCATTGCATGTTTCGTATCATATCCATTTTTGGATTCAAGTTCCGAACGTTTTGCGTTGCGGTTCTTTTTCCAATCATGGTAGTGCTTACGGTTTTCGTTGTTCTCTTCAAACTCTTTACGATTGAATTTAACAATAAGTGCAGGAGTAACTTTTAATTCCTCTGGAGTACGTTCTTTCTTACTATCCCATAAGAGGTTACCTAGACCCATTAGAGTCTTACTGCCTTCTTTTTCTACTACTGCAAAAATATCACTTCCGTAATGGATTAGTTCGTAATCATAATTGTAATGAGTAAGACTAAAATCACGATCAAGTACTTTCTCTGGTAGATAGTTGTGAACTAAACGGACGAAGTGATGTTGTGCTAGTGGTACGGTACTGATAAGCTGCAACGAAGTATCACGCATGAATTTATCAAAATCAATGATAGTTTTGATATACATACCTTTACCTTTCGATGTATCAATACGATCAATTACGTAATCTGGGAAGTAATCATACATCCAATCAATAACTTGCTGGCAAGGATATTGGCTCCAGATTTCACGCAAACGCCGTTCTGCAATTTGCTCTTTCGCCATCCAACCGTGATGGTTTTTCATGCGAGTAGCTTGGTTGTGTGCATAGCCAGTGTAAGTATAAGCAATCTTAGTACTCAAGAGGTCATCTCGATAAGAACGTAAGTGATCGTACATTTCAGTACGTTGCACGATATCTTTATCGTCAACCCATAGAGTTTCTAGAATGTTTGGGTTAGCATCAACGCATAGTTCCATGAAGTGATTCAACTCAAAGAATTTGGTATCTTCTTCGGTTACATCATTTACTTCCCGGACGTTGAAGAAAGGGGTTAGTACAAATTTCTTTTCGGCTAGAAAGATACCTCGAAAGTCAACATCACTTTCTGGTGTACTTGTGCCATATGCATGTGAGCCAGCATAGTGCTTAACTATCTGGCCTTTTAGGTGGTCATCGCTCATAAAAATATAGTCATCCTATCTAAGAAACCGTTATAGTACTTCAAAAAATCCATCCGTAAAGCGTGGTATTCATCATAGGTAAATCCTAAGTCCAATACTGTACTTTCTTGGAAGAAATTATCTTCAGTACTTAAATCGATTATATTGTATTGACTTCCTTTATTGGAAATTTTGGTAAAATCTGTTCCATCTTCTGTGATTTCAACGAAGAAGAAATCCCCGTTAATATCCTTTGGACAAACGAAATTCAACGAACTGCGTTCAGTTCCACAGTACTCAAACTGTAGAATGTTATTGTCATTAAGGCTATAGAAAGTATCTTCGTCTAATATCTTATCACATTCCTTTATGGTTCTGATTAGTTTATATACATCATTCTGAGTCATTTAGCATCTCGACAATGGTATTAAAAACTTCAATTATAACATCACCGTGACAAACGAGAGGTGCACAAGAACACCCGATTCGTAAACCGGATAGTTCTAAAAAGTCTTCAATTTCGAATTCACCACTCTCTAGGCCATCGTAAAGGTACTGTCGGTACATTTCGACAACATATTGCCGGGTATGTCCTTTAGATTTATCTTCTGGGAAAGGGTTGCCCCATTTGCTTCCCCTACCGATATAAACGTCAAACTCACCTTTATGGCGGTTGACGAGTACTGGAGTTATGTACTTCATGGGAACTCCCTTGTGTATTTTTTCTCGTATTCAGCAATTTTTGCTCTGGACTCAATATTAAAGTCAATTTGAGCAGAATTTTCTTTCTTGGTTTTAATTGCATTGTATACGCTTAGGAACACTTTAGCATTTAATTCATCACTTGTCAAGGTGTATTTTGAATCAATTTGGACTTCATCTTTGTGATGATTCAATCTAAATTTATCAAAATTATCAGTCATAATGATAAACTCCAAACCAATAGTATCTATATTGACTAAGAATTTATTATAATCTGTTGAGTACCGTTGATAGTACTTCAAACCTCTTTTGTACATTCCGTGCAATATTGGGTGTACTTTGGCGATACCATACTTTGCTTCAATAATACGCTGACGTGCATAGTCAGAACCAGATTTGTGTTCTTGAACGTACTTATAAAGTGCTTTACTTTTAGCAATTACTAATCCGTAAAAGAACGGATCATATTCGTGCTTATGAATCTTTTTGAACATTATAAGTCTCCCGTATTTGACGTTTGATTGCCAATTTACGTTGTGCTTCCTCCCATGCTTCTTTATTCTTTTCGATAATATCTACACCCCTAATAGTAGTGTAAATTAATAAAGCATGTTGTGGAGCTTCGTTGAGAACCATAATAGTACTACCAGCTTCACTTATAAGAGTGATTTCTCTTGATGTTACTTTAAACACAAAGTTGTTTTTTGTGTCAATAAGAGAGTATTCCTTTCCACTAGGAGTAATTGGTGGCTTTAATTTCTTGTGTTCAAATGCTTCACTGATAGTATTAGCAACGCCATATTCGATTGCAGTACTAGAACCACTAGAACCTATCCATCCACCATAAAGCCGATGTGGTGGGAGAATTTCGCGAACACGAAGGAATGTTCCTTGGTATAATTCAAAAACATCCCCTTTAATTAGTGAATCAAAGATGTTCTTACATTCAAGTGGCATAGAAGCATACCAGTACTTGATGTTCATTGCCATGTTACGAATGTCATCGTTGTTTTCTCTTTCCCCATCGTACTCAAAAATCTTTTTCACGATAAACGGGTTATCAGAGTACATCATATTTGGCAGTACTGATAGAACTGATTCCATTAATACATTCCTCTTAGTTTATCTGAATTTTTGATAACCAACTGTTGTCTTTTTAGTTCTTCTAAGTTCTCTAGCATTTTTTTGTGCGTAGTGACAATCTTAGCAACAATTAGGCGTTCGTTGTCATTAAACATTTCACACTGAGTGCCAAAGTACAATTTAACGTACTTAGGATCATACTTTGACCATTTTACACGTTCTTTGTCATACATAGAACCACGATCGATACCACGGCTGTGGTTGAATAGTGTGAAAGATACATCATTTTTCTTATCAATGAAATGATAACGGCGGTCATCAAAGTTCGGGGTAAATTCCCAATTATCGGGGTTTTGTACCATATCCAAAACCATTTTGTACGTATGTGGACAGTTACTTAGCCTGTACTTTACGTGTATTAGTAACTTACGACCGCTGTCTCCCCATTCGGATACGAAGTTCTTTAATAGGAATGGGCTTTTCAAAAGCATAAGAGTGTATAGTGAGCACTCAATGCTTTCATCCACATTTTCCAATTGAATCTCTTTTCTCTTCGCCCGTTCAGGGGGAATAATATTCAAGACTGGTTCTGTCATACATCCTCCAAAATCAACAAGTGCAGGTATTATAGATGAAAAAAAAGAGGCTGTCAATAGACAACCTCAATAAATTAATGCCAACGTGTTCCTGTTCCTGAAGGGACTCCAGAACTCGCAGGGATTGCTGACCCACGTTTGGTAACGCTTGGTCTGTATGTTAGGAAACGTGTAACTTTTTCCGTAGTGATGGTATCAATACTTGTTGCACCAGTTACTATAGTACCAATGAAGCAATCTGTCAAGGACTCTGTGAGAAGAGTTGTTGATATGACATATGTTGCTTTTTTAGTTACTCGGTCCATCCGTACATAAAGATAAAACGTTGTATTGGCTGGGTTAGGTTTAATCGTTGTTAGATTATACGATACCGGGGCAATCTTGTCAAATATACCACCTAAGAAAACTGGAACTTCTTGTGTTATATACACATTAAATCCTTGTGGAACTTCCTGTGCTGCAACTACAATTCTATCCGTTACCGAACCAGTGTTTGCTATCATACCATCCATTTGTGCTTCAGATGTTCCATAAAGCCCAAATACGGATTTGGTCGCTGAATCACTCCATGAATGATCATATATACCAAACCCAACTCCCGGTAGTACTCCCGGTTCGAACGAACCAGTTTGAACATATGATTGTTGTAATGTTCTACTACTTTGTATTGTACCACTTTTAATTTTACCAATAAAGCAATACCATGTGGTATTTGCTGGAACGTTAAAACCATGAACACTACTAACACCAATGTAATTAAAACCACTAAATTTAGCAATTGTTAATCCATTAAATCTTCGAGTAACATCATTAGAAGTAACATCAGTTACATTACTATAACCATTAGAGACAGAAGTACTAATAACACTACCACCAGTAATTGCATTTGAACTCAAGGTCAAAGCTACTTCTGCTGTTATGATAGATCCTACGTTTGTATTACTTCTAGATTTCACAACAGCAATTGAATTACCAAATGATGAATCTGGAACATAAAAAATAGTTATTAAACTTTTGGTTAAATTTGTTAACCCAGCATTTGATATAATAGAATTTTTTAAATTCTGCATAACGGTGTTTGTCATCGTATAACTATTATCAAAAACTCCAGTACTAGTATTATACTTCCCTTGTGCTGGCTTTGTATATCCTTCAATGAAAGAAGAAGCATATGCACTAACATCACCATTTGCTTCAATCAATGAAATCATAGCAGTGTATTGTTCAGTACTTGCACCCGAACCAATAATAGAACGTGTTTGTGGTTCATAACCAGTAAGAGTTCCATGTAGGATTGAATTATAAGTATAGGTTCTTGTACTTCCTAATGTGGTAGTACTGTAAGAACTGTACGATGTTGTATTACCATTTTCTGTACCAGCACATGCAAGTACTAATTTGTTTTTAGTTAAGAATCTAACACCTAATAAGTTTTCACCAATTCCTGAACCAAATATAGGGTTAATATTTGCTGATTGTCTAGATGCAGTACGGGTAACTAAATTCCATGAATTGTATGTATCAGTTTGATTAACACTAGCAGTAGAAAGTCCATATGTCGGACCAGATGACCATCTTGATTTATTACTAACAACGAAACCATCACTAGTTTGGCAAACACTACCAGTATTACCCAATGACAAACCATAACCTGTAATATTAACGGTATCAATTTGATATGGATCGACACGTGTAAAGTTTGTTCCACCAGCATCAGCCGAAATTGAAATCGTATTACCCACTGTTTGATCATATGTTATTGTTTTAGTACTAATATTGTAGACGAAGCTAAACCCACTACCAAGCATATTTGTAACAGAAGTATCTGTTAATGCACGAGTACTGAACCATATTGCAACGCGAACTGAAGTATTATCACTATTTGGAACACAATATAAATTATATCTTTCCAAATTCTGCCAGTTTTCAACATTATTAATATTATTATTGATTGTATACAACGAAGGATCTGAAGAACTAAAACTACTATACATATCCCATATTCTAATATTTGTACTATTAGTGTATGCGGTATTTCTTACTGTTTTACCATTATATCCAGTTACACGTGTCATGGAATTGATATTTCCAGCACGAATACTTGCCACCGGAACGGTATATAGCACTAGAGCATATCCATTGTTTGTAACAGTTGTATCTTTACCCCAAATGAATACATTCGAGCCAATAACTGACGCATTTACTGGATCAAAGTTTGTAAAAGTACTAACCGGGAATTGTGCCGATTGGTGAGATACAATACTTAAAGTACTATTTGTTAATGCTAATATGTAGGTATCACCAGAAGTTCCACCTGTTGTTTTGTAAAATAATATATCATATGCATTTGATGCATAGAATTGGCTTATTTCTTGATTAGCTGTGAATATAGAAGGTCGATATTCGGTATTTGTGGTAACAACATCACTTTGTTGTAATCCTGAAATAGAACGAATATTTCTAACATAAGTGTAATAATATCCATATGTACTACCATTTGTACCAGAACGTAGATATACACATGTACCATCATCTTCAAGGATAATTGGTTGTAAGTATTTTATGTACGAATAGTTAGATGCACCAGTGAAAGAACCACTTACGTTCACAGGTAGATAATCCATTGTACCAATACGGGATACTGGAAGCATCCCTAGTATAGTGTCAATTTCATCTTTTCGATAATATGGATAATCAACATTACCGTTTGCATCAGCACCGATTCCGTTGAATGTGCGAAATGTGTTTCTATCGTTTACTTGTAGGTTTCCTGAAACTTCAAGGTTACCATATATTTTCTTTGACATAATATTCCTTACCAATTAATTGAGCCAGTCTGTGCTGGGTTACCAGTACTAACAGGGAATGCCGCACCGATTTTTGTAGTACTCGGACGATATGTACCAAATCTCGAAACTTTTGAAATTGAGTTCGATGTTACCTGAGTAGCATTAGTAGTTATCTTTCCGACAAACATACAAACTTCAGTTTCACTTTGTTCACGAATTGAGAAATCATATGTCGGTTCACCTTGTTCTAATTTGACGTAAACGCAAAACGTCTGGTTTGTTGCAGGTGTATTATATAGTGCTAAATTATATGATGCTATCGGCATATAAGTTAAAGAACCCGCCATAAACATCGGAATAGCTTTATTGAATGTTAAAACTAAACCACTGCTTGTTATATTAAATGATGAACTGTCGTATAAATCACCGAACTGACTTAATGGCAGTTCGCGTAAAATATAGTTAGCATCATCTTTTGTTACTAACGGGACCGAAATGGCCCCATTAGTGTTTGCATAGTAGGTTCCCGTATTTGTAGTAATGGACAACCCTGTATTTTTATTTTGTACAACAATGTTTTTTGCTGCGTTAACATGTGCCTTTATAACAAATGCCATTTTAGTCTCCTTACCAATTTATTGTACCATTTCCAGATGGCATACCATAACTCACAGGGAATGAAGATCCTGCGGCTTCTAACGATTCACCAAATACATCAAGTCTCGAACGCTTCTTAACATTAATACTAGATATTTGTGTACTATTAGTTTGAATTGTACCAATCCAGAAAACGTTATATGCTGAGGTTCCTGTTTCAGCAATTACATCTTCGGTTATATGATATTTTGCAATTCCTTGCTCCATTCGTACATATAAATGGAATGTTGTATTTGCTGGATTAGCTTTTACTGTTCTCAAATCAATATTCTGTATTGGCATTGTGAATGACTTACCACTTAACATAACTGGTGTTTCTTCAGTGAAGTACACGATAAATCCTTGTGCAACATCTTGTGAAACTACAACAATTGGGCTACCTTGAGCAGTCCAGTTTGTGTACTCAGATAATGTAGTACCAGTTTTTGTAAATACAACTTTTGTCGCAGAGTCCACACTTGACATATATCCAAAACCAATCCCCGGTAATGCCGCTGGCATTAAACCCATTACGTTTGATGTATAAGAACCATTTGTGTTGAAATTAGTAAACTGTTGAGTAGTTTTATCGACTGTTGCTCTCCATGCAAAACTAATATCATTGCCTACTGTAACACGAATTAATGGATCAGAACCACCAATAAAATAGAATGTTCCTGCATCATAAATTGTAATACCTGCACTTACTGATCTAGTACTCGCAGTGTTTGTTTGTGACAAATCAGTTTGCAATACACCTTCTTGTACTAAACGTTTAAAAGATATTGATGTAATGGAAGTTCTGGAATTCACGTTAACTTCGACAACTCGGTAATAATAATCACGTGTTGTTGTACCAGCAGACAAATATAAAAATGCAGGAATGTTAGTCTGTTGTGGAACATACAATACCGCATTTTTTGATGATGTTGTTGATAGTGCCGTTGTTACTTTTGCAAATTCAGAATTTTTAATATTATTAAATGCTGTTGCATCAACTGAAATTGAACCAGTACTGTTCATTGAACTATCATAAGTTAATGGAGTGGTTTCTCTTACACCTTGTATAAAAATACCACCATTAGTAGTAACAGTACTACCGCTAATTGAACTAATTAAAATCATTTTGTTGGCATTGTAATTATAACTATTTCTATTCACAGTAGGTTCATAACCTTGTAGTGTACCATATGTTGTGGATTTAAATGTAAAATTAGGTGTAGCTTTATGTTCAGCAGTTGAAAATACAGAAGAACCATTCCCACTAATTGACATTTGTTTTGTAGTATTGTTTGGAAGTAATTCTACTCCAGTTGTATTTTGACCAATAGGTGAACCATAGGATTCATTCATCTGGCCTATTCTGAAATTAATATTTGGATTTGCTTTCCAGTTCAACATATTGTATGGTGTTACTTCAGTACTATAACCAGCTACTTGAACATACGGAGGTCTACCTAAGTTTGGAGTACTAACACATATTACTTGATTTAATGAAGTGTACTCATATGTATTTCCTAAGTTAGCACCACCGTTATGATAGTAAATATCAGTATTTTTGACAACATTCCCACTTGCAACTAACGCACTTCCTGTATTGGTTATTGTTAGAGATGCCCCTGTTACATAACCTGAATCAATAGCTACCGCTTTTGTAGTTGGGTTAATTACAAAACTCAATCCGTGCTGAGGACGAACATTATAACTTGATGTAGAAGCCCAAGCGTCACCATTTAAGCGAATACGTATGTTTCCTGATGCTTTATCCTGAATTCCATAAACGTCATATGCAACCATGAATGGTACGTTAGCATTTAGACCCGCTGGAACCAACATGTATGGTTGATTAGCCGCATCTGAATCGACTAGTTTATCACAAAGTCTGATTGTACTCGCCCCCGCTGTATTGGTATATAGTAAGTTACCATTCCATCCTGTTAATTGTGCTGAAGTAAAAGTACCTGCACTTTCATTGAATAAAATTCTAACTATACCGAAATTCACATTAGGGGTAGTATTCAATTCTACATAGTAAATGTAGCCATCTTCGCCTAAAAATACGTTTTCGAGAGTCCCGCCATTTGGACACACTGTGGTAGCTGGTACGATAAAACCATTATGTTGTGTATCATCTAATGTTCCTTTAGTTAATGATGTGAAAAATGTACCATCATTATTTCCAGTATCTCCGGTTTGCATGGAACCGCATACAATACCACGGTTTGAACTAATAATAGACAACGCATACTTACCTGATGGGAAATATCCCGGATGATAAACTTTATTTGTGTTTATAGAAGAAGTCAAATTTGTTGTGTTTAATACATTTGGTAGATACGAATAATAAACACCAACTGTACCACCATTCGTACCGGGACGAAGTGCTACCATAGTACCGTCATCTTCTAATAGAATCTTTATTCTACGATAGCTAGCGTTTTCAGATGCACCAACGAAGTCACCTGAAACACCAGCAGGTAGGTAGTTGTGTGTACCATAGTGTGATAATGGAAGAGTACTTATAATATCTTCTAACTCTGCACGAGTATAACCATCAAGTACCATATTACCATTGGCATCAAACAATGTACCGTCTATACTTTGTACTGTTCTTAGGCCAGAAGCGAACGCTTGGTGTGTAACGTTATAGCCTCCATAAATTCTTTTTGTCATTTTATATCCCTTTAGTTAGATATCCATTATTATATTTATGTACAAAACAAAAAAGCACCCATAGGGTGCTTTTGTTAGAAATCTGTACCTTTTCTTAGTACTCTTTGGTTATTTGAACCTCTGAAGGGTAAATTCAAATTCTTTTCCTCTTGAATGAATTTTCCATCAATCAGTACATCAATGTACTTTAAAAGTGGTAGTGCATGGTTGTTCTGAACTTCCTCTAATGTATATCCGGTCCAGCACCAAATGTCTTTATCTGGGAATATTGTCTTTGCTTTAGCACAAAGTTGAAGTACTGTATCAATATTCTTTTTCATTAGTGGATCACCACCAAGTAAGGACAATCCTGAAACGTAAGACTTACTTAGTTCAATTAGAATCTGGTCTTCAGTACTGGCAGTATATTCAGAACCACTCCTGTAATCCCATGCTTTTTCATTGAAACAGCCCGGACAACCATGACTGCATCCTGAAACGAAGAGAGAGCATCGAATGCCCTCTCCATTAACTAAATCATCTTTAATGATAGTTTCGTAATTCATTTATACCTCAATTAGTATGTTTTGTACGTTCAGTACATTCTTGTTGTTTACCTTTATTAAAGCCTCTTGATGATGGATTTCCCAAATACCCTGATACTCTACGGATAACTGACATTGTTTTGTCATTTCTGTTATTACAACTTGGACAATGGAATCCATCACGATCAACAGCAAACTCACCCTCAAAGGAACATGCATAGCACTTGTCAACTGGTTGGTTAATACCAAAGTACGGCACTCTGAAATAAGCATAGTCAACCAACGCTTCTAGTGCTTTTAGGTTGTTTTTAAGGTTAGGTGTCTCAACGTAACTAATGTTACCTCCGTTGCTCAAGTAAGCAAAATCTTCTTCGTAGTTCCACTTCTCGAATGGTGTACTCTCAACCCATACTGGTTGGTGGAATGAGTTGGTAATGTAGTCGCGTTTGAGTACTGAAGGGAATTTACCCTCAATTGCACGTGCAAACTTGTAACAAAGGCTCTCTGCTGGTGTACCGTAAAGACTGAAAGCTAAACGGCTTTGTGTTGAGAAGTCTTTACATTTTGTCTTCATGTAACTTAGAATAGAAGTACAGAAGGTTTTGTCAATGTTTCCTTTAAGAATCTCACTGCACTCTGCTAAACCGACATACCCAATGCTAATACTAGCATATCCATCATAGAATAGCTGTTCGATTGTATCCTCTGGATCTAACCTTGCAAGTACTCCTTCGGTGAATAGGATTGGGTTTTGTTTTGCTTTCATACTCTTTAAACGCTCTACACGGTTCATCTGAGCACGATACGCCATTTGCATATGTTGGTCTATCTTAGTATAGAAATCGCCGTCAGAGGCCGATTCAAGGGCTAATAATGGAAGATTAATGCTTACAACGCCAAGGTTGAAACGTCCATTGTATTGTTCAACTTCTTCTTTGTTTTCCCAACGACTAAGGAAGGAACGACAGCCCATAGGTGTAACTGCTTCTGAAGTACTACCAGTTACTTTACGGTTCAAAGGTACGGAAACGAAGTCTGGGTAGATGCGTTTAGCTGCACATTGAAGGGCTTTCTGTTTTAAATCATAATTCACATCAGTACTGTTCATGTTCGTTCCTTGCTCTAGGAAGAACACAACTTTAGGAAACACTGGTGTGCTTCCATCAATCCCTAAACCATTTTCGTGCACATCAAGATATGCCTCGGTAATCATTCTACCGAACTTTGTAGTACTCAAACCTAGGCTTAATGTAACAAATGGTGTTTGACCGTTGCTTGATGTTATTGTGTTCACTTGATATAGAAGTGCTTGCATTGCATCATAGACTTCTTTACGTAATGAGTACTCAACGTATTCATCGCTGAGGTTAAATTCTTTTTGTAGTTTTAGTAGTTTTTGATACGATTTCTCTACATATGGCTCTAAACCGCGATCAATGTGCGGTAGAGACTGTCCACCGTATTGACTAGCTGAAACAGCTAAAACGATTTGTGTTAGTACTGTACTTGCTACACCAATACTATTTGGCGAACCTACTTGTGCGTTTCCTATTTTGAAACCACGTTTAAGCATGTCCTCATAATTAACTAAACAACAGTTAGTAAGAGGGCTAATGTAGTAATCTAAGTCATGAATGTGACCATATCCATCTTTATGCCATTGCATTAAATCATCAGCAACAACATCCTCCGCGTAGTGTTTGGAAAGGATACCTGCAAGTAAATCACGATGCGTGTTAACTATCTTGGCATCTTTATTTGCATTCTCATTTAGTAGATCTTGATTACTTTGGTTCAAGAAATTGGTTACATCATTGTATAAATTATCATTTTTCATTTAGACTCTCCGTGTCATATGGGTGAAATTATTTAGATAGTACCATTTTATTATATCACATATAACCCGGTATGTCCCTTGATCTGGATCAAGGAAATGGCACATTGATGCTTAAGTGAACAAACGAAAAAAAGCACCCTAGGGTGCTTTTATTACCACATTTGACAGTGTGGATGGTCATAAATTTCATCAAAGAAGTCAATAGTGTTGAGGAATTCCAATGCTGATTCTTTACTTTCGAACCGCATAAATTGATCACCATCATCACAACCTATGAACCATACACAGTACTTATGAGTACTAAAACGTTCTAGGAACTCATCTCGGTAGTATTCATGTTGAAGTGCTTGTTCTTCCCGCATACCTTTGTAAGTTGGTTTTTCATACCAACATTCCAAATCGGTCATTACCGTTTCATTGTACTCACCAAACACTGGTGATACACGTTCACAAACTGGATTTAGAGCACTGTTAGCAACAGTATAATATCCGTGTTGGTCTGGGTCATCAACTAAAAGATATCCTAAAAAGTCTCTAGTACCCATCTTTTTATAGTATGGCTCAACCTGAATACTATTACTTTCTTGTAATAACATTACTCGTCCTCAAATGGTGACCATTGGATAGTTACAATGAACTGACCTTCTTGGATACCATTTTCATCTTGTGGGATGTCAGCAACGAACTCATTGAAGCGTGAATCAAATGCTTCCACTACGTCACGTTGTACATCGTAGATGCTCTCACCATCGTATTCTTTACTAAAGATTGTCTTCATTTACGCACCTCGAATTTAAACATACTACCAAGGATTTCTAGAATCTTCTCTGGCATTTCTTCATGAGTGAAACGAGTCATATCAAAGTAGTCAACATCTAGTTCGTGTAGCTTGTTCATAAAGATACGATCAAGATGTTTGGCTTCTTCTAGTGATTGAGTACGACCATATTGGTCATATTGTGGTTTACGTGGTAGCAAGAACACTAGATTATCATCGTATTCATTGAAAAGATCAATTGATAGTTGAGTACTAAGATTCTTTGAATCCTTATAGAATTCATTATATACAACACCATTGAGTAATGAAGCATCACTAATAATGAAATCTACTTTACCTTGTAGGCGACGTAGACGGTGGTTCTGTTGTGCAGTAATTAGGATCTGATCGTGCATTGCACCTTTGTTTTCATCATACACATAGTCCTTAATGACTTCTGTAACGATTTCAACTTTCTGGTCAGATTTTAGTTTCATAGCTGCGAATAGTCCAGCGGCTGTAGTACTTTTACCACAGCATGGTCCACCTACTAGGTTAACAATTTTGGTTATCATCGATTAGGTTCTCCAATACTTTGTTTATTTTTGTTTGGTATACGGCAGCAATTTTCTGAACTTCTTGGTTGTACCATGACCGTGCTTCTTCTTCTGTATCGAAGACCCATACATATTCTACTGCACTAATAATTTTACCTTTCGAACTTTTAGCAACTAAGTACTGTAGATTCTTATCATTGTAGTACATTCCAGTACGGTAAGGTTTAGCTGGATCATTGCGTTCTAAAGTGACTAAAGTTGGCTTTACATTACAAGCAGGAACAGAACGTAGTTTAGGATTGGCATAACCACTAATATAGAATGATTTGCCTAGTCCAATTTTTACTTGTACAAAATCACGAAGACATGCATATTGCATAATTATTCCTTTGGTTTAATGGTTAGTTCGCGAATCTCTTCCATTTCATTTGATAGCCTACGCATAACGAATTGAAGTTCATATTCGTACTTCTTAAGTACTTCTAAGACTTGTTCATTGTACATGTCAATACACTCTTGTTCATTATCAAATACGCATAAACCAATACCAGCATATGAGCGGTATCCGGTATTATCAAAAGGTGGAATGAGTTGCTTGAGGTTAGGGGAACCATCTTTTTTGAGTTTAGCTAGACCTACGTGACTGTAGTAAATTTTTGGTTCTAGATCCGCATCACAAAAATCTTTAGAACCAGCAACATACACTTCAGTTGGCTTGACGTGTCGAATAGCTTTCTTATCTAACTCTTTGCGGTAGTCACAAACCCATAGCTTCTGACCAACGTATTTTTCACTATCAGTTAAATCTGTAATATCAATTTGCATTATTCAAACCTCTTGTACTGTGTAGTAACAAAATCCTTACGAGTTTCTTGACGTTGCATTCCTAATAAATCTACTAGTAAATCGTCAATTTCTGGACCCCAAGCAACACCAAGCACTGCATTACCTTCATATGTATTAATATCAGTAACTGTATTTGGGATAGCAATTTGGAGTGGATCAAATGTTGACCATTGGATTTGTGCACGTTGTTCTTGTACTTGAGCTTCTAGTTGACGTACACGAGCAGCTTCCTCAACTCGACGTTGACGCTCTTTAACTAGTTCTGATTCTAGACGATCAATCTGCTTCTGCTGTGCCTGTAGAGTACATCTCATGTTCTCCAATTGGGCACTGATGTTATCTACCTTGTTTTGAAGTGATTCAATCTGTTCAATCATGCCGATTAGCATAGGTAGAATGATTTTAATTGAAGTGAATGCTTGGTTGATAGCAGAAGGAATGAAGAACTCATACGATAGATCTTTAGCGTGGCGTTCAATATCATAGTACTGAATAGGACAAACCAACCATGTGTTTAGGTTGTTTTTCTTAGCTTCACTAACGAAATTGTTATAAGCGTAGTGTACATATTTCTCATAATTACCAATTAGAATTTTATCTTTCCTGACTAATTCCATTTTCACATACTGTGTTGGAATAACTAGTAGACCTAGTTTTTCAGCTACTTCTAGAATTCCGGGAACACTTGTTCGACAGGATTTAAGTACTTTATCTTTCTTTCCGTACTTTGAAAATTCAGGTCCACCATAAGAACTATATCCAATTGAAGAAATAACATCAACTGGTTTGAAGTCCAAATAGTTCACTTCTTTATCTTTGGCAGATAGTCGTTCGTTGAACTTTTCAGTCATTTCACTGATAACGTTGTTTAAATCTGATCGTTTTGTACTACCCAATTCCTTTGCAGCATTAACTAGGGCAGAACTAACATCGATGAACTGTTGAACCTCACCCGCTACTTCTTCAGCGTATTTTACGCCTTTCTTAGAATTGCCGTACTTTACTTCTTTTAATAGATCTGCTAGAAGCATAAATGCTCTCCTATGTATGAATAATTTCTTTAATACCAAACTTCTTAATAGCAATACTGCAAATCTCACATGGTGCAGCAGTAATAGGATTACCATTATTGTCAACACGTGCGATCAGTAATGTGTGTACTTCTTTTCCTTTAGCAGCAACTAAAGCAGCAATCTCTGCGTGAACAAAGATTGCTTCAGGACGACCAGCCATTACAGCAAAGTGCTTCTGTACTGGATGTGACAGAGTGTAGGAATTGGTCTTGGTGCTGATTACACGACCTTTTTTGTCCAGTGCACGAGCAATAACGCGAAAGCGTCTACGTTCACTGGACTGTTCCAGAGGGGGCATATTGTTCAGTACTTTAACTAATTTCTGTATCTCTGTCATTTCCTCACCAAGTCGATTCCGTATTTTAATGAAAGTTCAGCTTCGTACACTTTGAATGTCTCTTTCTCTAAGTGCTCGTCAATTTCTTCGTATTCATCAATACTACACGTTTTCCGGTGCTCTGTCAAGGCTTGGATTGTTTTTTTCATGCACTCAATATCATCAGTGTATATTTCAATCTGTTCTTTATCTAGTACATCATTCTTCCAATCTTCAGTGAGTCTCCATGAAGTATGAAGTTTTCTCGATTTGGCAGTAATCACTGATTTAGAAATGTTGATACTATACACTTCTTTGAATTTAGCACTAGCTTCTTCTTCTGTATAATCCCCATACTTTTTCAATACTAAATTATACATATTATCAATTGCTTCTTCATATGTCCAACCGCCACAATCCAATTCATAATCATGACCTGACTCATACTTCTCTTCACCTTCATGTTTGAAGGGAACCATTACTTCAATCCACAACTGTAACTTGGTGTTTAGTGGTTTATAATCCTCAATTCGTCCAGTACTTGGACATACCATATGTGGCTCTATTTCAATATGAACCATAGCACCATCTTTATTGATAAATGCAGGATGTTCAGTAACCCACCAATATTTGTCACATGTATTCATAAATTCTCCATTCAATTAAAGCGAAAGTACTATCGCCCTCTGTTTTGGTATCTTTGAGTAGGGATACAGAGTATTCGCTGTGCGGTACGGACTTATACTGGATTTTGCCAGAGGCACGGCTTATAGTACTTTCTTATTTGTTATCCGCGACTCAAGTCACCGATTAGGAATGAACCATCTTTCATTTCAAGTACTTGTACTTCTACTTCACCATCAAATTCAGTTTCGTCATCAAAGTAGTACTCAGTGATGCTGCGAATGTCTTTAATTTGAACATCATAACATTCACCATCTAGATCATAACCGAAGTCCGGTACATCAGCGTCAGCACGACTATCTTCATCGATTTCAATCCAAACATAGTCTTCAGTAACGTTAGCAAAGTCTGCTTCCATGATACGGTCTTCATCAAAGAGAGCTTTCATATCATCAACGCCTTGACGTGCCATGTACTCAATCAAAAAGTCTTTAGCTTGGGACATAATTATTCCTTATTACAAATGTACTCAAATGATGGTAGTCCATTCACGAACACAATGTTCGAATCGGCTACTGCACAGTTATCTGGAGCATTCGCACCAAATGGATGATATTCGGTATGACCGGGATCGTGTTGGAAATTAGTAACACAACCACTTAGAAGTACTGCTAGACTTAGAATAATAATTTTCATTAGATAGTCCTCTTGCGAATTGGTTTAGATGAATCTGGTCTGAATTTATTGGTAGAACTGAAGTAACCCTTACCTTCAGGACATGATTTATCGGCTGCTTTGTGCAAGCTGGGACTTTTCCCGCAGTGCAAACATTCAAAACCAACAATAGGAAGTGCATCTTCTACATAGTGTGGATCTTCGAGAATCATGACTGATACATAGTCATCAAATGCTTTTAGATCAACGAATCCATCAGTAATAAAATGCACGTTGTCATATTCAAGACCGTTTAGTAGAGACTCGACTAAACCACCACCATCACCAACATTGAAATCCCAACCAGTATTGAACTCTTCAAGAGTACAGAAGTGTAGTTTAGTAGTAACTTTAACTACTTGTACTTCAGAATTAGCAGAAAGTGCATGTACTGTTTCATTAACAATTTTCTTTGTATGTTCCCAACGGTCCATATCAGTGAAAGAACCGGACGCATCTACTGCTACTAAAATTTTCATAATTAACTCCAGTTGATTTGATAGGGGAATTATATCAAGACACAAATCCCCTGTCAACCATTATTTTAGGGTGTCACGCCATTTATTCAACTTCACTAGCATATACGAAAGAAATTCCCGTTCAATTTCTTCTGGAGTCATCCCCGGACATTGTAACGCAAACATATCCATTGCACAGATTGCTAAATCAACCGCTTCACCTTTAACACCATCAGTACCTGCTTCTTTGTAAGATAGACCATCAGCGATGTTCATCTCAAGAGTCATTTCACCTAGTTCTTCGTTAGCTTTGCGAAGTACATAGTTTTCAGAACGGTAAGCATCGGAATTCTTTGGACCAAGACCAACACTCATATTGAACATAGATGTTAGTACTGGTTCATCTAAATCAATTTGTTTGATGCGGTATTTTTTATCCATACTTCTCCATTCGTCGTGTGGGACAATGTTGTATGGGCTTAGTTCTGGATCAAAAACAGTCTCTTCTACTTTTGGTTTTAGTAGTGTATCAAGGCCATCTTTCATTGCTTTCTTCTGATTTTTAGTACAGAATTGTTCGAAATAAATTGATGCCCGACCACTGATTTCAAGTAACTGATAGAACTCTTGAATACGGCGTGTATGTTTATCTTCGCCTTGGTGATGCTTATGAGCATACGCTAAACGGTAGATAGCTAGAAGTACTTCACCATCAGGAGTAATCTTGTACTCATGGATAGCTTGGTCGTATAAGTCTTGTTGACCACATGAATTATATTCACCCCACAAACCGCTCGTTACCCAATTAATCATTTTGTTTTTAATTAGATAATCTAAATTTTCAGACCACTTACCTTGATATTCACATGAGCGGATAGTAAAACCACCATTGTGTTTAGCGTGATATAGAATCTTCTCTTTATCCATGATACTTCTCCGTTAGTACTTCACGATATACTTGTTTTCTTTGCATAATCACCTCAAAAGAAAAGGGAGCATTAGCTCCCTTTGTATTGTTTTTTACGTTTAGTGCAGTTCTTCCAAGAACAGCTTCTTCTTACACAGATATCGTCCCAATGGGTACGAAGTTGTTTGTGCTTACGAGCACCGCGAAATTCTGGTTCACCTTCTTCCTTTACAACACCTGCTGCCATGCGACGAGCTTGTTGGTTGTGTGGGCGTTTGTCACGACGAGTAGTGTGACGGTTACCAGCAGTGGTCATTGGACGTGTCCAGTAAATGCGACCACGGCCCCAGCAATAGTACTTACTATAAGACACGTACTTTTTGTTGTACTCTGCTAGAAGTAAATCAGGGGAAACCATTAAACCACTTTGTGTGTACAAATAGAAGCCTACGTGATTACATTCAATCGGACGAGAATACCACCAGCTTCTATAATGCTGGTAGAACGCATCACTTGATTTAGTGTATGGTCCAACATTGAATTTCATGAAGCTATGGAAGCGTTGAATATCTCCACTCTGCCTAATGTGCGTGTACAAATCATCTACAATTTCAGTTTTACCTGAGTCGTGGTAGATCACGAATGTTTGGTCAAAGAACATATATTCTCTCCTATTAAGTTAAAGTACCTTAATGGAAAGACATGCGACCCTTGTGTTGTTTTTTCATATATCTCCTACATGATTGCGTACAAACCGACGCATAGTGCTACTAAAATTAGTACTGTAATAACGATAGCTGTACCTTTTCCCGGTTTGCCTAAAAACAATACCGCGAGTAATTCTAAAATCCCACCAATCAAATCATCCACTTAGTCCACCTTTTTCGGGAAACGAATACGAAAATCTGTCATGAGTTTATTATATCTGGGTTTAATCACTGCGTCAAGCGTTTTCCAACGTTCTTCGAGTGTACCAGTACTGTTATTATATGTGTCAAAAATGATATCATGAATATCTTTCAAATACCATATATGATTGTATTTAATTGTTGTTAGTGATTCAATTTCACAATTGTCTGAATGATTGTAGTAGTGCATGGCCTGTACTGGAAACTTGAATGCATGATACAAGTTTTTAAGGCCCAAATACTTATCATAATCATCTTCTACTATTAGCTTCTTCTTGCCTTTATTATAAGCCTTAGAAGAAATCGAACTAATATTACTACGTACTTCCCAATCTTTTTTATTATCCAATTCATCGTAGATCATAGAATGATGACCAAAATCTGAGGAATAGAAATTGAAGTACTTTGGTTCTAGTGCATCTAATTCTCTTACGATTTCAGATGAATACATTGGTGTTATTTCCAATGGAATATTCAATTCTGGAATTTTTACGTGAATGGTTTCAGATAGATTGTAGAAGTTAAGTAGTGCAATGTCAACATCTTTAGGTTCAACGAAGAAACCTTCTTTAGCTTCAATGAATGAACCATAGATAACAAATACTGCATTATCACCGAATTCATTATTGATATAAGACGTTATATCTTCAATTGCTTTTTTAAAATCCATAGTACTCTCCAAAAAGAAAAGGCCACTAAATTAGTGGCCTAAAAACAACATGGAGTCAAAATGTTATTATTGTTATAACATTATTTATCAATGTTGTTTTGAAACAGGCACTAATTAAGTGCGAGTCCATTGCTGGGTTTTAACCTCTAGCACTTTCTTCTTGCCCTGTTTAACCACTTCATAGGTGGTGATTAGAGGGGAACCTTTGGTGCTACCTTGTAGACCTTTGTCAAAGGTAATGGTACGGAACTGCTGACGGGTTAGCACACCCTGCTGGCGTAGCTTCTTGAAGCTCTCTAGAGCGGAGTTTTTGTCCATCTGTGCACGACGGGTGTTCTGAGCTTCTTTCTTATTCTTTTCCATTATAATTTCCTCTTTTGTTTTGATAACATCTATATTATATCACATTGTTGAGCGTTTGTCCCAACTTTTTTTACATGAAAATTTTCACAACAACTGCTATGAAACCAACTACTAATACTATACCAAGAAGTACAGATAGGTACTCCATGAATGGATCATACATTGAACTAGTAATTGCATCTAAATGCATAGAATCACGACTCCAATACCCACGGTCCCATTCTAGTTTGTCTTCCCCATCTTCATATGGATTGTCATCGGGGTATGAATTATCCCAAGCATTCCAACCTTCATCGTATGGTGTCATTATATCACCTAATTTTGTTTCCGTCAATGTCGTAAACAGAATCTTTCACTTCATGTTCTAGTACTCGACAATTCCAATCCTCAACTGCTGATTGAGGTTCGTATGAACCTTCCATTTCTAAGGAGCAATGCAAGCATTGCACACAGTCAAGCATTCGAGTACTGAAGTCGCCTTTTCGCCAGTATGCAGCTTCACCACAGCACGGACAACCATAAACTTTCACTTCATTGGACATATTATATCACTCTAATTGAAAGGGGGCAATAGCTGCCCCCAAATTATTATAGATTTTCTTCTGCAAATTCTGCTAGTGCAGAACGTACAACACCTTCTAGTTCAACGATACGGCAACCTTCCCAATCTTTGAACTTCTCAACTACATACGTTAGGCCACTGTTTACAGGGCTGATGAAGCGGGAGTCAATCTGGCTTAGGTTACCCATGATGATTACTTTACAGTTTTCACCAGCACGTGTCAAGATGGTTTTTGCTTGTGCAGGGGTAATGTTTTGGAATTCATCAACGATTAGGATCGTGTTAATGAAGCTACGACCACGAATAAAGTTCAATGCTTTGAACTGCATTACGTTGCGTTTAATGATTTCCTCAATGCTTCCTTGTGGGTTAGCATCATCTTTGTGGAGGAATTCTAGGGCATCAATAGCCGCTCCACAGAATGGAATAACTTTTTCCATTTCAGTACCGGGTAAGAATCCGATATCTTCAAATTGTGAATCTTGTGTTTTGGAGAAGATAATACGTTGATACGCATTCTTCTGTTCTAGCACTAGGTCTAACGCCGTTGCTAGGGTAATTAGGGTCTTACCAGTACCAGCAGAACCTAGAAGTACTGTAATGTGTACATCAGGATCTAGAATACTGTTAATAGCCATCGCTTGTTGAACGTTTTTAGCTTTGATATCCCATACTTTAGCACGTAGAGATTTCTGCTGTCCAATGTCCAAGAATACCATGTATTCGGTATCGTCTTGTACTGAAGGATCAACATCCTCACGACGACCCCAACCTTCGAACACAAAGAGTACATCAGCATTATCTGCAATGTAATCACCGATGTATAGGTTAGTTGGTAGAAGAGGTTTAATTGCATCTTCTGGAATGTATTGGAATAGTTTACGTTGAGCTTGTGCACAATATACTTGTGTTTCAGACTCAGCTAGGGTAGCCCACAAATCAATATCAATGATATGATTTCCGGTGTGGATTAGATCACTGTCTTCGATTGTTACGTCATGACGATAGTCTTGTACTTCTACGCCATAGGCTAGTGCCTTAATACGCATATTAATATCACGAGTTACAAGTACTGATTCAGTAGCTAGAGCAACTAGGATAATCTTATCATCAGGTACAGTACTATTAATTAGTGTTTGTACTTTGTTAAAGTCTTTATCAGCAGCATCAACTTTAGTGCGTAGCAATGCTTCTGCTTCTTCAACGGTAGCAACGAATAGACGACTGTTCTTATCCATGTGTTTATGGATCTTAGAAACGTCCACTCCAGTACTAGAGATTTCTTCATGGGTCGCTGATTCAAGAATATCAGAAATGTTGCGAATTGCGACACGAGCATCACGACTTACGTCAACATTGCGGCTTTTGATGGAATCTAACTCTTCAAGTACTGTGAACGGTAAAATTACTGTTGAGCCAGCAAATGCTAGGATAGCAGATGGGTCACCAAGAATTACGTTTGTGTCTAGAGCATATTTTTTCATAAACATCCTTATCTATATATCGAGACATTCCTTGTCTCTCAATCGTATTTAGGTACGATAATTTTTAGTTTTTTGAAGGTGAATAGTCAACATAACACTGTAGACCCTTCACCTTTTCAGTCCAACATTCCTGATAGACTAGTTGCCCGATGATCATTGGAGTGTTAGACAATCCAAATTTCACCTCGTTTGTACTGGTCTTGTACTCAAAAGAACATTTGCTGTCCCGGCACTGACCAATATTAGTTACAGTAGCAGTATTGTAGTAAACATCCTGCTTACGTGTATTTTCAATTTGTTGATTGCAGGAAGAGACTAGAAAGGCAATTCCCAATGTGACTACGCTTGCAACGATAACTTTATACATTTTGGCTCCTGATGAATTTTAAACCATTTTTAAGATAGCACTCAATATTTGCTTTCCCTACAGGGTTTGCACTGTGCACTACATAATCAAAAACACATTGTAACTCATTATCGATCATAAAGTCAATAATAAATTTAGCAAAACTGTAACCAGTTTTCTCGTCCTCGGCTTCGTCACCCAAGTCATGATCGAATGAAATGAATACGGGAACACCGTGATTTTTGACATATTCAACGGCTTCATCGTAAGTACGCACAGTAATAAATCCTTTATTTGGATAGTACTTTTCTGCGTCCCTCAAATCATCAAGAAACATACTGTACATTTTGTTACCCTTTGTTTACGTATGATACTAGTAAGTTTTTAGTACTTACCAGATGTTGAAGTTCCACTTTAGCAGAACCAATGAATTCTTGGTCTAGGAGTACATTATATCCGCACTCGACCTTGTTTGGCTTTTGATACCTACAGATATGCATAAGGTTTACACCAGCATTCTCTGCACTAAAATGCTCACCTAAATGTGCATTGTTTCGAATTTGTACAAGTTCTTCATATGATACTTCTAATGAAAAACTATGGTTGTGTGATCCAGAGCCATTTTTTAAAGTAAGTAATGGCTCTAAGCGTTCAATAGGAAGATCGTAGTTAATCTCTTCGAATGCTTCCCGTTTTACTGCTTCTTCCAATGATATATCATCATCTTCAACGCCTCCACCAACGGCTCCCATAAGACCATCCCAACGTAATTCTGAAAGTACTAGAGATACGTTAGGAATGTCGTTATACGGGTAGTTCGCATACGGTGTACAGTTTTTGGCGTATATCCAAACGAAGACGCAATCAAATCTGTTAGATCTCTCCCCGAATGGTAGCTCTTTATATATCATTATACCCTCTTAGGCATAGACTGATAGAATCCAAAGATCGACGTTAAATTCGCTTGCTCTACGACCGAAATATACTAATAGTATCCAGTCTACGCTATCGCGAATGTCGGGTGTTACCTTCTCTCTTAGATCTGAAAAACTAACAGTGTTAAGTAATTCAGTTTCCCATTCAGTGTCTGCCGCTTGATCAATTACGTACCCAAAGTAGTGTGCATCAGATAACTCATCATATATCATTTGAAAAGGTGAGTCAACCTTATTGATCACATCGTAAACATGATTTATGTACTCTTCGGCATTTTCAAAACGACTTGTATCGAATTTACCAAAATCTACTTCAGTTCCATATAAAATAAATGTTCTTGCCGTTACTTCACTCATAAATCCATCCTCAATAAAATAATATCTTTCAATTTAGGGATGGCCTCTGACGCTGGCTTGTAAATTTTCTCGCTAAACATCCAATCATTATCTGACTTTCGTATGTTAACATTGTATGTATAAGCAGGTGACGCACCAGCCATCGAAGACCACTGGATCACTGTGTCGGAGGAACCCACTACCACAACGGTATCTTGATCTGTCAGGGATGCAAGTACTTTGTTGCGATCTTCGTATAATGGTACACGCTCACCATATACGTAACGTTCTGATTCCCCAAACATAACAACATTTGGTTTCGCATACACCCCTTCTTTCGGTATATAGGCTTCATAACCTAAGTACTCAATGTTAAAAGAGTTATCTGCTAGTGAATAGTTCTCTATTACTTCTAAAAGATCACCATGTAAGTGCATAGCGGTTCCACCTGCACGTTCATATAGATCATCGACGTTAGTCGTCATGTGTAAAAAAAGATCATCCCCGTATTGTTTTTCTAATTCAGCAATCACGTGATGAGCGGCGTTAGGTACTTTTTCTTTTAGGTTTACTCTCAAGGTATTGTAAAATGCGTGTACTTTGTGATAGTAAGCTGAAAGATTCGCGATGTTACATACGTGGTTTACGTTAGTATTTTCCCAGAGTGCGTCTTCGTCAAATCTGAAAGTACTGATCCCTGATTCTGCTGAGAGACCTGCACCTGATATAACTAACAGTCTGCGTTTACCTTTGTTTGCCAAGAACTTATCCAAATCCATCCTTCACCTCACTTAGTTTTACCTGAGTATTCCTTTCCAAATTTAAGAGTTTCTGGTAGTGCTCCAAGTTTATGTACTAGATCTATAATGTCTTCATCCGTATCTTCCGGTTGGTACACTACACTCATGTGACATTTGAAACTAGGGTGCTTATGATCAAAGCCAGCCTTCTTCAACTCTTTGTGTCTTTTTTCGATCTCTGGGGATTTCAAGATCAAAGCAATTGCTTCGTATTTTGATCCCTTCTTACCTAATCGCTCAACTCCTACGATCTTCGCACTGTACGACTTAGTATTCACTGGAAGATCGATCTCTGGATCTGACTCATCGTATACTAAGGTAACATGAAATTTCGTTGGTGTCAAGCATTTTATTCCAGCAGTTTTAAAAACTTTTTGGATTTCTTTTCCTTGTTGCAAATCTAACTGAAGTGCAACGAATCCTTTCCCTGCCATTTTTTATCCTTTTGGGTAGTTAATATACTGTATTTACGTATATAATTTAACTCCACCCCGGTACATATAGACTCCCTTATCAGTAATTACATGAATGTACTTAACTGATGAATTTGGAACTGGAACGGAAAAGACGTAGTACAAATAACAACAGCGTTTAAATTCTTCCATCATATCGTTGGTTACAATCTCAACCTTCTTGTAACGCATTGAGAGAATTAATAAAGACCGTTCAAATGATGTTGTTTGTGAAACACCCCAACACATATCATTTTGTGCATAATGTTCTTTGGTGCACAAAAATTTTACAATGTCAGGGTTTTGTTCAACTAATACACGCATCTCGTGTGTAAGTTGTACAAACTCACTAATACTTTTAGTCCGTTCATACACCATCTTTAAGTAATGGTGTATTCTTAGGTTATTAGTATGTGAAGATATCATATTCAGAACTTACGCTAGTTACATTAGTACTAACAATTTTGAAGATATCAGTTACACGGTCAACCATCCCAAGATTACCTTCTTTATTTGCAATATGGAATGCTTGCATTGCTGCGATTGCATGATAAGTACCACTACCCACAGATGTAATTTGAGTTTTAGGTTGTAGTACTGAGAAGTCTTCTTGAACTTCGTAAATCACATGGTCGTGGAGAATAATAAACTGACCACCACCAACGTCTTGTGTATTGTCACGTGAACCCCATTCATCTTTGAATAGTTTGCGAATCTCTGGAATTACTTGATGCACTAGATACTGAGTAACAGTAGTACCTTTCTCTTGAACTGGTAGTTCTAGTTTATGGTCAAGAAGCTGTAGCATACGGAACGAAGTGGTTCCACCTAATGCTAGAGTATGTTCTTCACGTTGTACACCATCTTCAAGTACTTTGATGAATTTCTTCTCAAAGATTTTAGGTTCAACCATCACTGACTTGGTAAAACCATTAGAGCCTAATTTATCACCTGCAATGAAAGATGATTCCCCGTTAGTATAAGCGATAATACAAGTCATTTACATTCCTTATTAGTTTTGATAAACAAACATCATTAGAATAATCGGCGTACATGCAAGTACAACCCAGAATATACCAATAACCGTTGTCTTGAATACTGCACCACTTGTACCGGGATGTGGGCTTTGCCAAAATCTCCAGTACACACTTTGTATACGGTCTTTAATTGACCAACCTTTGTAATGCTTGTTGAATAAAATAGGCAGAAAAGCAACGACTGTGCAAACAAAAAAGAATACAAACAGTCCGAAAATCTTTTCTAACGCTAGCAGTACTTCCATAATGGTTTCCATATTCTTATCCCATGTAGTGTTTGATAACTACTGGAATAGCTACTAAACCAACCATCCACGCAAGATAACCTAAACAATGAAGTACTTGATAGACGCGAAGTTTAAAAGTACTTTTATTTTCATGTTTAGCCCAACCGATTAAACAGTTAGTTTCACTGTGGGCTATTCCGTTGAATACCAGCAGGAATGGACCCACACCGAACCACCAAACAACCATGAAAAATGCTGCAATTGCTGTTGCCATAATTAAACCCTCTGTATAATTGAGAGTCTAGTATAATGCCTGTTTGGTGGGAATGCAAGATAAATCTTCAATAATTTTTAGTTCATATTCGAATTCATATTTTTTACGAATTGAGCCATCCTGTACGATAAGGTGCGTTATACCGTTATGTACATAACAGTCAGTGATGTAGCACTGATGAAGAGGGAATATGTTTGTTTTAACATACATCCAAACTTCACCAATCTTAAAGTACACATCATCTTCATTGCGTTCGTAATCAGTAACTATACCACGTGGTATTGGGAATTTCGATTCCATGACAATTTGATCATTTAGTAGTTCATACATTTGCATATATGCATGATTACGTTCTTCAGTACTAGAAGCAGTACGTTGAATGTAATTGTAATGTTCGTTGATACGATACAATGTATGACCTAGTAGAAGTGGTTGACTCATAGCATTGCTACCGGACCGAGAATGTAGATTGCAATTAGACATGCAAACAATACAAATAGGAAACTTTTGAATTCCATAAACCACGCTTTGAAACGGAATTTACGAGTATGAGTTTCGTTATCAACTGTGTACCAACCACGAGTAGTTGCTTTAACAATAACGTATGCAGAACCCGTTGACAAAATGTACATAATAGCTAGCATTACATATTCCATAATTACCCTCCAAAAATTAGTAATCTTCCCCATATGGGAATTCGTAGTGAGAGATTAGTTTGTTCTGATAGCTAACAATGGAAATATACTCCCCATCTTCATCTTCAAAAAGACGGAATTCAATCTCGCCCCATTTTTGCTTCTTAGTGCGTTTAGCTTTTTTACCATAAGTGTCTTGGATGAACTTCTTGCAATCTGCTGTACTTTTAACATCGATTGCATCTGGTGCAGTAAGAGACTTACCTAGTAAAGTACTGAAGAAATCTTCAATTTCTTTTACACGAGCACGTACTGTTAATTCTGGGAAATGTTCATCGTGGTCAGTATAAATCAATTCACTGTAACTTTCCATACAACGCCAATCAACAAGACCCAAATCGGACAACTCTTTCCAGTGAATTTGAGTAATATACTCGATTAGTGATTGATCGTCAAGGTATCCTTCATCAGTTTTTAAACCAAATGGGAACCCACTAAACTCTTCTGGATCACGGCGACCTAATACAATTGATGGTGCAGAAGGAATATTTTCTGAATCACTTTCATATTCTTCTTTATCATCTGGATCATTGAGGTCATATTCATTCAACTCAATAATACCTTTAAGTACTTGATCGTGTACCCATTTTGAATCATATAGTGGTAGTACATAACTATCTAGTTTAGATTTTAGTTCAGAAAATAACATATAAACTCCTAGAGTATTAGTTTAAAGATTATTGTTGGTATTCCGATGTATGACAACACACCAACACCTATCATACCAGCAGAAAGAATAATTCGAACAATAAATGGAACATTTGGACCACCCATTGCAGATACAACCGCCATTGCTAATATGGCTAGAACTGGAGTTATTAAAGCACACACAGCTATAGATAATATGGTACAAAGAACAACTAATGCTATTGTCATATAAACTCCTATGGAATTAATGCAAAAAATGAAACAACATAAATGAAAATTACAAAACCCCAAACTGTGTATAGAACAGATTTGTACTCATCAAACCAACCACTCCAATCAATCTTTCCGTTTCTACTCCATCCAATTGTTGTTGCCATAGTAATACAGTATGCCACTAGTCCTACAAACACAAAGATGATTGATAAAAACAAAACACTCCAAAACATATTCTGTACTCCTAAAGTATTAAGAAAAATATAAGTACTGGAACTGCAATGTACGCAACTAGTAAAATACCAATATAACCTGCAACCATGAAGTATTTTTCTTTATTGGTAAGGCCGGGTGCACCACCTGCCATTATGAATGGCATTAGTGCCATTGACACGAACGGTGCACTTACTATACACCACACAATTGTTAATACTATACCTAAAATTATTGATAAAATCATAATCCACCTCACTTAAAAATGGGGAGGTCATGCCTCCCCTAAAAACTAATTACAAACCTTTGTTAGCACGTTCACGTACTTCATCAAAAGAACTTAGGTTCATAATTTTACCATCCACATACACATCAACCATCATATCTTCTAGTTGTTTGTTCACGTCCTGTAGCTCAATGCGTTCAGCAATGATTTTACCAGTAACTTTACATTTGTATGTGGTTACGCGACCACGTAGGCTACGTTTACCAACATCAGTAATTGGGTCTTTGAATAGGTCTTCCCAAGTACCGTCTTCTAGTTGTTGTGCAGAACCTTTCATTGCAAAGCTATAAGTATCGCGACCTTTCGGTGGGTGTACTAGCTTACCACCCATACCAAACACAATGTTCTCTAGAGATAGGTTGTGTTTTTCTAGGTTAGCAACGATTGCACGGATAGAATCTTCTTCAATACCATCACCTTGAATCACTCCAATGTAAGATGGTAGTACACGCATACCTTTAGCATTTAGGGTAGTACCGAACTTGTCAGCTAGAATCTCTAGGATTTCAATTGGCATAGTTTCTGGATTACCACTATCTGGACGGGCAACAATTTTTGCACCCGGACATTTCGCAGCGATTTCTTGAATCATTGCTTTTAGGCGTGTTCCGAGATATTCACGTACAAAGCGATATGCGTCATAAGTATCGATTACAATAGATACGATTGGTGGAACACCAACAGAACCTTTAGCAATGTAATCATCACACATTTTCTCCCAAATACGCACCATTTTTAGTGCCATATTGAAGTCATCGCGTTTGTCTGCGTCAGAGTTGGAACAGGTTGCACTGTGCTCAGTAGCCATCACACTGCTTAGGTAATTCGTTTGTGTGTGATAGTAGTGTTTGATATAACGGTTTGCCAATAGGCAATCGGAGCCGTTGAATACCACTGCGTGAGCAATACCTGCTAGAATTGCTGATTCGTAGCTAGATGCACTACGATCACCAAAGTTGTGTAGATGATAATCTACAAAGCGATGACCAGCATGACGTTCCATAGTATCTCCGAGGAACTCTTTGATACTACGGGCGTTTGAAGCAACAGTAGTACTGAATTGGATAGCACGTTGAAGTTGTGTTTCAATGTAGCTAGCAATTACTTTTACTGCTGGATCAGTACTCATAGAACGTACAAGTGGCATACCTACTGGTACTACAGTACCTTCAGGAATCGCACGGATGTGCAAAGGAATACGACCATCATGTTTATGAAGAATGTGTTCCCAGAATGCACGGTCGAAATAATCCCCGCGAGATGCGGTTTCAGCTTCGGCTTCATCAATGTCATCCATCGTAATCTGAATATCGAGATATTCTTGTAGATAGACTTGTAGACCCATCATTACTACGTGAGTAGTGTATGGTGTTGGCTTACGTGCAATGATGTTGGATTCAAGAGCAATTACGCCATCTTTCATCATCATGCCGTGTGCAGTTTTGTATGAGTCTACGTTTAGGATAAAGTTAACTTTTAGATTTTTCATTTTTAATACCTCTTCGGAAGTTGTTAAGAAAAGCTACATCACTTTTCAGATTATTAGTGAGTAAGGAATTTTATAGTCCACATTAAGATCAGCAAACATATTAGGATTTGGTGGAAATAATGCGTCCATTTTAAACTTCTGATTACTCTTTGCTATCTCTTCTATTGTATATTCCCCTTTTGATAGCTCATTGTCTATCTCATAGTAAGGAACTTCACCAATAACAGAAATATAGGTTGAGAACAATTCAGTACTGACAAGTAGTTTACTAGAAGAACAGGCAGCATACCTGTAAGCCCAAAACCCTTTTTCACCATCTTTGTACTCAAAATTTTTATCAACTACGTCTGAACTGAATGGGTTGTTTGTACTGCACCAATACCGGACAACCATAGTTGCATGTTGCCATTCATTTGCATTACGGATATGCCTAGCAGCCGCAAATATCAACGAATTTATTTCACACAGTCTAACATGTTCTGGCAAAATGTCAAGAAATTTACAATTCGTCGTGTCATATTTGCTATGCAAGTGACCTTGCATAGCCATGATATCAGAATATACGTCTTGTGTTAGACAATATAACATTATAGAATTCCGAGGAAAGTATCAATAATGCTTAGATGATCTTCAAAGAACATCTCACGATTGTTTGCAATCTCAGAAAGTGGAACCCAGAATGCTTTCTCTGCATCATCACTACCTTTTACTTTAGGTAGTTTTGCACCAGCTAGCTTGATATAAGCACACTTGGTGATGATACGCCAGCGTAGGGAACGTTCGAAGTCACCGAACTCTTCAACTTTCTCAATAGAACCTTTTAGTTCTTTATAACGAACATCAATCTTAGTTTCTTCTTTTAGTTCACGCAATGCTGTATCGACCTGTGTTTGGTCTTCCCATGCGTCAAAGAATCCACCGGGTAACGCCCATAATCCTTTACCGGGATAGGTGCGACGTTTTACTAGTAGGACGTGACCAGCACATACTACTAACGCATCACCCGTTAGGAATGGAATGTTAGTGTACGGTAGTTGCTCATTCATCTGTTTACGATAACGTACAACAAAGTCGTGTTCATTTACTAGATTGTTTAGTACTTCAGGTTTATTCACGACGAACTTCTCAAGGAATTCTTGAGTTTCGGCGGGAAGACCAGAAGGTACTTGTTTAGTACTGAAGAACTGATTACGCAATGCAGTGCTGCTGAATGCTGGTGTAGGATTAACTTTAGAATCCTGTTCACGATATTCTGCTGGTACTGCTGGGTTAACAGTTAGTACTTCTTCGATAAAATCTTGTTTCCAGTGCGGGAAGAAGTCGAGATAGAAAGTACTTGCATCACCTTCTTTACGACAACCAGTAAGTACAATGTCAGTACTGTTGCTAACTGAAGCAACTTGATTTTGAACTTCTTTTAGCCACTTGGTATTGTTGTAAGTGTAATCGTGCACTGGAAGAATATTAATCTTCACAGAACGACCTTTTGACCACTCTTCGGATGCAATACGTTGTGCCATCGCTTCTAGTACTGTTTTGCGTTCGTCAAAGGTGAACGGGTTTTTTGGGTCACGAGCTAGTTCGGAAGAACCAACTAGTAGGACAACGCGATCAGCTTTTTCGATTGCATTTTTAAGTACTTCTTCATGACCACGATGTGTCATTTGGAAACGACCGATATAAACATAAACTTTTTCTTTACTCATTCTAAGTACTCCTTAGTTATTTTTTAACACCGCCTACATCAGCGGCTACATTCTTATTATATCACATGATTTTTGGTTTGTCCCTAAGTTTTTATGGGCGTTTATCCGTGATATGTCGTCTATTATACGGTTTTTCTTGGGTATGTCAACGTTTTTTTTGGTAAATAATGTAAAGTACTTTTATAATTTTACAGGAGATATTCAAATGAAGCCTATTGCTAAATTTGGAGAGTTACCATTTTACGTGGATGGTATCTGTGTTTTTGCTGCAACAGACGGGCAAGCACAAGCTATTACTGATGAACTCTTTATCATTGGTGAGCGTTCTACACGCATTTTTGATCTAGTTAACCATGATACTAGTGAAATTTATAAATTTAAGCAAATGGTTAGTAGGGGGAAGGACTTAGTTGAGTTGCCATTATCAGCAACTGCAACCGAAGTTCAGCAAGCACTTGGTAAAAATCAATTTGCGGTTAAAGTATATGATATTGTTAGTGGTGATGTTCTAGGATATGCTTACAAGTTTTTTACCCACAAATTTGTACTATCTAATGGCCTAGAAGTTCCTGTTGTTGATTTCAACAAACAAACAACACAACCAGTTCCAATTGTTCCAGTTACTGGTGTTATTGTTACCCCAAAAACAATCTCAGCACTATTACCAAACAGTGTTTCTGGAACACTTATTGTTGATGTTCAACCTAGTGATGCAACCAATAAAAATGTAACATACTCTAGTTCTGATGAAACTATTGCAACTGTTACAAGTTCTGGCTTTGTTACCGCCTTGAAAAACGGTAATGTAGACATTACGGTAACTACAGTAGATGGTGGTTTTACTGCTGTTTGTGAGATTGATGTTAAAACTGAAGTCCAGTCTATTTCTATTACAAACGCAAGTACGCCATTCCAACCGGGTCAAACCCAGCAATTGAATGCTACAATTTTACCAGTTGGAGCAGAATATAATGCCAGTGTTGATTGGATTTCTTCAAATGATGCAGTTGCAACAGTTTCAAGTACTGGTTTAGTAACTTACGTTTCTAACGGGGATGCAACAATTACGGTATCCGCTAGTAATGGTGCTGAACCTAAAACCGCAACTTACACTGCTTTAACAAGAACAAGACTACAAGGGATTGAATTCAATCACACAACATTCACAGGCGTAGTTGGTGGAACTGATCGTTTGATCACCATTTATACACCATCTACAGCAAGCAATCAGAATATCACATGGGCAACCAGTGATTCAAGTGTTGCAACTGTTAGTTTTGGTGTAGTTTCATTCACTGGCATGGGAACCGTTGAAGTTACTGCAACCTCCCAAGAAGGCAATTTTGTCGCTACATGTGTTTATACAGTTGTTAGTGCATAATTCTTTTTATATCCAAAGCACTGCTATGCAGTGCTTTTTAATTTAGGTGGGTAAATACACTATATAACTTAATAAGGAGTTAATATGGGAAAACCAATAGCAAAAGCTGGTAATTCTCCATTTACAACTGGTGGATATTGTGTAACAGCCGCCAAGATAAATGGTGTAACATATACTAACCTAAACATATACCAACAACGTTCTGACATGGTTTTTGACCTAATTGATACGTCTGGTAACATTTATACATTCATTTCATTGGTGTATAACAATTCAGAGTCACAAACTCTAAATCCATCATTAAGTACTGAAGTACTTGTCAATTCAATTTCTGACAATTGTTTCTTTATTAAAGCAACAAATAGTCTAACCACAAACACATCATTTGTGATTAGTTTTCAAAGTAATAAATTAAAACTAGCGAATGGTGAAATGCTTTATCGCCCGTTTGATTTATTCTACTGTAATATCCCAACCCCTGAACCTTTTATTCTTCCTGATATGTCTAGAAGCTATTTTTCAGGTGGTGATGTGGTTGTACCCGCAACTGGTGAAGATTTCGGTACAGCAGATTTATTCCTAGTAGGTACTGACGGAAAAAACATCACAAACTATGATGTTAGTAAAATAAAAATGTCATTAGTGAATGATGACGGAACTTCATCATTATCTGAAGTTATTTCAAATGGAAATGGGGTTTATTATGCCAAAGTGTATTCTACGGTAATCCAACCTGTATATTTTGTTTGTTCAGTTAATGGTGAAACACCAAATATGACACGAAATTTTGTTCAATTTATATCACCACAACGTGCAACCGTAAGGACGAATAGTGCTGTTAATTATGGTACTGCTAGCACCGTGGTTGTTAATACTGAATTTATAATAAATGATCCAGCCAACCAATCAGTATGGGATAATTCAGCTACGTGGACGTCACCAACTCCGGGCGTAACAATATTAGGAAATACATATGGATCAACTTGTTATTTGATAGCTAACACCACCGATGATGTGGTACTACACTATCAATCAAATTGGCAGAAATCTTTGAATGCAACTGGTACAGTTAAGGTTGAACCCAATTTCATTTTAACATCACCTGATGGTACAGTGGATACATTTAAAATTATACCTGACTCAACTTTCGATGTTAAGTTTTCATATAACCCAGTTGACCTCAGTACTTCTGAGCCGGGTAATATTGTAATTTTGACAACAGCTTTAAATGGTGTAATAGATTCAGTTGAATATCTCGGATCTATGACTTATAGATTTAAATCCAAAAGTGCTGATGAATTTGATTCATTTTCAAACTCTGGTATTGGTGATTTGACTCTTTCCAACTTCACATCACGTGCAAAAATTAAATTTAATATATCAGATAAATCTGGTAACTTCGAGGACAATTAATATGGGAAAACCAATAGCAGGCCAAGACCAATTCCCTTACAATACTAATGGGTTTTTAGTAGATGCGGCAAAAATTAATGGTGTAACATTTTCTAAATCACTGTACATATACAAACAACGTTCTGATACATACTATGATTTACAGGATACATCAGGTACAATTTATCAGTTTGTTAAAATCGTTGGAACTGACCAAGATAAAAAACCACTTCAGTACTTTGATACATCCGAAGACATAGCTTTGAAATTGGAAAACAACACATTTTGTATGAAAATACAAGATCCAACTAGAGGTATATTTTCGTTTGTTAGACTTTACCAATGGCATAAATGTATAACATTCGATGGTGATTATATTTTCAGGAAAGGTGGATTAGATCCAACATTAAGTGGTGTTTATATAAATCCAGTGGTTGCGACAATATCTAAAGGTTCCACTCAATCATTCGTAGCTACTTTTTTCCCTGATGAATACTTGAACACTGATGGTAATTGGTATTTGAACATAAATGGTTCGGAAAAGACAATAAACACTTTAATTAAACAAACTGATAAAAATAAAATTGTGGTTGAGGGAATAGATGTTGGTAAATCAATTTTATCATTTATACCATCTGGAAACAATTCTAAAATTTCAAGTTCAATAATCAATGTTATTGATGCAGATACGCCAGTTCAAAGTTTTTTTGGTAGAGGAACAACAGACTTGCCATTTTCAACCACGCGTGCGTTATATGGTGAGGAATTTGATATTGTTATTGAAACCTATCCATATGATGCAGTGTTGACTGAAGCACTCGATTTTGATATTAACATGAACGATGGATTAAGTATTGATGAAATAACTTTAGTGAAAGTATCGGATGATTTTAGAACCTATACCTTTAAATCAAAATATATATATGATATCGATCCAGTTGGGATTTCATACAATCCTAGAATTACTTTTAAAATGAAAAATCCAATTGATTTTGAATTTATGGTTTATTCAATTTATATATATAATGAAATGCGAGAAATTTATGTCAAGGAAAACGAAGAACTTGGCGTTAGGTATGAAGTTCTTTCAAATTTAAGACCAAATTCGCAATACCAAGCAATAAAACAATACATGTATTATGGTATACAATATAACCCATATATCTCATCTGACCCATCAATTGCAACATTGGATCATGAGACTGGTTTAATAACGACATACGATAAAACTGGCGAAGTTTCATTCTCAACCACATATGTTAGAGATAATGGGGAAGTTGTTAATTATGATAATATATTAAGCTTTTCTGTAATACCGGATGTTTATGATTATATAACAATCGATCCACCAAATATCACATCAGTTCCTATTAATTCAACAACCCAGTTTAAAATATACGGCGTGATTGGGGATATTAAAACTGAATTGAAAATTAAAGAAGTCAGTGATTCCAATTACAAAATAACATCGGATGGTATATTAACTACTTATAACAAGGCTGGTGCTTATGCAACCGTTCAAGTTGATGATTTGTTTGAATTGTCATCTAATGTAATGACACCATATCAAACATTTGGAGCTTTCCCATTAATCGTTGAAGATGATAAATCAAAATATCAAATTACCGATCTATCATCATCTTGGGTATACCAAAATAATACTGTGTTTGTCAATCTAGATGGATATACCGCAGGGTTAATTCCAAATTTCACAATAAACCCATACCCAGAAGTATGTGTGGATTATGAATTGGAAATAATTTCATATGATGAATCTATAATTGAAATTTTAGATAAAGAACGAATCTCGGAAAATCAATGTTTTATGGCTGGTCAAATGATTGTTTACTTCAATCCCGTATCACGTGGAAGTACTTTAGTTGTTGTTGGAAGTGTTTCTAATCCAGACATTAAAATTGAAGTTAAAGTTGTAGTTTACTAACAATAAAAAAGGAACCCATTGGGTTCCTTTTTTCATTTATGTGGTAAATAATCTATATAACTTAATAAGGAGTTAATATGGGAAAACCAATAGCAGGAAAGGATCAATATCCTTTCCAAATCAATGGCATTATTGTAGATGGTGCTAAAATAAATGGACAAACTTTTGTAAAAGGTCTATACATTTATAAACAACGTTCATATAACTATTATGATTTAATTGATTCTGATGGAAATGTATATGAATTCATCGAAATTACTTGGAGAAAAGAAGATACCACCGTTCTTAATTACTTCGATAACTCAGATTATATTGTTGAAAGCATAAAAGATAATTCATTTTTTATAAAGATTCAAGATATACCAAGAAACATTTATGGTTTTATTACATTAATACAATCAAACAAAGTTAAAGTTAGTACGGGTGATTATATTTTCTATAATGACGAAGATGACTACGCTTTGTTGTCTGTTAGATGTATCCCAGCAACAATTCAAGCAAAGAAAAACCAGCTTGTTTCTATTGATGTTTCATTCCTTCCATTGGATTTTTCAAATCAAAATGGTAGATGGGATATGGAAACTTCAAATATAGCGGAAGTTGGTAGATCTAATACCAGTACTGGTATATTTAGATGTTTAGATGTTGGTCATGCACGAGTTACTTTTAACCCTGAAGCAAATACTAAACTAGCTGCAACTGCACAGATTTTCATTACTGAGAATGAACCAACATATACTTCATTTAGATTTATGCAAAACGTTCCAAATGGAAAATCATTGTCAAATGATAATACATTTTTCCCTGGGGATGAAGTTACATTCACTGCGATTTTTGAACCGTTTGGTTTTGTCCCAAGTCACGAATTTGATGTAATATATGATGAAACCGTTTTTGAATATCTTGGTTCGGATGATTTTATTAATTACAAATTTAAAGTACTAGATGATACTACCTTTAGTGGTGTAAGAACACGAGTAGAATTGCGTGATGGTAACATGTATGCATTTGATCAACCAATAATCAGGTTACCAACAACATCAATATATACTGGCGTAGAAGGTCCATATTTTGTTCGTAGTGGCGAATCATATCAATATGATATGGCATATTATAGCAAGCCAGTAGATCCTTCTTTTACTTGGGGTGTACAAAATTCAAGCTTAGGGACTATTACATCTGATGGTGTGTATTCCCCGGTCGGAACTGGTGACAACCGTGTTTATCAAAACACAAACGGTGGGATGAACTTGAACTACAAAAATGTAAAATGTTCTCCTTATGTACCAGATCGCTATGTATATTCACCAAGTGACCGTTCTGTATATTTTGTCGGAGAGGAAATCCAACTAACGGCAGCTACCATTCCTAGTTCAGTTTCATTGATAGGTGGAAAGTGGAGAAGTAGAAATAACAATGATTATGAATATTTCTCAGTAAGTACTTCAGGTGTATTGAAAATTTTAAAAGCACCAGACCAACCAACCAAACAATTTTATGTTGGATTTGCATACAATGGTTCAAGTAATGGTGGCGGTACAGTTACGGATACAGTTGAAGCATTGGAAAAAACATTCATGATAATGGATGTAGATTCAAATGTTCCAATCCAGAGTATTAGAATTTATAATTACGCGGGGGTAGTTAACGTACCACTAGGTGGTAAAACCTCTACACAGGTAACAGTTTCACCAGTTAATAGTACTGGTAATAAAGGGTGGACTTATGAAATGTCAGTTGCTGGTATTGTATCAATTGAGTACATTCAAGAGTATAATAACAACTTCTACTTTACACCAGTTATAATTAATGGTTTATCTCGTGGTCAAACTGATATCACATTCACGTGTGTGCAGAATCCTGAAATAAAAGTTATACAAACCATAACTGTTTATTAAACATAAAAGGAGCCATCGGCTCCTTTTTTTATTGGTAATCATTTAGTTTCTGCATTACTAAATCAGCATCAATCTTACTTTTGTAGTACACCCTGAACAACCCAAAACGACATACATCAATGTCACCATAATTTGTTGCGTTCGTTAGGTAGTACTTATGCTTCGTTGGTTCGTAACGTACTTTAAAATTACGACGACCACGATTCAAGTCAATTGATGTTTTCCGATCTCCGATATGGATTAGTAAGGCAACTATTAAAAAAATTAATAACAACAACCCTACCGAGCCAATTAGTGGATAGAACATATTATTCCCCCAAATCAGATAGTTTGTGAACTTTAATCCCAGCATTCTTTAGTACTGAAACCGCAGCTTCAGGAGTGCGAGGGTATTCTTTTTCGTAAATTACAGTCGTGATACCACTCCCTGCAATTAACAAGGAACAAGTATAGCACGGTTGAAGAGTACTGTAAAGCGTTGCTCCAACCCTATCTTTTGGTGCACTGTAAAGTAATGCATTCATCTCAGCATGGATTTCATGGTGCATAGACCACTCGTGGTGCTCGTGTTTCGCTTCCTCAGAGACCCAATTTTGAAGCTCACCATTATGTACTAAATGGGAGTTATGGTCACAGCAGTTCACCTGCTTCGCTGGAGTGCCATTGTAGCCAGTACTCACGATGCGATCATTTTGTACAATAACCGCACCCACATGATGAGAGATACATTTACTCTCATCAGCTACGTCTTTAGCGATCTTCATCCAAGTTGAGTGTTTCATCGTATACGCCTCCTTCTACTAGAATTTCTTTCAATTCTTCATGCCATACGAATAGATTTTGATACATTTCCAAATCACCTTCTTGGATCTGGAAAGGTTGTGATGCGTAACGCTCCCACTTGTCTTTTAAACGCTGTAGTACAGCATCACGCTTATCACGATACACAAAACGCGTAACACGCATGTAATAACATAACTTGTCTGGAATTGGATCTACTTTTCCAATCTTACCAAATATTGCATAGGACTCATGATAGTAACCATCCCATCCAATACGCAAATCTTCAAACGCCGCTCCACCATGCCATAGTTTACCAAAGAAACCATAACGTTCATTGTACTGAGTCTCGCGGTTATCATATACACTGTTATGATATTTTTTAACAGCAGTGCGGAGTGTAAGAAGTTTGTTTAGATTCTTGATCCAAATTGCTGTTTGTTTTGGTGTTAAAGTAGCTAGAATCATTTCTTATCTCCAAGAATATAACTGTAATAATACAATTTAGTACTTAGACCTTCTAACTCATCCAACCATTCCTGATCGATAGTATAAGGTACTTGCATGTAATTTTCCATTTTGTGGATCATATCAGTCCATACCTCGTATTCACGATATGCACACATAGAAGCCATACATGCTGCACTAACCATATTCACTTCACCCAAAATATCTAAATAAGAATTTTTGGTTAGTTTTGCAATGGTTTTAGGGCGTAGATTGGCTGACCAACCATCTTTATTGGAAATCGTTTTACGATTACTACTTTCAATATTAACAACAATTCCTTTAGTAAGAGTAATCTTCTTACCAAACTTCTCAATGCTCATTGGTTTAAAACCGAAGATGCTATGATGGTTGTTTACGTAATCATCATACCAACCCAAAAATGCAGTCACTGCACTTTGTTGTACGCGGTTGATGATATCTACTGCATCTTTTAGATCGTTATAGAATTTAGTACTTTGTTCTTCAGTTAGATTGTATTGCATCGTTAAATTTATCCCATTCGTTTTCAAGGTAATCCAAACGTTCACGTAGATTACGGATTAGTTTAATGTCTTCAGGACTGAATTCTACAGGATTTTCTGCATATTCTTCTAGAAGAATTTGGAAATCAATAAACTTTTCATGATTCTGTGTACCTACCCAACAGGCCGCCCACACTAAATCTTGAAAATGTTTTTGAGTAAATGCATAATCAAAATCTGCATCAGGGAACCAAGCTGATAAGTACTTATCCAATCCGGTTTTTCTTTTTAAGAATTCATCATCAAGTTCACGCCATTGACCACCGCAAATTTTATGAACCATGCGATCATAGTCTTTAATGCGTATATCAAATGGACGTAGTAAACTCCACCTAAAATCACGGACATGATCACGATGGGCTTCTTCCATTTTGGTTGCAGCACAATTAGTAATAGTACCGCATAACACCCAATAACGATTAAAATCTTTCAGTACATTAATAGTTTCATCATCTGTAAATTTACGTAATTTCATAATTCACCTCGATAAAAGGCCGCTTTATGGCGGCCTATTTCAATTATTTTGGAGAGTAATCGTATTGCTTTAGATCACGCTCATCTAGGATACCTTCGTCATAACCATACTGTAGCATGATATCGAAAGCGGTGTCAACCTTTTTTAGTACATCACTGTAACGAGTCACGTCAGCACAATTCTTTTCTACTTCACGAATGAGTAGATTTAATAGAGGTTGCATGTGATCTGCGTGTAGCTTATTCATGCGTGGGCGACGTGTCGCAGCTAGAATGTCATTCCATGTTGGTACGAAGTTCGCAGAACGACGAGGAATGTCATAAAGGGTGGTTGGGAACGTACCAGTACTCTTCTTCGCTGCTTCTTCTTGTGCACTGCGATAACCGCTACGGAATAGTGGACTACGTTGTTTTAGTAGATCCATATCCATTGTGCCGTTTTGTTTGAAGTACTGATAACCTTCGTTGTATTGTTGATTACTCATCGTCTTGCTCCTTGATTGCCTTTTTATCGACAAACGTTCCTTCAGTAGAACTTAGTTGTTTTAGTGTATTGAATAGTTCCAATGGGTCAATGTTCTTATGGATTAGAATTGCTTTCATCAATTCCATAATATCACTCATACCTTCTAGTAATTCACCTGTTTCTTTACTGAAGGATAAATCAAGACTGATTTGAGAGATTTGGTCGAACGCCAATGTTTCAAATTCTGAAGTACTGACTACTTCTGCATCACTAGGGGCGGTTAAGCCCCGGACTAGTGTTTTAGACATTAAATCCACTCCTGCACACCACCACGGCGTACTACTAATAGTTTACCATCTTCGTTACGCTCACCCATTAGGATACCATCGATGAAGCCTTTTGTGCCGTAGTTTAGTGCTTGTTCAGCAGTCATCCACATATCACGGATGGTATCTTGCTTGTACTGCTCGTAGGTAACACCAACAGCTTCAGCAATTTCACGAGCTAGCATTTCATCTAGTAGCTCACTGTGAGCTAGAGAGATTTTCTGGTCAGCTAGTGTACCTTGAGTACCGGAAGATACTTGGTGTGCCATGATTTGAGCACGTTTCCCCGCTAGACGTAGGCCCGGTGTACCCATAGTTGATTGCATGTAACAACCCATTGATGCAGCCATACCTAGTACAACTGTGCGGATTGGTGAAGTCATGCAAGAAACGATATCAGCGATACCTAGACCTGCGTGTACTGAACCACCCGGTGAAGTAATGTAAATGGTAATTGGTTCATTACTTTGTGAATCCATCCAGTGCAAGGATTGCTTGACGATGTGAGCCATGTTGTCATCAAAACCAGCATCAAGGAAAACAACACGGTCTACAAGTAGGCGTGAACCTAGATCATAAGCACGTTCGCTACCATTGGATTTCTCAATTACCATTGGCACGGATAGGTTAGAAGGGCTAGTGTTTGTATTCATGTTCATATTGTTTCCTCTAGTTATACTTCAAAAATAAATTTAGGACTGTAATCAAAATTCTCACTCGCTCCACTAAATGATTCATAACCACGTGGATTGCAAATGATTCTGGTCTTACCAATGTTATAATCAAAACTACTATGCACGTGACCATGAATCCATACGTCAACGCCTAGTTCTTCAATGTACTGATCCATATCTGAACAATAACAACCATTCAGTGAATCGTTTTTGTACTTAGTTGATACACTCTGATAACTTGGTGCGTGATGTGTCACCACCACAATCTTGATATCATTATGCACCAAATCACGCTCTGTGTCAACGATCATTTTAATGTATTTTTTGGACTTATGATGCATGAACTCAACATCTTCAACAGTGAGCTTTGTTTTCCACGGCTCATTTACTGGTCCATGACGGATGTGTTTGTAATCGTTCATCTTCATACGTGCATCAAACTTCACCAACGGATCACCCTTGTTGAAATCTGTCCACAAAGTACTACCAACGATTAGTACATCATCAATCCAACAGTAATTGTCCTGCATAAAGATGAAATTAGAAATCTCATCATCCATCTGCTGGAGTACTTTATGCGTCTTGTGAATGTTAGAACCATAGTACTCGTGATTACCCGGTACGAGTACTACATTCTTGAATTGTTTGCATAGTGCTTCGATACCAGTACGGTAACGACTACGCTTGGTTTCATCATAATCACCTGCAATGATGAGTATAGTATCGCTGTAATCATCATCATGGAGATAACCAATTCCACCATGTATGTCCGAAAAGACAACAAATTTCATTTCTCTATCTCCTAACTGGTCAATGCCGCTAAGTATAACTCAGGATGCTCTATGTTGTCAATCTTGAATTTAAAGAATTTCTTATCCCTCAAAATATTAGGGTTTCTCTGGTTGATTAGATAGTTGGTAAGTAAATCTTCTTTACCAATTGAATCATTCATGTAAAGAATTTCAGTACTGGTAGTTATTTTATCAAATGGTATTGTTTGTTTGTGTCCAGAACCAATATATCTATTCTTCCGTACTTCATACGTACCATCTTCAATATTATATTCTAGTACTTGATTTGCCAAATATAACAATTTGGTATAACCACTAACAATAGGTACACCATAACGGTCAACCCGTTCTGGTGTTTTAAAAACAATAGCCAATTCACCTTTACCACCGTCTACACGGTGGTGTTCTGAAAATGTCATTATCATGAATGAGTTCATTTTACTTTTTACCTTTTAAAGCCTTAGTAATAGTTTCGCTAAAGACTTTAACTGCACTGGAACGAATTTCCACAATACGTTCATGTGTATCACAAGTATCTTTATCAAAACGGAATTCAACAAATACAGGTAGGAACACTTTAGGAATCTGAGTCTTCTTATCTTTGGTTAACTCGTTGCACTCAACAGTAACAACTTTACCTAATAGCTCATCCTTCTTATCCCAAATACTTTGGAATGTCCACTCGTGTCCTTTCTCTTTAATACCAGTACCGCAGTTTGTGGTCAAAATACCATCTTCGGATTCTAGTACTAATGAACCTAGCATACCAGTACGTTTACCTTCTCCGGGAAGGAAACCAACAATACGTAGATCCATTTGCATCTTGAGTTTCATTTTTAATTGCTTAGGTGAGGTATGAGACTTCCAAATACCACCTTCACATTTAAGTACTGAACCTTCTTCACCACGTTCCATTAGCTCAGTATTATAAGCAAATGCATCTTCAATGCTTAGAACAGTTTCGTACTCAACCATACGAACAAACTCAGAGTCAACTTCATAGATTGCATTTTCTAGAATGTTACGACGCTCACGGCGGTTAACGTCCCAAATTCCTTCACAGAACGCATCGTAAGGCAATACATCCCATAAAACGAACACAACCCGCATAGCTTCTGCCATCGTCATAGTGCCTTTCCCAGCCTTCTGGATGATGCCATTGCCAGTTTCACGAGGTTGGATATTACCTTGATCATCCATCATCAAGCATTCACCGTTAAAGACTACCCCACTTTTAAAGCGTGGGTCATTACGGGAAATAGCGTCTGCTAGTTTTGCCATTTCTTCATCACGGCTTCCTAAGAAGTCATATAGTTTACCATTACGGGAAGTACAAGTCAAAGAAGAATTGATGACGGTATGGTTTAAGTACTGACCATCCATCTTCACTTCTGATACTGCACAACCGTAAGTATCGAACTCAATATTACGAACAGTTTTGGTATCAATTAGAGAACAACGCATATATGGCTCATCTTTAATAAAGCCTTTACCAAATACATCGTTAGTAATTTTATCGCTTGCACCGCAACCTAAATCTTTTGTTAGTACACGTCGAAGTACTTCAGCATCATCATCTGATACAGAACCAAATAGATTAGCAATGTAATCTCTGCCTGTGTGACCAGTTAGCTTACGAGAGTAGATTGCATCTAGTTTCTCTAGTGCCTCTCCCAATTCCATTCGTTCGCAATAGTTATGCAAAGGTGCGGGTAGCTTCTTATATCCACTAACAATTCCGGGATCAAGTGCTAGTTTAAGTACACGCTTGAGTACTGGATTATCTTTATTCTCTTCTAGGATACGTTTCTTAGCAAGAATACTCGCGTCGTTTTTAATTTCTGTTAGAATTGATAGAATGTCTTTCATTTTATCCTCCATGAATGGGAAGTATTACTTCCCAATTTTTAGTTTACCGAACATTACTTTTTCTGGCATTGCCATAAAGACTAGCTTATAGTGCTGGTCGGAATAATTACTGAATCCAGCAAATGGTGTTTCGGCTCTCCAACCACTAAAGCGTTTGTGTAAATCTAAGTTTACTTCAGGCATTAGCAATTGTCCATTCTCTAGAATTTCTGCATCATATGCGAAGAGATATTTAGCTGTGCGGAATTTTTCAGTTTGTGATTTATTACCACTAGTGTAATAACCAGTATTATCATCTGCTGCACCAAGTACTCTCATAATTTTACCACGATACTCAGTATAAACAAAGAACGGGTTGATATCACGTGTTAGTACTTTAGGATCAATTTCTTCGTACTCAACAGTACAATCTTTTAGCTTGAATGGTTTATCGTCACCAATAGCTACTAGATCATAAGAATCATTCATAATATCAAACTGACCTGCTGGCATGTGTTTGTTGAAATTCATATATTGAAGTTCAACTTGATGAATTACATCTTTACGGTCAATAGGCTGATGGCCCACAACATTGATATTATAATACGAGTCTACAATCTTTGTACGAATGAAGTACTTACCAGTATTAGTATTAAGAACAACTTCTTTCTTAGAACTCTTCTCTGGAATGCATAGTTCTTTATTCTTATTCATAACTAGTACATGATACTTTCCACAGTACTGGTATAGATCGTTTTTTGAGCTATCAGTACGGAATAGATCACCTTCTTTAATTTCAGAAAGGAGGTTCTTCTTCTCTTCGGCTTTCTCTTCTTTCTTGATTAGATCGGCAAAGAGTTTAGTCTTAGTACTTACTAGTTTGCGAGTCTCAGTGAAGAATAGTTCTTCTTGAATAGCACCTTCAATAATTGTACTTGTTTCAATCAAGTCCATGAAGTTATCAGACGTGATTTCAAACTCGAAACCTTCTGGGTGACGTACACGCCAAACAACGTTTGAAGTACTGTAACGAGATACGTTAGTAACCATTTGGAAGCCAGTTTGTGGTGTATTCTCTACGTAGATTTTAGGTAGACGATTGTCGCCCCAACGATCAGCAGTTTCTTTCTTCTTCTGGAATGCTTTAGTATGTTCTGCATCAGCAACAACCATAAAGCCTAAAATCTCTTCAGTACTGCGATAACAACGGGATACATAAAACTTCTTAGGAATACTCATTTCCACACCTCTTCTTTTTCTTGCCAGCCTTTTTGATTACAATCAATACAAGGTTCCATATAACGCATATCATTACTCAATACACGTCCAGTACCTTTGCACACAGGACATTCCCGGCGTGTTCCATTAAGGATACGCTCATGGTGGTTAGCTTCATTTGGATTATCAAATACCTCACCATCTTCAGTTTGGTATTTGATTACAGTTACTTTTATTTCTTTCATTACACAAGACTCATGAATGTCATTCTTAGTAAAATATTACCTAGTACTTCACCATAAGTTTCCATGAATTCATCATCACCTAAAAGACCACGACGAAGTTGTTCCATATCTTCTACCATCTTTGTCGTACAAAGTACTGCGATGCTAGTGATAGTGTTATTAAGTCCGGGTTCTTTGAATTCAGCAAAAGGTACAATTGGATATTTTTGTTGGTACAATTGATCTTTCATGCGATTGATAGATACATCACTCTGTAACTTATCTAGGGTTTCTGTTAGTTCGGCTAAACCATCATGTGCCATCCCACTTTTTAGCATAATTACAGTTTTATGCTCAGTGGCCCAATCTAGTACTTGCTCTGATAGTTCAGGAAAGTCTCTGTCATCTGAAGTGTACTTTACAACTAGTTCAACTGCTGAGTGAACACCTTGAATTCCCGGATGATTACCACCACAGTACATATTTGTTAGTAGATATAGTTTCATTATTACCTCTTGAATCTGTCAAAGCTATGCTCATCTTTCGGTCTACGGAAGTGACGTGGAGTTTTACCACTGAACATAGTAAATGTTAAATCACCACTCAAGAACTGACTATCAATCCACATACGGTTACCGTACACTAATGGGTCAACTACACCAGTGTGTCCAGAAAGTACATAATCGATACCAGCAATCTTTGGTGCGTTAGGAGTTTGATTGTACTTACAATCATCGAATACTTTACGATCCCAAATGATTTCTTCCACTAAGTCCCATTTCATAGGCTTAACATCAGCAACAAAAGTATCCCAATCAGTATAGCGTAGTGGGACTCCACCGTGAACTAGACCAATCTTTAAACCTCTGTGATGAATTTCAATGATTAGTGGTAGTTGATCAACGAAAGGTCTGAAGTACTGGAATCCAGTTTCTCCTACTTCGTTAAGGAAAACATCACCACCGTTCTGCATATGGCAGTGGAAGAAATCTCGACGATGTTCACCCATTACGTACATGTTTTCATGGTTCCCGATGATCATATAACGGTTCTCTTTGAATAGGAATTCGAATAGTAATTTAGCACTTTGAGGACCACGATCAATAACATCACCTACACTAAAGACATAATCTTTATCAGTGATTCCAAATTCCTTAAGTGAACGTTCATACAAATCAGCATTACCATGTAGGTCACCGACGATGAATAGTTCCCGGTCATCGGGAACTACTATTTTCTGAAAATGATTCATAAATTTGTTGTCTCTATATTATTAGCATAATCATAAGCTAATTTATTTTTAATATTATGTAAAGCGTCAACCACATCTTGATAAAAGAATGGCTCATTTTTATACTTATCTATAATAAGATCAGTATATTGTATTTTACCTAATTGCCATGCTTTATGTGCTTCATTTGTAGTTTTGTATCTACCTAGATTTTTAAGTACACCAAACATTCTTATTGATGTTTTATACAGATTTCTATCCTTAGATACACCCAATGGATATATACCCCTGCTACCAGCACTAATACGATAGGCATTATTAATATACACTGGAATCAACAAACATGTATCAGGTGAATACATATGTAAATCTGTTTTTAAATCTTTATCCAATTCCAAAACACTTATATATTCGCCAACTGGATGTGAATCAATCCATTTTTTGAAATTACTGAAGTACTTCCACTCTTCATGAACCATTGACCCACTGTAGGTTGGTCTACAAGATTGGTATTTTACACTAGTGGTTCTAATTTTCATCTGTGCCCATTTGTCGTAAATTGGGCAAGTCCACACTTGTTTACACTTACCGTCAGTGGTTTCATATAGAGATACTTTATAATCAGCATCATTTATGAATTCCATATTTTACCTTATAAAATTTAAGTACTCAAGGATGTTCTGACAATCACTATCCTCAAATACTATATCTTCATCTATTCTTACTATCCATACACCATCGCAATAAGTCATATAATAGTCTTCATCACTATGCCACAAACCAATTTCAATACTCGGTTTACCTTGATATGCTGAATTGGAAGTAAGGTGCTTAACCATATTCTCTAAAAATATATGACCATTCTGGAAATCGAAATTTCCACGCAATACATATACAGTGAATTGATCACCATGAACATATGGTGTCATTACACGGAAACCATTTCTACTCAAGAAATCTGCACTAGCAGTACTTCCACAAATAGCGGCATTTGAGAAATAAGCATAGTCATCTAATTCTTCACGAGCATTAGCTTTGATACCTTCAATTTCATTCTCCAGTACTTCTAATTGCTTCTGAACAAATAACATACCATTTCTGGATTCTTCTGCTTTTATTTTCTCACTAATGAGATCCATTTCAATTCGTTTAGCTTTAGTATCATTATGATCAAACCCATGACTATATTGTAAATCAACTAACTCTCCAAACAAATCATTCTTCTTTAGATATAAGTTATTGATTTCACCTTTAGTTAAAGAGATTAATTGCACGGAAAGTTCATTGACCGTATCATAACGGTCAGTGAGTAATTTTACATAGTCTTGTGCTGTCATGATTTTTTAATAATAACCTTTGGGTCAGAATTGTGTTTATTATAACGGTCACGAACAATACTATTCTCGGACTGATCTACACGCCAGCGTTCACCACAAGAACGACACTCACCCTCGTACCAGTACTCATCATCTGAACGACAATAGTTTCCAGTGTCAGAACGTGCACAAACTGTCATGTGTCGATGTTGACAAGTGTCCTGTAAATCTTGAATTTCTTTATAGAGGGCAGCTTGTTTCTTTTGAATAGCAATGATTGCTTCACGGCGTTCAGCTTCTTCTAAATCAAAGAACTGCTCTCCATTATCTGTGTAATAGATTTTCTCTTCTCTCATTACATTTCCTCTTTGAATGGTTTAATCATGTGTTGGTTTGCATGGAAACGCTTGACAAAATCATCTTCACCAAATTCACGGAACAAAGCAATAATATCATAGAAACGTTTATATGCGAATTCACGGAACCATCCAGAAGTAATACTAGTACAAACCTTAATCAAGGCAGTAATGAAAGCATGTTTTGGAGTTGGTTCGAAGTTGAATGGAATCAAACAACGTTCTAGTGCTAGTACACAAGTTTCCTCATACACACCTAGTAGCTGTCTGATATCACTGCACTCAAAGAACTTAGCCTTGTCAACCATTACTTCAGCACCATCTTTCATATAACTTTTATATGCAGGTGCATCCATAATAGCGACGGCTTCATGAATGGTATCGTGGTCATAGATGTACCCAACCTCATCTTGGAAGAAGGTTTCTTTGGACTGATTGAGTACTGGATGGTCGTAATTATACGTTTCTTTCTCCCGAATGTCAAGGATTTTTTTCAACTCCACATCGAGACTTGCACCCATCTTTTCCATATCGCGAATATGAGAACGAGTCTTTAGAAAGTGAGGACTATTACGCAAATAACGATGAGACATTTTAATACAGTACAATACATTTAGTGAAGCGATTACATCTTCTTCTACACCCCAAGCATTACTGTACTTCATTAATTGTTCAGTACTATTATTGTCGTGTGCAATGTAGAACTCATAGTTCAAACCATTACAGAATAGATGACAATAATCGGAGGTACGTTTGTGAATAACAAAATCCTTCATATTACTGAAGTACTCAATTTGTTCATCGAGTTCTTTATCAGTGCACATGTAGTCTAAATCTTGTGGGGTAATCTCTGGCTTATAGGATTTATAAGCATAGGAACCAATTGCTAGCATAGTCCGTCCTCCATCATGTATTTTAATGCGTCTTTTAGATTGTTGTACTGACGTAAGTAAGTACCTTCAACGCAGTATAAGTTTTTGTGCGGGAAGTAATTCATATTCATAACCGAATCACCTCTAATAGCAAGATTGTAACATAAGTCTGTTTCCATTACATAGCTAGGTTTTGTGTTTTCTAATGCTATTGGAAGGTAGTATAAAATCTTTTCAATATTCTCTTTGATATATATGCGGTCAGCATACCAAATGAAATTTTGTCCAGAAACATCACGGTCTAATTTCATTGTCCAAAAGAACGCTTTGCATTTATCTAGATAGTATTGACTACGGCTATAAGTGATATTGTCACAGAAGTATTTCATTTGTTCTTCAAATGGTATATAGATTACAGACTGTATATCTCTGCGGTCAAGTTCTTCTTGTAGTTTATCGTATTCACGTTGATACTCCAGCACGGTATGTTGAATACTACTCAACCGATTCTTTTCAAATTTAATTAAAGAACCTAGTGCATTCATTTCATCAAGAATATGTTTATCAGATTTTTCATTACCAATCATATTACCTCACTTAAACGGGGAGAGTACTCTCCCCTGATAATTAGCAGAAGTCAGAGCTAGATAGCCATTGACCACCAGAGTTACCGTGATAGTCACGTAGATATTCATCTTCGTTGATGTACTTCTCACAATAGAATTCTTTATCAATGATGTTTAGACTAAAGTTAACATCGTTATCATCAGCAATTTTCATTAGCTCACGAATCTTGATAGTGATTTCTTCAATGCGTAGATCGATTTCTTGTTGTACTGGACTCTTAGACATTATTACTTTCCTTTTGTTACTTTTATATTTTTCAAATTAGATAAATCAATTCCGAATAGACCCAAAAGCCCACGGAGCGTGTACCAAATAATATGATGCACAATACAAGGCCACAAAATGAATGTGAGCAATGAATCTTTTAAAAACTCTGGTAGATATACTTCTCTTCCATAATCGCGATAATCATATAGAAGTACTCCTAAACCTCCTAGAAATCCACCAATCCAAATTAGAATAGCAAGTGTTATTAAACTCATACCTTATCCTTCTTTTTCTTTTTAAGTACTATTTTAGGAGATGCATGTAGTAATGCACCAAGTACGATTATCATAACAATAGGCCAACAAAAACCAGCTACTATATCAATGAATACATCACCTAAAGTATATTCGTCACTTAGTACATAATCGATAATCCAGAAGAGTACGGTAAAACACCCACACAAGTATAGATATATTAGTACTTCATTAGGCATGAACGTATACCCTCCCAAATAAACAATGATAAGAAGAAAGGCCACAGGATAGCAAGTCCGATGCTTGTGACAATGTTTACAAGCCACCAGCCAGCATTTAGTGGGAAGATTTCTGAAAGTACACACCATACAAAAATTACAGCAGCTACAATCAGATAGATATAAAGAATAGTCATTTTATTTCCTTTTTAGATGTACTGGTACATGATAAAATGGATTGAAATCTGCACCATTGGTATCATGAATACATACGTTAAATGTTTTACCAGTGAGAACATCGGCGGGAGTTTCAATAAATTTGTGTAGAACATCGACATTGGTCGGTTCGGTTATCACAGTTACATCATAACCTTCTTCACGTAGTATAGCAGCAATTCTCATGCTTGTCAATGTTTTTCCACAATGACTTGAACCTTCAATTTTAATTTTAATCATTTATTGTACAAAGCTCCGAGTTGACTCTATCCATTCCTTCAGTGTCAGTGAAATGTATTTGTGTACCCACTGGATCTACTGTATGAATAGTGAATGTAACATCAGCTTCATCATCCATTTTAATAGATTTACCAATGTACTTTTGGCGAATAAGTTCAAGTACTGCATTAGCTTCTTTTGCAACACTGATTACCATTTCATACATAGTTAATATTGGTTCAGGATCTACAACTTCTTTTTGTATTGATACAAATCTAGTGTACGCAATTTGTTGTATTCCAATTTTAACCTTACAATACATGTGAAGTTTAGAATTTTTATCTACAGAAAAACCATACACCGAGTCAAATACATCTTCACTCTTTAGAGAAATTTTAAATGTATCATTAAAGGGTTTTACATCCTGCATTAGAATTTGCTCTGCATTCTTTAAGTTTTTGAACTTATCTATTAATTCATCTTTAATCACGTAATTCAAACTCCTGTAGGCTTTTTACTAATATACTTCTATCAGGATTACGCAATTGAATCGTAATATTATTATAGAAGTCAATATCGGCTATACAATATACATCACCATTTGATTGGTCCACAACAATACGATTCAAATACAGATCTTGAATCTGTTTTTTACTTTTGTTTATAATATTCCGTACTGAAAGAAAATTGGAACAAACTTCTTCAATTTTCTTATGATTAGTTTTAAATGCATATACATCATACATTTGCATTTTAGTACTAAAAGTCTTCCATCCACTAGTAGTTCTGGGTTCATCTTGAACTGTAACTTTACAGTGCATGAGAATTCCACCACTACCTTGACTCAAACTAAGAGGATATATTTCATCAATACTATCATCATATTTGTGCTTAAGACGAAGGTTTTTTAATTCAAGTAAAGCACGTCCCTCAAATTGTTTTAGTATATTAATTAGACTATTGTGACGATCAATTAAATCGCAATTCATAATATAAATCCTCACCAGCCAGTACTTCAGCCTTTTTTATTTCTGCACAAACCAAGAGATATGGATAAAGAATCTCTTCTATTCTATTAGACTTACCACGAAGTTCATCAACTGTAAATGTTCTCAATGAAGTTTGTGGCATTATTGGATACCCACTATTATCATATAGTTTTATTTCACTACCTAATAATTTTATTCCATCTTTGGTGATCACAATATTGGATACAGCAAGTCTAGTTCTTGAATTATTTGATAGTACTGAATTTAATGCTTTAACTGTACTGACTCTTAGTTCATCTAGTGCTAGAATAAGATTTTTGTACTTCTGTAAATTATCATTCATACATAATTCCATTCGGTGTAGTTAAAACGATTGATAGCCACTTCTCTACCACTTTCCCGGTGTTCAGCCTTGAGGTAAAATCTGTTTTCACCAATAGTTACTAAACGTGTAATTATATATATGTCCAAATCATAAGTACACATACATTCTCTTCCACGGTACTTATCTTCCAAATCATCTCTGGCATCGTATGCGAGTGATAGTAATTGATAATATGCAGATGCACAAGGTTCAACTAAATTTGCCAATTCTGGACAATTATTCATTTGTATCCAAAAAGCAGCTTCGGAAATACGGAAAGAACCTTTCTGTTTTTTAAGAAGATTGAAACGTAACTGTTCAATACCCGAATCATCAAAATCCAGTACTAGATATTCATATCCATCAAGTACTAAAATTTTATTGCAAATCTGATACCTTATTGATTTTTCTAAACTTTTAGCACTAGTAATAAGTGATTCATACTTACGTCTTAAGTCGCAGTACTCAACTGTAATCATTCAATAATCCTTACTAGACGTGTTGCACCGTTACAGTACTGAATACAATACGGTCCGAATTTACCATCAATATTATCCTGCATGAATCTTTCAGTACTTTCACCCATAGATTTAGCTGCTTGAGCAAGATTGAGATAATACATTTCCGTATCATCACTGTAATAAACATCTATAACAGCATGATTTCTGGGAATATGTACTTTACGGACGAAGTGATATTGTACTGTACGATCAACAATTTCATCAGGCTTAGTAAAGAAAGTTTTATCTTCACTCATTTCTACTACTAAAATGAAAAGCTGTAATGGATTATCAAAGCGAAGCATTTTCACTAAATCTTCAAAACCACTCTCACCACGTCTACCAATAAGAAAAGTATAATCTTCCATATAGAATCCTTAAAAGGGCAGTGCAAGCACCGCCCGTATTTTAGAAATTACCTTCAGCCACGGCAAAGACCTTTAGGCCGATTAGGTTCCTCCACATTTTCACGACTTGTTCGCGATCATCGAATACTTTGACGACTTTCATCTTACCATGAACGTGCTTCATGTACAACTCATATTTCACGATATCATCGCTACGGTTGTCATGTTCTTCACGCATGAAGATGTGATCAACTGGAACATTGTGTTTTTCAAACCATGCAAGGGTATCAGCCATACAGGTTTCATGACGACCACTCATGACGATTACTTTACGACCGAGGAAGTTCTTTTCTGCTAGTACAGAAAGGATTACTTCAGGATCGGGTTTATCGTCAAGTACTTTAGTCTCGTCATAAGGTCCACGGTTCCACATATGTGCAACAGTACCATCCACATCCACGATGATATATTCTTGAGCATCTTCTGCGAAGAACTCAGAATTAACTACGTGTACAAAAGAACTGTACAAGTACTTCACTGCCATATCATCGATTACTGATTCAGGAACTGCTTTAACGCGGTTGATGTTACGAGCCTTACAGTGTTTTACGAATTCTTTTACTGCAAAGAACTCGTGAACAAAGTCTTTACCCTTTTTGAACTCAGTGAAGAAGTTCTGTTCTTTGTAAGTGTATCCATGTGCCTTAGCAAATGCTTTCCACTTCTCACGAACTGTTGGGTTAAGGTTCGTGTCAGAAACGATGATGTTCCACTTGTTAGCTGCTGCATGTTCCGCTGCACTGCACTGTACAGATTGTACGTACTGTTCGTTGTCTTTACGGAACTTGTAGTTCTGGTGTGTACCAGCCATTGTCTCACGCACGTCATCAAGGTTGACGTTTACCGTTTTGGACTTTGCAGTACGTACCTGCTCGTTAGCCCAAGTACTTTTACCGCACCCCGGAAGTCCCACCGTTAGTGTTAGTGTTGGCATCTTTGTTTACTCCAAATTTGTCTGTAATGATATTCAAAACGTGTTCACCTACGCGAATACTCGCAGTATCTTTTGCACCACTGTATTTTAATGGTATCCACTCTAATTTAGCTTTGTGTAGAAAAGCTATACAACGACGATAATCACCTAATGAGAAAAATTTAACCACTGACATATCCTGTACTACACTGTGGGTAACTTCTACTTTCATTTCTCTTCTCCTAAGCGTCTATAAAGTCATAATTATTGAACATCAAATCAATGTTGAAATATGCATCTGAATCAAAGTACAAACAATTATCAATACAGTATATCTGATTTCCGATACCTTTGCAATGATTATATATGTCCTCTCGATCTTTTTCTGAGACTCCTGCACCTTTATCAATGCAGTACCATTTCTCATTATAATGCATAATCGTTAGAACGTCAACCCTACGATTAGTCACGGTAATCTGTTCTCCCCATATTTTGAATGAACCTATTTTGATCATAGATTCGTTCGGTCTTCGGTTTTTTGGGCTTGTGCTCCTTCTTGTACATAGTACTACTAATACCAAACGTGTTGGCAATCCGCTTCTTACTCTTCTTCACTCCCGCAAAGGAGCGTTTTGACTGCAAAGCGTCAATCTCTTGAAGTATTTTTCTATGTTCTTCTGGAGTACGGGTTTCTCCCTTTTTTAGTTTATATTTTGTGTTAGCCATAACTTCTCCATGTCTTGGCTTATATGTATTAGAAGTCTTCTAACACATCTTTCATGTACTTCAACATCACTTCTTTGTAATCCACAGGTTTATTGTTGTATAACGCAAAAGCAATACCTTGATGATTCAAATCCTTTGGCAAGTTACGCTGTACTACTAAAGCGAACTCTTTACGATCAAGATCTTTATAAGCACTTACAAAATCCTGCACAGTCTGTTGTAAGTTATTATAGGTTGAAAATACTAATTTTTCCATACGCTCAATCTTATCTAAGCAGTACTGATCAGTACTAAACATCTGACGTAAATCATCCGATCCACCTGTTAGTACTGCTTCGTATAGACGGGAATCAACGTTAATACTATCCTTAGTGAAGTGCAATGCACAGTACCACTCGGTCTTAATTTTAAACATTGTACCATCTTTTAATTGAACGACAAAACCTTCGATACCCGTCATTTTATAAACAGACTCAATCGAATCTTTTAAAGTATGACACATTGGGAAGGTTTTGTCAATATCCCCGCTGTTAGAAAATACTGATTTATTATATAGTACCGGGAAACGTTTTTTCAACGCTTCACCTGTTAGTAGCTCACCAGTGCTGCGGTGACGCAAGTTTAGTACAGTCAACTCATCTTTCTGATATGGTAACACAATCCTGAACTCAGGGGAAGTGTACTCCAAATTCACCGTGTACATCGCTAGGTCAGCTTCAATGATTGCCTGATGGAAATCATCATCTGCGTGAATTAACGCCGTAGAATTGATTGCATGGTCGCTGTGCATAGATGTATGAGACTTGGTACGGATCACTCCGTCATTATCAGTGAAAGTACTGATAATCGAACCATCACGCTTATCCATAGCAATTGTAATTTCCGAAGATAGAACATCCTTCGGGAACATCACTAATGGATTCTCATAAGCGTTAAAGAATTTCTGTGGTGTACGACACGCGACACGGATTAAAGAACCGTCCGGGCGAATCTCGAACATTGTACCACGACACTCTAATGCCGATGGCTCTAAGAAATCCGAATAGGAAGCAAGACGGTACGCAAAGGTACGATACAAGCCACCAGCAATTGATTGTGTGTCACGGAAAAAGAATGCTTCGTTCTTTTCACATAACTGTAGTAACTCATTGTACAACGTAATGATTGAAGGGGTTGCCATGATTTTCTGCCTCAAATAGTAGTTCTAATGCATTTTCATACATAGAATCGATAATGTTTAATGATAGTTCTGCTGGAATGAACTCAGACAAATCCAAATCCAAGTGCTGGTAATCCAAATCAAAACCAATACTGTGCTTTCTAGCAATCTTTTCCAAATAGTCATACACTTCACACGCAGGTTTGATGTACTGGTGATCTGGAAGATTGTACAACATAGTCATTTGGAAATGCTCATCTTCTGCAATATTACGATCCACTTCTAGTGATTCGTCCATGTACACAATTTTAGTACTGTGCATAGGTAGATACATCCACGAAGGATATAAAATAGTTCTACCACCATAGTTTTGTAGATTACCGAATAATGAAGGTTGGTTGGTTTCTCTGTCTTCTAACATCAATCCAATTCCATTAGTACCTTTCTTTGAAGTCAAGTACATTTCATAGCGACTTAATGGATGAGATAATCCTACAAAACATTCAGAGAACATGTTTTTGTACTTTTTAGATTCTTTTAGTTCAAATACATCAACAGCAGTATGGAACCGCCATTGATTGACTAATTCAAAAAAGAACAACATAGATTGTATATTTTTCATATTAATCCTTCTGGAATATCTAGGTTATCAAAATTCTCTTCCATGCCAATATCAATCATTGTGTTGGACATGTAGCATATTTTAGCTAAAGATGGACAGTACTTAGCAATAGCATCGTACATCTCTTGAGTACCGAAATTATAGATAGTATTCATTTGGAATACATACTCTTCATCAAAAGAATCCATCTTACGAGTTTCAATTGGCATCTCATCAAAGTACGACCCAACATCTACTAAATGTGTAATGTCCACCATTTCACCTAATTTACCATACACAGTAAGTTTAGGATAGTATGTTTCATCTAATCGTATTCTACTGTTCGGTGCTTTTGGTGAACTGCGAGAACAATCATAGATAGTAATAATCTCTCTACAAGTTTCTAAATTGTGAATACCAACTTTATAATGCGTAACATACGCTCGGTATGGACCAATTTGGTTATCAAAGAAATTGGATTCATTTTTATTACGATCATAAAGTTGTATTAAGTTAAACACTACTTCAACTATATTCATTTGGTCATCTCCAAAAACTCATAGGACAAGTTAGGCATGATACGTTGAGGTAGATTCCCAGAAACGAAACATTTGTGTTGCATCATCATTGGGCGAATCTTTTGTGCAAATTCGTAAAACGCCATAAGCTCATCAAGCTCTGGAAGAGAGCTAATGGCGGTACTCAACATGAAGTGGTTACCTTCTTCACATACTTCATGGAAGGAATATTCCTCACATTCTTCACCAGCCCTCATCTTTATACGAACAAGTATATCATCTAAAAACTTTGGATTCAAGTGATATTTGATCATACCACCCAAGCCAATGTAAATTTCCGATCTTTCTTTTGAGTCGTTTTTGAAATTCGATATCTCAAATCCATAATCTAACGTTTTATCACTGGCTGACCAACCAGAGTACTCATACTCTTCAGTACGGTTACCACGTACATCATATGTACTCTCTGCGACATGAGAATGAGTCATTCCAAAGTCTTCATACTGTCTACGTTGCTTTACCTTTTTGTCTCTTAGATTGTACAAAGAATCAAAAGCATTAAGTACACTACGCTGTAAAGTTTTATAATCCCGCATATAAATTACTCCAGTACTCAAAGTCACCACCCTCATTTACAATCTTACGAACTAACGGAATAGGGTTTAACAACTTACCACGATAAGATCCATTAAATGAAATACCGTTTTCAATACATTCAGTCATAGCTTGATATACTTGTTGAATTTCTTCAATATCAGTACTCAATTCAGCAAGTAAACTGTACTGAAAATATCCTTCCTCAGTGAGCAAATCTTCAGTACTAACTGTCATGTTGGTTCCACCAGTAACATACAAGGTAGTGCGGAAGTCTGTATTGTTGTTAGTAATGTACGCTCTTTTGGACGTAATGGCAATATAGTTACGTTCCATATAATGATTAAATGAACGATTCATCTTCATAGAGTAGCCATCGTTATACACTTCTAATTGACGACTATTCCTTTCCCATTTCCACAACATATGGTTGTACTTGTACGCAATATCAAAATCGGAAACTTCTTCTTCTAACTCTTTGAATAGTTTAATTAAAGTACGGATATTTTCAAGATAATACATAGAACCTCACTTGTTCCAATCACTTCCCATAGATTCAATCTCTTCAGCGATATCATAGATCTCACTTAGAGTTGCTTTTACCCAAAACACAGTTGAACTGGAAATACTTTCATATCTGTGATTTCCAGAATACAAGAATACAGTATCTTGAGTACATTCTACAGTACTGTCACCAATGGTAACATGGTCTAATAAAGTATATTCTTTACCTTCTGGTTTTTTGTACACAGAAGTGTTGTGATCAATATTAATAGCTTCTAGTTGAAACCACACATCATTTGGAACTGCTCTGATATTATAACTCATATTCACCTTCTATTAAAAAGAGTACACGACATGTGTCGTGTACATAATGACTACATTAATGAAACCATTCCGAGAAGAATACTTTCATCAGGTCTTTGATATTTTTGTTTTTCTATTTTGAAGTAGAATGAATCAGCATCTTGTAAATCATAACGCTTTTTCAAACAACGAGTATAAGTACTGTTATTTGGATGTACCCATTCGTACACCTGAACACCATCCTCATTATACCCATCAATACTTCTTCTGTTCCCTTCGTGCTTGTGGAAGTTCTTACTACGTTCAGTAAAAGTCTTTTCAGCAACACTATCAGGGAAATCGTATATGTATGGAACTTCTGTTAGTCTGAAGTAAAAGTATTTCTCATCTTCAGAGTAACCTAGAAGAACAGTTTCAGTACTAGTCACATTGTACTTCTCTTTACTCTTCTGTTCGTTTTCCATAATATCTTGTAGTACTTCTTTTAAAACAAGATCTGGTTCAGCATTAGGATTGGATACCCCTGATACACGTCTTTCGATAATGAAATCAGTGAATCTCCTTTCTTCTTCTACTTCGCCATTCATATACATACCCACAAACTTGTCTTTATATGACTTTACTGAGTACTGCATACCCTGTACTTCACTAAACACATCAGCCAATAGGTTAGCTTGTCCACACTGTACCCCTGACGAAGCCGCCGCAGTTGCGTATTCTGCCATGATTGGGTTTAGTGCTTGGAAACTAGCCATGTTTAACTCGTTTGCGAGTTCTTGTGCAAATTTAATTCGATCTAACATCGTTCACATTCCTTGTGATTAAATCTGCTTTACTACTCCTTAATTCCATATTTTTGTCTTAAATCTTCTATCTCTAAATCCACAATACATCCCGAACTCTTCATCAGTACTTTATCGACATGTTCACTTAGTAGTAAAAGATGTAATGCATTCATCGCAATGACGTATAAGAATTCTGGAGTTTCGGTATCTATCATACTGTGCTGAAACATTGATGCTTCATCAGCTAAATCTATAGTATTAGTACGACCTTTACTATCTTTGATAATAAATTCAGTACTTATATTTTCTATTTTAATAGTCCATTCGTTGGGACTAAAATATCCAAGGGATATTAAATTAATTCTTGGAGAACGGACCATACCCAAATGGAATGTCTCTAGACTTGCTAGATGTTCAGTATTACCATGCATATAAGTACCAATACGCGGCGTAGTACTTTGTACGTAAAATGTTTCCGAAGCAATTTCACCATCAATACGATGGAAGGTTTTATGCGTTTTAGCATCTCTGGAATTCATCAATGCTAATGGATAGTTTATGTGGTTGAATGGTAGTTCAGGAAGTTCATCAGCTTTCATGCGACTAATCTCCATCATGTACTCAATGTTTTTTATCATTCTTCCAAAGTTAAGTCTAGCTGCTTGTTCTTGCGTCATATTCATCCCTCAAATTACGGATACCTAAATCGAATTTTAAAAAATTACACTTCAGGGTAAGTTTATTCACATTGTGAGATTTATGCAATAACTTTCTCATATTCTTTGCAATATCTAAAAGATACAACGGCACACCACCGACTACTGAGTACTGAAAAACTTCTGCTTCATCATTAATATTGACAGTAGATGTTAATATATTATTAGCAGTTGAGATATGCTTGAGAACATAATGTGGTGACTCTTCTTCGATAATGATATACAAATCCCGACTACATTCATTATAGATAATATAATTATCAAGTTCAAAGCGACTATCTTTATATGCAGTAGTCATATAACACACAGATGGGTTGTACATACTATCTTTTGGTTTGAAATTGACGTAGATGCTGGGTTCGGTTGCGTACATATAAGTTCTGCCTAATTTCGCTGAATCTTCCATTACCATCTGGTCTTCTATGATATTATAATTTGCGTTTTTAAACCCTAGATCCATCATATGGATACCTTTAGCACTCATCTCTAGCATAAAGTCCATAGAATTGATAATATTAGTTGAATTCAAAAGGGTTGCTTCTTCTTGTGTCATAAAGTCTCCAATTTTAGCTTAAAAGAAAACCCACATGTTAGTGGGTTTAGATATCTTTGTCAACAAGTCTTTCGTGAATTGTTTCATCACAAACACTACAGATAGTCTTTGCAATAACAATTCCACCATCTTGTCCTACACCATACGTACATATCGTATATGCTAGTACTTCAACGTGACAGTACGGACAGTGTTTCATTTCGCAATCATCTTCCATCTTTAATCCTCGTTATTGATTCTTCAAGTAGATGCCAGAAGAAGCAACCACCGAATACCACAATGATACAACTAATGGCGTACAAGATATAAAAAGAACTAACTGGAATAATAGAAAGTACTACAAGGTAGAAGAACATAATCAAACAAATAACACAGATTGCAATTCTTCTAATAGCTATGCGAAGTCTATCTGATATACTCATAGGCTTAGTGCCTGAATTGTATTCACTTGAGTACGAAGGATGAACTTCAAGTTCTCATAAACAGAACGATTTGAGAAGTTCTCTTTGCAAAGGCGAATCATATCAAAGTAATAATCCTCAGTCTCTTTACAGTACTCAGAAAGTTTTTCTGCACTGAACACACCCGGTGCAGTACTGAGATTATGAACACGGTCAATAAGTTTCACAATACTACATACTTCACATGTACTCAATACATTGAAATACTTCTGGTATCCACACTCACCTGATTTAAACTTAGCAAGACGATCACTGTACTGGAGTACATTAGGAAATAGCTCTAGAAGCTCCTGACGCTTCTCTGGGTAGTCTTCAATCACGTCATGGACCAAGATTGCCTTATACACATCAAGTGGTTTAGAAAGCTGCTGGTGGAACGTGAGAGCGAATGCAATCATCTCTAGCTGATGACTGAACTCACGTGAGCCATCTTTGCGAGTATACACATGAATGTTCTCGCAGAAGATTAGTAGTTTGCGAAGATCGTTATAGCCGGGATCAGCTAGAGCCAACCCCTCGATGATGCCAAGTACTTTAGTGCGTAGTTTATCATAATCGGTTTTAGGCATAATTAGTCCTCGTCGTCATCATCATCGTCATCGCCGTCCATATCAATTTCGATATACATATCATCGTCATCAATAATTTCAACAACAACCCCGTCTACCTTCATGTCTTTGAATATTACATCGTACTTTTCTTCAGAAGGAATTAGAATGAAGTCTGTAACATCTTCAATTGGTGGTAGTTTATCAAGATCAATGTCAGCACCAAGGGATTTTAGTTGGTTTAGTAGAGCCTCTTTGTACTCTTGGAATTTCTCTGGTGTTGGGAAGTCCATAATCATCTGAGCAATAATACCTTCGGAGCAACCGTAAGTAATACCAAGTTGACTATCTAATGCTACTTCAGCCCATAGAGGAACACGCATTTGACTCTGGATGTGTTCTAGTACTGCTTTAACTTTTTCATGACGATCACTATTAATGATGTAATCCAAGTTAAGTACTGTCATGTTCATATCTTCAATTGAACCTTCTTCTTCGAAAGCCCCGTAGTCATTGAAGACGTACTGCACATTATCAAAGTAATATGCTACTGCAAAATCTTGGTCTTCACCCTTACCACGAATTGGACGTGGGGAGAAACCCATACGATGATAACGCATAAATGTATTGGTTGTAAACACTGTTGCTCCTTAGTTCATACTACTGCATACATAGATTGTATTGTTTCCCAAGTACAACAAAGTCGCTTTAGGATATTCATATACCATATCGTCTGCTTCAAAATAACAGAAAGATACGGTTTCATCTTGTAGTGATTCAATTAGATTTTTAGTACTGCTACTCATGTTCTGAAGATATACATGAATGTATGTTAAACCTTCTAGTGCAGTGCACCTCTCTGGGATGATATTTCCATTAATTGTTATCATTGGTCATCCCCAAATAACTGGTTATATCGTCGTGACTCATTTCTTCATCACTCTCAATGTAGTTCATTAGAGAATCGATGGTTGAAAACAATTGAGCTAATTCATGAGCTTCCTCGCGAGTGTAAGAATAACCCATTGGAATCAAACTAGACTTCCATTCTCCCATACATTTGTGGGAAACGCAAGCAAAGATTTTCACTGCACCATTAAAAATACCAACATGACGGTAACCCGTCAATTCGTTGTCAGCCCAATGTACTGCTGGTGCTGGTCGTAATTCAAGTTCCATATCATTTCCTCATATGCGATTGAACGCCACAGAACATATCATATTTTAAGTACTCATCATCTCCGGGTAAACATATCTTGAATGTACCGAAGTCATTGTTCAGTACTGACTGACGCATTAAGGTACTACTGTATATGCATCCAGTTCTGTCTGAACCTGCGAGTACTGTCTTGATGGAGTTAAAATTATAGTTCACTCCGTTATATTTGTCAAGTGTTTTTTGAAATGAATCAGTTCTATCACTTCCACCCACAAATACAATTTCTTCGTACTCACCGTTTAGGCCATCCATGATATCAAACAAGTTTTTGACATTTTCATCTTGGATTGTGTTAGCAATTTCTGGGAAGAACTTTGAAATATAGAACTGACGAAGTTCTCTTGGAAGTGGATTTCTTTCTGTATCTATTGTTGAACTCAAGAAGAGTTTAACATCGGTAGAAGCATTCTGCAAAGATAATGCTTGTTCGAATACTTTACCGTGACCTAAGTGTACGGGATTCATTCTCCCGTACATAAACACACAAGTTTTAGACATTTTTCATTACCAAACCTAAAGTTTTTAAGTACTGAACCTTTGCATCTGTTAAATTCCTATCAAGTACAATAATACAACTAGGGAAAGGTGCAGGGTTCTCCTTTTTAGTTACATCTCTATCAGGGTCAAAGAACTTCAATCTTCCCTTAATAAAGCATATACAAGAACATTCTTTGGCTGCATAAAGTTGGAATGCTTTAGTATCAGTTCTAGAAGGAACTAGTATAACAACTGTGGCTCCCCTTTGATATGCATCAACTGCTTTGGTAAGCCATGTCTTAAGATCATCGTAAGGTGGGTTAAGCCAAACGATTTCAGTACCCCAATCCTGTATTAGACTATTGTCTCCAGGAGTGTAGTACTTTTTACATAATGCACTATTGGGTAAACACGCTGCATCTAGTGTAAACTTCCAATGTGCATCTATGTCGCGAAATAACTCTCTTGGAGTATTCCATGTTTGAGATTCAGAAGAGTAATGTATACTCATATCTCTCTTTGCATTTCCTTTGCTACTCATAAAAATCCTATTTTAGACAGAACCTCATAATGTCATCAAATTCGGCACTATTGATTCTGTATTCGTCGTGAAGTTTAAAGTGGCTTCCATACAACATAAAGATGTTAAAAACTTCATCTTCAGCAAACTTGTATGTGTTAAATGATTCGTTATCTCCTTTAAATCCAATGAAGGACTTAATATCTTCAGTTACATCAGTACTGTTACTGTAGTATAAAACCGTTTTTAACTCACCACTTATTGTATATTTCCTGTACTCACCTTGAACTCTGTTGTTATGGTCAGTATAATATACAGTATTGATATTCCCATTGTTATAGCGTTCCTCGCTATAACCACCATATTTCACAGAAAAAATGACAGGTTGTTGTGTAGGTCTAAAACTAATCTTTCCTACTTGCTTTCCTTCGTTGAACTCAATAATATTACTGAGTTTATTGAAGTCCTTTGTAATTTTATATCCAGTAAAGTAATTCGGTACTTCGTTGTCATTGGGCTTGATAACTGTACCATCTTTCTGTTTATATGTTACTTCATTCATTGTCTGTGCTTCTCTTTTTGTTATGTACAATCAACGAATCATTTCACTTCGTTCTATGATTCAGAGAAAGAATAATTCAAATACTCACTAGCGTTCGTATTTTAATATTCTTTTCATTGGATTGTACTTTAATTATTGACGAGGTTTGTTGATTCAATTTCATCCCCCCACAGGGAGGGAAGAAAAATATATTTGACGCTGGTGGTGTCATCATTTCATGTCACGAATTTCATATAAGAACGGAAGCGGGTTGCCCGGTTTCTTCCTATCGCGGTTCTATGCAACGGTCGTAGTCTTACTACACTAATACAATAACAACATGAACTGTTATTGTACTTATCACTCAAATTCTGGACGGAATAAGGGCTAGCCCTAAATTACGTCGCACTTGAATAAGGTGAATCCCTTATACATTATGGTAGGTGCGAATCCTATATGTCTATCGTGCCGTGAACACGCCAAGTCCTCTTGTATTAATCGACTTGGTTTTAATAGCCGCATTGCCGTGGGTGGTACTAACTATGCCATCTCCTAACGGGTCTCATCTGCTATCGTACTGAATGAACTACTCAACTGTCCTCTACATTTTCGAGTGAATCAGGTTATTTAAATTCCCCAGAACGGGGCCATTCAGAATTGAAAAGGGGTAAAGGACACACGCCTTTACCCCTATATTATATCACATTTTTGTCACTTTGTCTCAGAAATCTGAGCCATAATTTTGTTATGAAAACGTTTATAGTTTTCAATCTCATAGTCTGAAATGAACTTCCTAGCACTCAAAAATAATGAGTGATCATCCATCCAGAACTGCATACACTTCATGAAAAAATCAACACGCATATGCCACGTTTCAGTACAGCCATGCTCATCATCATCAAATACACGCTTCCCAGCGAACAAGTGCTCACTAGTACTGTATTCTTCATACACAGCATCGTCATCATTATAGTTCCGCTTACGTTGCCCTGCGAACTGCTGAGTGCGGTTAATGCAGTCTGAACCCATCTTGAAGTACTTCACGTACTCCCAAACCACGAACGGATAAACAGCATCGTGAATGTTCTTGTAATGCTCACCATCAGGAACAATACTGTAATCAGGCCGTGCGTTCGTCAAGCCGTCATGCTGACTCTCAGAACTTATACCGAACTGGAAGAACCGACCTTCTTCATCTTCACCACAAGCCTTACCATAACCATAACGATTATCACCATATCGACACGCTTCATATGCACCTTTAGCAATGCACATCTTACCGCTTTCCATGTTGTACGCTATGTAATCGTAATCGTAAACACCATCTAACATGTACTGAAACATTGCTTCATCTGGAACATCAATTAGTACTTTGTACTCATTACGATCTAAATGACGACAGTACTTGGATATTTTATGTGAAGCTGTTTCTGTAAATGTCATAAGCTCATGTGGATGCATAGCAAAACTTGCACGGTCACTTACATAACCATATGGTTCTGCTATACAATCTTCCTCATCACAATCATCTCGTAATGTGTTGAAATCAATTATTAACTGTAATTTCATATTAATCGAAGTTCCAAGATTCTTCTTCGAAGTCACTTAGCATTTGTGCTAGTTCAGCCGCTTCACCAATACTAGCATCAAGCACTTCAAAGTCAATATTACAACCGTAATAACACTCTGATGCTTGCATTAGTTCATCATGAATCTCTTGTACAGATTTGTCTTTGTATAGGTTTAGATAGTGATCACCACTTTCAGATGTAATGTGTAATGCTACAATCATAGTATATCTCCTAAAATTTATAGAAGCCTTTAATGCTTCCGTCTTCGTTTCTTTGTGTACTAAAACTACCATCAGCATCTTTTCCAACCATCTCAAAGAAATGGTGTAGTACTTCATGGTGACGAACAACTTTCTTCAAATCACTATTGTGAATGAAATTAGCAATGTCACTACTAACTGGTGGTAGATTGACATTCGGTAAATCATTTACTACTTGAGCAATATCTAATAATTGCTCACATGTACGTTTAACAGAACTGAATTTCTTACGAGCATTTTTTATATAATCACTCGCTTTGTTAGTACCGTAAATGTAATCACGAACTCCCTCATAAGTAATACAATGAGTAATAGCCCAAAACTGTTGGATTTTGTATTCGCTCAAAATCTCACCCACTGTTTGCACATAGTCCGAAATCTCTACATCAAATAATAGTTCATCTTTGTTGAGAATATCTTTTGGGACGGTTAAACAATACTCACCAGTACTGAGATTAGTTGCGAAATGACCGTCTGGATGAACATTCACCCAACCTTCCAAGAAGTCAATTAGATGTGAGTCAACCATATTCCACATCGTTTTATTGTACTCTTTAACTAAAGGAAGAATACGTTCATTGTACTGTTCTTGATATAGATCCGCTTGGAAATTATCATCAAGAATTTCACGCATAGAAAGGGGGCGAAGTAGTTTGGTGTGAATCTTTTTAGCTTCATCTTGAATGAAAAGGAATTGATTTACTTGGTATTGGCGAATTTCTTTAAGACTGTACATAAGTTCTCCAAAATTAAATTAAAAAAAGAGCAGGAGTTTCCCCCTGCTTTTTGGCTTAGTGATTAGTGCTGTAAGCGAATACAGGACGCATGTTTTCTAGTGGATTGACTTCAGGTTTAAGTACTGTTACTTTAACTTGATACTCTTCTCCAGTTGTTGGATGGGTTAGTGTTTCGAAATGAACACTATCAATAAACGTTTCGTATTCTTCTTGAGAACGTGCTGTTACTGTACTGTATTTTTTCTTAGAATCAGCTTTAGCAGTAACACTTACTACTTCAACTTCTTCATTTTCAATATCATTGAAATCGCGTTCTTCTAGAGTTGCGAACATATCAAATTTGTTATTTCCATTTTCCATTTTTTAATTCCCTTTAAGTAATATGTTATTATTCGATAATTAGTGAACCGTTGCGGTACATGTCTAGACGTTCTAGTACAGTCTTACGCTCAACGATCTCTGGAACTTCTTCATTCAACTGAGCACACGCTTCTACCATGAAGTCGTAGTCAGAATCACAATTATCTAGTACTGCTTTAAGTGTTTCCCAATCAGCAGAAACTTCTCCAGTTTTGCGATTGCGATAGGAAGGCCAGAGGTCACCGTACTCTTGAACGTCTTTACCGTGATAAACACGAATAGCATTGAATAGCTGGCCTATGGTAAAATATTTGGTGTGCTGCATATCTTCAAGACAACATAGTTTTTCACTACCTTCATGGTTAATTAGCACTACGCCACCAACAGTCTTTAAGATTTGAGAATGATTAGTCTTCATAATGTCGCCTCCTTACGAATTTTTATGATGATTTATTATATCACATTATTGGTCGTCTGTCCCAAGTTTTTCTTCAATGTGTTTCCACCACTGCCCGAAGTCATCTAGGATCATGTAAAATGTCTTTTCACATGGTTCATCGAAGTCCAAAATATGCTCCGAGTACAAATATGTTAAGTACTTTACATCACTTTTTGTTTTATTAAAACGCGAAGAAAGAATTAAAGAATCAATAGCACTCTTTTCGGTTGGTGTATTCAAAAGATACAACACAGTACCGTCAGGGTGAATAATCTCTTCCGCATTCTTCGGTTTCATTCTGTGACCTAAATTTGGAATCTTAGGTCCGTTCTTGAATTTGAGTTCTATCATCTTCCATAACCTCAATAGAATTTAATAACTGCTTTATAAATGAAGAATGCTTATCCTGTTCTTTTAGTACCGAATATGTATCTTCAATGTTCTTTTTAAAGAACACTCTGATCCCTTCCATAATTTCAAATAGAACTGGATCTGCAATCATATCAAAATTGAATGTAACATACTTGTTATAAACAAAATCAATACTTGCATCTTTATAATCAAAGTACTGCACATAATCTAATCTTTCAAAATTTTTGTGGAAATTAACTTTGATCTTATTCTTCTTCTCGTGATGGATACTCATTGAGTATGTTTCACGATTATTTCCGGTTGTCCGAATAGTAGTACGTAGTACTTTACCTTGATTGTTAACCTTTTCATAAAAGGATAACCCACTATGAGTACTAAAATTATGCTCTTGGTATTTCTTGAATTTTTCTACTCTGTAAGTAAACACATGTGGTACTATTGCACTAAGCACTTTTTCACCTCTGCGGGAAATATCCAAACCTTTAATGATAAAATTCTTATAGCAAACACCTTTTGATGGTCTGTGCACATAACCAATATCATCAAAACCACAACTTTCAGAATGCTTTTCTTTGTTGTAGAAATTAGATGACGTGATTACATCTTGTATATTATCATCGTAGTACTTGCACCACCAGCCACGTTTATCTATCTTCAGCCATGTATTCTTTTCAAAGATAATGGTAAGTACTTGAGGGCTGCGTTTAGTTTCCAGTACTTTAGATGTAAAAATACTGGCATCGAAAGTACGCCCATCGAACCAAAACTGATTTAAAAATTCATTGTACTCTTTCACTGAGTACCGCTTAAAATCAAAAATATTGTTTTTCATAGTACCCCACAAATGTTAAAAGGACGTGAAATCACGTCCTTTATGTTTAACTTTGCCATTCTTGGCTTCTTTTTTTTGATCAACAAAAGTCTTAGGTTTGTTGAAAGTTTCCATGTGCTTCGCAACTGGATTGTTTACAACAGGGTTCTTCTTTTTCTTTGACATGTTTACTCCAAGTCAGGGTTTTTAACTGAAAGACTCTCAATATCTGATGCATAGATCATCACATGCGGTTTGTCTTCTGCTACCTTAAAGTCGTGGTAGCTGTCCTTCACAATGAAATTATCAAGGATAAATCCTTTAGTGAGGAATAGCATATACTTATTATCATCTTTTGTCAAGTAAGTATTGCGACGATTTTCTACATTTCGTTGAGCAGTATCTTCTTCCGTATTTCTACAAACACGTTCGTTATATTCCTGATGGGTATACATTGGCATTCCCATTACCCAAGACGATTCTGTACTAATTGTTACAATAAAAAGATTGCACTTATCCGAGTGGAAGCAATCATGCATAGACTTACTACACAAAAACAAGCATTGTATCACATCACGAAAATTAAACATAATATCGTGAATCTCAAAGGCATCTTGAGTGATAATATCTTGTACGGGACCACTCTCTTTTATTCCGATCATAGTTCACTCCTTGAACCTATTCACGAGTACAATCCATGTACTCTCAATATATCATTTAGCTTCTAGCTTATACGCCTCAACCGCTTCAGATACATTCTCGATAGCTTGATCGATAAATTCTTTACTAACTAAACGCGGGGAGGTCTTCATTTCTTTTAGAAGCTCTAGGTATTTAGTCATTAATTCTGGGATGATTCCAAAGTCGAAATCATGCACAGTGCTGTACTGAAATAGTTCACCACCATCGACATACAAGCGATTGTACGAGGTTTTAAACCCACTTTCGAGTACTGTTAGGGTCAAATCCAAACCACGCTCATACGAGCCTACAGACACGATAGCAGGGTTGATAGCAATACTAGCATTCTTTGCATTATCACTATAAACTAAACGTAAAGTTCCAGCACCAATAATAACAGTTAGGTCATCTGTATTAAGGGTAGTAATATCCCCAGAAACAGAAACTTTATTATTTAGACGGTCTTTAGTACTGAAAGATTTAGATAGCCGTGCAAATGCATCTTCAAGTTTATTCATTATTCGTAATCCTTTAGTAGTTCTACTAGTTTAACAATACTATCATCACTGCAAGTGTACGATAGGTTTAGAAGGGTGTACTGGAAGAAATCAATTTCATTAATTCCACCATACGGTACTGGTTGGGCTTTACCTTGTTTGTCTGCCATGTAAACATCTTCTGCATCAAAACGCATAGAAAATGTATCACGTTCTTCTGGGTTCAAATACACAATAAAACGACCCAAGGATTTAGCAAGTTTTTCAATCCTGATGCTATTAGAACCATAACTGAACTCAGCATCACCGCGATCATTCTGGAAATGATAGAAGTTGATACCACCAATATTAGTATAGCCCTCTGTGTATAGAAGGTCTTTGTGGTGATACATAACTTGAATCAGTTCATCAAGCGTAGTCGTCCGAGTCTTATTTTTGGTTAGCGAAAATAAATGAATCATAAATTCCTCTGCACATGGATAACGTTTTAATCATTGTATCATAGTCGAACTTGACTTGCAACCCCCAACCACCCACACAATTTTGAGTGAAGAAAACACCCTCCATCTCGTCAAGTGTGAACGCTTCATCAAACAAATTAGTCTGATATAATTCGGTCTTTGGATTGTATACCATCAAGAATTCAGTACTGTAACGTATTACTAATTTCTTTGGACTAATCATAATCCTGCATAAATCTTGCAAGTACTCAGTGCGAATATGTAAGTTAATGTGATTCTTATGACCAGCACAACGAACATCCATCGCGTATCCATCACCGATAACAAAACCATTTCTGGGGGTAAATTCTTTACCCGCACTCATTGACAGGCAATCCTGTACAATATAATTGATTGTATCCAAGTTGTCAAGTATATCTACTTTACGCATATCTTCTCCTTTAAATCCCAACCTTATGTATCAATGTACGACGAATTTTACGAACATACTGAGTCTTAAATGAAAACGGGATATAAAGATGATAACCCTCTAATTCCGGGCAAGGTGCTGTAAGAATCTCTTCATAGGCTCTTTTAATTATATTGTACTCTGGTAGTTCTGGGTGGATCAACGATAACTGAAAATGCTCATCTTCAGTACATAACCCTTCCTTAAAGAATGTGTCAACATAATCATCAGTATCCAATAAATCTGAATTTTCAGAATTAACAAAAGAATAACCAAAAAATTCATCATCTTTGTTGTAGGCAACACTGCAACCTGTATTACAAAATAATGAAATGCCAGTATCTTTGGATAAATGGAATACATGTTCGGAACCGTAACCATCAATGTATGTTCTTATATATATTTTATCTTTATCAGTCCATACAAATTCTAGTTCATTACCATCGTCCATGCGAGTGTTTTGTTGATAACTATAAGCTACTTTTTGTTTCCTGAAATTCAAACAACGAATAGCTAGATCTCTACATAACTCGAAATGCTCTTTAAGTTCTTCATAGTTCATTGGTTAAAATTCCTCAAAGTACAAACAAATGTCATCATAGATAGTGTTAAGAAGTTCAGTACTAACTTCTGGACAAAGATCCATATAGAAACACATACCTTTCATTTCAGTACAATCCATAGTTAGTGCTTCCATATAACGTGGAAGGTCTTCGTACTTCAATACCATATCATCACGAATAAGTGATTGTTGAAAGTACTCTTCCTCGCTGATATTAATTACACCACCATCTAGCTTAGAATCCAAGTACTCATCTTCGTGATCATTCCCACTATCAAAGAATGTATACTCTTCATTACGTTCATCACCTTCCATGAAGTTACGGCCCCATCCACGATGTGTACGGAGATTGATAATATACAAGTGCTCATGATTTCCAATTTCGCAAATCTCGTAACGTTCTTCGTGATCATCCATATCAAATGATACACGAACTAATGCATGTTCGTCTGCGTACTTAAACCCATACACCCTGCATAAGTATTGTGGCATGTACTTTTCATAAGAGAATACTTTTGGTTTATTCTTATTAAGCAAAGCACCCAATTCTAGCATAAGTTTGTAACGATAGATATCTTCATCTACTTTGTCTTTAAAGGTTGAACGCATCATAAAAGTCATTGACAATATCCTCTGCCTCATCTTGGTTCATTGGTTCTACTGAAAGTATTTCGATACGTTCAGGTTCCCAGATCATATAAGAATTACATGTATCTGGTTCGAAAAGATTTTTGTACTCAACTGAATTATATCCGTCACGAGTACAGGAATTGATTGTATCACGCCATGCTTGACAGTCACCCATGTCATCCATAGCCACTACACGACCTAGATCTACTTCTAAGCGGTGCACATAGATCTCTAGCTCACCACTACCACAGTAGTTGCGAACCTTGCGTAAGGCCGCCTCAAGAGCACTGTGAATACCTCCCATATGAATCCCACCATATGGAACGTAAAAATCTTTAATTTTAACTGTACTTGCGTGATACAAAATCATTTTAATATCCCCATAGTAATTCGTCTAAGCATTTATATGACGGATAGTAACACATCTGGGGTTCGATTGTCAAGCTATCATTATCATAAAGAGGAAGATTTCTCATACGATTCATGATCTCATTTAATTCTTCAGCAGTGTAAGTGTCCATGATAGTACTGTGCATGAATAACTCACTCTCTGCTTCAGCATCCAATTGGCTGTCACGACAGTACCAACCAATCTCGTATTCTTTCTCTTCTAGACCATATACCCGTACTGGACATGTATCACAACAAGTAGCATTAGAATAAATCTCTATCATGTTCACGGATAATCTGTTAGTTGGGTGTCTGGTAAAACATTGTCCTAGAGAAAGAATACCATTACGGTAGGAGTACTTATTTTCTTGATAAGAAATACTCATATAGTCAGGCCAGAAGTCTGCTGTTACTGGACCTTTTTGCTGTGCATGAATATTGAGATTAATACCATCACACGTCTTCTGAAAGTTATGGTAACGCTGAATTAAAGCAAATAAAGAGAAGTACACTTTATCATTTAACATCATATCCATAACGGTTTTTAATTTTTGATCTCCAATCATTACCACACCTTTCTGCCATTAATTCAATAAGTGCTTTACGTGCTGGAACAAAACGCAACACGTCTGTTGTACCTAATGCAAGAATTGATTCAGTACTGATATCATCCTTGAACATTTTTAAATGATCATGTACGAAGTGTACTAGATATGCACCATCAATTCTTTTTTGATCCCCTACCAGTAAAGCCTGAAACTCTGCTTCACGCATCGAATCATTGTCTATCCCCTCAAGAATCATATTATACACTATCGCAAAATCATTGTCAAAGTTGCGATATAAATTATCAATACAATCCATATGGGATAGTACAAATCTGTACTTTGAATTGTTAGGGGAAGTGAAGTTCTTAATATGATTCTTACTACTTGTAATAGTAATTAATCTATCATAACCTTCATCGTATGTAATAGCATTGTGTAAATTTACTTCAGGCCATCCAAAGCTAAAACGGTATGACCGAATCTTTTCACCTTTCTCGTGAGGGATATAATGCTGACCACCAATACCACTTCTGTACTTTGCTAAATCTGGGTAATTATCATTGTAGAGTTTAAACATGTACATAATATCTAAAATGTACCCAGATAGCTTTTTCATCTTTTCGTATGAAGTCTTCATGCTAAATTTAATAACCCCCATACCTTTTGAGTACAATAATCTTTGAGTTTAATGTCGTTAAGTTCCTCTTTATTCTCGGCAATTGAAATGGCATAATCAGGTGGACAGAACTCACTAAAGTGATGATAATGTTCCCTCATCATTACATAATCCGAATAATCAGGAACCGAAGCCAAAGTACTCAACTGAAATATTTCCTCTTCAGTAATATCAATTGGTACTTGAGATAGTTCTACTGTACTATTTCCAATCACAATATCAGTACTGGAAGAATTCATATACATATTCATACGTTTTGAAATCGTATCACCAAAACCACTAAACATCAACCTAGATTCTTTTGGCATAAGCATATTTGGTGAAGGAGAGACATTGAATATTTTAATTCTAAAGATTGATATATTATCACGGTGTTTAACATCAAATGTAGTTTCATACTCATCTTTGTATAAACACATCTTCAACAATCCCATACAACCATCATAGCTCATCATTAAGTCTACATAGAAAGAAGGTACATTATTATTGAAATGTATTACTGCTTTTAATAAGTTTGTGTAATCTTTGAAATCCATGCCATGCCCTCATCTAGAATTGAATCAATAATCTCAAAGTTTTCATCACTCATGCGGTTGACCATAATAGTATTAATATCTGGGTTTAAATTCTTTAGTACTGCTAGAATAGTTAACGCACGTGCATCCGGTACAATCAAATCCGATAGGAAGAAAAGTTCTTCCTCGTTATTACCATCCCATTCTGGAACTAATACTGTCTTATTATCAACTAGCAATTCATTACCTTGACACCTACGCCAGAACATAAGAATACCATTTACAGTCGTATCCATTCTATTTTCTAGTACTGGATTCGGATGATTGAAAGTTCCAATTCCAAATACTGGAAGATTGTAATCATTATTCAGGATTTGAAATCCAGAACCAGCAGTACTATAATTCGTATTGAACTCGAATTTACCTTTAGTAATACGGTTACCAATACAAGAGTAAGGTTGTAATGCGTCAACTTTTTTACAGAAGTTTAAAATATCAGTCATGGAATGTATCTCTCAATTTAGTAAGTTCTTCAATAATAGTATCAACACAGAATGTATGATTAGAGTACGAAAGAACACTAATTCCATTCGGGTTGTTGTACTTATAATGAGACATAATCGCAATCTCATCAATTGCGGTGTTATCATAAATTGTACTCAACTGGAAGATCTCACCTTCACCCTCACCAGTTTCAATGTTAACCGGGAATAAATTGATAGAAACACTATCCTTACCACCAATATAATCCATGTGTTTACATTCACTAAGACGAATAGAACTCGCTTGGTGTTCAGAACCATAACATATAGGAGCCACTTTAGACTCCCTTGTTGAAATGTGATAAAGAGTTGTAATGTTCAAAACAGTATAAAGACTAATACCCATATCATCATTGTGGAAAGTAATACCAACATTATCATACAGTGTTTTACAGAAGTTCTTCCCCTCAAATGCATAAAGAGGTAATAGTTCTTCCAAGAGTTTTAGTACTTTATAATGTTTCTGATACATTAGATATCCTCTTTTAAATTCTGTACAAAAGTAACAATCTTACTTTCTACTTCATCAATGATTGAATCATCAACAACAGTAGGAAGGTTTATGTACTGATCATATTTCTTTTCATTCTTCGCTACGTAACCGTCAAACATGTTATCAACGATATTAAGTAAACTGAAGATACAGTACAACCCAAATGAATGACCATCAAAGGCAGTAACAGTACTGTGTTGGAATTCCAACTCTTCCATCTCATCACGTACAATCAAAGAACCACCAGCTTCTACTGGAAGCGACTCAAGCTCAATAGCTTCGTGTGCATTCTTTTCAGTGAAACGTAATGTAGTCTTTTTACCTGATAGTACTAAAGATTTACCAGTTAAGTAATTTTCAGGACTGTAGTAACCGTTATTTTCAGCTAGATGCGTTTTGAGAATAGTATTACCATTATGTGTCTCATTGTTCATAATCATAACAATGAACTCATTACTCCCACGTGTATAGAATAAACGCAAGGAATGTGTATCATTAACATCACCCAAATCCCACATCATTCTGTGCTTGATTTCAGTACTGTCAGATTGATCTAAAAGTACAGTCGCTTGTTGAATGTACTTAATCATACGGTAGTGCTTTAACATGCTATTGTGATTCATTATAGTATCCTGTATCTTCTGAATAATGGCCTACTTGTAAAATAATTATACAGATAATCATTCTCCAAGTCAACCCCTCTGTGGAAATTATATACCACAAAATCGATGTTCTTCAGCCGCAATGCTTGAAAGTCAATGACGTTGTACATCATATCACGCATAAATTTGTTGTCCACTGTGAAGTCCACTGCTACTTTGCGTTCAGCCGCATCACACGTTTGATCATACGGAATATATTCTTCTAGTACATCTCCACTATCTAAGTAACCACTACGCATAGTCAAGCACTGATCACTGAGTGAAGTTAATATAACACTATCAGTGTACATATAATAGTTCACGTGAGTATGGCTTGTTATTAACCCTTCGGATGCATAGAATGTTATCACGTCATTGTTTAGTGAAGCTACATTCTTCTTCTCAAGTACAAGTTTCTTTACTGACTTATTATTACCTAAATCTTCAGTATCAACCCTTAAAGCAAACTCACCCAAGTCAATAAGATCTTTGCGATGGATTAGTCTTTCCCATTCTATGTCAAGCATTGAACTGAACTTAATAAGCTCTCTATATATCGTGTCAAGTGTGTTCATAAGACCCCCATAAAAGAAAAGGCAGTGTATCACGATACACCGCCTGTGTCAACATCAACATGCCGCTTCTGCTTCAAAAATATCAATCATAGCTTGAACCGCTTCAGTACTGAAGGATAACAAGCGAGTCGCATTTAGTGCAAAATAATAATCGTTATTCATTGTGTTATGATAACAGTACTCAATGTATGAAGCAAATAGTTCTATTTCATTATCTACAACCATACGCTGGAATAGTTCATCATCAGTACCATTGACAATTATTTCAATTTCAGCACACTCTGGATTGTTATCAAAATTGATAATCTTACGCTCTAAGCAAGTCTCTAAACTATGCATAGTTAGAAGTATATCACCTAGATTGGTTTTTTGTATATGCATAGTACCTTCAGAACTTCTGTCCAAATAAGTATGACACGCAACTAAGAACCAATCATCTATTGTACTTTTAAGTACTGAACTATGATGTTCGCGATTAATAACATCAGTCCCAACAAAAACAGTCATCTTTGCTAAATCAGTAATATTTCTGCACATGTGCCGTTTATTGTCATGTATATCCATGATGCAATCAATAAGTTTCTTTATTAGATCGAATTTGGCAAACATTTCTTTTTCATCTCCTGAAGTTCAGAATGAGCATCATAGATTTTCTGTACTGAATTAGCAAAACAAATATAAACCTTAGTGTGGTTTTCTTCACAGAGAGTATCTTTCAACATGAAGTTCAATACCATAGCATTGATTTCATCAGTACTATATACTAGACCCTTCTGGAATAATTCACCCCGTAACTCTTCTTCATTATTAACATGTATTAGAGTAGGAAGATATACCTCATCACCTTGTATATCCCGCCAGAACCAATTACGATCATTCACTACTAAGATTTCACCACTACCTTCTCGAATGCACATACGCTTCTTGTCTGACTGATAGCGAGTACTGTATGGTCTGTTGTCATCCATAGGATCAGTATTAGCTGCTACAATAAATGAATTATAATAGTTCACATCTTCAGAATTCAACTGCAATGCAATACTATTTTGTATCTTCAGGATTTTGTACTTTGAACTCTCATATAGTACTGCATCCATCTGGGTTACATCATCTAATACCATGTAATCAGCTATGTCACGAATCAATAAACAAACTTCTTGTACTGCTAACCACTCCAAATAACTACAATCTGCTAAATTCATCTTAATCTCCAACTTAAACGCAATCTCATAGCACCGTCGCCCGGTCGCCCCCCGATTACACTTTATTTGCACTTTGTGAAGCGAAAATTTTTTTACGCCCCGGCACGCATATCCTCCGGGGGGTAACATTTATTTATGCTTTGTAATTTCCATCATTTCGGCTAATTTCTTGTTCACATTCATAATAGCTGTATCTAAACGTTTAATCTGTAACAAACTCTGTCCGTAATAAATCATTTCACCTAACTTGTACTCCGCATCACGTAAACCCATCCACGTAGCAGCACCATCCGTCAAACGACTATCAATACACATCTGTGTCTGGAATAATGTCTCATCTGGTAGCTCCATAATATCTAAACCATCAGGCAATTGTACTGCACTGTTCTCGTACTTAACTTGTGCAAACAAAGGGGTATTACGCATTACGTACTGAATGTAATTACTATCTTCTGTACTTTTAATAACTGAATGTGTTGGAATTGGCTTCAATGGGATAATGGGCATGTTACGATTTAAACTAACGTACATTGAATTACCTTTACCAACAGATAAATCTATTTCGTCTGATTTTCCCGTTCCTGCACTAAAAAAATACTTCTCTTCTTCAAACAATGCCTGTACTTCATTGTAGGTCACTCCACGTGCTCTGTGCTCACGAATCAACCACAACCCAGCAGCAATGTGCGGTAAATATTCATTACCGATTATGTACTGATCACGGAACTTCTTACCCTCTTTACTCACTTTTAATTTTAATGACATATTCTTCTAATGCCTCAATAATTTCATCGTAAGGAATCACTATAACATTATCCACCGCGATTGTCAATACTCCCGTAAGGATATCACACGTATTAACTAAATCATCGCCCTTCTCAAAGGTACGCTTGATTTGATCAATACCCATCGAAAAATCACTCAACACCTTATCAGCATCTAATGCCATATCAGGCTCGCAACTCACATTGTGCTGGAATAACTCGCATTCTAACGCATCGTAACCATCCTCAAAGGGATTCTCTAAACTGAATACCCTTGGCCTACCCTTCTGTACTACGGCCCCTGCTGACACCATAGCGATATCCTGAAGCGATTTATAGGAACTCTGCCACGATAACCAATGACCATCTGTACTGATAATCGGTACTGCATTCTCGAATTTACTATAATGACACGCTCTGAACTCAGCAATGGGTACAAATAACATACCACTCATTGTCGGTACTTCAATCTGTAATGAAGCAACCCATACATCATTTGTGTGATCAGGGTGGTAATACTTCTTCGGTACTCGTATACGAAAACCTTGCGGTACTGAACCTACTACTTTACGATCAATACAACGTGGCATTGCCTCCATTATCTGTACTAACCTTTGTAATTTAATACTGTTCAAAGCCTGTGTATCCATTGTATCCATTGAATCCATACTGTTCTCTCATCAATTTGATAATGTTCAATACGCCCTCACAATGGTTCAACGGATCTGCACCTAACCACATTTGAATGTTAGGTAACTTCCGTCTACGCCACTCGAACGCAAACATCAAAGCATTAATAACTTCAACCTTCTGTACTAAACTCTCTTGGAACAAAAACATCTCCGTATCTGGATCTGTCATGTCCATCATTTCGTACTCAAAATATATATCACTAATGATACTTTTACGGAATATAATTCTATCACTATCTTTGTTTAATGATATATGACTCGTTACTGTATCATTTAATAATACTACGTTTAACTCTATGTTTGTGGTATAATCCCAATTGTACTTTAAAACCGTTTTATTAACACACGCTATATGAAAAAACTGCTTTTTATCTTTATAATTATAATTGAAAAAACCACCATCCCTTTCAAAACCTACAACAACATCATTCTCAAAATTCCATGACTGTACATTGAATACTTTTTGTTGTATGTCTTTATTCTTCAGGTACTCATTCGTGATACCAATTAATGCCATCGCTTCCTCTAGGTAATCAATGCATTGACGCACCTCTTGTACTGTTAATATGTTCATAACTTTGGCTCCCCAAGCTGTACGTATAATTCATTGAAGCGTTTATTCTGGTAATATTCTATGGTACTCTCCATGCTCTCTATTACACGATCTAATACATTTAAGGACCACACGTGTACAAAAGCAAACCTAGGCATCTTTAATTCATGTAATGCGTACATAATACAAAACTCATCGTACAACTTATCATGTATTAAACTCTGCTGAAATAAAAATGATTCCTTATCGTTGAAATCTAATTCATATTTCGTACCATCTTCATCATCGATATCCCGCACGAATGCTGTACTATTTGGATTGTAAATTATTACATTGTGCTGATTACCCTTGATAATTTTCTTATCCGAAATGTAATTGTAATCCCACATATCCCCCCAAGCGATCTTGTGATCGATAACAGGGTCACTACCCTGATACCACACGCAATCACCCCTATCATGAAAAGCTGATACCATCAAAGGACTTCTGCATATTGGTGTATCACATGTGTATGTGTACAACTGCTCCAATAAGGAATCAATCTTGCATATTTTCTGTGCGTACTCTATGTGCCAATCTTGCATCAACTTCCCCTATGAATTCTGCTGTACTGTTCTGTACATATTCTAAAATCTCTAATAAACCCTGTAATGAATATGCATTAAAACGTAATGTGAAATTGTGCTTGAACTCATTCTCTTTAAGATACAACCAAAATCCTACATCAATTTCTTGTTCTGTGCTTTGTACTAAACTCTGCTGGAATAGCCATTCCTCGGTCAAATTCTTACGCTCATGGAATGCATGATGTATACGTATTGTATCACCTGTATCAAACGAAAAACGTAAAGCTACTCCTTTCGCCCTGTGAGGTTCTCCCATAATGAATGAAACACTATTACACAAGGACTTTGCAAGGACTCTACTCTCTTCATCGGTGGGATGATTGAAATATTCTAATGCACCTCTGCTTATTGTAAAACATTTTGGTACTTGCATCTTAATATCATTACGCATAGCTTCGCAATTCTTAATTACAAATAATGTGTACGTATCATATAATGTCTTTAAGGCTTCCATCGCCTGTCCGTACTCGTGTCTCTCGATCATAAATCTTCTCCAAATCAGCAAGAAATACATCTACATCAAACCATAAATTCTGATGGAAGGTTCCCAATATCCCAGCATTATGCATAGCGGATACAACGTACTGACAATGTACAACCTCTGGTTTCGCTACGAATTGCAACTGCTCATACATAGCCTCATCCATCTCTTCTGTACTAAGGATATCATGAACTGAAAAGGTATTGCAAGAACTTTCGTACAAAAAATCCATCGTGTTTTCAATGTTTACACTACAATACGTACAATTCTGTACATCTCTGTAATTAGCAAAATTCGTATCGTCTGTTGTACTAATCAATGTGTATGTATTCAAAAGATTCTTTTTGTTATAATACAACATGTGCTCAAGGTCACCATCTAAATGTAAACTCATCTCGATTTTTATTGTACCACATGAACTAAAATATGTACCCTTACCATCGTAATTTACAATAAATGCTTTGTACTTCTCTAACCATTCAAAGCACTTTAGGATTTTATTTGTGTAATTTGTTGTGTACTCAAATGTGTACATAGCACCTCCTGGAACAACGTAATTAACTCTCTTGGACTGTGTACTAAATTCTCATAATACACCAACTGCCTCTCTTGACTATCCAAAATACTCATGAGAATAATACAATTCACTACATCTTTAGTGTGTACAAATTCTAATTGATCATACATCTCTTGGGTTATCTCTGTACTTTTAAGATACTGATAACATGATAACTCTCTGTGCATTATACCTATGTCAAATGTTGTATTGCACTTCTGATGGAAATTGTAAAAACGATATCCACCTTCTCCATTGTCAACCCAACTGCCATCAGTAGGATCTAAATTGTAAAAACCAATAGTACAAATTTCGTACTGGTCTTTACTTAAACGCCATGCATTACCCTCAACGCCATGTACTAAATTCCGTAACTCAAAACCATTTGTTAAACCAATAGGCTTACCCCAGCACGAATATGTTCTAGTACTGTAAACTAAATCCATCAATTCAATTATATCTTGTGCATATTGCTTTACTTCTTCAAATGTCTCTAACTCAATTAGTTTCATATAAAGCTAATCCTTCATCAATATTAATATATTCTAAATTGACTTTAAATGGCGTAGTACATACCTTCATCAACTCCAAATATAATTCTAATGTATCATATGCATGATTTGGTAGTACTAAACTCTGCTGGAATAATACGTCCTCAGTATAAATGCTAGGATCTTTAATTGTAAATTTCGTTTCATCTGTAAAACCTGATATACTTGTAATGTACTCATCTTTTCCACCAGTAGGAGAGAAACAAATAATATCTGTCTTTTCAGTCATCCATCTCTCTTGTGAACAAGTATTCCAATAATCACCTGCACAAATAACAAATGCATGATCTTGCATATGACATGATACATTAAGACCATCAGGTGTATCGTACTCATCATGTGCATCATCAAACAATTCTGAACTATGTCTGTATCCATAATGATCCATGTAAGTACTAGGATCAGCTAGAAAGTACTTCACTAATTTTGCTAACTTCCTAGCTAAGATGGTAGTTTCTGATTCCGTATTTTTCATCTAATACCTCATATAATTCTTCTATCTTAGGACTGAACCACACCCTAAAAGATGTATCGTATTCTTTAAAGTACTGTACAAATTGTACTACATTTAAAATAGTATCGCTATACACAGTACTGAATTGGAATTCTTCATCTTCATTGAGTAGGTTGTGTTGTAATGTACTAACTGTCTGACCTTCACCATCAACCTCAATATCTACTTCATCTGCCCTCTTATGATTGATGTAGATAAAATCAGTATAGTAATCATCATTGTAAAAAGTTGGTGGTGCACTAACTCTTTCATGTGTATTCTCTAGACAGAACATGTATTGATCTTTCTGTATCTCAAGTTCATTAGTACTAACAAGATACATCTCTTGATTGTTCTCATGAACATGCATAGAAAAGTCTTTGTTAATGTAATAAATTTCATAATGCTGATAGATAGATATGCATTTCATCTTGTGCTTATCTTGCATAAAACTCTTCATGAAAGCAATTACATTTTCTACCTTAAGACATAACTCTTTGTTAGTCCACTTTGACTTGTAATAGTTCATCTATTCTCCTACTAAGTCTCTGTCCTTGGGGAATGTTAAAGCATGTTTACATTCAGCCATAATCGTTGGTAATAATTCAATATTGTACTCTAAGCGTGTTATACCATATAACTCATCTTTCCTACTTCTGATATATGAAAGAGTTAACAAGTCCCTATTAAGTACTGGTGTGTACAAAAGAGAGTACTGGAAGTGTTCAGCTTCAGAATGAAGATCATCGTATAACTCAATACCAGTACATCCATCATCATAATCAAGATGATAAAATTCTGATTGGTCCAAAAACATAACCACACGTTGTCCAGTGTTGTAAGACATTTGTAAATCTATAGGTCTAGTACTGTAAGCAAATATACGGGTACGTTCATCACTATTATAATAGAAAAAAGATTTACCAGAATCATCTGCATGGAGAGTACTACTAATATAAGGATTACTATTAGCTATTCCTAGATAGAACCATTTGATCATCTTGAAGATATCTTGAGCGTACTTTAAATCTTCATCGTAAGTCATAGTTTAACCTCATCTAGTCTTTTAAGTACTTCATCAATAAATTCTGTATGTACACTGAAGTACTTGTATGGGGCCATTGGAACCGAATTAAGTGTCTTAACAATGACAGCAGCTTTCAATACTTCATCTTGTAGTAATAGTTGTCGTTGGAAGTACCAACCTTCATCGATTGGATCATCGCTGACTTCATAGGTGTTGGGATTGTACATTACCTTGAAGTATTTTGTGTGCGGTGCATAGATTATCCGTGAAGATCCAATAAAGGTTGAACCTTCGTCTTCACGTTCTTCTAAGTATGAGAATACAGGATTAAACCCATCACCTAATTGTATAGTGTATTCATTACAATCTTTATTCATTTTGAAGTTTTGAATGCCACGTGCTTTTAAAAGGTCACCTGATATTAGTGCTTCACGGATGCGTAGAACCTTGTTTGCGTATTCTAAATCTTCTTCATATTGAGTCATCAGTGCCGTCCAGTTTAGCTAATAGAATGGGAACATAGCACCAGAAGAGTTTGAAGCGATTAAACTTTGGCATTGCTTCTGTGTGCAAATGGTTCATCACAGTCTTGGACCGAACCTGTTCCAAAGAGTACAGCATCGTGTCTTGGAAGTGTTGAGCTTCATCGTATCCGGGGAGTAAATGATAGACGCAATGCTGTTTATCAAATACCGTTGTATCTACAACCCTAGAAAGGCTAGTGATGTGAACAAGTGATTTATCAGTAATAATAGAACCAGTATTTTCATAATCATCTTTCTGGGTAATGTCACCAATCACCCTGCGAGCACCATCTTTGAAAATATGGAATATCCTTCCCTTCCCGTAGATAGAGTTAGTTAATCCGTAATGCACACCGTGACCTTCATTAAGTTCCCCGGATAGTAATGCATTACGTATACGCATTATATCTTTTGCATATTGTAAGTCATCGTGGTAGCTCATTCAATTTCTCCCAAGAGTTTACGCATGTTTTGTGCGTTCCTGAAGTATAGCTTGAAGTTATTGTATTTCTCCATTGGGTTCGCGTATAAGAGATTGGCAACCACAATGAAATGCAATTGTCTATCAGAGTACAACAAACTGTCTTGGAAGTATTGCCCCTCGTCGTAATTCGGGTTTAGCTTGAATGAACGAGTGCCATCCACCGTAAGTATACCATCTGCTGAATCTTGATGGAAATCAATCGTTTTAGAAGTAATTAATGTTCCAAGTTTGTTTTCTGATTTGTAATGCAAATGTCCCAATGTATATGGCCTTTGACCGAACTCAGTATAGAACCGTTTACCTTTAATAGTATTGAATTGTGTGCGATCCATATCAATCTTACAAGTAACCTTTTGGGCTTGACCAATGGAACCATCAATTAAACCATCCCTAAGACGAAGAATATATTGTGCATATTTTAAAGATTCAAGATATTTGTCCATTGTTCCCCCAGAATTTATGTCCAATAAGTATAGCACCAAAAAACCAATATGTCAAATACACATATCAGTTTTTTAAGGTGGCTAAGGCTGACTGGCCTTAACTAAGCAAAAAAATTTTGCATAGTCCATAAAACTTTTTTATAGAAAAGTCTAACAGTTACCTACTCAAATTATAACTAACGTAATTATTTTTCGAATGAGATAAAATTTGACTTAGTACTAAATCCTTATTCCACAAATACAGTACACCCTGTGCCGCCATAGTCTACGTGGGCGAACTGCCCTACCTGCCGCTTGGCTAGCCTACCTGCTAGCTGGCGTACAGTCTTAGCACTGATAGGTAACTGCTTAAGTACTAAAGCCGTAGCCTCATCAATGCTATCCACGCTGCCTACAGTGCATCCTAAGCAGCCCTCTACTCTATATGTTGTCATGGTATTACCTCCAATAGATAAAGCCACCAGCGTTATGCTAGTGGCCTTACGTTTGATTATGTATTAGAACTTGAATGCTTTTGCTGCTGCGTTACGCAGTGCAATCTCATTCAGTACTTTGCCTAACTGCTCGGCGTTGATGATGCCCTTCTCCATTGCCTCACGCACGTCACCGTGGAAGGAACCGAAGCCCACGCGAGAGATACGGATCTGGTCAAGGCCAGTAATGTAAAGCCCTGCGATTTTCTCTGACGTGAATACAGCATCTACGCTATACTCTATGTTGCCGTCGTTGACGTTCTCAATGCTGACGGTTTGATTAGTAGCCCACGCCATACACTCACAGATAGTGCGGGTGGCTCCCGGAGATACGGTTTGATTGTCCATCGCGTATCGCAGAGCGTCGATGCCGAAAGTGTTAGCTACTGCAACAACATCAGAGAAATGATTTAATGTGAACATGGTGTATCTCCTAGAGACCGGAGGGAGAACCATTTCCCCCTCTCGATGTAAAACATTATACAGGAACGGATGTACTATGCAAGTACTTTCTACAATCTTTTTAAAAGAATTTAGTACTTAAAAGCTATAGACGGATCTCTGCACCCTGTGGGTTACGGCTTATCTGCCAATGACCTTAGTATAGGCCACCAGCAGATTATAGTCAAGAGGCTTTTGGTAATTTCTTCAGTACTTTTTTCAGTACTGCCAGATCATCACCTTTGTGTAATACCTTGCCACCGAGATCATTTAGCTGGTATGATCCATCCACGAAGTAGCGGAGGAAGTAATCAGGCTCACAGTTATTCTCTTCATCTGTGTTATGATAGATTGCGAAGTACTCAAGTACTTCATCTTCATCATTCACATCATTCCAATCGTCAACGTTGCCGATACCAAAGATTCGATTAAGAGCAATAGATAATTTCATTTTGTATCTCCTGTTTAAGTACTGATATAATAGCAAAAGGGATGACTCTCGTCAACCCTTTATTTTGTGTTACAGTCTGGTTACTTTCACCTCGTAGCCGTGTGCGGTGAAGTACTGAGTGTCATCTGTGTGCATCGCTAACAGGTCATCAATGCTCACTCCGTAGTGCTCGTGTACATCACCTGCGGTCAATCGAGCGTTGTCAACCATGAAGAACTGAGTACGATACTTAGACATAATGTTTTCCTTAATTTAGGGGAGAACCATTTCTCTCCCTATGCAAAACATTATACAGTATCTGGGGGAGTATGCAAGTACTTTTATCAATTATTTTTGCTCTTGACAAAGTACTTGCATTGCTATATATTAGCAATCCATTTCACGCCAGCTAGCTGGTACATCGTAAGTTTCTACATCGCCACCAGCACTATCCAAATCACCAGCGTTCGGGCAGCAAGGGGAGCATAAGAAGTACTTCCCTACAGTCTTGCTATCCATCACACAGATTGTATTGTTATCAGTGTTATAGATAACAGTAGTGTCATCGATTGTTGCTACGTGGATATCACCTGTAAACTCTTCGTACTGGCGATCATGTTCTTCCACCAGTTCAGTGAGATCATTACCTTCCTCATCTTGCAGATTGTTAAGGAAGTCAAGCATTACATCTTGAATGCGAGCGAGGTAAGTACTGAATAATTCATTCTCTTCCTGCTCAGGAGTAACGAAACCATGTTTTGCCGCAAACTCGATATCACATTCTAATCTGCGTGAATCGATGCCATTACAGAAGATATCATGCAGTACATCACCGTTTACGTTGTTCGCGTTGATATAGCCGTAAGCGATACCAGTAACAGGGTTAACGTTGATCATATCTCGTACATTGTTGTGAATCATGATTTCATTCCTTAACTTGGAGAGAAGAACCATTTCCCCTCTCGATGTAAAACATTATACGATGTTTGGGAGTAGTATTCAAGTACTTTTTGAAATTTATTTTATCCGTATTTGATTTAGTACTTCGATGAAAAAATATACAATCCTTAAACGGTTTTGTGCACCCTGTGGGTTAGCTTGTTTCCGTAAACATATAATAGCAAAAAGGGCCGACCGAAGTCAACCCTTTCTTTTAAATAATTTCAACGCGATCACTAACACCTTTGGCGTGTGCTTTCAGTACTTCATTGCGTTGCCAATTGTCAAGAGACTTAAGCTCTTTGTATTCGTTGTCGGTCCACTGGCGATCTGTGTTACCGATCTCGTACCACTTTTGTTTGAGTGCGTCCAGTTCTACGTGTACCATGTTGTAACCCTCTCTGTTAAGATGTATACATTATATGATAGTGCACCAGCAATGTCAAGGAATATTCAAATATTGTTTCATTTGATTCCAGTACTGAATTGTGCTAGGATCATTAATTGCATTTCCTACGTATAGCACTGTTAGTACTAATAAGATTAAGCCGGGTAGTCTCATGATTATTCCTAAGCAAAAGGGCTGACATATGTCAACCCTTATTTGTTTTATTCGATACCGCCATCAGTAGGCCAGTGATCGCGAATGAATTGCAAGCTGTTTGGTGTGAAGTTCTTCACCAGTGCTACCCTGTGTGCTTCAGCCAGTTCTTTAGTACTGAAGTCTGCACCGGGTTGATAGTGCTGGTTATTCATCGCGTAGTCCAAGTATACTACATCGTATGGCTTGGAGTTGGTATCGGACCATTTGCGAACTTTAAACATTTTGCTTTCCTTCTTGAGTTGATGGATTCATTATATACCCACCAGCTAAGAGAGTCAATCTTTTTTCTTTGGTTTCTTATCTTTTTCTTTTGGTTCTTCTTTGGGTTCTTCGGGCCAGTTCTCTCTAACAAACTCAAATGATCCAGTACTATATGATGCTCTGTCAAGTGTTATCTTGTAACGCTCGGCATCTGTTTTAGTTCTGAATGTAATATGTGGTTGATAGTATACCTTCTTTAATGCAAAATCTATAAACACCACATCATAAGGTAATGCGTTGCTGGTGGACCACTTACGGACTTTAAACATAGTTACTTCCTCTTAGTTGATAGGATAATTAGCACCCTATCAACTATTTAAGAAGTACACTCTAAATGCAGAGCTTTTCGCGGTTCTTTAGTTTGCCCGACGCAAGACCATTCCAGATGTTAGTACTGAATCCGTAATCTAACATCTTCACTACACCACTACGAGACACGCCCATGTTACGTGGTGATATGTCTGCGAAGTTGTTCGTAAATGCGTTGTCGTCCGTGTTGCTCACGTCTTTGTATAGACGGCGTTCAACGTTACTACGTGCTGTACGCGAGGTACGCCACAACCGCATAGAGTAGCTATTGAATAGATTTTTGTTTGATAGTTTGTCAAGTCTTTCCATCACAATAAAGAAATCTTTCCAGTGACATGCTTCGATCAGTACTTTAGCAAAGGAACGTTTCATACCAGTGAATGAGTAATCAACCAAATTCCATACACGGATTTCGTTTTCGTTTTGCTTGACACCAGTCCCGCCTTTGGCTACCTTCACCACCAGCGTATCACTTAATGCAAACACTTCGCGGCTACTACCTGCACCCAATCGAGTCAAGTTCTCTTTGCAGTACTTAAGCATCTCAGTATTAGTGCTCAGGTGACCTAGTTCGTGTAAGTGTAGTTTAGCTGCTTTGGTGAGGTACATAGTATTACTCCTTCGTTTCGATATAGATATAATAGCAAAAGGGCTGACATGTGTCAACCCTTTTTTATTAATGCGTTCTAAATGCTTTGTCTGCTGACGGTGGAATATCACCCTTGCGTACACCAAACGTATGTAGTGGTGCTTTCTGGTTCTTTGTGCTATACACTTTACCAGTACTTTGTGCAATATTCATCATGTATTGTCCATCTTGTGAAACGAATATACGATGGTCATCAGTACTGAATTTTGGAACAAACTGGAAACCTTGAGATTTCAATGTTTGTGGTAGCTGATCCAGTTGAATAGTAGACCACTGCTTTACAGTGTCTAAGTCTGTGCGTATCATAATGATCTCCTTGTAATGTTACAAGGTTATTTATTGATACGGCAAACCTCCGCTAAATCTTCGATGCTGGCCCCTTGCTCGTGCAGGTTGACAAGATCAAAGATATGATCATTGCAGTACTGGACCGCTGCTTTATCACCTCTGATTAGAGCAATTATTTGCTGGTAAATCATTTACGTAAACACCCCATGATAATGCCCTGTAATAACTGACGCTTAACCGGATGATTGGCTACTGTTGCTTTGATGCGATTAGCTTCACGTAGTATACCATCACACTGTTCCTTTGTCAATTTATCGATGACTAGTTGCGTGTTAGTACTTTGTACTGTACCCTCTTGCATTTTGAATCGGATACCGTTTAAAATTAATGAATGAGTTGGCATGGTAATCTCCCTTTAGTTATCGCATGAGATTACCTCTTTGTTCGTGTACTTCACTTTGTAGTATCCATTTAGTGAACGCCATTCGTAGATGTATGAGAGTATATTACCATCTAGGTCATCGTCTGTCAAGCCTGTAATTTCGGCGTGATGGGTTTCGTAATTGTCCTCATTGGGTTTAAGTCCCTTCAAGGTTACTCGTACTGTTATTGACACGTGTACTCCTTTGTGATACCATCGAATTGCATAATGATATTGTTTCCGTGCAGGATATATGTTACAGTACCGAATCGATCTTTAGCCACGAATAAACCGGGCTTGACTTCTTCGGCAACAACATGTTCGTTTGTGTCCACCAGCGAAGTGTTATCAATGATAAATCGAGTACTGAAACCATCAGCACTACAGATCAAGTCCTGTGCTAATACTGGAGTACTGAAGAGTGCAGCGAGTAAGAGTAAATGTTTCATCGTTTGGTCCTCTTTGGTTGTACTGATATAATAACAAAAAAGGCTGACATATGTCAACCTCTTTTTTTAATCTTCGTAAGTGAATGGTGTGATTGCATCGCTAATGTATTCAACAATAGCTAATGGATCGTCTTCACGTGCTGTAATCTCTGCTGTAGCTCTGTATGCGGCCTGTAGAGCGTTTTTAACTTTAGCCGGGGCTACCTCTTTAAGTTCTGCAATTAATCGCTTAGAATGGCGTACATCGCCTTTAAACGCTGCTTTCCAATCATCTTGTAAAGTACTGATAAGAGTTTTAGAATCTTTTGGCATTGGTTTCTGTACTTCTGGTTCTGGTGTTGGCTTACCACCCATTAAGCCTAGGGATTGGAAGTATCTTAGTTTCTCGTCTGGTTTCATTCGAGAGGTATCGACTAGTGTATCGGTTACTGTGTTTGCTTTACCTGCTGCCCCTGTTCCTTGATTACGGGAGCCACGCGATCCCTGTCCTGCGTTATGGCTATTACTGCGGCGGTTCTCATCGCTCCACTTGTCCGAGTGTCCAGCGAGAGTAGCACCTGATTTAGAGCGGAATTGACCCGGCATAATTAATTCTCCTGTGCATGAATTATAGATATATTTATGCACCCTGTGGGTTAGCTTGTTTCTATGCGTATATAATAACAAAAGGGCTGACTCTCGTCAACCCATTTTTTACATGTATTTTAAATATAATCTGTCAAATGATTCTAATGCTACAACAGCGTTTGATGTTACAATTCTTTCCCTTCCACATCTTACGGTGAAGTTCTGTCCGTCAAAAGTCATGATTACATCATTGATGTTTCGAATACGTTTCATTTGGTTCTTTCCAATATGTGCTACCCTATGGAAAGTATTATACCAAATGATCCAATAGTGATCAACGCTGATTTACAAAATCATTGTACTTTTCGTGAGACATTAAATGTAGTTGCTTTTCTTTGTCAATTACGATACGCTCAGTTCGGGAAATATCCAGTACTTGGAATAGTCCGTTACTCAGTTTGCGAGCGTGGAGATCACCACTTATGAAACTGTTAGCTGCTTTGACAGCCTTCTCTACAATCTTCTTTTGCGGCTTGTAGTGCAGTTTCATGAAATTACCGTTGACTAATTCGACTTGCTTTTTCATTTTGGTTTCTCTTAAAGGTGGGGGATTTCTCCCCCTGTGTTGGTTAGCTACGGGCGAGACTAGCAGCCAGTAGTGCGGCGGTGCGTGAGCGGCGAACAAGTACATTCACGTTATTACCCTTGCGATCTTTCAGGGTGTAGCTGTGATTGTGCACTTGACGTGAGTCCACCAGCGGCAAACCCATAATATCACGCGGTTCTACTGGCTCAAGTGCTACGTCCATCACTTCAGCCTGAAGCATTGCAGCAAGCTGTGCGACGGCCTCAGACTTAGGAGCTTCTACCGTGTATTGTACTTCCCAACGCTTACCAGCAGGAGCATCAGCACCGTTATCAATGATCTTGCCGTCATAATCTACTTTAGCGTGTCGTGCATCGTTACGGGTTTTGCAGAACACAGATTTGATAGTAGCCATTTTTGTACTTCCTCTTTGTGGTTGATGTAAGTATTATACTTTAATGTCGATTCGGTGTCTAGTACTTTTTACTTCTTTTTGATGCTCTTTTACTTCTTTGACAATCCTTTCTTGTTGGGGAATACTGTAAGTATTATACACTGTCCGGTAGATTGGTGCAACTGGTGTAATCATCTTTAAGTACTCCCCTTGTGTTTAAAGTATTATATCACAGTGAAGCGAGGGAACCAAGGAAAATCTCTGCTTCTTCCATCGTTACAACCCTTGCGTTCTGTCCGTTCAAAAAGATAGTAGCAATGTCTTTTTCTGCTCTGTGGCGGGTGATGTAACGTTTTATATCATTACGCCCTGATGCTGGTAAGTGGTTACCTTCCAAGTAGTAACCGCTGTAAATGCAATCTTTGCCTGTCCACGGATTCTTTACCATAATGGCAAAGTTACGATCAGAGCTACCCAGAGTACTATACATAGTATGACCAACTGGAGAGGTGTCGATTGTTTTTCGCATTGCTGAATGTAAAGCCATTTTTTAAATCCTCGTTTGTTTAAAGGTTCTTTCTCGTCTTGATGTAAGTATTATACAGTACTGTAAGAGGGAGTCAACAACTATTTTCAAAATAAAAGTACTTGACACCGCGATCTGTTTTTGGTATTATATATCCCATAGAGACAACTAACCCACAGGGTGGGATAATCTATCCAAATTTTATAGTACTGTACAAATAAACAGGGGAGTGGTTAGCTCCCCATTGTGTTACATTTTGCGGATTGCTTTCACGGTATCTTTTACAGATTTACCCGCTAACAAAAGTTCTTCAATCTTCGCGTACTGCTCAGTTGTCAGGTCTTCGCCCGTCTGTGCCAGTACTGCTTCGTATTGAGATTCTTTCATTTTCATTTCCTCGGTTGTTTGCTGTTGATGTAAGTATTATAAAGTACTCGCTCAGTAAATGCAAGTACTTTTAATCATTACGCCTCTCTTACACTACGATATGATCCTTTAATATCTTGCAGCTTTTTGACACGTTGCCACGCATCACCAGCCGAATAACCCCATTCACGCACGAGGGTTACACCACCAGATTTAAGAATCACTTCAAATACAAATTCTTTTTTCATAGTATCTTGATCCCCTCATAACCACCAGCGATGGCAGAATGGAAATCAATCTTTGTTTCGTGTGAGATCCATTTAGCCTTTAATACAGTACCTACCGGATAGAAACTAGTAGCCCAATCCATTACTTCGGCGTGTTGTTCTTCTCGCTCTTTACGCTCAGTACTAACCAGCATTTTAGTAGTGAAGTTCGAAGTACTTACATCCAGAGAGTAGATAGACTATTTTTTTAATTCCTTGTTTGCTTAAGATGGGACTATTATATAATAGCCCCTGTGTACTGTCAAGCCTTATCTTTTAGATAATCAGGTAAATCTGTATTCTGATAATCTAACTCTTTAAGTACTTGCTTATCCTTAGTACTGTTTGAGATAATATCAAAATCGTAGATTCTGATAAGTTTCCCGCCGTAGTTCCCTGCATCGCTGTTATGCGTTACACCTTGAGCAGTAAAGAAAGCGGCTAACTCTTTAGCAATCTTATGTAAGCCTTTAACATTCCAGTACAGCCACAATTCAAAGCGATGTGCGGTCATTGTTTCGCGTTGGCTAAACTCTTTCTTAAACAGTTTCGCCAGCTTTTGAGTACAATACACATTACACCAGTATTGCAGGTTCGGGATTGTTATCTCTACGTTGCTTGCGTGTTGTTCCTCTTTGAGTTCCACTGTCAAGGCGTACACTGATCGCCCGTAATGCTCGGCCCACAGATAAGAGTTCGTACAGTAGAGACCAACACCATACTGCGTACTATGGATTTTTGCACCCAGATAACCCGGACGATGATCAAACTTGCTGGAGCCGTGATAAAGGGTAGTAATCATTTTGTGTATCTCGTTTCGTTTCAATGAATACATTATGCCAGTACTTGCAAAGTATGTCAACTGCTTTTGGAATATTTCTTTTTCCATGTAAAGGCGGTTGCATATGATACATTTAATTCATTAGCTAGCCTTTGTATACCATAACCATTATAATAGGTTGTCTGAATGTAGTCTATGATTTCCGGTGTTAATTTACTACTGAAATTATTCATTCCCCATTGTTCACGCAATAAACCATTATCAGCCGCATGTTTTGTATTTTCTTGAACCGTCGCCCATTCAAGATTAGAATAATGATTATTTTGTTTATTTCCATCTTTATGATTGACAACGGTTTGATTTGGTGCTGCTGGTGGGAGAAAATTCAATGCTACCAAACGGTGTGCTTTGCAATTCTTTCCTTGACCTTCAAACCAAAGTTGTAGTATACTATAACCATCTTTATCGGTTGCTTGCTTACGTATGCGTCCTGTCTTGCGTGTTCGCACGTCGCCAAACTCTGACACCTCATAATTGCTATTCTCTTTAAGTACTTTCCATTCCATAAAATATCCTTTTGTCAATCCCTTATTAAGAATATTATATCACAAAAATAATCGATTGTCCCAAAAATAAATGCTTGACAGCCCACCAGCATTTTGGTATTCTATATCCCATAGAAACAATTAGCCCACAGGGTGCGGAAATGTATCTATAGGTTATAGTACTGTACAAATAAACAGGGGAGTCATTGCTCCCCTTTGTGTTATTCTTCTGCGTCTAAATCCAGATCCCCGTAGGCACTTTCCAGTAGTTCCCCTGTGTGATCATCAGCAAGGAAATTGTCTTCATAGTTAACGTCAACGCCGACAATGTAGAACTGGCGATCATCGGGATCATTAAAGTTAATTGATTGGATGTTAGCCATTACTGTATTGATACCCAATACGCCGCCGTCATCAGTAACAAAGTACTGATATTTTTCATAGCCGCCAGAGTTGAAACCGTAGTTAATATTTGCTACGCCGTCATCCAGTCGAATCGCCTGAGAGATAAATTCATTTTCGAAGTTGGCTTGAACGTTGGAGATAGTCATTGTACTTTCCTTAATTAGTGGGGGAAGATGTTTTCCCCCTATGCAAATCATTATACGCTTATCAGGGAGTAATGCAAGTACTTTTTAGTACTTAATTACGCCGGGATTCTGCCAGGAAATCATTCTGCCACTCGCAGAGTTCTTCCATGTTTTCTTTGTCGTGTAAATCACTTGCCGCTTGCAATATGATCAATTTAATCATATCATTGATTGTCAGGTCGTCAGTGTTTACGTCATAACCTTTGAGTACTTCACGCATATCATCTAACTGATATGATCCAACCTGTCCGAGTAACTGACACAACGCTTTACTGCTAGCTTCTGCCTTTTCGCGGGTAGTTGCTAACTCATACACCATATCGTATGATGGGAACACCAGCACCAGCTTATTACAATCTGACTGCCATTCTAAATCAGGTTCACGCATGACCTTTTCCTTAATTAGTGGGGGAAGTTGTTTCCCCCTATGCAAATCATTATACGCTTATCAGGGAGTAATGCAAGTACTATTTGAATGAATTTACGATATAATTTACAGCGTCATCATTCAGTTCTGCCATAGCATTTTTGATCACTTCACGCAGTTTTTCATCTGCGGCTAACTGGCTGCTGTTGCTGCCGTTCAACGCTTCACGCCATGTATCTTCATGTGCCTGTGAAATGTTGCGTACCTGTGAGAGTCGAGAAGACAGTAAGATACGAGTCAGTACTTGAGCGATGATTTCACGTTGTTCCATTTGGTAGTTCCTCTTTGCTTAAGATGGGACTATTATATAATAGTCCCGTTTAGTTGTCCAGTACTATTTCACATTAATTTCCAGATATTCAGGCTTAATGCGATCTTGATTGTAAAGCTCATTTGCTTCTGCTAATGTCTGCACTTGGACACCAGCCGCTTTAAAATAGCGTGTAAGCGTTTCTAAGAGCTTTTCCGGTGTATTGGTAGTTTTACGTGTCTTAATCTTGTCATGACCCATAGCATAGTACTGCTTGCGTGGAATCGTGCTAATCGCTGAGTAGTACGGTTCCATTTCCAGCTTATCAGTGATATTATCATCACTGCCAAACTTCATGCCGTGGATTGCAAAAGTCATACGCATAGTGTCATTTTCGCGAATATTTGAACTGCAATCTTTTTGATCACGAGTCATACCAAACGCCAGACAAACATCGCCACCCAATGGCAGACGTCCAACGTGTACCCAACCGTTAGGGAATACTGCGAGGAAAGCGGCTGATACTTTTGCGGTGAACTCTTTGCTATTCATAATCTCTTTCTCTTAATTAGTGGGGGAAGATGTTTCCCCCATGCAAAACATTATACAGTACTGAAAAAGTAATGCAAGTACTTTTTAGATATTAAAGGAGTCAGCATAACGTTGCAATGACTGCCAACTAATGTTATAATGCTTTGCTGCTCGCATGATTGATTCGGTTTCTGTGCACTGCGTTTTCTGCTCAATATGGAAAGCATAATCAAGAGCACCTTCGTAATCGCTTGAATCAAATTCTTTCTCATCCATTGCTTTGTCCTCTTTGTTAAGTTAGAAGTATTATAACACAGTAAACACATAAAGCAAGAACTATTTCAGTACTATAATATAACAGACAGACCATCGCACCCTGTGGGTTAGTAGCTTATCTGCCAATGACTATATAATACCGCATTGGCAGTTTGGTGTCAATCCTTTTTATCATCTTTTTTATCAGATAAGAAATCAGGTAATTTAGTACTTGGATTATCCCAATCAATTTCGTTATAATGATTAGTGCCGTTAATTTCATCCAGTACTCGAATTGTTTCTTTTACCGTTTCGATTGTAACCTTTGCCATGTTGCCCCCTGTTTGCTGTACTGATATAATAACAAAAGGGCTGACATTAGTCAACCCCTTTTAAAACTTTATTGATTTGACAAACGGGCATCCAGTGCAATGCGTACCTCGTTTAATGAGTCGATGATGCTTCCAGTAGTTTGTCCTAACTGGTTATACATCCAGTCCTCAGAAGTAACAAGACGATCCATTTCTGAAAGTACTTTCTCAGCCGCTTTCAGTTTGTCATGCCATTCATTCATTTGATTGTACTGGCGTACTGTGTAAGAATCACCAGCCAGATCTACAGGTACTTTAAACACCAGAATCTGACGGGCTTGCTTATCCATATCTTTGAACAGATCGGATGACTCTCTGAAAGTACTGTCAACAATAGTACCAGTAAGTTTATCGTAATCGATAAACACTTGCGTTTCACCGATCAGCCCTTCCGCACGAATGGTAGGGGAGTTAGCGTCGTTCGCGAAACCGGTCATGTTAACTTTGTTGCTCATGGGACTTTCCTTAATTAGTGGGGGAGGTTATCTCCCCCTATGCAAAACATTATACGCTATTCAGAGAGTAATGCAAGTACTTTTTACAAGAAAGATACCAGCGAGGATTTAACAATAACCTCCGCTGTTACTTCGTCGTCTACTTCGGTCACGCACTTAAGAGTAACGCACCAATCGCCACCAGCAAAGTACCACGTATGGGGCTGATCACCTTCCTGATATGAGTTCTTATCTTTCAGGTCGGAACCGTCAAACGTTGGCATACCTTCCTCAAAGGCGTACAATTCAGCCTCTGCCAGATCCTTAGCCAGAATCAAACGCTTAAGGTTGGTTTCATATTCACCAATACGCTGCGTGATGTGAGCTACGAACAGTTTGGATTTTAACATTTTGTTTCTCTTTGCTTAAGTGATGTAAGTATTATAAAGTACTCGCAAAGTATATGCAAGTACTTTTATTACTTACTCCACGTTATCCCCGATCATGTTTGCAGAAAAACGAATGATCTCATATACTGCACGTAATGATTGACCACCGATACAAGTATCGACCAGATCCCCCGCTGAGTTGTACTTTTCCAGTGTATAACCACCAGCAACAGGTTGCACTTTATAACGATACTTTGCACCCATCGCAGACAGCTTGTTATTCAGTACTGACAGGTAATGATCAACTTCGGTACGGGTTACTTTAGCCATGATTCTATTCTCTTAATTAGGAGGGGAACCATTTCCCCTCTCTATGTAAAACATTATACGCTCTTTGGAATACTTTGCAAGTACTTTTTACTTAATGTTTAACTTCGTTATATACTTTAACACTACGGGCATCAATTACTAACTGACTATAATTTGAAACTATATTTTTAAAGAATGGAACGTTTTTATACATGATTTGCACACGTTCCTGTGTCAAGCGACGAATTAATAAAATCAATTCATATTTCTTTTGGGTATAATATGCCTGTAATACAGTGTCAAGATACGCCGATTGTTCTGGAGTACTTTGTCCAAGTTCAACACAACGCTTGACAACAGTCTCGATTGAGTCTAGTATCTCACTTCTTACCATACGGTTATCACCAATTAAGATATGGTGTACTGCCCACATTTCAACATCTGTGTGTTTGGTTGTATATGCTGGCTGGTGCATGATAGTATCTCTCTTCGCTTAATTGATGTAAGTATTATAAAGTACTCTCACACTATTTGCAAGAGTACTTTTGATAATAATTAATTCAAGTAACGAATGAATCCTTGCGAGTCCAGAGCAGAGAAACCATTCTCTACAAAGATATTGCCGCGTATACCTTTGGCTACTGCGTTATAACTGGCAGACTTGAACACGTTCCCCTCAAAGTCTACACTACCGCAGGAGCTACGCCCGTATTGCATGATCTGCCCCGTTTCGTTACTCAGTTCGACGCGATCAATCTTCCAGTACTTCGGAGACTTGCGAACTTCAAAGGCGATTGCATACGGCATCTTATCAGGGCTAAACTGTACATCTTTGCGACGGATCATTTCTTCCAACATCGCCACCAGTTCAACAGGTACAGTCTCAGCACTTGCACCACGTCCGAACAATACACGCTTAAAAGTAACCATCTTTATATCCTCTGTTTGGTTGATGTAAGTATTATATTAGAGTACTAAAACGAATGCAAGTACTTTTGATAATAAAATCCCAGCTATTACAATAAGCAGTACCGCACCCATTGCACCGAAACCGATCCACATTGCCGCCAATAAAGAACCAACAGGATTTTGTCGAATTTCATTAATCATTTTGTGTTACCCTTCGTTTGGTTGATATAGGTATTATACTCTATTCCCAAAGTACTGCAAGCATTATTTTCAAATTATTTTCATTAAAAAAGTACTTGACAATATCGCAGTACTTTGGCATAATACAGTCATTGAAACAAATAGCCCACAGGGTGGGGGAATCCGTCTGTTGATGTAAATGATTATCATTCTCAAGTACTGAATACTTCTCCGCACCCTATGGGTCACGCCTTTGTTCTGGCTTAAAAGTATTATCTCATTAAGCCAGTACTTTGTCAACGTTTTATTTCTTCGTAAGGATTTGGGCGTAACGTTGGCGGCATCTCTAAATGTGAGAAGTTAAACGAGTTCCCACGGTTCGCACGTCCGATCATTTGGATCTGATTAGGGTAGAATCCTGTTAGCCAATCATCTACCCAGATGATCCCCACGCCTTCATTGATGCGTTCTACCAGTACTTTACGCTTTTGTTTACGCTTCTTTATTCTCCGCTGATGGGCGTTCGTTATCCCATTGTGGTGCGGTGTAGTGTAACGATTTTTCACAACCTTCTCCCAACACTTTTTCAACCCGTTCTCTTTCGAATTGATTTGCCTCAGTTCTGGATAATAGTTTATCATACTTTGGAGGCGTGTCAACTACTTTTTCAATCTCATTCAGTACTTGACATTGATTCATTTTAAAGCTCCTGTAAGCCCCTATGCGGGGCTTTAACTTAAAGGGTTAGCAGTACAAGGATTCTTTATTCCAAGCCCCTGCAATGGGTTTTAGAGCGGTAGGATCGAGTGCTATCACCTCTTTGCGGAAAACAATATAATTGATTTCCTTGTGATATACTACCCGCTCATACATTTTCCCGCCTACAATGAAACATACATACCCGCTCCAGTGTGGTTTATCACCTACTGTTACCATAGAGCGACGGGCGGTAGTGTTTGGGTCGATGAGTTGGTCAATAGTTCGCATTGCTTTTCCTCTTTGCTTAATGTAGGGATATGATACCATATCCCCGTAATGTGTCAAGTACTTTTTTATACTGCTACAGATGTAACAATACGGCAATCATCACCAAGTACTTCTACAATTTCTTTCAAAGTCAAGGTAAATTTTACCTTCCCGTTCGCTTTCAGTACTTGCACCTCATTAGGCCAGATGCCACCGCAACGGAAATAGTAGTCACGGCAAAACTTCAAAAGAGCTTGACAAAGAAACGCATCTTTGTTAAGTTCACGGCGATTAACTACGCGGGTAGTGATCCCCTCCGCTTTGTAGTCTGCCATTGTTTCTTTTGCGTCTTTGCTGCTAGTCGCTTCGCCAACGTCAGCCCATCCATAAGTAGGCACGTATTCCTGTACCATCTTAACAGTACTGAATTTGTTAAAGGTCTGTGCTGGAGTGATTTGATTAGGCATAGTAATATTCTCTTAATAGTGTTTCGTTTCGATAAAGTCATTATGCCAGTACTCGATCAGTATGTCAAGTACTGGAGTAAAACTTTATACGCCGTAGATCAAATTACTTGCTTTCCACTTCCCATCTACTTTACGATGAGTCTCGATAAACATGTTATTGATTGGTGAACGATACCCGATCAAGTCACAACCGTTTCGTGTTGCGGAGATCTTAGCACCTTTCTCAGTCAGACCAGTTTCATTGAATACTGACATGTAAACAAAACCCCATACCTTTTGCATCTTCATTTCCTTAATTAATGGGGGAAGATGTTTCCCCCTATGCAAAACATTATACAGTACTGCAAAAGTAATGCAAGTACGTTCTTCAAATAATATTCAGAAAAAGATGTTGACAAGCTGGTGGAGTACTGGCATAATACACGCATAGACAAAAACTAACCCACAGGGTGCAGCAGTCCGTCTGTATGATTTAGTACTGTACAAATAAACAGGGGAAGCAATTGCCTCCCCTTCGTGTTATTCTTTCAGAAGTTCAAAGTCGCCGTGGGTCAAATCTTCTGGTTCCCAATCGATCACGTTCCCGATCACGTTCCCGCTTTGAATGTCAACCACTTCACGGGAGGACTCAAAAATTTCGTATTGCCCAGTAGTTAAACCTTCTAGTACTTGTTGTTCTGTCAGTGATGAATCCACCAGCTTGATTGACACGGAAACCATTTCTTTACGCACGAAACCAATTGAGATTGCCATGATTCTTTTCCTTAATAGTGGGAGAGAACTATTTCCCTCCCTATGCAAAACATTATACAGTACTGAATGAGTAATGCAAGTATTATCTCATAGATCTATGCCAACAATTTCTAGGATCTCTTTTGAAAGTACTATCATGATCCGCTTGACATTCTACGCAGTACTTGCAACCCTTAACAGCTTCACGCCTACGCTCAGGAATAGCCCTAGAACAGTCTAGGCAGTGCGTTCTACTTTCGGTAGTACTATCCCCTAGCTGTTTCCTTGCGTGGCGTATGGCGGCGTTTAGAACGGCCTGAATCTCTTCTTGCTCTGCACCATCTTTTGCAAAACCTACTGCCATAAATCCCCCAATAAAAAAGGCTACCAAGTGGTAGCCTTTTGTGTTAAGCTGTTAAGTTATTCAGCGAAAGCGGCTGCTGCTGCTTCTTTATCCACTGCGTGAGCAAGGATAAAATCTTTATGGGTAGTGTACCCGCCAGCGGTCATAGCGTCTTTGAGTACCTGCACCATGTTACCAGAAGTTGGCATGTTGTACTGTTTGCCGTCAACCGTTACAGGGATGCGGGTAAAGGTGTATTTTGGCTCTTTGTTAACATCGCCGTACTTCTTAGCGATTGCCGCCGTTGCTGCCGCTTCTGCCGCTTCGAGGTCAAGACCCATGCCGTTTACAGTGTCCATGAGGAACTTGAGCATGTTTTCTTTTTCTACTTTGATTTCTTCGTCACGTTTGGCGATTTCAGCGAGGCGATCCGCTTTCTTCGCTTCACGGCGTTGTGCTGCTTCTTCTGCCGCCTGTGCCGCCGCTTTTGCGTTCTCTTTGAGTACTTCTTTCGCGTCTTTAACTGCGAGGGAGAAAGTCATACCCAATTTAGATACGCCGTCTTTGTCGCCGCCAATCTTCGCGAGGATAATCGCGAGTGCTTTGTGATCACCAGCTTCGAGAGCGGATTTAAGGGTTACACGTGATGCTGCTTCTGCGTTGTTGGTAGCGGTGTTTGCGTTAGTGTTGATAGTAGTCATTTGTATTTCCTCTTAAAGTTTAGTTAGGTTGTTTGCTGTCTACGTGGTCATTATCTCAATTTCCCACCAGCTTGTCAAGTACTTTTTAAAACTCTTTTCAATCTTTCTTTCCGAGTCAGCACCAGATATTCATACGACTTACTGGCTGTCTACTTAGGGAAGTTAATCTGTCCCGCCGCTCTATGTGATACAGTATGCCTGTTTCCGTTCCATCCGTCAAGTACTTTTTAAGAGATTGACAATCTTTTTTTCATTTTCCTTATATTTCAGTACTAAAGCATAACGCCACCAGCAAGCCTATAACGCGTTTAAAGTACTGCCCTAATATGTTTGCTTGCATTATTCGTTGAACGGCTTATAGAGCGATACAGAGCGTTTAAATTCATTTGAAAAAGATGTTGACAGTACTGATCAAATCCTGTATTATGTATCTCATGAAAACAAGCTAACCCATAGGGTGCAGCAGTCCGTCTATAGGATTTAGTACTGTACAAAATAACAGGGGAAGCAATTGCCTCCCCTTGTGTTATCATTACGCCCAGATATCACCGCCGATCTTCTGGCAAATGCTAGTACTGACATAGTTGCAATTCATAAGCTCATTGGTTGTGAACAATCCACTGTAGGAGTCTGCCCCGATCTTGATACGCTTTTCAACGTGAATACGGGAACAGAAAAATACTTGCTTACTGGTAGTAACCCAAATGCTAGTGCCTAATTCAAAGTGCTGTTGTTCTTCTGGTAGTTGGCGAGTCTCTATCTCGATATGATACCAGTCTTGCAACGGACGGCCTTTGTAAAAATTGAAGTGATCAATGACCGTTTCCAGATTCGTTTCAGTATCTACTACCGACACGATCACGGCCTCTTTCTCTTCCATTTGCAGTACTGCCATTGCTTCATGTACAGTGTTTGCGGTTACGTTAGCATCGGTTACGTTGCCGTCTGGAGTCTTGAAAGTCAGGTAGTAGATAGTCATTTTCGTTTCTCTTAATAGTGGGGGAAGATGTTCCCCCTATGCAAATCATTATACGCTTATCAGGGAGTAATGCAAGTACTTTCTTATGCAATTCCCAAAACTTCGCCCGCCTGATTTACTTTAAAATCGTATTCATTAGCTTCGATAGTAGACCAAAGTGCTTCATCACTTGATTGATAATCATTCTCATCATCAAGCTCTTTATAAACTTTGCTTGACAAGTCGCGAATTGTATCAGTCAAAAACTCTTCCAGTACTTCACTCGCTAAAACTTGTTTGTGTGTAAAGTCGATATTATAATCAAGCTCTACGCTACCGCTTACAGTGTTTTCGTGACTGTAGCGGGAAGATCCACGGTTTACTTTCGCGTGAATCTCTTCATCGGCAATGATACGATGCAAGCGACGGAATTTAGACCACGCTTTAACCTTGCGTAAAAACTTCTCAAGATTGATATAGTAGTCAGTACTGATAGATGCACCGTCGCCCTGTGAGCAAAAACCAGACCATTCGATCTCTGCATTATAAATGCCGTATTCAGTGTCTAAATCCGCTTTCCACTGATCAGTAATATCTACAGACCAATAAGGGGTAGAGTCCTGATTCTCTAACGCTCGCATAATCTCAATTGCCTGTGCTTTCTGTGCTTCATTCAGTGCGTCATAAGATACTGCTTTGATAACGTCGATGATGTTTTCCATAATGCTTTCCTTAATGAGTTGTTTCGTTTGTATGTAAGTATTATAAAGTACTCGCAGAATAAAGCAAGTACTTTTAATACTAACTTACAAAGTACCGTTAGCGATCATTTCGTCGGCATTCATAAAGGCCGTTACTTTGTATTCTGAAATATCCACACAAGGGCAAACAAAACGCTCAAGGTATACAATAGTGCAGTACTGATAACCCTCACGCTCAAAGAAGCGACTAAGCAGATCGTGCAAGTGGTTGGCGTTATCTTCTGATACTACAACCGCATAAACAATCGCCTTACCTACTGTTGGAGTCATTTTAACAATGCGTAACATGTTATTTCCTTAATGTGTTTGTGTGTCTCGTTTCGATGTAGCTATTATGCAATAGGTAGAAATAGAATGCAAGTACTTTCTCAATTCTTTTTTTATCCTTCCTTATATACATATAGTACTAAATTATTTTCGATTTTCTTTTAAAAAGATGTTGACTCCAGCACAGGAAACCCGTATAATGTTTTACATGGAGGCGAAACTCCCGAACCCACAGGGTGCGGAAATGTATCATATGAGCGAAATGATAATCATTCGCATTTAAAAAATTAAGGACAGACCCCCGCACCCTGTGGGCTTGAGCATTGTTCTTGCTATGTGTATATAATATCAAAGTACTGGCAACGTGTCAACAACTTTTTTGCAAAAATAAATGCTTGACATTCCCCCCAGATATTGAGACAATAGCCGTGAACAAAAAAAGCTGATTTGCGATACTGCCGGGAATTATATCTCGACGCGGTAGGCTAGCCAATGGAAAAAACAGGCCAGTACTGCAAACGATAATCATTATCATTCTCATCAGCAAATGAGAATCAATATCATTCGCAAATGCAAATGAGAACTATTCGCACCTGAGAACCATTCTCAAAAGGAGAACGCTTATCATTCGCACAAACGCAACTAGCACAACTACGCCCAAAATCCGTCCAGAGTACAGGACAAGTACACCCAAAATCCATCCAACATTTCTCACCCTAAAAAGTAACCAGTACTACAATAGTCTTCTCATTCTTGTGGAGTAACTGTTGCAGTACTGGAAAGCGAATATAGTTCATTTCTTACAGTGGGGATTCTCCCTTCTTATTATTCTTACCTTTACTGTCCTCTATACACTAGAGGCTCATTTGAATTCACTTAATATCAGTACTGAATACGTGCACAGTAAGCAGTACTGTTTAGCCTTTTATCTTACAAGAGGTCAGGAGTGTCCGACTTCACCATCGCCCTATGACAACTATTATGCCTAAAACCCACCAGCATGTCAACAACTATTTTTCAGTACTGATACTGTTAATTCATCCAGTACTGGTATTATGTACATACACGTACACGCAGGGTGGATTCCCAGCTATGACATGTTACCATAGTTCCGCTAACGTGTCAAGTACTTTTGGAGGATCGGCTAACGCGTTGGTGAGTACTCGAACATTGGGCTGAAGGTTGGTAGGTACTCCAAAATTTCTAGGATCGAGATTTAGGATGGAGTACTTTCCAGATTTTAGCTGAAGGGTGGATGGTACTTTCCCTGAAAGGTGAAAGGGCTTTTACAAAACAAGGTACAAGTACTTTTCAGTACTTTATACTTCTCTTTAAAGAGAAGATATAGCGGAAGGGGTCAGTACTGAAGGGTGTGACGCGTGAGTGCTATACTGTAGCTCTCTATGATAGTTGCATCTGTAACTAATCCCCTGAGCTTTTTAAAAATAAAAATACTGTACACCTTAACAGTTGGGTATTTTTACAGGTGTTGAATCCTTTCGATAAGCTCCTGTGAGTCGCAATCTACAGGAGCGACACCTGTACTATGTAGTACTGAAGTCTTGTCTACGGGCTTCCTATGCGTTCTGGTGTGGTATGGTATAGGATGTTCTTTGTGGTGTCTATAGGGTAAATATGTTATAATGATAATTATATAGGGGGATATATGATACCTTTTGCGAGGATAGTTACTTACGGGAATGTAGTACAAAGAGTTCAGATAGTTAAGGTTATCTGTTCATATTCCAACGTATACGTTTTGTACGGTGATGGTGAGTTATATGGATGTGGGGCTAATAACACGTTACAATTAAACGTAGCTGGTACACAAACACGTAAGGATTGGGTATTAGTTGCTAGTGGTGTACAAGATGCTTGGTGTGGTGCATATAGTGTAGTATATTATAATGGTAGTACCTACCGTATGCATGGTAGTATTTTGCCACTTGGAAGTACTTCAGGATCTACGACAATAGCGTTGGGTGGTATAGATGTAACTAGTACGTTCCCTGCATATAATGTTGTACGGGATATAACGGTGGGTCAAGAGACTATGCACTACCTTCACTCTAATGGATATGTCATATATGGTCGTGGAAACAATGCTACTTTATATACATTAGGAGGTGGTATTACTAGTGCACAGAATACATTTACTAGTGTAATGACGCTTGGTGGTGCTACTATAGTTGATATGTATGAAACACAAGATGATACTGTATTTTTAACTAGTACAGGAGATGTACGGGCATGTGGTAAGAGTACTTATGGTGCGATTGGATTACCTGCTGGGGGTTATGCGACGATGTTAGTAAGGACGAGTTCTGCTTCATTGATTGGTGGTAACTCTATGAGTACTATAGTTTATAAAGGTGGTGGTATTATAGATTATGCGGGTTGGCAGTACAATGGTCAATTGGGTAATGGATTAGCTACTAACGTACAGGTAACTTCTTTTACGAGGAATAGTACTGGTGTTGACACTGATATTCATAAAATAGGGAAGTCACAAACTGGATCATATATTAATATGTTTGCTACTACTGGTGGTGATATATATACAACGGGTATATTTGGTCGAAATGGGACGAATTCGGCATTAAGTTCATGGACGAAGACATTAACGGTTCCGAATTACGATCCTGAAAAGTCTGCGTTATATATGTGTTCTAACTTCACGTTAGTATACGATGGTGTTAGTAAGATTTATGTTACTGGTAGTCCTGTGTATTTGCCGGGAAGTATATCATCGGTGCAGTGGGATGAGCTTCAAATGCCGAGATAATAATAGGTCAGTACAGGAGTGTACTGGCCTTTTTTGGTTAAATATGATATAATGATTAATTATGGGGGATTATATGATACCATTTGCGAGAATAATGAAATATGGTAATAAATTACAGACGAGGAAGGTAATCAAAATATCTGCGGGTTTAACTGGATGGGTTATGCTCATGGATAATGGTGATCTGTACTGTTATGGTAATGGGCCGATGGGTGATGGAAAGAATGAGTTCAGATCTGAATGGACATTCATTAATTCGAATGTAAGAAACTTTTGGGTAGATCCTATAAATGTTTTTATAGTAGTACAGAAGGATGATAATACGGTTGAGTACTGTGGTGATCAGAGATATATTACTGGTCTTACGAATCAGCCTATTATATTAAATTTTACTGTTGACAGTATGTTCGCGTCCAAGACTACTAGAGTGAAAGATATTAAGTTCAACACAACCCAATATAGTGTTGGATTAATTACAAGTACTGGAGTATTTTATCTACGTGGTTCACAGCGTGCATTAAATGGTGGTACTTCTCCACTTTCATCGTGGACACAGTTTAACACTGGTATAATTGCATTAGCGAGTAGTAGTACGAACTGGTGGACTATTAATTCGGTGGGTAACGTAATGGGTGGTGGGCAAAATATTTCACAAATATTCAATAACTCAGCCGAGAACACATTTGTTTCTTACCCAACGAGTATTGGTACTACTGCTAACGTAGATGATACAAATTTATTAAGTGGTCAGTATTGGGTATCTTTTAATAGCTCCGCGAACAAGAATAGTTATTACGGAAGAGGTTTCAATTCCAATGGACAGTTTGGTAATGGTACTACAACTACATTAAGGGCAACAACTATTATTTCATCATCTTGGCCTAATTTGGGTTCTATGAAGAATACTGGTGCATCGAATTATGACACTATTACTTGCATTATGTATTATACTACGGGTGGTTTGATATACTACAGTGGTTACAGTGCATATCGTGTTCCGGGTGTTGCTGCGGGGAAAAATACGATGACTGCATTTACTGTTCCTTTTGATGTTAACTTAATTGAGTACTTATATCTTGATAGGCAGAGTACATATGCTTTCTTATCTGATGGTAGAATTTTCATGATTGGTCGTTATTTTAATAGTGCTGGTTTACAAGAGAACACGGATTACACTGATGTTACTTCTATGTTTGGTGCATTTGAAAAAGCATATACAAGGGAAACGATGATTAATGGGAGGAATGTATGATACCATTTGCTAGGATACTTGAATATGGTAATAAAGCGAAAGTACTATTCAAGGGAATAATACAGCAATTAACACCGGGAGCGGGATATCAGCCTGTGGGTCGTAATAACACGTGTAGTGCCTTATGTACTACAAATAACAGGATATATTTCTTTGGTGGATTGAATGCTGGTGGGACATTTTTAAATGATTTGTTTTATTATGATATGTTATTGAATAGGTACACACAATTATCTAGTACTGGATTGGGTGCATACAGGAGTGCGGCGATGAGTTATTGTGCTGCTGATGGATATGTATATTGTTTTGGTGGTGCGAATGCGGCTAACCAAGGGCAGACGCAATTCTTTAGGATAAATGTTAGTACTGGAGCGATGGCATTAGTTACTGGAGATACTAATAGGCCAGCGGGGAAATTTTCTCAAACTGTGATATGTAAGAATAATGAGTTATTCTTTTTTGGTGGTGGAAGTACTGCGGATCGACAAGTAATTACTAAGTACAATGTTACTACTAAGGTATGGACGGTAGTACGTACAGGAGTGACTTCTCCTGATTTAATAGGTGGTCCGAATTGTGCTATAGTATATAATGATAAGATGTATGTAGCGGCTAATGATGGTTTATATGAGTTTAATACGACGAGTTATATATTAACGAAGATGCCTAATCAGCCAGCGTCTTTTACGAGCGGTGGTTATAGTTTTGTTATACGAGGTGATTGGTACTTTATGAATAATTACGGTACTAATGCGTTATCGAAGTACAATTCTGCTGATGGAACATGGTCGGTTGTTGGTACAATTAATCACGGTACTGAGCTTTTTAGTGGTTGGAATGGATATACGGATGAGAATGGTTTTGTATTGTTTGGCGGTGCAGCCAATGAGAGAAGTACAAGAATAAGAAAGATAAGTTAAGGAGAGGATTATGATACCTTTTGCGAGGATAGTTAAGTACGGAAATATTATAGAGCCGGTGCCTGTGATAAAAAAGATTTTGGCGTCTGCTAACTGGTGTATGATTTTATATGAAAATGGGGATTTATACGTTCGAGGTCAAAACTCTGGAAGTACATTTGGTGATGGTTCTGCACAAAATACGATATACACTGGTGATTGGAGATTAAGCACAACCGGGATAAAAGATATATGGTCTGGTGCAGGTACAACTTTCTGTACTACAATGGATAATAGGGTATTGAGTTCAGGTGCGATACGTGGATTAACTGGAGGAACGGCGAGTAGTACTAATATTTTCACGGACAGGAGTAGTACATTTATATCAGCGGGATTACAACCAAGTGATATAGTAGATATGTCAGTTGGGGCGTATGATATATTTGTATTAACGGTTACTGGAGAGGTGTACAGTGGTGGTACTAATTTTTCTGGACAACATGGAGTTGGTAATACGACTGCCAGAGCATTTGGATTGAACACAAGTTTTGTTAATGTGAAGAAAATAAGTTCAAGTACAGGGCAAGCTGGCACATGTTGGCATTTGGACACATCGGGAAATTTTTATGGTGCGGGTGATGGTTCAGTGGGTCAAATATTAGGTACAGCCAGTACTAGTGCACAGAAGTTGATTAGTACTGGTGTTATTGATTATACAGCTAGTACAAATTGTTTTTTCATTACCAAGAATGATGGTTTATATTGTGCTGGTTCACAATTCAATGGACAATTAGGTGATGGTGTAATGAGTTCTAATATAGGAAACGTTGGTAGAACATCCTTATATAAGTTAACACAATTTACAAGTCCCCCATCTTATATCAGGAATGATTTATATATGACGGTGCTACGTTATAATGATACTTGGTATGTAACGGGTAATATTACTAAAAGCGGAGCGGGTTCCAATTCTATGAGTTCAGTATTTGTAGTGAACAATACTGATATACCGGATACTAATACACCCAAATGGGTATGTGGTGGTAATAATTCTTATGTAGTATCTGGTGCGGGAGTATTGTATGGTACGGGTACATATTCAGCTAGTACTGATTTATTGCCGGGATATACGACAGCCCAATATACATTTGTACCCCTGTCATTACGTGGTATAGAATAAGGAGAGAGAAATGATACCATTTGTTAGAATATTGGGTTATGGAAATACTGCACCCAAGCCGAAGGAGTTTCCAAAAGCGATCCAAAACATATTATCAGTGACGATGTATTTGGACACGACAACATCTAAATTGTATGCATTAGGAACTAATGCTTCGGGTCAGCTTGGTACTGGTGATAGAAATGATACTACTGGTGGTACATTCATGGAAGTACTATCAGGAGTTGAGAGTTATTATTTGGGTAATAGTGGGACCGTATGTATTATGTTGAATGGTACGATTATGTTTAGTGGGAGTAGTAATTACTATTCGAATCCTAATGGTAATTTGTATGCATGGACGGACATTACGGCATCGTTTACTGCTATAGGTTTAGTTGCTTCGGACATTAAAGACGCGGTATTAAGTACTGGTATGTTCTTTTTATTGAATGATGGTTCGTATGCGTGTGTTGGTTCAGTTACTTATTCTCAATGGGGTATAGGTTCACCAGTAGTTGTGCGTAATTTAACTCGATATACTTCTAGTTTTGGGGCGATAGATGAGGTATGTGGGACATATGAAAGTACTATAATACGTATAGGTGGTAAAGTTTACCGTTCTGGATATTCTGTTAGTTCTACTGGTACTACTGTACAAAACCCGCAATGGACTGCTATACCGGGTTTAGATAATGTAGTGACGATGGGAACTGTTTATCAGGCAGAATATTATTTTCTATCCAGTGGTGCGATATATACATGTGGTTTTAATCAGTTATCATCATTAAAGTTATCTCAAACGACTTCTGGATATTATGCTAATCCCGTGCAATCATTATCTACATTCAATCCGTTAACGGAATTGCGATGTATATCTAGTGTTGCAAGTAGTGGTACACAGTCACCTATTATGTACAATGATGGTAAGTACTATATATGTGGTCAGAACTCTAATGGTAAATTGGGTGTTGGATTAACTAATAATCCGGTATCACCGTTGCATGAGATGGATATGTCTAACTTAGATGCTGCTGTTAAATACGTGGCATCGGATTCTGTTAACAGAACATGGGTAATGGATACTAATAAGAAATTGTATGCATGTGGTACGGTGAATATTACTGGATTTGGGAGTTACAATAAGCCGACGATAGTAACTAATATGCCGTGGTATTAAATATAGGCCAGTACAGTTGTAGTACTGGCCTTTTTTCGTTAAATATGGTATAATGATAAATTATGGAGGGAACTATGATTCCATTTGCAAGGATATTGAGTTATGGTAATAAAGTTGCGGGGTTATCTAAAATAAAAGATTTACAGGCTAATGACACGCATTTAATGTTATTAACGACTGATGGTGATATGTGGGCGTATGGTTATAGTAATAGTGGTTCTATGGGAATTGGTACTACTGTACCTCAAGCGAATCAAGGTTGGTACAAGAGTAATATAAGTAATGTTAGATTATTCAGTTCTAACAGATTGACGAGTACAATAGCTGTTACTACCGACAATAAGGTATATGTATGTGGAAGTATTGTGGCTGCGAAATTCAGTACTCCAAACTTGCCAACATCGAATCTGTCATGGTTGGATGTAACGGATCATATACCACAAGAGATTTTAGATGCAGGGATTAAGCAGATATATAACCAGACGAACTATGTTGCTATATTAACTAATAACAATGTAGTGTACAGTGTTGCATTTACGTTAGGTGATTCGAGTGTTGTGGTTGAACGTACATGGCGACGTAATACTGCTACATCAATAGTACCTGATAAGATTGTAGGTTTTGAGCAGACAGCTAGTGGGTTTGTTTTTATAGTACAGGATAGTTCTGGGTATCTTTATGGTTTAGGTTATAATGGTAACCGAATAATAAGTTCTGCGGCTACAAGTACATTTACTACATATACACAATTAGGGACATTGGCGTACCTTGATTATCAGATTGCTAATGGTGGTACATTCAGTACTGGTATATTGAGTGATGGTCGTGCGGTACATTGTGGTTCATTAACTGGAGTTGCGAGTTTTAACAACACATTAACTGCTGCGAGTAACGTTCCATTAAAAGTTGCTGCATTTGCAGGATGTGGTATAGGGGTAATACAATCTAACAGAATGCTTGGTGCTTATACGTCGAACCAGTTGCCGATTGCTAGTGCAGGTAATACTAATAGTGGAAGTGTTGTTATTATACGTAACATGCCGGGTAGTATGTCCAGTGCAGATATAAAGTTCATGTGTGGTAATGGTAGTACTAGTACAGGGAATAAGAACATGTATGTATTGTATCAGGATGTTAATGGTAAAAGTACAATATTTGGATTAGGATTTTGTGTAGGACAAGGTGCTTCAGTGAACCAGCCATTTGTTAAGATAGATTTACCGGGAGGGTTAGAATGATACCATTTGCTAGAGTGTTAGATTATGGGAATAGAGCACCAGTACCGGGGATTAATTACAGAATATATAGTACTATAAATTCTTTTTTATTTCACGATGTTGGTAAATCAAAATTATATGGGATGGCTGATGATGGTGGAATGATCGGGTTTCCTAATACCACGGCCTATGGTACATTTACATTATGCTTATCCGATGTACAGACAGTATTGACTAAGAATCAAGCTGGTAGTTCATTTAGTGCTGTGCGTAAAAATGACGGCACTATATGGTTTTGTGGTACATCCGGGTCAGTACTAGGTGGTAGTGCTAGATACAGTCAATGGGAAAATCATACTGCATTGTTTACAGCATCTGGATTAGATCCATTAAATGTAAAGGAGATTAATTCTTATAATAATTTGAAATTAAATGTAGTAATGAATAATGGTGATTTATGGTGTTGTGGAAAGAATAACGTCACGGCAAAATCATCGTTTGGAACTGGAACTAACAATGATAGTTTCGGTGCATTTGTTAAAGTACCGCTTAGTGGTGTTGTCACTGCACATGGAAACTGTTATATCAGTGGTAGTACGTTGTATCAGACCGGTACGAATTCTTTATATCAGTACGGGAATGGTACAACAAATGGTGGTCCGGGATTAACCCAAATAGCAACTGATGTAGTAGATGTGAGAACTGCTTGGCAGGGAACTTATTATCTTTCAAGTACAGGTGATGCTTATGGTGCAGGTACTCCTTTTAACGTATCATCTTATGGTAATGAGTTTGCTCAAGGTGCATCATCTTCGGCAATTCCTTTTTTTAAAGTTCTGAGTTCTAATGTAGATAGTATTGAATCCTGTATGGGTAATATGAGTTTCCATGTACTTAATGATAGAATGTATAGTACTGGATTAAATCGCAGTTCAGTATTCGGTACTGGTGGTGGTAGTAATAGTACAACCTTTGTTGCGGCTGCACCTGCAACCATTAATACTACTGGTGGTAGATTTGTTCGTGGTAATAACAATGGTTTATTATTAGTAAAGGACAAGTTATACAAAACAGGTTCTAACTTTGGTGGTGGAGCAGCCAATAGTGTTTTAACAGAAATACCGTTGACATTTTTACAATAAGGCTAGGTCAGTACAGTCAATGTACTGGCCTTTTTTGGTTAAATACAGTATAATAAATGGGAGAATAACATGATACCTTTTGCAAGAATAATGACCTATGGAAATAAAGCTCGTGGTCGAGAAATTAAAAAAATGGAATTTGGCTCAACACATTATGTATTATTAGATAGTTACGGGAGTTTATATGGTGCTGGGACAAATACAAACAAGCAGTATTATCCGGGAAATGTTAGTACTACATATGAATGGGTACATATTGCAGATGAAGTAGATGATGTTTGGTGCGGGGCTAGATGGACGTGTTATAAAAAAGGAGGGAAGATATATTTCATTGGTACTAATGGATTAACTTCAGCCACTTTTAACGTATACACAGAGATTACTTCCCAACAATTAGGTTCGGTTCTTGTTGAAAACATAGTTGGTATATATGGCACTGAAGGTATGATGCACATAGCCTTGAATAATGGTCAATTATATGCGATTGGTGCAAATACTAATGCGAATAGTGGTTTAAATACTGCGAGTACTGCGATAACATCTATGACACTGGTTAGTGGTTTAAATGGGACTGCATTAAACACTGTTGATTATATAAGATATGCTCAGGATGGCTCTGCACTCTTAAAAATGAAGGGTGGCTATCTATATGGGTGGGGAAAGAACACGTCTGGTTTATTAGCTAATGCTAATCAAACTGCTATTGGTACACCGAAAACAATTTCATTTGCTGCTGTTGGTGTAACAGTAGGATATAGTGCTATGACGTATATGGTTTCAAGCGGAGTATGGTCCTGTGGGGATCAGGTATACGGACAAACAGGGACAGGATACATAGCAGGAAGTAGTAATTATATTACCAGCATAGTAAAGACTAATTATGCATCATCTCTAGTTGCTCCATTTATATCTCCGAAGGGTACAAAATCATGGCAGAACTGTTTTATTAGTTCTACTGGTTTATGGATTACTGGTTTAAATCCAACGCATATGGGTGCTACAAGTACTGGTACATTGGGTGCATATACTAATTATCCAATTCCAGTATCTGTTGGAGATATAGCAGATTATGGATTTATGGCTGGTACAAGTACAATCTGTACTAAAAACGACATATATCAATGTGGTTCTGGTGCAAGAATAATAGGTAATGGTACTGGTACTGTTATCGGTTTTACCAAAGTACGGTTACCGTGGGAATAAGGAGAGAATATGATACCTTTTGCAAGAATATTCAATTATGGGAATAAAACAGATCCGTGGTATAAAGACACTTTAATTGCATTTGACAGTACTAGAATTGTTGGAACAAGTGGGTGGACGGATTACAATGGTATACCGTTACTTAAGGGTAATGGTGGTGCAGCAACTAGTACAATAGAGAATTACCCTGATTCACCGTTCGGTACTGGATTGATGATGAAGAGTGGTGGTATATACTGGAACATTGGAGCCAGTACATTTCCTATTGCAAATTATATAGATAATGATTGGACGATAGATTATTATACTAAACAGCTTGATGCGTATGTATATCCTGCTATTGTGCATTTATATCCATTAGCTATTAACACACCGTTTTCTGCTGTTGCTGCTGCGTCTAGAATACTACTAGCTTATAGTGGTGGGAATCAGCCCGGATACGTACATCTATGGAATAACAGTGGTGCACCAGTTGTATATAGTTCTTGGCCTACTACTGCGTATTATGGTCAAGGTGTATGGCAGCATCATGCTATTACCTATGAACGTTCAACTGGATTGTTGAAGTTTTATGTCAATGAAGTATATCAGGGTTCAGTTACGAGAACATTAACATCACCGGGTGCGACTACAACAGCTAGTATAAGGACACCGGACAATGCTAGTTTTTCGGCAGCGATTGACCGATATAGAATGAGAGCGGGAATACATTATTAAGGAGAGAATATGATACCTTTTGTAAGAATATTAAGTTATGGTAATGTTGTCCTACCTAATACTGCTTTTGATGGAAATTATGAGCCAGTATCTTATACGGCCATGAGTGCAAGGGCTGAGATGGGTTATTGTAGTACTGATAGTGGTGAAATATATGCTATGGGTGGAGTACTAAGTAGTACGTATTACCGTGACTTTTGGAAGTACAATCCAGTTAGTGATTCATGGTCACAACTGGCTCAATTTGGAACAACCCGAAGTGCACCAGCAATGGCGTATGACAGTACTAATAACATAGTATACAGTTTTGGTGGTAGTACTTCTGTACCTGCTGCTGGTTCAATGCGTAATGATTTGTTTTCTTATAACCCGACAACAAACGCATGGACACAAGTTACGGGTATTTTAGGTACAGTACCAGCGGCACGTTTACATGCGTCCTTAGAATATTATGATTCTAAGTTATGGTTATTTGGATCATACACTACACTAGCTGCTGCTAACACTGCATCAGTCTTTGATATAAGTACTAAAACATGGACGGCATTACCAACATCCCCGTATCCTATGGCATTAGGAACGCGTATGGTGCGTATTGGTAGCGATATGTATGTTATGGGTGCTAGTGGTAGTACTGAATATTTGATGCGTTTTGATACATTGAATAGTACTTGGAGTACAACATTAAGTACTACTGAGAAGATTGGTCGATTAGCTGCCTATAAGGGAATTATTGTCATGTTTGGTTATGACACTGGTAATATGTTTACCTTTGTTCCGGGGAATTCATTTATTGAATCAGTTGGTACTATTCCAAACTATGGAATTGATTGTAATATATTTGCTAATGTTGGTGACAACTTCATATTGACATTGGGTGGGAAGAACAGTTCTGGTTCCGTGACCAGTGCTGCATATAAATTAACATAAGGAAAAAAATATGATACCATTTGCAAGAATAATAAGTTATGGTAATAAAGTAATAGCCCCTGTGGTTAAAGATTTTAAAGCCAGAGTTGGTACACACTATTTTGTACTTTACGAAGATGGCTCACTATATGGACGGGGTTCTCAAATAGGATATCTATTTGGTGACGGAATAAATCACAGTACTGCAATTACTGAGTGGTATAAAATCAGAGATGATGTAGATAGTTTCACAATTAGTCCTAACTTTCTTTTTGTTAAAACAAAGAGTGGGGATTATTTCATAAGTGCAGGTCGTGCTACATCAGTATTCTTTGGATCAGGGTTGAGTAATGCTAATACTTGGGTGAATTGTAATTCAGTTATGGCGTTATCTCCGGGTGGTTATCCATTTAAAGCAGTATATAGTACTAGTACGTCATCACCCGATGCGTTATTTTGTATTGATGAGAATAATGATCTTTACAGTACGGGATTTACAAACTCAAACTACATTACTGGTACAGGAACTACTACGGCTAAAGGTTTGACTAAGATTTTAGCTAATGTTAAATACGTATCAATTCCGGGTGATGTGGCTGCGTGGGCGATAACCAATGACAACCGTTTGTACAGATGGGGTGGTAATGCCACTAGATTGCTCGCTAACGGCACAGGAACCAATACCCTTAACGTCCCTACAGAGTATGTTAACGCAAGCGGTGTGAAGTTTACAGACGTGTTTGTGAAGACCTCTATGGTATATCTAAGAGCAACGGATGGATCATTATGGGTAAACGGGGCGATGACCACTGGACAAGCTGGTGGTGGTGTGGCTACAGCAACATATGGAACGCCAACACAAATTGCGGGTGTTACTTTTAATCAAGTGTTTGATGCACCACCTCAAAACGCCGCTGGAACATTTATGTTACAAGGTAGTACTATAAAGTACGCTGGTAACAGTGCACAATATGGTGGTATTGGAAGCAGTGCGGGTACTAACGTGCTAACATGGACTGCTGTAGTAGGTATACCTACGATTGATTTTAGTAAGCCATTATCAGCAATTTCAGGACCATCAAACAGTATGATATTTGCTAATGGTAAATTGTACGGTACTGGTTATGTGCCGAACCTATTTGGATATGTAAATCCGGGTGGTGGTCAGTACGTATATACATTTGTTGAATTAGAATTACCACAATAAAAAAAGCCCCTTAACGGGGCTTTTTGCGTTGTTGAATATTAGCTGCACGTAGATTTGTTATTGCTTTGAAAATGAAACTACACACATGACACCCTGTTACAATAAACACAACAGCTAGTACATAGAACGTTCCTAAATCGTATAGAGTATCGGCATCAAAGATAACACCTGATACTTTAAATGCAACCCCGACGAAACCCCATAATACGGCGGCGTAGTAAATGCTATGTCTGTTAAGCCAATCAGTAATAAAGCGTAGCTTGTCAGTACCGAAGACGTAATCCATGAAGTACATCACAAGAACACTCAGACTTAGGATAGAAATTATATCGGCAACAATTCCAAACATATCTTATTCCTTCTCGTTTAGTACTTTAACGTACCATAATAATAGTTCAAGGTAGGACTCTTCAATTAGAGTCCGTTCTTTAGTTTGACGCATACGGCGTATATCTTCAATAATCCACGTTTCAGGTTTCATTATGTTTAGCCTTGATAATATACTTTTCTCTGTACCAGTGAGCAAACGATGCAGAATAGAGAATTATAATTGCAATGAAACCATATGCTAAGAATGAATTAGCAAAGGCCACTGCATCTGGCTTAGGATCAAAATAATTCATTCCCACCACGATAATACCGTAACCACTATACAACTGGTGCATTACAAATGCCAGCCAAGCAGAATCTCTCATCTTTGCAAAGGTATCAATATTAAAATACCACTGCACTAGAAAGACAATTGAAAATAAAAACAAAAATGCATAACCTACTATACCGATGTAATACATAATTACCTCATGTTCTTTTTCTGTTTCAATTTGTTGTGGTATTTGGTTAACCCACGCGATGAAACAATTATCAAACCAACTATGCTTAGTACAATGCATATTAGTATTACAATGCATATAACAAACATACTTATTAGTATTAGTGGTTTAAATTGGATGTAGTAGAATAATAATGCAAGTGCTTCTAAAATAATACCTGCAATCATCCAAACAACTAATGTTCCCTCAGACGCTTCATCAATCTCATCATACCAATCGTAAAGGATCTTGACGCAGAAGAACTTACCTAGTCCTAATATTGCGAAAAGACCCACAATGGCTGTATAGATTGAGAGAACAAGACGGACTCTCTCATAATCCATAGTTTACCCCTTCTGTTCTTTTAGGAAGGACACACCACAACCAATGATCATGAGTACTGATAGTACTAAGAAGATGGTTAGTAGAATAGCACTACCAAACATCGCAGTAAAGGTTGGTGCGAATGCAAATAGAATGAGTAGTAATACTGTGTGCATAGTCTGTAGTACTACAGCACTACGACTATTCTTTTCTAGGTAGAACTCAAAGAAGTCAGTAAAGAACGTGTCTTTAGCGATTGAGTACCAACCGAGTACGAGTACAACTGCTGTAATTAGAACTAAGATTACATTTAGTACAAACATAGTATCTCCATTATTTTTCAAGGAACATATTTTCACACTTCTCTTCCCAATCGAACGGGAATTTATTGTACATACCACTGATTAGTACTGGCATACGCAATGAAGGTGAGCGTAGTTTAGATTCATGTTTAAGCATCCAGTTCAGGATCATATCAGATCCCTGCTTATTGATGCCATGTTTAGCCAGCATGTTATGCTTGCTCATTAGGTTTTCGATATGTATCATTACTTCTTCATTGGTAAACAATTGCAGGTCAATGAAGATACTACGGGTAAGCAGTGCATCAACGTGTGGTGATAAAGCGTTCTCTGCTTTAGCCATACGAGCCAAGTTCTTATTCGTAATGAAGATAACCTTCCCACGGAAATCAAACTGCTGTGGGATACCGGATTCTGCCAGTACTTTCGAGCTTGTGATGTATGATACTACACGAGTGTCGGTAGTGTCAAGTACTGCTTTAAGCAAATCGATGGTTGTTTCGTTTGCGAATACATCAACGTCATCGAGCAGGAGAATGTCAGTACTGTGACGGCTTTCGTACAGTGCTTTGAACAGACCCATTGTGGTAATTTTACCACTAATGCTTTTGTACGTACATTCTAAGTTGTCATGAGCTTTGAGCAGACGCTGTTCGATGTTATAGGTCTTACCGACACCACCCTTCCCACTAACGATCATGCTGTTAACGGTGCTCTCAGGAGCGATAAGGCATTCGAGAGCATCCATCATGCTATTGAAGTTCTTCTCAATTTGGATTGCTTTCTCTTCGCGTGTCATGGTAAGTCTCCTTCGTTTCGATGCAGATATAATAACAAAAGGGCTGACATGTGTCAACCCTTTATTTTAGAAATACTCACCATGACAGGCACAAAGATAGTTCGGTAATCCACAACCTTTGCATTCTTCAAATTCGTTGTATACAAATATAACTTTCATTTTAACTACCTTAACAAATAAATTGCAGCTTCAATTAGGAATGTAAGTACTAAAGATACACAAGAAAGTGCTAATACCGCGATTCCGATTCCACCAACTAGTGGTGAAATAAAACCACCAATTAATAGGACAACTCCGATGACAATACCTACAATGCTGTATCCAAAGATTTTCTCACCCATAATTAGTACTCCCGTAATGAATCTTTCCAATCCATTTCTTCAAGGTCAACTTGACCCATGTCATATTCGATTACTTCACCACACCAATCAGATACATTGAAATGGTATAGTTTGACGTATGGCTTCACAACGTCCATCCACAGGATGATCTCACCATCTTGATCTACCGAGATGTACTTAGTATCTTCTGGTACAGTGAGAGTAAGATTAAAGTACTGAACGGTTTTCATCTTCTGACGTTTTGGTTCGCGAATTAGTTTCATTTAAAGAAGTCCTCGTAGCATTTACATTCGTACTTATATTCCCCGCACTTACATTTATCACTTTCGCTGGGTTCATCATCTTGCATACACAACGATGCAAGAAGTACTAGTAGTGATAATACCATAAGAGGGATTCCCATGCAAGCAAAAACAAACGCGGCTGATTTGAATCCTACTACTGCACATGCCATACATACCATAAGAAGTATGAGTGCTGACATAAAGAATGTACACCCAAAAGCTGATACTTTCTCTTTCATATTTTTACCTTATGCTAAATCGTTTTCATCATATGAAATGCCATGATCAATGAAAGGCCAACCACCAGCACCAGTCATGATACCATCGACCTTAATGGCTCCAAACTCCCCACGGAAAGCTACAGTGATGTAGTCATTTTCATTACGAGTTACGTGAACGTTAGTAACTTTGCTGTAGTCCAGTGGGAACTTACCCAGACGTTTTACAGCGTATGATACACAACGTTTTACCAGACCTTTAGACAGTACTGAGTCGGGTACATCACGAATCCAGTACGTGGTCTTTTGATTTAAGAAATTCCATTCTGAATAGGATTCGGTTTTAGTACTGGTTACGTTCTTCATGACTTCCCCTTATACCATAAATGAAATTCAACAAAAGAATACACAAAGAAGATGCACCACAGAATGTAAGCAATCATGCGGTCACCACGAGGTATTGTACCAAAGTTTTAGCTGCGTCGTCAAGGATAATGTTAGCTCCTTCATGCAACGTCATACCATTGGGGAAGTGTGTATTCTCACGCAGTAAGGCTTCTTTAGCCCACGTCGCACTGGTAATTATATCACTTGATTCCTCAGTTTTGCGGTACAAGCGACCATCAAATTCTAAGTACTCTACGTTGTTAATTAATGTGGTTTTCATTACTTAATCCTCTCGTTTCGATGTACATATAATACCAAAAGGGCTGACCGAAGTCAACCCTTCAATTTTAAAAATTATCGATTACACGCTGTAATAGTTCAATGCGTTTTAAACCAAATTTAGTATCTTTATCCCACTTCTTAGGGTTATTTAAGTAACCAACTTTCTTGAGATCAGTACTACCAGTTTCCATTTTACCTTCTACTGGATACGCCGCCTTGTTACCAAACCATTCTTCGAATAATGATATGAGTACATCAGAAGCATCGAAAACACCACCACAGGCTTTATCCATGTTGTAGCAAATACCCTTGTCAGGGAATGGTACATTGGGGATAGCGTCTTTTAGCTGAACCAATTTAGAATAGAAGATGTAGTTCTTATCTACTTCTTGGAATTGGAAAGCATAGATCACCCCTGATACTTGGATGATGGAAGAAGATACGTGTTTGTCTTCTTCCTGATTTGCTTTGTGGATAATATCTCCCCACTCTTTCACGCTCATTTGGTATTTGGATTCTTTGAGATCACAGAAAGAGATTTCAGTTCCATCCAATACCCACTGCAAATATCCACGCTTTAGTGTATAGGTTAAAGTACTCATTTCTTCTCTACCTCTTTATGTTCTGATACTTCTGGAACAGCAGTTACATAGTACTGTGATGCGTCACCAGTTGCATAAGGGCTACGCATTGCAATCTTACGTGCAGCCTTTTCACACGCTTCAATAGCTTCATCTAAGTCATTGAAGGTAGTCTTCTCTGGACCTTTAAAAGCATCTACGCACTTAATGAATACACGCTCGTAAGCAGTCTGATCCATTTTCACTTCGTACTTAGTATTAGGCAGACGGTTATCCGCTTGAGAGAAGAACGGCACTACCAGAAGTGCAATAGCAATAATATTTTTCATTCAAATAACTCCGTAACTATAAAGAAAATCATGAAAAGAATCATACCGAATGCCATTCCTACTACAAATGAACTGATGGTTAGTTTGGCCCAATCACCGATGTTTTGCAATAGGTCTTGTGAAATTCCAATACCTGAACCAATTAGGAAGATCACTATCATTGATAATCCCATTAGTTTGAACAATCCCATTTCGGAATCTTCAATGTTGAGGAACCACAATTGGCATACTTTAGACTTTTGGTGTACCCCACGCATAGATTTTACATCCTTCTGGAAGATTACATTTACGGTCTAGTAGTTTCTGGTACTCTTCTTTGGAGTCTATTTTATCCGACTCATCGAGTACAACTACATAACCTGTTTCTGAGGCCCACTTGATTGCAGCGGCATCAGTACTGAAGTGCATCACATAACCGTCTGCATCTCCCATTAGATTACCTTTGCGATAACCAGATTCAATCTTCAATGCGGTACGGTTGTCATGTTTACTTAATGATACTTGCATGGTTCCTCCTTTGTTTCTGTACAGCTATAATAACAAAAGGGCTGACTAGTGTCAACCCTTTCTTTATTAATAAACGTCAGAGTTCCAGTACTCAATACCTTCCTTCAGTAGTTCAACTGCCATACGTTTGGCCTTACGTGCTGGCTGGCGGTAACCCAGAACGAAGTGGGCTTTTACATCTTTGATGCTGGTTTCTTCACGGTACAGTGAATCCATAATGCGATTGCGATCATAGCGTTTGAGTTTCATTTATTCACCTTTCTTTTCTTCGGGTTTGTGTTTAGCCGTACACCATGCGTTAACATAGGTAATCGGACCAATCTTACCATTACGAACAAATGCACGTGCAGATTCTTGACAGTCGTCATACACCGGGAAGTCAGACGTTGTTACACCACCACCACCATTAGAAGTGGTAAACATCATTGTGAGCATGAATACTTTAATCATCACTTAATCCTCAGTATTGTAAAAATTCGATTACACAATCATATTCATCGAATGTTATGACTGCATTGTACGTTTGACAAAACACATTTAATTCCGCGAACGTAGTGAATGGCAATTCCAGTACTGTATCAGCTTTAATGCTAATATCATCGTATGGAATACTATATTCAATACCATGTTCTTCTAAGCACTGAACTGCTTTAGTACCACGTGTAATGATAATGTAATCATCACAACGACGAATGCTTTCAAACTTTAATTTAATCATTACTTAATCCTCATTCGTTTCGATAGAGCTATAATAGCAAAAGGGCTGACTCTCGTCAACCCTTTATTTTAAACCGGACACATATTATCTGGTGTTGGCATCTTTGACTTCGGTTTAGGCTTCTTGTCCTTGTCAAATGGATTTTTAGGCTTCTGTGGCTTCTTCACCGCAGGTTTCTTATCCTTTGGTGGCACTGGCTCGCCTATCTTCTTAGGCTCTGTAGCGGGGCATACAGCGGGTTCTGGAAGGGGTACATCACATGCCTCTTCCTCTTCTTCTGCTGGAGGTTGTTCAAACTCTTCGCAGTTATAGAAGTTTACGCTATCACCACTAACAGTATTTTGGAATTGGAATTCCTTATTACCTAAGTTGTCTTCAGTAGCAGTAGTTGCTACGTTAGTACAGTAAGCTACGTTATCCATTTCTTTACTTTTTAGACGAATAGAGTTCGTCTTCAATGCAAACAATGAACCACTGGTGTAGCTATCCTTATTGTCGAAGGTAGTGAATGATACACTATCACCATTATCGGTGATGACACCTTTAGTGAACGTACCATTACTTCTGGCTACACTGCACTGGTACTGTGTTGCTAGTACTGGAGTACAGAAGAGTGACAGTACTACTGTCATCAAGAGTTTCTTCATATAAAACCCCGTTCCTCTTCGAACAATTTGTCGATGTGGTTATCCAATTGGATATCCATTAAGCGATCATATGCTTTCCCACGTGGGAATAGTTTGCGAGTGTGCTTATCCGCTCCCCATGAACCGTAGTGTGATTTACGGTATGCGTGATTGTAGAAATTGGCGGTTAAATTACTGTTATCACCGCATGGATCTTCTTTAGAAAAATAATAGTTTTTCATTCCTCTTCTTCCTCTTCGTCTTCATCCCAACAAGTAATGATTAGATCACCACGTTCTTCTTGTGGTTCATGTTCACGATAGTGGTCTTTGGCACAAGTAGCTTCATCAATGCCATAGCCATTGGACTCAAAGAGTACGCGAGCTAACTCACCATCTGGACGTGTATCAGGCCAGTCTTTGATTAGTTCTTTCAAGTCACGTACTGTCATACCTTCATCGAAAATGAATTTCATCAATTAACCCTCTTTACTTTCGTAAAATTGGAGTAGTGTGTTAATACCGGAATTATCTTTATCGATCCGCATTTGAATTTTTTTTGCTTCAATGTGTTCATTAGCCCACTTTACCATATTACTCATGGTTGGGTGTGAGATGAACATAATACATTCACCTACGCTTGTATCAGTAGCTTTCAGTACATTGTTAAATGCATCAATATTAACTGATACGGCACGAAACTTATTACGAATTGTATAGATATAATGATCACGACCATTATCGATTTGTGCTTCAAAATCGTCCGGGTGGCTTTTCATTAATTCAAAGAATTGTTCACCTGCTTCATATTTTTTCATGCTGTGACCTCTTCAATAAGTTTGTTCACGTATGCTTCTTGTTTAGAAATCTCTACATCCAATTGCGTATTGTCTTTCCCTTCGTAAAGGTTACGCATATACAGACAACGCATAGTACACAGATCACTAACACCTTTCTTCAGAAGATGACGAGTCATGTTCATATAATACCTCTTAATCGAATATAGGATCTTCTTCGGTGATCGGAATCTCACGACGCAAATCACCGCCTAATGGATCAGTAATGAAAACATCACCGTTTCCATCTACCATTATATTACCAGTGTGAATGTCCAATGTAAAGCGTTTTCCAAAGGTATTTGCAATCTCTCGTGCTAACTGATAAATGGCAATCTGTTCATCTGTACCCTGTGGAAACTCACCAGAATCGCTGTACTGACCTGCATGAGCATAGCTATACATGTCCTCACCCTTGATGCTAACAAACGCCTCATAGCCGTTACAGGGCATTACAATAGGGTAGTACTTATCCATTTCATACCAAGCGAAGTTACCTTTCTCTTGAGCACTATGGATAACTGGAATGTACTCTTTATCTGCGTTCTCGATGCAGTACTGTGCATATTGACGGAACCCATCCCAACGCGAAGTAGTTACCTTGAACGCACGACCGGGATACAAAGAATGCTCTACTACAATAGCATACATACCCATACCAAGTACTGTTAAGCCTTGAGCTTGTACTCTAGGATAGATGTACTCTTGTGCATCATTAATGTTGAACTCCATCATGCGACGTACATTCTCAGGACGTAGGATTGTAATTAATGTTTTAAAGATTTCATTCTTAGTCATAATGTTCCCCGGTCTAGTTGTGTAATAATTATAACAAAAAGGGCTGACCGAAGTCAACCCTTTTTCTTACCAACCGTGACTGATTAAAACATCACTGCAATCATTTTCATCTAAATTGAGAGTACTAATCTCAATAGCAGCATTGCTATACCCAGCGGCATCACCCAACCATACTTCAGTTGGTGTACCATCTGCACGTTCTTCAGGCCAATCTTTGATTAACTCTTTCAGTTCGCGTACTGTCATACCGTTCTCAAATTCTTTAATCATATATCCAACTCCATTATAGCTGTTGCGAAACCAGTAGCCATTGCTGCTGCACCAAATGCACCAAGTAATCTTGCTACTACGTCAGATTGTTGCCATGAATCCCACATTATACCTAGTGAGTCCCACTGCTGATAGAAGGGTATACCAAATGCTAGCAACAAACATATACCAAATGAAATGTTAAACCCTAACATAATTCTAATTTCTTTCATACCAACTTCCATTACGAGTACATTTCAATTCGAAATGATCCGCACAACCATCTAGGTATGCCATACTAATAACCAACTCTGAATACTCAGGATGTTTATCTTTAACACTCAGTACAGTATCATAAGAACTGTTTGCAACTACCATAAAGGCTAATGGTAAATGTTCATTGAATTTCTGTACAGTAATACCTTGTGAACTAAACTTCTTATTGAAGCGTTCGATGATATTGTGCTCTACTTCAGGAACATTTAGTACTTTAGTAGGGTCTTTCTTTGCGTACTGAATTACCCCAGACTTCGTTGTAGTACTGAAATTCATTTCTTCTCCTTGAAACAAGTAACATGGCTTTTCCGCTTCTCTTCTAGTGAATCGTTATGTTCACTACCGAATACAAATTCAACTGAATTACGGGAAAGGTCAACACTTGTTACTAGGTATCCGCGATACTCATCGCTTATGTCAACACTTTCTAATTCCTTGCGTGTAGTACTGAATTGTTCAGTTTCACTGTACCCTACTTTTGGGTACGCAAAGAAATAGCAACTGTACTGTGCAGTTTTCTTCTTCTGCATGGCTTCATTATACACGTAATAGAAACCAGATGAAATAGTCAAAAGGATCACGAGCATCAATAAATTTTGGAAAAAGAGTTTCATTAAATCTCCTTGAAATTTTTACGCCAATCACCAATTTTATCAAATAAGTACAAGATAATTGCACCACACAGTAGTAGTCCTAGCATAATTGTTCCTAGACTATACCCATTAAAATGCTGGTAGTCAACAACAAATGTGGTCCAGAATACCATCATACCAATAACGAATGTAAACACGCTACACATGATTGTATCAACATTGCAAGTACAACCAATGGTCTTCAACATAGTTGTGCGTTTAAAGAATGCTAACATCCAAATAACAATTGCATACAAAACTGCTAAAAATGATACTACTCTGGTTAAACCATTTAGTACTTCAGGTAATATTTCCATCTTAGGACTCCGGTATTTTATCACGCCAAGAGGATATTTTCACCAAAGACAAATATACCAAATAGCAAAGTGTTAGTACTACTAGAATAATAAAACCAACAGAGAAACCACCACTTGCTGGTTTAATTAAACATCCAATAGAAAATATAATACCCATGAAGAGAACAATAAAACTCCAAAACCCTTCCATACCATCATGTGGTGTTATTTTTCTAAGCCATGTTTTCTTTTTAAAAAAGAGAAGCATGTAGACTAGTACTGAATAAAGAACCATACCAACGGAAGACAATACTGCAATGTCATTGGCAATGACATAAACAAGTTCCATACTAACTCCTTAACAGTTAGGTGGGATAGTAATACCACCGGAAGAACGACAGCGAGAAAGATAGTCAGCACTGTTACGATCATAACGCTTTTGAAGTTCAATCTGTTTCTCTTGTACTTCCGCGAGATTTAGAAGGAGGCTCTTAGCTAGTTCGCGTAGCTCTTTCTTTCCCATTGAATCAATTTGTTCTAGTGTTTCTTTCAGTACTGGAGGATAGTCATTGTAATTCATTTCTTCGAACATCGTGTAGTCCTCTTAATTAATATGCAGGTATTATATCATACCTGCTAACGCTGTCAACTAGAAGTTCATATTAAGTTTCTTTTGGTCGGTGGGTTTGATGTAGGTGATCTTACCAAACGCATCTTTGAGGTCAGACTTGTACACAAACACTGTGTATGGTCTGTTCCCCAGCGTTGCACCTAACCACATCGTCATACTACCTTTAAAGGAAGAAGGACCGAGGCGTGGCATGTAGTACTGACCATCGTATTCATCAAACGCTATATTGAATACACACTTAGAATCAAGTGCTTCACCATTATCTAAGATCACATGACCAGTATCTTTGAGTTTCTGGATTTCCACAGCAGCATCGAATCCAATCAAGAAGTACTCGTATGCTTTTTTAGTTTCGAACATATCACGATGGATAAGTTCTCTGTCGAATTCAGTTACTTTGAATGTTACACGCGATGACAACATGGTATGTTCCTTAGTTCGTTTCGATGTAGATATAATACCAAAAAGGGCTGACTTGCGTCAACCCTTTTTTAAAAAATTATTTGTTAATTTTTTCTTTAATCTCTGCCACCCACTTGGTGATAAAACCGTTCTGGTAAGATTCGTATACCCAATACCAAGCTAGTACATAAGAGGCTAGTTTGATGAATGGGATTAGTACTACGAGAGGTACAAGTACAAAAGATAGTACGACAACACCGAGCCAAACATACAAAGACCACATAAAGAGTTTGAATGCATGACTATTGTCTGTGCCAAGGTTTAGTTGTTTTCCAACTGTTTCAAAATCTTCGTTGTTGAACCATACACGTAGCATAGTAATGATCAGTAGAACACAGATTACGTTTGAAGCTAGACCGATAATAAACATTTAGATTCCTTATTTGAAGTTAATTAGTACTGGTGGTTGTTCTTCTACAATTGCGTGTTTGTTATCACACAAAGCATGGAACATTAATCCTGCTGGATCATTCTTTTTCTGTGGTAATGCAATTTTGAAAAGTTGGAACCAATCCCGGTTGTTCGGATCAATAACAAATTTCATTACTGTATTACCATTTTCATACGTCACAAGTTTACCGTCTGGTTCCTCGCTCTTGTATGTATATTCTACCCCATCTACGTACACAAAGTCAAGTGTATCTGCAATAAATTCTACGTGATGAGCTTTGTGTTTAGTATCGACACATAGAACTTTTTCAGCTAAAGCTGAAGTACTGAATCCTACTAAACATAATGCTAACATTAATTTTTTCATTAGTCAACCACCATTACACCAATTATAAGTGAAACCAATCCACCGAGGGCTGCTAATAAGGTGATGATGAAAATATCTTCACCTTTAACCAAATCCCACGATGGGACTAAGGACGCCCATTCGTTGTACATAAACGTCCCACCAAACCCTGCAAGTACTATAACAAATCCAATGAGAAATGCAACAACACCTTGAATCTTTTCCACTCTACCTCACTTAAGTACATAGAAGTGGAATTGTAACATACTGTCAATCCCCTCTTCATCACTGATATATTCATGTTCTTTTTATGACGGCCTAAGTACTGGCCTTGTTTATGCCAACGCATACCACCCAAATCGTCTTTGCTGTGATGACGAAGATGTAATACAACATCGTACTCAGAATGTGTCACTACACGCACGTAGTGCTTCAGGATTTGCGTAACGTTATCAGCTAACCCATACCCACGTGCAAGATGATTAAACCTCGCAGGAGGCTTCCCAGAGCTTAATGGCTCACTGCTGTTAATATCTTCCCGACCGTATTGCTCATGCGTTTCGTCCCAACTATACCACATACCAGTATTAAGATCGAAGTCACAGTTTCCACCGTTATTAAAGTCGGTTGGTGACATGTCAAGAGCATCATCCATTGGGAATCCAAAATAGATTCCCTCTGCGTGACGTGCTTCACAGAACAGACGAACTGGACCTTTCTCGCTCGTCATCTTTTCTTTCCAGAAAGGATGGGAAAGATCCGTATAACCACAGACTGCTTCCATATTACTACCAGTAATTGGATTAGTAATATGTTTAGTACTGAAGTATAACCCTTTATCTTTGTTGTACTCGTACAGATCATACAGATTAAAGTTCGGATCTCTCAGCATTACTTAGCCCTTTGCGTTAGGAAGAAGTTTGTATTCAGGTTTACGCTTACATGCTTTGCACGTAATGTCTTCACGACAATAAGGAGTACGATAGAAGTCATTGTATGGTGCACCACACGCAGCGAGTTTAGCATCACTACTTGGGACGTGTACCTTAGTCTTCTGCATTGAGTGCCCCAAACGCTAACTTACGAGCGAGCTTCTTCATGACGATCTGGACTGCATGTTGTGCAGCTTCATCAGCGGCTTGGGACATGAGAGTACTGATCTTCTTCGCGAACTCTTCAGAGATAATGTAATCCTCTGCGTTGCGTTTAATCATCTCATACGCAAGACCCGGCTTCTTCTGCCATTCACCCGGACGGCGAAAGTGTTCAGATACTACATCACTGACGATACGGATAGTCTGACGTTCCGCTTCAGCCATCGCTTTAGCTTCAGCTTCCTGTGCAATCTTAGTGAGGTCAATCTTCAGTTCGTTCATAATGTTCTCCATTTGATTAAGTACGTGTATTATACACGTTTCTTTTTAATGTGCAACACTGTTGGTTCAACATTCATGCGTTCAGCCACAAAATCAATGCTGCATTTGGATTTATTCATAATAATACGAGCACCGTAGCGTTCTGCAAACTCACGCAATTCATCTACCGAGTCAACATCTACACTAATTGTACCATAATCCTGAGAGTACTCAATCCAATTTTTCGTGAAAGGTGCACTATCACAAGGTCTGGAATCAATTGTGTAAGGGATCTCCATCTCTTCAAAGAACAATAAAGTTCTTGGTGTTGACACTACAGCTTCAGTGTCAGCACTTAGGTTAAAAGATGTGTACTGAATCTCTATATTCATAGAGAAGTACTTGCAACGTAGTAAGGAAGTCTTTTGATTAAATCTTCGGGACAGTTAGTACTGACCCATTGATCATCACAGAGGTTGAAACCCTTACCATTAACAAACTTACGGATTAAGCCAGTGAATTGATTAGTGTAATAAGTTGTCATTTGTGTGTCTCCACGCGATATACCCAATCATCCGAAAGAAAATCATAATCATCTTTCGTGTACAAGTAAACGAATCCAGTTTCATCTAAGGATTTAAGGATTTGTTCAGTACTTAACTCTTCACCTGAGCGTGAATAGTATGTGTCGAGGTTTAGTAACTTCCTTTTTATTTCATCAGGAGTCAAGTAAACCATTACGTTATAACCTTCGTCAACTGAGGTAAGGATTTTATCTTTCAATGATTTCATAAGCACCTCTTCAATTAATATGCAGGTATTATATCATACCTGCTTTATGTGTCAATCAACTTTTTCAAGTTTAAGCCAAAATTCTGATAACGTCTTTTGGTTTCCGGGTGGACACTCATAGACGTAGTACTTTCTTGTTACGTCTTTAAATTGTACCATACGCCCAACGTTCTGTGATTCACGTTTAGTCTCTTCAAACGCATAGCCAGTGAACTTGCAATCATTACGGGCTAAGAACTGTGCATCAATAACAGGTTTGTCATCATCACAGCCTGTTAAGATAATAGCCAGTGCAATGATGAAAATTAAGCACCAAATTTTGGTCATTGTACACCTCTACTTGTGCAGTACTCAATCATAGAATCAAGTAATGCTAAACGTAGTTTACCATAATCAGTGTATGGATTCCATTTACATTTGCTTTGTTGGTGCAAAAAGCGATCACCTTCAATTGGATATAGTACTTCAGGATCGCCATACACCTCTTCAAAGACTAACGAAATGAATTCTTCAACGGCATCCGTACTATCAACTTTAGTGTACAGATTAATACAGATACCGTTCTTTTCATTACGTTCACCAGCTTTGATTTCAAGCAGTGCTGCATGAATCTTTACTAGCTGCTTTTTCTTCATGGAAGAGTCCACTCATGCTTAGGTGGTGTTAGGCCAGCACCGAGGAAAGCAATACCTTCATTGTAGTCATCGGTGTAGAACTCATACCCTTCTGCATCGACACAGCGGAATTGTGCAACCTGTTCCGGGTTATCATAACCGCGATCTTCAATAAAACCAACAGCTAAGAAAGTTTTCTTTCCTTCACTGAAGGTAGTAAGTTTAGTACTCATAGTTTAATCTCCAGTAGTTCCATCAAACGTTGTTTAGTTTGGAAGTACTCAACCAAAATATCTTTTCTTTGGTCTTCTGGGTACTCTTTGATATCGGACAGTTTTAACGCAGCCAATTCAAACTTGTCAATGGCTGCGATCTTATCAGTGTTACGCACCATTACTTCAACCCTAGAAGTTCACGTTCGGCTGGAGTTAGTTTAGCTAGTGCTGCTGCACGTGCTTTAGCAGTTGGATCATATGGTCCAGTCAATACATTGACAGTTTGGATATCCCAATCACCAGCATACTTCTCTTCAGTCCACTTCACGCGACGACCCATTACACCCGGCTGGGAGTTGATGTAGTCTGCTGCGTCTTTGTAGTTAGAGAACGCAAGGTCATTAATCATATGACCACGGCCTTCGGTCATGTCAGAGATGCGGCGAGTTTGGAAGTACTGAATAGTTGACATATCTTACCCCTTAATGTTGCTAATGAAGTTGTCGATACTCTGACCTACGCTTTGTGTAGCTGCGTCCAGACATTGCCCCGGAGTGAGTTTCACCTGATAAGCGGCCTTACCAATCCAGAACCCTGCTCCAAATCCTACTACAAGTGCCAGTACAATTAATAGTTTCATGTTATGCTACCTCTTCAGCTAGTTTAAGTTCTGCGTATGCAATCATTTTATCAAGTAATGCGTAACGACGCAAGCCCAAATCTGTTTCTTTATCCCATTTGCGTTTGTTTTTCACATAGGAAATAATATCACCTTCTACTGGTGAACAAATAACCTTACCGAAAATTGAGGTGAAGGATTCCTGAACAAACTCTAAACCCATATCAAAATCCATATGCCAAATCAAGTTTGCACAAATGCCTTTACTTCTGTCATGGATGTTTCCAGCTTTAATGCCGTTCAGGATTTCTAGTACTAAACCGTAATTCATGTTACGCCTCTTTAATGGAATTAACTTCTGCCAGTACTTGCATGATTGCATCTTCAACGCTTCCACGAACAATGAAAGTGGAAGTATCT